>Ga0102924_1006264_pt1 | contig 11230 bp, 8 predicted proteins | sample PaiPotPPM11metaG_FD_80116 | JGI IMG/M metagenome (GOLD analysis project Ga0102924, IMG submission 80116) | Iron sulfur acid spring bacterial and archeal communities from Banff, Canada, to study Microbial Dark Matter (Phase II) - Paint Pots PPM... ...
ATCGTCCCGTGTACTGCCGGACGTGCTACACGGCGCACGCGCCGGCCGCATCCGTCTAACGATCGAAACACCACCAGCCGTTCGTTGGACCGGGGACGCGATCGAGTATGTCGATCAGCGTTTGCTTCCGCATGAAACCGTCGTGCGCCGCGCGACGACGGCAGAAGAACTCGAAGGCGCGATAAAAACGCTGGCCGTGCGCGGTGCACCGTGCATCGGCGTCTTCGGCGCGTATGGCGTGGCGCTGCTGCGCAAGAGCATCTCCGACGACAAGCAATTCGAAAAGGCCGTCGAGCGCGTGCGCAACGCGCGACCGACCGCGGTGAATCTGCGCTGGGCAATCGATCGCGTGCTCAACTCGAAGGACATGCTCGCCGAAGCGGAAGCGATCCATCGCGAACAGCACGAGATCGATCGTCGCATCGCCGAAGTCGCGGCTGAGCTTATCGCGCCCAAAGCGACGATCTACACGCACTGTCACACCGGTTCGCTCGCTACCGCGGGCGCGGGCACCGCACTCGGCACGATCCTGCACGCGGCGCGCACCGGGAAGAAGCCGCGCGTATTCGTGGGCGAAACGCGTCCGCTCTTGCAAGGCGGCCGGCTCACCTACTACGAGCTCGCACAAGCGGGCGTCGACGCGACCCTCGTCGTCGACTCCGCCGCCGCGATCTCCATGCAGCGCAAGGAAATCGATCTCGTCATCGTCGGCGCCGATCGGATCGCACGCAATGGCGACACCGCGAACAAAATCGGCACGTATGGGCTTGCGATCCTGGCGGCGCATCACCGCATTCCGTTTTACGTCGCTGCGCCGCGTTCGACGTTCGACTTCACGCTCGCGAACGGCACTGAAATTCCGATCGAGGAACGCTCGCCGGACGAAGTTGCGAGTTTCGGCGACACGCGCGTAGCGCTATCGGGCGCGAATGCGTACAATCCGGCGTTCGACGTGACGCCGAATCATTTAATCACGGCTTTTATTACCGAGTACGGGATTTTACGGCCGCCCTATGGCGAGTCGATTCCCGATCTTGAACTCCGCCCGAACGCAAGCGTCATGGTTCGACAGGCTCACCACTCGACAGGCTCACCATGACACAGTGTCATCCTGAGGAGTTGTCATCCTGAGGAATCGAAGGACCCCGAGCAGGACGCAGTTAGCGGCCGTGACGAGGGGCGCATGCTGTTGTTAGCTAAAGTGGCAATAGCTCACACCTGGCACACTATCGAACAGAGCGCCTCGAAAGGGGCGCTCTGCCTTTTATTTAGGCGGCGCTGATCACTTCGTCAGCTGCGTGTTCGCCCGAGCGTACTAACCGTGTGCCCGCGATCCAGCAGGCGCCGCGTGGCAGCCAGCCCGGCAAACCCCGTGCCGACCACGCAGTACTCGGTACGCACGCTCTCCATTACAGCAGATTGACCTCGCCTGTTTTTAAGTCGTAGACGGCGCTGACGACTTGCAGTTTCTTCGCCGCGACGCCAGCGCTGAGGAGCGGTTTCTGCGCCGCAAGTGTAGCCGCGTTCATGCGTGCGTTTTGCGCGATCGCGTTGGCGTACTTATCGCCCGGCTCGCCGCTCGTCGCTTTAACCGCCGGTGTGATCGCTCTGACGATGGCAGCGATATCGCCTGGCGCGGACGCCTTTGGATTCCCGAAAGCATCAACGGTCGCGTGCACCGCACCGCAACTGGAATGGCCCAGCACCATTAAGAGCGGCGAGTGAAAGTGTGCGAATGCGTATTCGAACGAACCGATGCCGCCCGTTTCGGCGTAATTTCCGGCGATACGCACGACGAACAGATCGCCCAAGCCCTCATCGAAAATAAGTTCGGGCGGGACGCGTGAGTCGGCGCAACTGAGGATCATTGCAAAGGGACGCTGGCCGCCGGATACCTCATCGCGGCGCGCCGTGTGATCGCCGTGAATCGTCTTGCCGGCCATGTAGCGGGCATTTCCCGCCATGAGCCGGGCGATGAGGCCGCCGGGCGGAGGATGCGGTGCGCCGGCTGGTTTGGCGGCGGCCACCAGGCTCGTCAGCGGCAGGCCGGCGAGGGCCGCCCCCGTGACGATGCCGGAACTGCTCAAAAAAGAGCGACGTAAAATCGACATTTCGCACCTCACTTTAGAGAAGTTAACAGGCACCATAAATTGGGACGGGGCGCCCAGCCTCCTTCCCGAATACGCCCCCCGTGAAGTTCTACGACTTTGTCGATAAGCAGCCGGCGATCGGGAAGCTCGTCATTATCGAGGGCGTGGAACGCCTGTTGGGCGACCGCGCGCTGGACATACTCATCGACCGCGTCCTCCCCAACGAAACGCGCGATCTGAACCTCGATCGCTTTCCCGCAAGTGAAATCGAAGACACCGGACGTCTGCGCGAAGCCGTGCAAGCGATGCCCTTTCTCGCGGCCTCGCGCCTGATCGTGATCACCGACGCGCAAACATTGAAAACGGCGATCCGGCGCGACATTTGGAGTGCCGCCGAAAACGTGCCCGAGGGCAATACGCTCGTGATTTGCGATCTGCTCTCGCCGCGCGCGCAGCGCCCCGAACCGTTCGGCGCCATGGCCGGCCGCAGCGCGCTGCGCATCGATACGACCGCGAACGACGACGTGCGCAAGCGTTTTGTGGAAGAGACGCTCAAGGAATTAAAAACCACGGCTGAACCGCGCGTTATCGGTGCGCTCGCCGGCAGCAGCGCCGACCTCGCTGCGATTCGTAACGATCTGCAAAAACTCGCCCTGAGCGGGAAGAAAATAACATTTAACGATCTGGAAAGCGAGACGCTCTCGATCGAAGATCCGAAAGCGTATAAATACGCGGGCGCGCTCGTGGAAGGGCGTGTTGCCGAAGCACTTTCGATCGCGCGTGAAATGTTTGCCAGCGATAGGAGCGCGGGCGTTCCGCTGGTGTACGCGGCCGCGACCGAGTGCGGCCTGCTCTGGGAACTTGCCCGCGGCGGCCGCTTGACCGGCCGCTCCGCGTGGCGCTCCCGCGCGCTCGGTGCGATTGCCGCCCGCGTCGGCGAGCAGCGCGCCCGCCGCGCCTTCGAACGCGCGATCGGCGCGTTCGACGCGATCGTCACCGGCCGCATCGACGATCCCGAGCTCGTGGTCGAACTTCTGACCACGGAACTGGCGGCCTTGAGCGCGAAACGCCCAACCACAGCATGACTTACGATTCGTATGCGTCGCCGTTCTCCTGGAGATACGGACGCGCCGAGCTGCGCGCGCTCTTTTCGGAGAGAACGCGGCGCAAACTCTGGCGTCAAGTCTGGCTCGCGTTAGCGGAAGCGCAAGCTGGGTACGGACTCGTTTCTAAAGAAGAGCTGGACGATATTCGCGCCCATGCGGGCGACGTCGACATCGAAGCCGCGCTGAAAATCGAAAGCGAAATTCACCACGATCTGATGGCGGAGATCCGCGTCTTCGCTTCGCAAGCCAAGATCGGTGGCGGGAAGCTTCATCTCGGCTCGACCTCGATGGACGTCGAGGACACCGTCGAGACCTACCGCCTGCGCCGCGCCACCGCGCTTATCGGCGCATCGCTCGGCGAATTGCTACGCGCCTTTGCGAAAAAAGTGCGCGAGCATGCGGACCTGGTCTGCATGGCATTCACGCATCTGCAACCGGCTGAACCCACCACACTCGGGTACCGCTTCGCCGTGTATGCGCAAGACTTGTTGATCGACGATGCGACGCTGCGTTTCGTTTTCGAAAACCTCACCGCGAAAGGCCTGCGCGGTGCGGTTGGCACCTCCGCTTCGTACGAACAGCTCTTGAATGGCAGCGGCTCGGCGGAAGCGCTTGAGAAAGCGGTCCTCGACCGCTTCGGCTTGACCGCGCGCGAGATCAGCACGCAAACCTACCCGCGCAAACTCGACTACATGCTCCTGAGCGCGCTGGCCGGCATCGGTGCCTCGCTTTCGAAGTTCGCCGCCGACATTCGCATTCTGAGCTCGCCGGAATTCGGCGAAGTCTTCGAGCCATTTGCGGAAAAGCAAGTCGGCAGCTCGGCCATGCCGTTCAAGCGTAATCCGATCCTGTGTGAACGGATCGACTCGCTCGCGCGTATGCTGCCGGCGTATGCCGGAGTCGCCTGGCAAAACGCCGCCACGAATTATCTCGAACGCACCCTCGACGACAGCGCCAACCGCCGCACGATTCTGCCCGAGGCGCTGCTGTGCACTGACGAGATCATTCAACTCGCGCTTAAGGTCGTGAATGGCTTGACCGTCGAAACAAAACGCGTCGCCGATAACCTGCGCACCTATGGCCCGTTCGCTGGGACCGAATCGGTGTTGTTGGAAGCCGTGCGCGCGGGTGGTAACCGCCAAGAATTGCACGAGGTCTTGCGTTCGGCCGCGATGCAATCGTGGAAAGCGATCGCGCAGGGCAAAGAAAATCCGCTCGGCCAGCTCTTGACGGAAGAACCGGAACTCACGAACCGGATCGACCCGGCCGAGATTCGCCGCCTGCTCGAACCTTCGAAGCACACCGGCAGCGCACCGGCTCGCGCACTCTTGCTGGCGAAGAAGATTGACGCACTGCCCGCATTTCCGACCCAACGTGTCATCCTGAGCCTGTCGAAGGATGACAATTAGATGAACAAAGGCATGGAAATAGCGCACGGCAAGACCAAGGTGCTGTACGAAAGCCCCGGCCAGCCCGAAGTTGCCGTAATAAAGCAAACGGACGCAATTAGCGCGGGTGACGGCGCGCGGCGCAATGAGATCGCCGGCAAAGGACGCCTTGCGGCACAAACAACGGCGCGCGTTTTCCGTTTGCTGAACCTGTGCGGCTTGCCGACCCACTACTTAAGCGGCGGCGAGGACGACGACCAAAACGAGATGCTCGTGCGCCGGTGCAACATGATTCCGCTCGAAGTTGTCGTGCGTGGCGTGGCGGCCGGCTCGCTCGTGAAGCGCAATCCCGGCATGCAGCGCGGGGCGATCCTGGTTCCGCGCATGCTCGAGTTCTTTCTAAAGGATGACGCCAACCACGATCCCCTCATAACCCCCGACGAAATAATCACGCGCAACATCGCGCAGCCGCAAGAAATCGCCGCGATGAGCGAGATCGCGCGCATTACCTTCGAGATCCTCGCCCATGCCTGGCGGAAGCGCGACGTGATGCTGGTCGATCTGAAAATAGAGTTCGGGCGCCTTGCCGGGGGTGAAAACCAAGGCCAACTCGTGATCGCGGACGTGATCGATAACGACTCATGGCGCATCTGGCCCGGCGGGCGCGAAGACCGGATGCTCGACAAGCAGATTTATCGCAACCTCGAAAAAGTCGACGACGAAGCCTTGAATTATGTGAAGAGCGCGTACGAGCAGGTCGCGGAGATGGCCGGCGGGTTTCCGGTCATGCGCCCCGGCATGGTCGCAATCTTTGCTGAAAACGCGGAACAGACGGCGCAAGTCAACGATCTCTCGCAAGCCCTCGGACAACTCGGCTTGCCGATGATCCGTCACGTGGCCAGCGCCAAAAAAACGCCTGGCTTCGTCTTACAGCTCATCCAACAGCACGACGCGACGTTCGCGCGCTTAATCTACGTGACGTTCTCCGGGCCCGAAGGCGCGCTGCATGCGGTGATCGAGGGCACCACCAGCGCGCCGGTTTTTGAAGCGAGCGGCACGGATCCGGGCACCGTCGCGGTGCAATGCGCAAAAGTGCTCGGCCTTGAGGACACAGTGATGTTCGGCCGCACGCTGATGGTGCAAACCAACGCGCGTTCCGCAGTGTTGCAGGCCGACGCCGCGCTGAACATGCAACCCGCCCCACCGCCGCCCAACTTTGCCTAAACCAACTTTGGCCTTGCGGCCGGACGAATTGCGCCGCATCGCTGAAGGCTTGGGACGCGAACCGACAACCGTCGAGCTGCACGCGTTCGATGCACAGTGGAGCGAACATTGTTCCTACAAGAGCAGCCGCCACTTGCTCAAACAACTGCCGGCAAAAGGGCCGAACGTCGTGCTGGGTCCCGGCGAAGACGCCGGCATTCTGCATCTGGGCGAGCACAACGGCGAGCGTTACGGCGTTGTGATCGCACACGAATCGCACAACCATCCATCGCAAGTCGTTCCGTTTGAAGGCGCGGCCACCGGCGTCGGCGGGATTGTGCGCGACGTGCTCTGTATGGGCGCCGAGGTGATCGCGCTGGCGGATTGCCTGCGCTTCGGGCGCGTCGAAGATCCCAACTCGCACCAACGTTACGTCGCACAGCAAGTTGTGGACGGCATCGCCGCCTACGGCAACGCGATCGGTGTGCCGAATATCGCAGGTGATGTGTATTTCGACGAAGGCTTTAACGACAATTGCCTCGTCAACGTGATCGCGCTCGGTCTTGTGAAGGAAGACGAGATCATTCATTCGCGCGCGCCCAAGAATTCGGCCGGCTGGGACATCGTACTCGTGGGCAAGGCGACCGACGCCAGCGGCTTCGGCGGCGCCTCGTTCTCCTCGCTGACGCTTGAAGAAGAGAATCAAGAAGCCAACAAGAGCGCGGTTCAAGTGCCCGACCCGTTTCTGAAGAACGTGATCATGCGCGCGACGTACCGCGTCTTCGAACATCTGCGCGAAAAGAAGATCACGGCCGGGTTTAAGGACCTGGGCGCCGGCGGCATCATGGGTTGCACCGCCGAGCTCTGCGCGAGCGGCGGCTACGGTGCGATCATCGATCTCGACGACGTGAACGTCGCCGTCGAGAATCTCCCGCCCGAAGTGATCGCCGTCGGCGAAACGCAAGAGCGCCTGTGCTGGATTCTGCCCGGCGACGTTACCCTCGACGTGCTTCGTATTTATAACGAAGAATTTTCGCTGCCGGAGATTGCTCGCGGCGCCCGTGCCGTCGTCATTGGCGCCGTGCAAAGTGACAAGCGCTACGTCATGCGGCACGGGAGCGAGATTGTGATGGACGTTCCGATCGACTTTCTTACTGGCGCGATTAGTAATGAGCGTGAGGTCAAAACGTGTCATCCTGAGCCGCGCGCGAGAGCGCGCGAGTCGAAGGGCGCCCGAGCAGCGCCAACGGCGCGTGACGAGGGGTTGCGAGAGGTAATGTCACGGCTCGATACGTGTTCGCGCGAGCCGCTTTACAAGGAATACGACGCGGTCGTACGCGGTACGACGGTAATCCCCCGGGGCCACGCCGACGCCGGCGTTATCGCACCCGTTCCAGGCGCATTGTTCGGAATTGCGCTCAGCGTCGCGGGAAACGTTGCGGAGGCAGTTCGTAAAGTTGTCGCAGTCGGCGCACGCCCGTTGGGATTAACCGATTGCCTAAACTTCGGCAATCCGAATAACGAAGAGCATTACGCCCAGCTCGCTCACGCCGTATCCGAACTGGCTGCGGAAGCCAAACACTTTGGCCTTCCATTTGTTTCCGGCAACGTAAGCCTATATAACGAATCCTCATCCGGAACGGCGATACCGTCCTCGCCAATCATCGGATGTGTCGGCGTGATCGGCGATTTGCGTAAAGTCGTGACCATGGGCTTTAAGCAGCCTGAATCGGGGCTGTATTTCATCGGACCTTCGGGAATTGGCGCACTGCTGCAAGCGATAGGCGACGAGCTTGTGCTTTCGGCGAGCGCGGTCGGCCCCGACGGATTACTCGCCGCCGCTGCCAAAATGGCGTTCGCGGCAAACAACGATTTCGGCGTGAAGTTTACGGACGCGCAGCCGGCCGATGAAGAGCTCGCCGGCTGGCTCATTGAGGCCGGCGATTCCTCGGCCTTCGAGCTACTCGCCGGCAAGAAGCTGCGACGCGAAGGTTGGCGGCGCGTCGGCGTGACAACGGTCGCGGACATCGAGGGACGAGTTGATATTTCAGCCGATGGCTCATCCTGGGATCTCGACGACTTGCATGCCGCGTGGTCCAAACCCCTAGCAGAGATCTACGCATGAGCGCGAAAGTTGCGGTGCTCGTATTCCCTGGCACTAACAGCGAAACGGAAACCGTTCGCATTTGCCGCGACGTCGGGCTCGATGCGGAGAGCGTGCACTGGAGCAACGCCGGCCATCTGCCGAACTACGCTGCCTACGTCCTGCCCGGTGGATTTGCTTACGAGGATCGCATCCGCGCCGGCGCAATCTCGGCGCACGATCCGATGATGGATTATGTGATCGAGGCCGCCGAAGAAGGTAAGCTCGTCCTGGGCATTTGCAACGGCGCGCAAATTCTGCTCGAAGCGGGCCTTGTCCCAGGAACCGCCGCAGTGCGCAAACCGACGGCGGCGTTTACGCGCAATGCGCCAAGCGGAAAGTTCATCTGCAAACACGTGCACATAAAACTCGCGATGGATCCGGCGCGCTGTCCCATCACTGCCGCGCTTCCAAATAATGCGTTAATTCCCGCGTGGGCCGCGCACGGCGAAGGCCGGCTCGCCGCTGCGCCCGAGCGACTCGATGAGATCGCGGCCGAGTACCTTGCCTTTGTTTACGCTCACGGGGATGGCACAGTCGACGATGCCGCAATCCCGAACGGGTCCGCACTCGGCTGCGCCGGCCTAACGAACAAAAAAGGCAACGTCCTCGCAATCATGCCGCACCCTGAACGCGATGCCTGGAATTTTAACCACCCTGATTTGACGGCGCGCGATCGCGAGGGCACAAACATTCTCGCCCCATCCGGCGGCGCCGCACTATTCCGAGCATTTGCAAAGGCGCTCCAGTGACGAGGGGTCGGTAAACAATTTACGCGAAAAGATAGTGCATGTCAGACGAAGAGGAGTCCGAACAGGGCAAAGGCCGGCTCGATGGTTGGAGGGCGCATAAAGCTCAGCAAGAGCGGGATGCGCGTAAATCGGATCACGATTATTGGCTTTCGCTTACACCAGAGGAGCGAAGCTGGGCCGTTTGGGATCTGACAGTTCTTGCGTGGGAAGCGAAAGGCATCGACATCACCAAGCTTCGCTCCGACCGAACAAGGCCGTGGAAGAAACGTCGCCTAGGCGATACGCCACCAGAAGGCTAGAAGCGACGTTAGCACTCTAGCTCTCGTTGGCGGGACGATCTACGTCGGTCCCGCGGAAAAGCCCATCCGCGACGGCGTTGTGCTGATCGAAGGCGAAACGATCGCTGCCGTCGGCGCGGGCGCGACCGTGCAGATCGCCGAAGGCGCGCGAACGCTGGATTGCGCCGGCCTTACGGTCACCGCCGGGTTTTGGAACAGCCACGTGCATTTCTTCGAACGCAAGTGGGCGGACGCGGCAACGATTCCCGCGGCCGAACTCGGCCGCCAGCTACAGGATGCATTCACGCGCTACGGATTTACGAGCGTCTTCGATCTGTCGTCGATGTGGGAGAATACGCGGCGCGTTCGCGAGCGCATCGAGTCCGGCGAGGTGCCCGGACCGCGTATTCGCTCGACGGGCGAAGGTCTGGTCGCCCCCGGCGTGATGCCGTCGGAACAAGTGCTCATCACGATGGGCGTCATGAAGACACCACTTCCCGAAATAAACGACGCCGCGCAGGCCGCGGCGGCTGCCAAGAACCTTTTGGATGAAGACGTGGATGCGATAAAAGTGTTCGCGCCGTTTCCCGAGGGCGCCGTTGAAGCCGCTGTACGCGAAGCGCATCGCTTGCACAAGCCGGTCTTTGTTCACCCGAACACTGGAGCGGACGTGCTGGCCGCGGCGCGAGCCGGCGTCGATGCGATCGCGCACACGACGCCCAGGTCGGGCCCATGGGACGACACGATTCTCGCGCAAATGAAAGTAAGCGGAGTGGCGCTAACACCGACGCTCGCGGTTTGGAAGTACTTCCTGCGTCACGATCGCATTTCAACCCAAGAGCAAACAGTCAATACCGCGATCGGCCAGTTGCGCGCCTGGCTTGCCGCCGGAGGAACGGTACTGTTCGGCACCGATCTCGGCGCCGTCGATTACGATCCTACGCAGGAATATGCGCTAATGGAACAAGCGGGAATGAGTTTCAGTCAGATTCTCGCGTCGCTAACCACCGCGCCCGCCGAGCGCTTCGGAGAATCACGAAGGCTAGGGCGAATCGCCGCCGGCTTTCAAGCGGATCTCGTTGCCTTCCGATCGCTCGCCGACGTGCATTACACCTTGCGCGCCGGCAGGATTATCTATGCGGCCTGAGCGCTACGCGCTGACATCTTGTTTCGAGTGGCCCCCCGCGTGAATGGTATTCCGCTGGGGGCTTTGCCGGTGCAAACCGGAAACCGACAATTTTCGGCGGCGGGTTCGACTCCCGTAGTCTCCAGCGCATGGGCAACCATGGACGGGTCGGTCGCGGTAGTGGTAGGATGGGTCATTGTCGGTTTCCGGTCTGCCAACAAAGCCGCGACCGCCCTTTGAGGGCGGTCGTTTTATTTTGGCGTTGGCATCCTAAGGGCGTTGTCATCCTGAGGAATCGAAGGACCCCGAGGTATCGAGGGGCATGTGCGGGTATCCGCTCCTACCGTGCTCCACACTATCGCCATCAAACTGAAGATTCCCGACAACACCGCGTATAGTGCGCTGACCGCGCTGCGCCGGCTGGGCGTGGATGTGGCGCACGTACAGCGCGCCGACATCTGGCAGTTCGAAGACGCGGCCTCCAGCAAAGACGTCGCCGCCCGCGTGCAACGCGACGAGTCGCTCTTTAATCCGAACAAACATACGCTGGAAGTACTCGCGTCCTCCAAGCCCCGCCCCGGCGAAACGTGGATCTGTCAGGGTGAGGTGAGTTGTCATCCTGAGGAATCGAAGGACCCTGAGGTATCGAAGGGCCCTAGGCACTACATCTCCTACCGCCTTTTTAACGAAGACCACACCCCCGCGAGCCAGGCGACGGTGGAAGAAGCCATCGAGAAGCTGCTCTGCAACCCGGCCATCGAACGCGCGATCACGTAATGCCCGACGAACAAAAATACACCATCGCCACCCTCGGATCGCACTCGGCCCTGCAAATACTGAAGGGCGCGCACGACGAAGGCTTTCTGACACTCGCGATCGCCAACCGCGACACCGAAGCGCTGTACCGCTCATTCCGGTTCGTGGATGAAGTGATCGCGATCGAGCGCTACCAAGATTTCCCCGGACTTATGCCGCAGCTCGCCCAGCGCAAGCTGATAATTGTCCCGCACGGGTCGTTCGTCGCCTACCTCTCACTCGACGAGCACAAGCGCATGACCATCCCCTACTTCGGAAACAAAGCCGTGCTCGATTGGGAGGCCAGCCGCGAACTGCAGCGTCAGTGGCTCTCGCGCGCGGGCCTCAC
>Ga0102924_1006266_pt1 | contig 11229 bp, 15 predicted proteins | sample PaiPotPPM11metaG_FD_80116 | JGI IMG/M metagenome (GOLD analysis project Ga0102924, IMG submission 80116) | Iron sulfur acid spring bacterial and archeal communities from Banff, Canada, to study Microbial Dark Matter (Phase II) - Paint Pots PPM... ...
CCCCGCCCCTTAAGCAAGAGCAGCGTCTTCCGTCCAGCCCCGGTCCCAGAGCCGGGGCTTTCGTTGTTGTGGAGGTTGAGTGAGCGTGAAAATCGGAGCGGTCGTCAGAAAGCAGGAGGTTGAGCTTCATAGCTATCGAGCCCAGTGACAGAGATGAGCCGAAGAGATGTTTTGATGAAAATTCGCGCCGGCTACCAAATATCCTATGATTGCCCGCAGCCGACGCCGATGATCTTGACGCTGAGTGTCCATCCGTCGCGCATTGCCGATCTGATCACGCTTGATCGCATTCGGCTTGAGCCGCCGATCGTTCCCAACACGTATCACGACAGCTTCGGCAATTTCTGCCATGTGATCCGCGCGCCGGCCGGCCGGCTAACAATGTCGACAGACTTTCTGATCCGAGACAGCGGGGAGTCGGACATGGCTGCGCCGCAGGCCGACCAGCACGCGCTGGAAGATCTGCCGGTGAACGTTCTGATCTATCTGCTTGGCAGCCGGTACTGCGAGACCGATCGCCTGTCGAACAAAGCGTGGTCCTTGTTTGGGAGCGTTCCGAAAGGCTGGCCGCTCGTGCAAGCGATCTGCGATTACGTCCATGATAGGATCAAATTCGGCTACGAGCATGCGAGCCCGACCAAAACCGCATGGGGAGCCGACAGCGAGCAACGCGGCGTCTGCCGTGACTTCGCTCATCTGGCGATCACACTGTGCCGCTGCATGAATATACCGGCGCGCTATTGCACTGGTTATCTCGGCGACATCGGCGTGCCGCCAGACCCTGCGCCAATGGATTTTTCCGCCTGGTTCGAGGTCTATCTCAGCGATCGCTGGTATACATTCGACGCGCGCCACAACAGCCCGCGCATCGGCCGCATCTTGATGGGGCGGGGGCGCGACGCCACCGACGTCGCCATTGTCACCTCGTTTGGACCATGCACCATGGCAAGCTTCAAAGTCGTCACCGTTGAAACGCCGGCGCATCCGACCGGCGCTCCTGCGGCATAGAAACCTAGGCTTGCGCAGCCGGAAGTACGGTGCCGTTGCATTCTTGCGGCGCGAGACTGGGCGCAGGCTGGAAGGAGTCCACTTTACTCGATAATGAGCTAAGGAGACGCGACGCTTCTTTTGAGACCGGCGACGACGGCCTTAAGTGCGGCGCGGTCACTTTGCGTTGGGGATAAGGAGGGGCAATGGATTCTATTATACACATAGCTCAATTTGAGCATTGAGGGCGCGCCAAGAACAAATGGGTATAGGTCACTGACGCCCATGCTGCGATTGATCGAATTAAAGGCGAAGGTTAAGGGCAACCAGGCATCGATGAGTCGATCAACGCCAGCTGTGTACGGATCAAATTCGACCGACGCATCTAATGGCGTGCTCGAGATGCGAGGGTGGGTGCGGATTCCGAATGCCCTGGCTGTCTCCAACGTATCGACAATGTGAAAGTAATGAGCCCAGGTTTCCGCGAAATCCTCCCACGGGTGCGCACTTGCATAGGCCGAAACGTAGTTGATTGGCCAATCGGCCGGTGCTCCTTCCGTATGGTGGCGACTAAGTGACTTCCCATAATCGGCCCGCTCATCACCGAAGAGTTCGCGAAACTCATCGATCGATCCGCTGTCACGCACCAGGTGGTCCCAATAATAATGTGCGATTTCGTGACGGAAATGTCCGAGCAGAGTGCGATAAGGCTCGTCAAAAATACCTCGTTGCTTTTCTCGTTCGGAGTCATCAGCCTCTGCGAGATTTATTGTGATGACGCCGTCGAGGTGGCCTGTCATCACCGGCTCCTTGGTGGGAGCAAGAAAATCAAATGCCAAGCCCGTAGGATCTTCCGTCTTGTTGTGAAGGGGAAGTCGTAGGCGCAACAAGCTGTAAAATAACCTTCGCTTGGCGACCTCGAGCCGGCGCCACAGAACAAGATTGCGAGGGTCGGATAGATCCGGAATCGTGCGGTTATGCCTGCATGCCGTGCAATGTGTCTGCCCGGCATCAGCTGCGATAAGCCAGTTGCACCCGTCGAATGCCAAGTTGGCGCAATAGATGTAATCGGGACCGGGGTCGACCAGGGCTTTCCAGCACTCGCCGAACGGTTCCAGCGCTGTCATCATCATCTTTGATGAGAGAAAGCCCAGCCTGCGGCCGCAGCTCTCACATGATGAATTCTCAAAGAAGAGGGGCTGGCCACAGACTTGGCATTCGAACATTCTCATGAGGTAGCTCTACAACAACGGTGCTTAGAAAGCCCGGCGTTTGGCACCGCATAACGATAGCCAACCTCGCCGCGTGCCGCGTAGCTCTGACCGGTGAAGGTCTTAGCGCGTCAGCAGGCTTCGCCGATCGAGTCCTGCAGCGCTCACCCCTCGCTGCATAAGACCAACGATCGCGCCATTTTTGAGGTGAAGGATGGCGAATGAAGTTCCCCTCGCCAGGAATCGCCCAGCCCGGATTGCGTGGATGCTGGAGATCTGAGCGATAGATTTTGTATAGTATAAAGGCATCAGTTATCTGCCGCCCCGAAAGCCACGCATCTTGACGTGGCCGCTCGCGGCCGTATTCGACCTTATTGTCGAAGCCCCGATCCACTTCTTCTTCAAGCCGTTCGTTACGAAGGAAGCCGCCCCGACGGTACGAAATCGAGCTTCGCGTCCGTCTTCGTCGACTTTATGTCATTTGACGTCGACTCGCCGGATGTCGAACGTGCTGCGGTGAGACAAATAGCATTCTGAGCAGGCAAAGTGCTTCGATGTCGGCCTCGCAAAACAAGCCTGTCTCCCATGTTATTTCAACGCGATCCAGGTGGGAGCGTGATCGCTCGCGTTTGGCTTACCCCGCACGTCCCGGTCGACGTCCGCTGAGCGCAGGCGCCTCGCCAGTTTAGGACTGACCAAAAGATGGTCGAGCCGCAGGCCCGCGTCTCTTTCGAACCGATGCCGCATATAATGCCAAAACGTGTATATCCGTTTTCCGCCATTCAACTCGCGCACCGCGTCGGTCCATCCTTGTTTGACTAGGCGTGCATAGGCGGTGCGGCTCGCGGGTTGTATGAGCGCGTCGTCGTCCCAAGAGGTTGTCGGATAGATGTCAATTTCTGTCGGGGCGACATTGTAATCGCCGGCCAGCACGACGGGTGCGCCCGACTTTAGAAGCTTATACGCGTGGCTCGATAAACGTTTGAACCAGGCAAGTTTGTATTCAAATTTAGGTCCCGGCTGTGGATTGCCATTGGGAAGATAGAGGCAACCAACAACGATGCCGTCTAGCGCAGCTTCAATGTAGCGTGCCTGAGTATCGGATGGAGCGCCTGGCAGTTGCCTACGAGTAACTACTGGCTCAATACCCCTCCCGAGGATCGCGACGCCATTCCATGTTTTTTGACCTTGCCAGACAGAGCGATAGCCGGCTTTTGCAATTGCCTCCACCGGAAACTCGGCGTCAGTACATTTTATCTCCTGCAAACAAACGATTTCCGGCTTCGCGTTCTTGAGCCAGTTGAGCAGATTCGGCAGCCGCCGATTGACATTGTTGATATTGAAAGTCGCGATTTTCATTCGTGAGACTACTCAACTGCCGTGATGTGTTTGCCCCGTATGCGAACAGAGAGGCGCAGCACGTTAGAAGGAACTCATAGGCTCATAAATCGTTGTTATCGAAATCCAATTATGGAGCAACTTATGGATAAAGATAGAATCAAAGGCGCTGCGCACGAAGCGAAAGGTGCTGTGAAGCAGGGCCTCGGAAAAGCGACCGGCGACTCGAAGCTCGAGACCGAAGGCGCCGCCGAAAAGAATGCCGGTAAAGTGCAGAATGCTGTAGGCGGGTTAAAAGACGCCGCACGTGAAGCACTCAAGAAGTAAGTTGGGAACAAACAGCAGAACGGCGTCGGCGCTTGCCGACGCCGTTCACATTGAGGACCCATGAGCGATATCCCGAATCCCACACCGCAAGAGATTCCCGATCCGCAAAAGAGGGACGACAGAGTGCCCGATATTGGGCCCGTACCTGACCCAGTCGTCGAACCACCTGGGCCGGACCTCCCTCCGGTAAAAGAGCCCGATCGACGCCAGCCAAAGCGCGCGATTGCGGGAGCTTTGCTGGCTCTCGGCTTTCATTCCTCGATCGGGTTAGGATGGCTTGCGGATTCGCAGTTTTGAAGTTTTTCCATCAGTTCTTGCAGCTACTCTGGTAGCTCCTCAGAAAGTTCATAGAGTTCCCGTAATTCGCGGCCAATTATTTCTCGCGTCAATCGTTGAGCCAATCCCGGCTGCTTCGCTTTATTATCAATTGGTGATTTTGATCCCGCATATTTGCATGCGACGGTTCAGCCGCGAGGGTAAAAGCGCGGCTCGCGCCGTCGGTTCCAATGCCTAGCTGATTTTGAGAAGGACCGCTTCCTCACTCGCAATTTCAATCGTTTCGCCAACAGTACGCCCGATGACCGCGCTTGCCAGGGGAGAAACATGAGAAATGGTGCCGCGCGAGGGATTGGCCTCATCTTCGCCAACTATGCGAAACGTTTGTTCTCTTCCATCGCGCCTTTTGACGGTAACAGTCGACCCGAAATGAACACAGCAAGTGTCAGCCGGAAGTTCCACGACTTGAGCGCTCGCCAAACGCGTTCTCCAATACCGGATCTCGCGCAGATCGGCTGCGGCGGCGCTTCTGTCGCCTTTGGCAATAGCGGCCTTATGCGCCGCTTCAAATCGATTCAGCGCGGTCTCAATGGCCAAGCGCCCGGCCTCGGTCACAAAATTGGGATGTGGCGAGACAGGACGATCGGGAAGCCCGATAGCCTCGTCTTCGATTTCCTTAACGAAAGCACGACTCATATAAATCTACCGATGCATGATCTGCTTCGATGCTGCAGCTTTGGTTAGATCCGGGTTGACCACACTGACCGATCCTACGTTTTTGCAGCCGCACTGTTACTTTGCGATTCTCGCCCAGATCTGGCTCGCCGTATTTGCCCACGCGCTGTGACCGAAAGATAGGCCGCGGGTCTGCTGCGCAAGCCGTTTCGTCCGAGCAAACTCGCAGCCGCCGTTCGCTCCGCGCTCGATGCGCCGAATGCACGACCTTCTGCCCAATAAGCGTAATTGGGAATTCTCTTCTATAAATAGTTTTACTTGCTGGTGTCACGCACCCATGCAGTCTTGCCCCGGTCATATTTGAAACCGGGTGCGGACTTGAGTGCGTCCTTGCTCGTATTCATCGTCAGGTACGTCTTATTGTCCTTCGTCACCTTCTTGACGGCGCTGAAGGGGACTGCAACGTCCTTTTCGCCGGCGCCGAGAAATCCCCCAACGCCGACCATCAGCGCGTCCACCTGGCCGCCATCGGAAAGAAGTACGTCGTCGACCTTTCCGATGTTGGTGTTCGACGGATCGTAGATATCCTGCTTGTACCAATCTGTGACGGTTTTTGCGCTGGCCGGGACACTGGCCATCATCTCCAAGCGCCCTGCCGATTGCGCTTGCGCGCCGCCGGCCAACAAAACAACTGCTAACGCCAAACAGGATTTTTTCATTTTTGTCCTCCTCTTTCGGGCAAGAAGACAATCTCATTCCGGCTTGTTGTGTTCCAGCAATCGGTGTGTCTGATCATACAAAAGATAATGCCGCATAGCAGCATCATTGCCGAAATGGCTAGCGCTTCTTCCGCGGGGCCTTCTTGCCCTTCTTACGAGCCTTGGAAAGGCCTATGGCAATCGCTTGTTTGCGGCTCTTGACCTTGCCACCGCGGCCGCCCTTGCCGGATTTCGCTTTGCCGCGCTTGTAGCGATGCATTTCTTGTTTGACGTCGCTGCCGGCGCTTCGTGAATATTTCCGCTTTCGTTTCTTCGCCATGGAATTCTTCGCACAATTGAATCAATCAAAAATGATGCGCGTTTCCCGCGCGTTTTTAACGCTCTATGAGGCCGCCAGGTTCAAGCCTCTTGGCAAGCCAAATGCGCGCGTGGTCTGGGGGTACGTCCTCAAGGCGGCCGAATTGGCGGTAGCCATGCCGCTCGTAAAACCTGGGGGCCTGAAAGCTCATAGTATTGAGGCATACGCCGATGCAGCCGCGCTGCTCGGCCACGTGTTCGCAGCGTTTCAACAACAGAGAGCCGACGCCGGTGCCGCGATAGCGCTCGGCGACCCATAGATGTTCAACGAACAGCCAGCGCCAATAGCTGAGCCCGTAAAGTCCCGCCTGGACGTTACCAGCGTGATCACAGCCGACGAGTCCCAATGGAAGAGTTTCGTCCGGGCCGACGCGTGCCGTGTTGAACGCATCGACGGCAGCCTTCAGGTCTAAAATGGTTTCGGCTGTCGGATCGTCTTGCTCGGTAATGTCGAGGTCATCAATTCTGGTCCGAGTGTCCACCTGTGTCTGGCCGGTTTGACGCTTCAACTTTAACAGCTATAGGCTCGCCGAGCCGGATCAGGGTCTCGATGCCTTTGCTGGTGCGGTCGAGGATGTCAGCGCAGGGCGACCACTTGCCGAGTTCGCCGAATACGATGACCGCCGAGCCACCAAACTTGAACACGGATTTTTCGGCCCCACGCGCAAAGACCGTGTCCGTGGGATGCACCTGCGTTATACGTCCCACCGACATCGCGCCGACTTCGACGAAGCCAAGCCTTCCGAAATTCGCGGTATCAAGCAGCTGAATTTGTCGCTCATTGCTGAACAGGATGTCATCCTGGTTCAAAAGCGCATGCCAATTGACCGTCCAAAGCCTGCGGCCCAGACGATCTTCGTCTGCGGTTGAACCATCGTCCGGATAGTGGACGTGGTGATAATCCATCGGCGACAAGCGCGCGAGGATTATTGGACCGCCCAAGAAACACTCGGCACGCTCGTCGCCGCCGAGAATATCCTTTGCGTTCAAGCTATGTCCCTTTACCGGGAATCGCTGTTCTTCGTTCAGTCGCTCCCACCCGAAATATCGAGCCTCGGCGAAAGCTCCCATCACATGAGGCTCATCAGGAAAGGGCCGTTCGCCCGGCAGGAATTCGCGATCGAAGAATTCGGCGAAGGAACGGTATTCGACCGGCTTGAAGGGGGACATATCGATGCGGTGCTCGCGGATGAATGGCTCGATTTGGCGCGCGCTCCTGTGCGTGTTCTGATAAGCCGCGAGCAGCCAGTCATACAGCGGTTCGGATTCTAACCATTGCGTGAAAGACCGACGCGGCCTGGTGTCATAGGTCGCTGGATGATCCTTCATAAACTCCTTGGTCAGGACACCAGCTCGTCGGTCCCAGACTGGAAGTGGAAGCGGTTGACCGCCCATCATTTTCTCCGGCGTTCCTTTGCCGCAGTAAACCGCGATCTGGGCCGCTAGTTCCCAGCGGCGACTTTAACGTCGTCAGAGTGGGAACGCGGGTGTTGGAACCGGGAGGGCGGCCTCGCAATTGGAAAGTTGTGGCCGAGATTGTGCAGTTCGTCCGACATGAACATTCCTTCGACGCGACAGCAACGGAGGCGCTTGCGAGGGCTTACGAAAACGCCACTGCTAGTCTCGGACAAAGTCCTGGCACAGCTACAATTCGCGAAATCATCGCTCGGCGCATTATTGCAGCAGCAATGAAGGGCGAGCGGGATCCCGATCGTCTGTCTGAAGTTGCTCTCGCGGCACTCGCGCGGACAAGGATGGAACGGGACGATCTATAGGAAGCGAGTTGCTTTGTCTTCTGCTAATCCGCCACGTCGGCTAGATCCGGCCCATGAGGATGAGTATCAGCAAGATCACGATCACTAGACCCAGGCCGCCGCCTCCGTAATAGCCGGTGCCGTAAAACGGCGAGCCGCCAATGCCGCCAACTCCACCAAGAAGGATCAGTATGAGAATAATGAGAATGATTGTCCCAATAGACATGATGTCCTGCCTCTAGCCTCGGGCTCAAATAACTAAATGGATGAACATTTGCCGGGCCGGACACAGAACACTTCAAATAGCCTGGAAGTTCCCTATCGCTCTGTTTTACTTGCTGCAGAGAAGTCAAAAGATGGGTTAGGAGGGGGTATCTTTGGCGTTGGGCGGGTCAGAACGGCGTAGAGCGGCGGCGATAACTTCGAAAACGCCAAAGGCCAAAAGTCCCAATGCCGCGGCGCCGAGAAAGAGCCCGCCGTGATCTTGCTGCTGCATGGCACGCAAGACACCCGAGAGGCTTACGACTTCCCGTGAGTTCGCGTCGTAGGCGGCGCTCCCGAGGAATGCGCCGATCATCAAAAACACGAACCCACGCGTTAGGATGCCAAATGAGCCAATTGGAACCACCCATTTTCGGGTGTCTTCCGTCGCATCTAGCCGGTTACCAAACCGCGCACGGAAGGCCTTGATCACAAGGCCGACTGCTACGGCAGCGAAACCGACAGCTATGGCGGCGATGATTGCGCGGCCCAACGGATGGCTCATCACCCAGGCCGTCCACTCACGCGCCGACTGGTCTTCATCGACGCGTCGCTGCGCAAAAGTGATGCGGACAGTTGCGGCGGCAAGCGCGACATAAAACAAACAGCTGCCGGCCAGGACGCCTCGGCGCAAGAGGCCATACAGCGTATTGCCATGACCGTCGGCATCAAAGATGGCTTGGCAGAAACGCCATCCGGCAAAACAAGCCAATCCGAACGCTATCGCAATGAGGAATGGCGCGCCGAACGGCTTTTGAAAGATGAGTTCGAGGGCATCTCGCGCGCCGACGGGATGCTGGCCAAGACTTCCGGCCGCCAAGAATGCGAAGCCGCCAATGATGAGAAAGACGAGTCCTCGCGCCCCATAGCCGATGCGTACCATCCAGCGGATTGGTCGTGCGAAGGACTCGGCGACTTCCCGGGGATTGCTAACGTTCATCTCGTTTGATGCCCGCCGGGAACAGGTTAGACGCAAGCGCGTACCTATGCGTTGCTGCCGCAGCCAGAAACCGGCAAAATCAGCTACGTCCGTCTTCCCCGTTGTGGCCGGTTGTCACCCGGCGAACCTGCACCAACTCTCCAGCAGGGCATTTCGTTCAGCTGAAGGTGTCCATCGAAAATCCTTAGTGGAGACAAACAAGGTTGGAATACATTCTCCGCTTTCTCGCCGGCGGCATAGCGGTCTCCGGCTTCGCCGCTCTCTCGGACGTCTTACGGCCCAAGAGCTTTGCAGGCCTGTTCGGCGCTGCACCATCCATCGCCCTCGCGACTATCTCGATGACATTGCTCCAGAGCGGTGCCCCTTTTGCCGCGGTTGAAGGACGGTCGATGATCGTCGGCGCGCTGGCGATGGGGACCTATAGCTGGATCGTATCCGTTCTCATCAAAAAGCTCTCGATGTCCTCCCTATCCGCGACGATCGCTGCCTTGACGGTGTGGTTCGCCGTCGCATTCGGGCTCACGGCAATGCTCTTCGGGGGCGCATGATCATCCGTTTCAAAGTAGACGCTTTACGCGAAACCCGGTGGTACGAATATCTGATTAGGTTCGTGCTCGGTGGTTGCATGACCGTGGCGGCCGGACTGATTGCATCTCGTTTTGGTCCCGTCATCGGCGGTTTGTTTTTGGCTTTTCCGGCGATTTTTCCGGCGAGCGCCACACTGGTCGAAAAACATGTCCGCGAGCGTAAGGAGCGCGCCGGCCTTCGGGGATCCAAACGCGGAAAGGATGCCGCAGCTCTGGATGCCAAGGGAGCCACGCTCGGCAGCCTTGGCCTTGCAGGCTTCGCATGCATGGTCTGGCTTTTGATTGAGCGTTCTTCCGTCTTGGCACTCGTTGGGGGCACCCTGGTCTGGCTCGTCATCGCGACAGGTGCGTGGCTCGCGCGGCCCCGGCTCGGGTGAGCCGCGCCTTGCTCCAGGGTGGTGGGGCCTCTCGCCAGTGGTGCGAGTTCTACAAGCTAGACCGATCGCATCGTTCCGGCGACGGCGGCGATAACAAACAATAGCAAGACGACCAGAAAGATCACCTTCGCGATCCCGACAGCGGCAGACGCGATACCGCCAAAGCCGAGCACGGCCGCGATCAGCGCGATGATTAGCAATGTTACGACCAGATTGAGCATGTCTTAAGCCTCGTAAGGGGAGGCCGTCGCCGGCCGAGTTGGCAACAGCCGCATCGTGTCGTCTGAGAAAACGTCCAGTCAGTAAAAGGTTCCCGGTCTCTCAGGTGGCGTGGCCCGCCATCTGAAAAACGAAGCGACGATAGTTGTCCCAGGAACCGCAAATGAACTCGACGGTTCACCTTTCGGAAAACACGGCAAATGGATGGCGAGCGCCATCCAACATGCCCTTTTGTCATAAGACCTTTCCGGGAGACACGACCATGACCGTCATAACAGATGAAACGACCGTGCTTGGCGCGGCTGAAGCAGAGGACTGGGGCAGCGGCTTTTACAGCGGGGTGTCCTGGGGCGCGGTGATCGCCGGCGCGTTTACCGCAGTTGCCGTCGCGATCATCGTGATCGCGCTCGGTAGCGGCATCGGAATGGCGGTGACTTCGCCTTACTCCTTCTCTTCTTCGCCGTCGGCCAGCACCATGACGACTATCGGCGCGTTGTGGCTGGTATTTGCACAGGCGGTCGGGTTCGCCGTTGGCGGTTACGTCGCTGGACGATTGCGCCGCGGACCTGCCGCACTGCACACCGATGAAGTGAGGTTCCGCGACGGCGCCAATGGCCTCATTGTTTGGGCGATCGGCGTGGTGCTGACGTTCTTTTTCATAACGGCCGCCGTGACCAAGGTTGGCTCGGCCGCAGGTACCACAGCCGCGAATACCGCGACGGCCGCGGTCACGAGTGCTGCACAGCCGCCGTCTATCGATTATTTCGCCGACATTCTGTTTCGGTCCAGTCCTCAAGGCGGCGCAAATGGCATTGCGGCAGGAGTGAGCACAAACGGCACGCCCGCGGCACCCGTGAACGATACCAATGCAGAGCGCGATCAAGTCAACCGCATCATGCTGACATCCCTGAGCCCCGACGGCATGTCCAATGACGATCGTGCCTATCTGGCGCAGCTTGTGAGTGCTCGCACCGGCCTGAGCCAGGACGATGCCCGTCATCGCGTCGACGATGTGGTCAATCGCGCCAAGCAAGACACCACGCAGACTGTCGATATGGCGCGCAAAGCCGCAGCCTATCTGTCGTTTTGGACCTTCATGTCGCTTCTGTTCGGTGCGGCCTGCGCCACGCTCGGCGGCATTCTCGGTGGCGACCTGCGAGACGAAGTTGCCGTGCGGCAGGCGCCGCGCACCGCGCCGCGG
>Ga0102924_1006268_pt1 | contig 11228 bp, 6 predicted proteins | sample PaiPotPPM11metaG_FD_80116 | JGI IMG/M metagenome (GOLD analysis project Ga0102924, IMG submission 80116) | Iron sulfur acid spring bacterial and archeal communities from Banff, Canada, to study Microbial Dark Matter (Phase II) - Paint Pots PPM... ...
ACCGGCTGCGCAGCCGGTTCGAGTGGGGCCTGCTGACCGACGTCCAGCCTCCCGAGCTCGAGACCAGGATCGCGATCCTCAGGAAAAAGGCCATCCAGGAAGGCCTGAACGCGCCGCCCGACGTGCTCGAGTACATCGCGAGCCGTATCTCCACGAACATCAGGGAGCTTGAGGGCGCCCTGATCAGGGTCACGGCGTTCGCCAGCCTCAACCGGCAGGGGGTGGACATGAGCCTCGCCGAGATCGTGCTCAAGGACCTGATCCCCGAGAGCCAGGGCAGCGGCAGCCCGCAGATCACCGCGGCGACCATCATGGGCCAGACGGCCGCCTACTTCGGGCTGTCCATCGAGGACCTGTGCGGCACGAGCAGGTCCCGCGTCCTGGTGACCGCCCGGCACATCGCCATGTACCTGTGCCGTGAACTGACCGACCTGTCGCTGCCGAAGATCGGGCAGCAGTTCGGCGGCCGTGACCACACCACGGTCATCAACGCGGACCGCAAGATCCGCTCGCTGATGGCCGAGCGCCGCTCGATTTACACACAGGTCACGGAGCTCACCAACCGCATCAAGCAGCAGGCCCGCGCGAACTAACGGCGGACCCTTGGTGAAATAAGCGGAAATGCACGGACATAAAGGCGGCACGAATGGCTCATTACCCGCAAATCGTTGCCAAGATCAATTCACAGGTTGTCCACACGAGTTATCCAGAACCTGTGGAGTACTCATGTGGACAAACCGGTGGAGAACCCGTGGAAAACCAGGGGATGACCGGTGGACAACCTGGGAAAACTCTGGCGGCATCCACACACACCCCTCGGCCATCCACACTCAGCGCACACCCCCTGTGCACAAAAAATGGGCTGCGAACTGGGAAAACGCTGTTTTCCCCAGAATCCACAGCCCCTATTACTACTACGTTCTTATATCTCAATGAATCCCAAGAACAAGTAGGCTCGCGCCTGGGCTGTGGACCGCAGCCCGGCGAGGAGTGACATACCCCGTCGCGGGGAACCCGCAAACATCACCGGCAGGAGGCATCCCGTGAAGCTCCAAGTTGAGCGTGACCCACTCGCAGAGGCCGTCGCATGGACGGCCCGCGCGCTCCCGGCGCGCCCCACGGCACCCGTGCTGGCCGGCATGCGCCTTCAGGCGGGCAGCGAGCTGACCCTGTCCACCTTCGACTACGAAGTCTCGGCGCAGTCGACGATCCCGGTGCAGGCCGACGAGCCGGGCAGCGTGCTCGTCTCCGGCAGGCTGCTTTCCGAGATCGTGCGGTCCCTGCCCGCCCGGCCGGTCGACCTCACCACCGACGGCACGAGGACGACGGTCAAGTGCGGCAGCGCCACGTTCACGCTGATGCTGCTGCCGCTCGAGGAGTACCCGACCCTGCCCGACATGCCGGACACCACGGGGACCATCGGTGCCGACGCCTTCGCCTCCGCGATCCACCAGGTCGCGATCGCGGCGGGCAAGGACGACACGTTGCCCGCGCTGACCGGCATCCGCATGGAGATCAACGAAGACACGCTGACCATGGTCGCCACCGACCGGTACCGGCTCGCCGTCCGCGAGCTCCGCTGGACCCCCGTCGCGCCCGGGCTGAACACCGCCGTCCTGGTGCCCGCCCGGGTCCTCGGCGACACCGCGCGGCAGATGACCGGCGGCGCCGAGGTCTCCGTCGCGCTCGCCACGACCGAGGGCGGCAACGACGGCATCATCGGGTTCGAGGGCAGCGGCAGGAAGACCACCACCCGGCTGCTCTCCGGCGAGTACCCCCGCTACCAGACGCTCCTGCCGAGCGAGTTCTCCGCCGTCGCCGAGCTGCCCGCCGCTCCGTTCGCCGACGCGGTCAAGCGCGTCGCCCTCGTCGCCGAGCGCAACACCCCGGTGCGGCTCACGTTCGCCCCCGGCGAGGTGCTGCTCGAGGCGGGCACCGGGGACGAGGCGCAGGCCAGCGAGGCGATCGCGGCCAGCTTCGACGGCGAGACCATGCAGATCGCGTTCAACCCGACGTACCTGCTCGACGGCATCAACGCGGTTGACTCGGACACGGTCCGCATCTCGTTCACCACGGCGACCAGGCCCGCGGTGCTCACCGGCAAGGGCGAGGCGCAGCCCGACTACCGCTACGTCCTCATGCCAATCAGGTCGGCCGGGTAGTACACCGGCTAACCTCGAAGACGTGCACCTGACTCGCCTTGCCCTGACGGACTTCCGTTCGTACACGGAGGTCGACGTCGCGCTCGAGCCGGGTGTCACGATCTTCAGCGGACCCAACGGCGAGGGCAAGACCAACCTCGTCGAGGCCGTCGGCTACGCGGCGACCCTGGCGAGCCACCGGGCCGCGCAGGACGCCCCGCTGGTCCGCCGGGGCGCCGACCAGGCGATCATCAGGGCGGCGATTTCCACCGGCGCGAACGACGCGCTGGTGGAAATCGAGCTGAACGCGGGCCGGGCCAACCGGGTAAGGCTCAACCGGACGCCGCTCGGCAAGCCGCGCGAGGTCCTCGGCGTGCTCCGCACGGTGCTGTTCGCGCCGGAGGACCTCGCCCTGGTCAAGGGCGACCCGGGCGAGCGCAGGCGGTTCCTCGACGACCTCCTCGTCGCGATGGCCCCCAGGTACGCCGCGGTCCGCGCCGACTACGACCGGGTGCTCAAGCAGCGCACCGCGCTGCTGAAGTCCGCGGGACCGAAGGGCGGCCCCAAGGGCACCAGGCAGTCACGCGAGGCGGTCATGGCCACGCTCGACGTCTGGGACGCCCACCTGGCCCGGACGGGAGCGGAGCTGATCGTCGCCCGCGAGCACCTGGTCGCGGCGCTGCGCCCGCCGGTGGAAAACTCCTACGCCGCGGTCGCGGGCGGCGGCCGCGGCCCGGCGGCGCTCGAGTACCGGCGGTCGTTCGAAAGCGACGAGCCGCACGAGGAGGCGACCCACGGTGAACGCGTGCGGGCCGCGGAGCAGTCGCTCAGGGAGGCGCTGCTCGAGGTCCGCGCGAGCGAACTCGACCGCGGCGTGTGCCTCGCGGGCCCGCACCGCGACGAGCTCGAGCTCAGCGTCCGCGACCTGCCCGCCAGGGGCTACGCCAGCCACGGCGAGTCCTGGTCGCTCGCGCTCGCGCTCCGCCTCGCCAGCTTCGACCTGCTCAGGGCCGGCCGCGAGGATCCGGTGCTGATCCTCGACGACGTGTTCGCCGAGCTTGACGCGGGCCGCAGGGACCGCCTCGCCGCCCTCGTCGCGGAGGCCGAGCAGGTCCTCATCACCGCCGCCGTCCCGGAAGATATCCCCAGCCTCCTCGCCGGCGCCCACTTCACGCTCGCCGCGGGCACCCTCACCCCAGCCGCCGCGGATGCGGCCGGGCCGCTGTACCGCGATAGCGAGCCCGCGGCCGTCCAGCCACCAGCCGCCGACGGGTCCGCAGCAGGGGAACCTGCCGCGGAACGCGCCGATGCGCCCTGACCCCGAGCGCGCGCGGCTGGCCGCCGAGGCCCTGGCAAGAGCCAGAGCCGACGCGTGGGCCAGGGGAGATCGTCCCGGCACCCCCCGGCGCCCACAGAATCAAGCCCAGGATTCCGAACGAAATGGGCTAACTCAGGAAGCCCCCACGTCTGCTTCGTGGTCGGCAAGGCCAAGACGCGACGATCCACAGCCGCTGACCGCCGCCTTCGGCGGCCTCCTGTCGGCAAGAAGCTGGCGCGAGAAAGCCGCGGTAGGCGCCGTCTTCGGCCACTGGCAGGACATAGTGGGCCCCCAACTAGCCCTGCACACAAAGCCAGAAACCTTCGCCGAGGGCGAGCTAACCGTCTCCGCCGACTCCCCCGCCTGGGCAACCCAAGTCCGCCTGATGGCCCCCCAGCTCCTTAAGCGCCTAGCCGAGGAACTGGGCCACAACACGGTCCGCCGCATCCGCGTCAACGGCCCCTCCGGCCCCCCAAGACGAGCGGGCCGCCTCCGAGTCCGCTAGCCCCGATCAAGGTGTACTTAGTTTGGGGGGGATCCCGCCCGGCTTGTGGCGTTTTGAACCCATCAAAACCAGTACACCTTCGGGCAGGCTCCGAAGTTTTCCACAGGACAGCAGTCAATGTGCACAGATGCAGGCTGCCGGGAACGGCCGGAAAGCGCACGAAAACCGGCCTTTTAGGAACAGACTAGCCCACTCCGGTGTTTCAGCATGTGGACAGATTCAGCCTCTGCCGTGAGACAGCCGCCACGCCGGCCAGTTTTCGCGGCAGCACCATGACATGTCATGGCAAGGCCGAACCTGACCGACCAGCCGTGGAGTGCGCACGCTCCGAGAGTCGGCCCGAACCCTCCGCGCCGGCGACCGCAAGAAACCGGCATCAAGCTGGATGACACGACCCGTGGTTACGGACACGAGTGTCCGTAACCACGGCTAAAATAAAAGGTAGTCACGTGGATAAGACTGCCGGTGGCTGGGGCTGCGTGCGGGCCGCGCGGCCACGGCGCTGACGGCTTGGTCATACGTCTGGTGACCACCGGGGGCCGAGGCGCTGGCAGGGGCCGAGGCGCTGGCAGCAGCACGATGGATGGAGCTTCTTTTGGCGAACGATTACGATGCGCGGTCCATCACCGTACTCGAGGGCCTTGAGGCCGTTCGTAAGCGTCCCGGCATGTACATCGGCTCGACCGGCGAACGCGGACTGCACCACCTTGTGTACGAGGTTGTGGATAACTCTGTGGACGAGGCGCTGGCGGGCTACGCCAGCGAGATCGAGGTAACCCTGCTCGCCGACGGCGGCGTCAGGGTGAAGGACGACGGCCGCGGCATCCCCGTGGACGAGCACCCGGTTGAGAAGCGCCCGGCCCTTGAGGTCGTCATGACCACGTTGCACGCGGGCGGCAAGTTCGACAAGGGGTCCTACGCGGTCTCCGGCGGCCTGCACGGCGTCGGCATCTCCGTGGTGAATGCGCTCTCCACGCTGGTCGACATCGAGATCCGCCGGGACGGCTACCTGTGGACGCAGAGCTACGGGGAGGGCGCGCCGCTTGGGCCGGTGCAGCAGGGCGAGGCGACGACCGAGACCGGGACCACCACGACCTTCTGGCCGGACGACACGATCTTCGAGACCACCGAGTGGTCCTTCGAGACGCTGTCCAGGCGGCTGCAGGAGACGGCGTTCCTCAACCGCGGGCTGCGGATCTCGCTGACCGACGAGCGGCCCGCCAAGGTCGTCGCGGACGACGAAGAGGACGACGCGCTCGCGCCGTCACCGAGCGCAGGCTCGGCCGTCGGCAAGGCCCGCACGGTGGTCTACGAGTACCCCGGCGGCATCGCCGACTTCGTCCGGTACCTGAACGCGTCGAAGGAGCCGGTGCACGCGCAGGTCATCGAGTTCGGCGACGAGCAGCCCGGCATGTCGGCCGAGATCGCGATGCAGTGGAACGGCTCGTACAACGAGTCCGTCCACACGTTCGCTAACGTCATCAACACGGCCGAGGGCGGCACCCACGAGGAAGGGTTCCGCGCCGCGCTGACCACGGTCGTCAACAAGTACGCGCGGGACACCAAGTTCCTCAAGGAGAAGGACCCGAACTTCACTGGTGAGGACATCCGCGAGGGCCTGACCGCGATCGTCTCCGTCAAGCTGGCCGAGCCGCAGTTCGAGGGGCAGACCAAGACCAAGCTCGGCAACACCGAGGCGAAGTCGTTCGTGCAGAAGGTGACGAACGAGCAGCTGCGCGCCTGGTTCGACCGGAACCCCGGCGAGGCCAAGGGGATCATCGACAAGGTGCAGCAGGCGGCGCGGGCGCGGATCGCGGCTCGCCAGGCGCGGGACCTGACCAGGCGCAAGTCGGCGATGGAGACCAACGGCCTGCCGGGCAAGCTGGCCGACTGCTCGTCGACCGACCCGTCGAAGTCCGAGATCTACGTGGTCGAGGGCGACTCGGCCGGCGGCTCGGCCAAGGGCGGCCGGGACCCGCAGTTCCAGGCCATCCTGCCGATCCGCGGGAAGATCATCAACGTCGAGAAGTCGCGCATCGACCGGGTGCTCAAGAACACCGAGGTGCAGTCGATGATCACCGCGCTCGGCGCGGGCATCCACGACGAGTTCGACATCACCAAGCTCAGGTACCACAAGATCATCCTGATGGCCGACGCCGACGTCGACGGCCAGCACATCAGGACGCTGCTGCTCACGCTGCTCTTCCGCTTCATGAAGCCGCTCGTCGACGCCGGGCACGTGTACCTTGCGCAGCCGCCGCTTTACAAGATCAAGTGGACCGAGCGCGGGGTCGACCCCGAATACGCGTACTCGGACATCGAACGCGACCGGGTCATCGAGGCAGGCATGGCGGCGGGCCGCCGCGACCCGCGGCCGCGCGACGCCGTCCAGCGGTTCAAGGGCCTTGGCGAGATGAACGCCGAGGAGCTCTGGGAGACCACGATGAACCCGGCCCGCCGGATCCTGCTTCAGGTCACGCTGGACGACGCGGCGCAGGCCGACGAGCTGTTCAGCGTGCTGATGGGCGAGGACGTCGAATCCCGCCGCTCCTTCATTACGCGTAACGCGAAGGACGTGCGGTTCCTGGACATCTAGCCGATCTCCAGCGAACCCGACCGACGAGGAACCGAGCGATTCACGTGAAACTACAAGTCGTTCGGACGAACTTGTTTTGATCTTCTTTGAACGAGAGGTTGCAAAGTGACCGAAGTGATGGGGCCGCCCGACGGGGGGCAGCACGACCGGACGGAGCCGGTCGACATCCAGGTCGAGATGCAGCGCAGCTACATCGACTATGCGATGTCGGTGATCGTCGGGCGCGCGCTGCCAGACGTGCGGGACGGACTCAAGCCGGTGCACACGCGCATCCTCTATGCGATGTACGACGGTGGCTTCCGGCCCGACCGTGGGTACTTCAAGTGCTCGCGCGTCGTCGGCGAGGTCATGGGCAACTACCACCCGCACGGCGACAGCGCGATCTACGACGCGCTCGTGCGGATGGCGCAGCCGTGGTCGATGCGGATGCGGCTGGTCGACGGGCAGGGGAACTTCGGCTCGCCCGGCAACGACCCGCCCGCCGCCATGCGGTACACCGAGTGCAGGCTCGCCCCGCTGGCGATGGAAATGCTGCGGGACATCAACGAGGAGACCGTCGACTTCCGGCCGAACTATGACGGCCGTTCCGCGGAGCCCGTGGTCCTGCCCGCCCGGTTCCCGAACCTGCTGATCAACGGCTCGCAGGGCATCGCGGTGGGTATGGCGACGAACATCCCGCCGCACAACCTGCGCGAGGTCGCCTCCGGCGTCCAGTGGTACCTGGACAACTACGAGCGGTTCGAGATCCCCGCCGTGGGCGCGGAGGGCGCCGAGGAGGTCTCCGAGGAGCGCCGCCGCGAGGTGGCCACGGAGCTGCTCGACGGGCTGATGGAGCGCATTCCCGGCCCCGACTTCCCGACCAGGGGCCTGATCGTCGGGCGGCGCGGCATCCGCGAGGCCTACCGGACCGGGCGCGGCTCGATCACCATGCGCGCCGTCATCGAGCACGAGGAGATCCGCGGCCGGCAGTGCCTGGTCGTCAAGCAGCTGCCGTTCCAGGTCAACCCCGACAACCTGGCGTCTAAGATCAGCGAGCTGGTCCGGGAGGGTCGGCTGAGCGGCATCGCCGACATGACCGACGAGACGAGCGGCAGGACCGGGCAGCGGCTCGTCATCGTGCTCAAGCGCGACGCGATCGCCAAGGTCGTGCTGAACAACCTGTACAAGCACACGCAGCTGCAGGACACCTTCGGCGTCATCATGCTGGCGCTGGTCGACGGCGTGCCGCGCACGCTGCGCCTCGACCAGATGATCAGGTACTGGGTCGCGCACCAGATCGAAGTCATCCAGCGCCGGACGCGGTTCCGGCTGCGCAAGGCCCAGGAGCGGCTGCACATCGTCGCCGCGCTGCTCGCCGCGATCGACGCGATCGACCAGGTCATCGCCCTGATCCGCGGGTCGGAGTCGGCGGCCGCCGCGCAGGTCGGCCTCATGAGCCTGCTGAACATCGACGAGATCCAGGCGCGGGCCATCCTCGACATGCAGCTGCGCAAGCTCGCCGCCCTCGAGCGGCAGGAACTGATCGACGAGCGCGGAGAGCTCGAGGCGCGGATCGCCGACCTGCAGGCGATCCTGGACTCGCCCGCCCGGCAGCGGGAGATCATCGGGACCGAGCTCGGCGAGATCGTGACTAAGTTCGGCGACGAGCGGCGCACCGAGATCATCGCCTTCGACGGCGATGTAGCCGACGAGGACCTGATCGCGGAGTCCGACATCGTCGTGACGATCACCCACGGCGGCTACGCGAAGCGGACCAACACCGACCAGTACCGCGCGCAGCGGCGCGGCGGCAAGGGCGTGCGCGGCGCGGCGCTGCGGTCCGACGACATCGTCGATCACTTCTTCGTGACCTCGACGCACAACTGGATGCTGTTCTTCACGAACAAGGGCCGGGTCTACCGGGCGAAGGGGTACGAGCTGCCCGACACCGGGCGCGACGCGCGCGGCCAGCACGTGGCCAACCTGCTCGCCTTCCAGCCGGACGAGGAGATCGCCGAGGTCCTGACGCTGCGGGACTACACGGTGGCGCCGTACCTGGTCCTCGCCACGAAGTCCGGGCTGGTCAAGAAGTCGCGGCTCGCCGAGTACGACTCCGTGCGCTCCGGCGGGCTGATCGCGATCAACCTGCGCGAGGACGACGAGGTGATCAGCGCGGCGCTCGTCTCGCCTGAGGAAGACCTGCTGCTGGTGAGCAAGGGCGCGCAGGCGCTGCGCTTCAACGCGAGCGACGAGCAGCTGCGGCCGATGGGCCGCGCCACTTCCGGCGTGATCGGCATGCGGTTCAACGACGGCGACGAACTGCTCGGCATGTACGTGGTCCGCGAGGGCGAAGACGTGCTGGTGGCGACCGATCGCGGCTACGCCAAGCGCACGCCCATCGACGACTACCCGCTCCGCGGCCGCGGCGGCCTTGGCGTCATCACGGCCCGGATCGTCGAGGACCGGGGCGGCCTCGTGGGTGCGCTGATGGTCCGCCCGGACGACGAGGTGTTCGCGATCACCTCGGTCGGCGGGGTCATCAGGACCAGGGCCGGGGAAGTGAAGCAGTCGGGTCGGCAGACCATGGGCGTGCGGCTGATGAACCTCGCGCCGGGGGACAGCGTGGTCGCGCTCGCCCGCAACGCGGAGTCGGAATCTGTGGATGAACCTGTGGAAGACGCTGTGGACGAGGCTGTGGACGAGGCTGTAGAAGAGGCTGTAGAAGAGTCCACGGGCGAGGCTTCAGATAACGAATAAGTGATTAATGCAACTTCCCGAGGGGTAGCTGCGTCTGACATGCGTATGGCTCTCGGATAGTGTCAACGCAAAGGTACATAGGTGCACCAATGAGTACCGAGGAGGACGGCGTGGACGAGGCGGGACGAACGACTCAACCGCCGCTCATCATGGCGCCCCCGAGTCTGAAGGCCGACCCGGATGGGGAGACCGCAGACGCGATCGTTGACAATGGCATCATGTCATCATCACGGACGAGAGCCGGAAGCTCACGGTCCGCAGCGTCGCGACGGGTCAAGGACGCCAATGGGGACTCCTCCTCCTCCTCTTCTTCCGGCGACACCGCGACTTCTTCTTCCGGCGACTCCAACGACGGCGCGACTCCCGGAGATGTCGCGACCGCCACGGCCGACGCGCCGGTGGACGACGCGCCCGCGGCCTCCGAGAAGGTTGATGGGCGCCGCGACGAGGGCAAGAAGGACAAGGAAGAAGCCGCCGGATCGAGTACCACGGTGCCGCTGCCCGCCGAGACCATCGGCAAGCCCAAGGGGCGGTCGGCTGGTTCGTCCAGCTCGTCCGAGTCTGCGGGGGACAACGGGCGTAGTAGCGAACGACAAGGGAGCCGGCAAGCGATGAGCTCGGGGGAAAGCAGCTGGCTGACGGAGCAGAAGAAGGGGGAAGCGGAGTCGTCGGAAGCATCCGCGACCTCTTCTGCCTCGGCGTCCAAGGCTCCGGCCGCCTCGGCGGAAAACGGAACATCGGCCGCTAAGAGCGACCGCAAGCCTTCGTTCATGCCGTCCGCGTCGGGGTCGACGAGCGCCGTATCGGCGGCGGGCACCATGTCGGACGCGGGCACCGCGTCCGCGAGCAGCGCCGGGTCGGGGAGCGCCGGGTCCACCGCGGCTCCGTCGCCCACGAAGGCCACGCCGGTCGCGTCGCCGTCGCCTGCGCCCTCGAGGGGCACGGGCTCGTCTTACTCGGGGTCGGGTTCCTCGTACTCGGGCGCGTCCCGCCCTGGTGCGACGTACTCGGGCGCGAGCTACGCGCCGCCGTCGACCCCCGGACCAGCCCCGACAGGCGGGCCGGGCACGCGGCAGTCGGGCAACGGCTCCTCGCCGACCAGCGGCTTCTCGACCGGCGCGGCCGCCGTCACCGGCGCGGCAGCCGGCCTGGCGAGCTCGGTCACCTCCGCCTGGCAGCGTCGCGGCTCCGCGAGGGGCAGTCGCGGCTCCGCGAGGGGCATCCAGACGCGCAAGTCGACCAAGCGCCAGGCGATGCTGACGCTCGCGCGCGTAGAGCCCTGGTCGGTCATGAAGTTCAGCTTCGTGGCCTCGGTCGTCGCGTTCATCATCCTGTTCGTCGCGGTGGCAGTGCTCTACCTGGTGCTTGACGCCCTCGGCGTCTTCGACTCGCTCCAGCACACGGTGTCGTCGATCACCTCCAGCCAGAGCAACGCGGGCACGAACATCTCGCACTGGTTCTCCGCGTCGCTGATCCTCGGCTACACCGCGATGCTCGGTGCGCTGAACATCGTGCTGATCACCGCGATGTCCACCGTCGGATCGGTGATCTACAACCTGATCGCCAAGACCATCGGCGGCATCGAAGTCACGCTCCGCGAGACGGACTGAAGCACTCACCGGGATGCGATAGAGTAGCGAAGTCTTCTTTACGGGACACACCCCCGAGGGGGTATAGCTCAGTCGGTTAGAGCGCTTCCCTGATAAGGAAGAGGTCCCAGGTTCAAGTCCTGGTACCCCCACGAGAAGACACGAGGCCCCTGGCAACAGGGGCCTTTTCCGTTTCCGAGTCGAACAGCCTGCTAGGGCCGCGCTCGTACATCAGGTTGTTGCACCTTTTCCACATCTGGTTGATGGCAACCCTGTGGATAGACGCGTGGCAACGTGGTCCACGCTTTCAACCGGTACGGCTACAGCGTCCCGGCGGAGACCG
>Ga0102924_1006271_pt1 | contig 11224 bp, 12 predicted proteins | sample PaiPotPPM11metaG_FD_80116 | JGI IMG/M metagenome (GOLD analysis project Ga0102924, IMG submission 80116) | Iron sulfur acid spring bacterial and archeal communities from Banff, Canada, to study Microbial Dark Matter (Phase II) - Paint Pots PPM... ...
CTTGTTCCAGATCTGGTTCCACGCCTCCTCGATGAGGTCGTGCGGGATGACCAGGCCGTACTTCTCCAGCGGCACCAGGTAGCTGCGGTAGTAGTCGTCGTAGATCCACCGCCGCCACATCTCGGCGTAGCTCTCCCGGTCCTTGCGCCGGTCCTTGGTGCCGTACTCGATGAACGTGCCGATCGCCGCGTCTACCACCCGGTGGTTGTTCCACCAGGCGTACCGGAGGTCGCGCTCGAGCAGCTGGTGGTTGCCCTCGTCGGCCAGCGCCATCAGCAGCGTGGCGTACCCGTTGCTGATGTGCCGGGACTCGTCGGACTGCACCGAGTGGAACACCGTCGGCAGCAGGTAGTCGCCGTTGGCGGCGGCCTCGGCCGGCATGGCCACGAACAGCGTGTTGGTGAACGCCGTCTCGGCCACGATCGTCAGGTAGATGCTCGCGGCGGTGATCGCGTCACCGGTGATGAAGCCCTCCGCGAACTGGCGGCCGATGGTGCCGCAGTAGTCGTTCTGGAAGTTGCGCAGGCTGCTGTTGAACCCGGCCGGGTCGATGTAATTGTTCATGTACAGGCGCTTGAGGTTCTGCTGGATCGTCGAGTGCCGGACCTCGTCGATCATCTGGATGGCCTGGCCATTGTGCAGTTCCGGGTTCGGGACCGTGCGGAACAGCAGCGGCATGGCCCGCGCCGCGGAGATCTCCGGCAGCGGGATGATGCTCAGGAACAGCTTCTGCCACTCCAGCCAGCGCTCTTGCACCTGGCGGAACATGTTTCCGCGGATAGCGCCGTCGGAGGCGCCGTAGACCCGGTGGTCCTTCTCTTCCTGCATCGGGAAGTACGACCGCAGGACCTGCTTGAGCGGGTCCTTCTTCTGGGCCTTGCGGAAGGTGTAGTCGGTTCCGTACTGCGATACGGGCTCGTGGTACATCGGCTCCCAGGCCAGCTCCTGGATCTTCTGGTGGGCCTTGGCCACGCTCTGGCGACTCATGGTCACCCCTTTCCTCTACCTCGGGCCGGCCGAGACAGCTTGTGACCGGCATCACATCGCGTAGCTGGGGGAACGGCGCTCTCAACATGAGACAGGCCGGCCCGCGGACTCCCCGGGGCCGCGCTCAGCTTTCGCCGAAAACCGCGGTGCGCAGCTCGGCGAGCTGCGCGCGGATGTCCCGGGAGATCTCGAGGTTTCCTTCCGCGGCCGGCTGGACCCCGAGCGCGCGCAGCAATTCCGCGGCCGGCGCGCCCGGATCGCCGGCCTCGCCGAGAATCGGGTGCAGGCCCTGGTCGGCGAGATGCTCGAACACGAGATTGACGATGCTCCATGGATTGAACGTTTCGGGCTGCGGTTCGTCTGGCCGGTCCATGGGGTACCTCCCTATCGACCACCCAAATGGCGCCCGCCACGAAACGGCGGTCTCAACTTGAGACATGTGTGTGTTACGGCGTTGTTACGTTGTTAGGCACGACGGACACCTCGGCACGCCACCCCGCGGGATGAAGCCACCGCCCGCGAGAGCGATACCGGGAGGCAGGGAGGGGGCATGTCGCCCGCTGCAGCGCGCCCGCCAGCCTCGACCGACGGTGACCGGCTGGCCAAGACCAGGGAGAGATTCCTCACCGCCGAATCGGTCGACCCGAATCAGGTACGCGACACGATCCTCGCGTCGTGGTGGCGTTCCAAGCGCTGGCATGTCGCCGCCGACCGCATCGACCTGGCCTACAGCGGCGACCCCAACCTGGACACGCCGCTGACCCGCAGCGCCCTGCCGGTGCTCCGGCACCTGCGCGAGCACCTGGAGGGCCAGCCGATCAGCGTCATCCTCACCGACGCCTCGGGCGTGGTGCTCACCCGGCTGGTCGCCGACTCCGAGCTCGACCGGCATCTCGACAGCGTCCAGCTCGCCCCGGGCTTCAGCTACGCCGAGGAGTTCGTCGGCACCAACGGCATCGGCACGGCGCTGGAGGGCGGCCGGCCCATGCACGTGTTCGGGCACGAGCACTACGCGGAGAACCTGGAGGACCTGGCCTGCGCCGGGGTGCCGATCCGGCACCCGATCTCCGGCATCACGCTCGGCGCCGTGGACCTGACCTGCTGGCGCCGCGACGCCGACCCGCTGCTGATCACGCTGGCCAAGACCACGGCCGACCAGATCACCCAGGCCCTGCTGACCGACAGCAACGCCCGGGAGTTCGAGCTGCTCCAGGAGTACCTGCGCGCGTGCCGGCACAGCGCCGGCATCGTGCTGGCGGTCAACCACGACGTGGTGATGATGAACGAGCAGGCCCGCCAGGTGCTCGATCCGGGCGACCAGGCCGTGCTGCTCGGGCAGGCCACCGAGACGCTGGCCAGCCGGCACTCCGGCGCCGTGGTGGTCGAGCTGCCCACCGGGGCCAAGGCGCGGATGTTCTGCCGGCCCGTGCGCGGTGAGGACCGGCTGGCCGGCGGCGTCGTGCACGTGAAGCTGATCGAGTCCGACCGGCTGCCGGCCGTGGACACCGGCGGGCACCAGGCCCGGATGATCCTGCCCGGCCTGGTCGGTTCCGGGCCGCTCTGGCTGCGCGCCTGCCAGCAGGTCGAGGCGGTCTGCGACGCCGGCGAATGGCTCGCCCTGGAAGGCGAGCCCGGGGTGGGCAAGCTGGCCGTGCTGCGGGCGGTGCACCAGCGACGCAACCCGGCCGGCCGCTTCCGGGTGCTGGACGCGACCGACTCCGCGGGCGACCCGGACTGGCAGGCGACGGCGCGCCGGGAACTGCTCGACGGCGTGGGGGGCCTGGTCGTCCGGCACGTGGACCGGCTGGGCGCCCGGCGGCGGCACGCGCTGTCGGCCGCGCTGCAGGAGGCCCGGGCCGCCGGGCGGCAGGACAAGCTGTGGGTCGCGGTCACCGTGAGCCAGGGTTGCGCGAGCCCGGACCTGGCCGGGCTGCTGCGGTTCTTCCCGAGCACGGTGGAGCTCCCCCCGCTCCGGCATCACATCGAGGACCTGCACGACCTCGTGCCGTTCCTGCTCGCGAAGCTCAATCAGTACCCGCGGCTGACCTGCTCGCCGGAGGCGATGCAGATCCTGCTCAGGTCGAGCTGGCCCGGCAACACCGAGCAGCTCTGGCAGGTGCTCCGGCGGGTCGTGCAGCGCCGGCGGACCGGCGCGATCCGCCCGGCCGACCTGCCGCCGGAGTGCTGGACGGTCAGCCGCCGGCTGCTCAGCCCGCTCGAGTCGATGGAGCGGGACGCGATCGTGCAGGGCCTGCTGGACTACAAGGGCAACAAGGTCAAGGCGGCCGAGTCGCTGGGCATGTCCCGGGCCACGATCTACCGGAAGATCCACGAGTACGGCATCGTCACGCCCGCCGGCTGAGCGCGGCCCCGGGCGAGAGCGCGGCGGCGGCTCAAACTGAGAACCGTACGTCCCGCCGCGCGAGGTACTCCAGTTGCTGAGGGCCCACATCGTGGGTTCCTCGTCACCTCCGGCGAGAGGAGCCGCGATGACCTCGCTCGACGCAACCGCTGACGCACCGGCCCCGCCCCCGGCCGCGGCCGAGGAGTCCGCCGCCGCCGCGGCGGGACCGCTGGCCGGCGATCCCGGCCTGGTGGGCCTGCCCAGCTTCATCGTGGGCTCGATCGCGCTCGGCCTGGTGCTGGTCGGGGTGGTGCCCGCCACCGCCGTGGGCGCTTCCCTGCCGATCATCATGGCCGCCACCTCGGTGGGCCTGCTCGTGGCGACGGTCTGGGCCGCGGCCTTGGGCCAGAGCGCGGTGGCGAGCGTGTTCGGGATCTTCGCCGGGTTCTGGGCCAGCTACGCGGTGCTGGTGCTCGGCCTGCTACACAACTGGTTCGGCATCGGCCTCACCGCGGTGATCGACACCGAGAAGCTGTTCCTGATCACCTGGCTGGTGGTCATCGTGATCCTCACGCTGGCCACCGTGCGGCTGCCGGTGGCCTACACCGCGGTGTTCGGGCTCATCGACGTGGCCCTGCTGCTGGTGCTGCTGGGTACGGTCCAGTCGTCCTCGGGCCTGCTGAAGACGGGTGGCTACTTCGTCCTGGCCTTCGCCGCGGTGGGGGTGTACATATTCTTCGGCTCCTGCTCGCTGGCCACCGGCGGCAAGCACGTTCCGCTGGGACAGCCGCTCATGCGCTGAGCGCCTGCGGGGTCAGCCCGCCTGCTCCAGGGTGAGCAGGGCCTGCTTGGCGGCGGGACCGCCGGCGTATTTGCCGAGCGACCCGTCGGCCTTGATCACCCGGTGACAGGGCACCACCACCGGCAGCGGGTTCGTCGCGCACGCCGTGCCGGCGGCGCGCACCGCCCGCGGGCTCCCGGCCGCCGCCGCGACGACCGAGTAACTCGCGGTCTGGCCGTATCCGATGCTCGGCAGGTAGCCCAGCACCGCGCGGCGGAACCCGCGGGCCAGCCGCCAGTCCAGCGGCAGGTCGAAGACGCGGCGCCGGCCCGCGAAGTACTCGTCGAGCTCGCGGGCCGCGGGGTCGAGGCGGGCCGGGGCCTCCAGGATGCGCGGGCTGACCCGTTCGGCCAGATCGGCGAGGACCTGGTCGTGGCCCTGGACGGGGTAGGCGACCCGGACCAGCCCGGTGCCGGTCGCGGCCAGCAGCAGCGGCCCGACCGGGGTGTCCAGCGTCCGGTAGGCCACGTCCAGCACCCCGTCCGCCTCGGCCCGCGCGGCCAGCCGGTCGCGCAGCCGTCGCAGGTCGTCCGGCGCGACCTCGGGCAGGCCGGCCAGCAGGTCGCGCGCCAGCGCCGCCTCGTCACCGCTCATTGCCCGCTCCTTCCACGCGCGCGGTCTCACTTGGCCCAGTTCCCCTGACCACGGGGGCCGGGTAGGTCTTCCTGAGCCGGGCGATGCCGTCGGCCGCCGACCGGCGCGCCGCCTCGGGCGTGCCGCCGAGCACCTCGGCGATGTCCCGGTACGGCAGCCCGGCCAGGTAGTGGTAGGCCACGGCCTCGCGCTGGCGCCGCGGCAGGGCCGCGACCGCCGCCGTGAGGTCCAGGTCCCGCTGGTCGGCGGCGGGCGCGGCGGCCCGTTCGGGCACCTCGGCCACGGGCACCGCGCGGCGCGCCGCCGCGCGGGTGACGTCGATGGCCTTGCGGTGCGCGATCGTCACCAGCCACGCCTCGACGTTCGCGTCGGCGGGCAGGTCGGGGTAGGCCTTGAGCGCGGCCAGGAACGTCTCCGACCACGCGTCGTCGGCGTCGGCCGGGCCCAGTACGGCCCGGCAGACCCGCAGCACGGTCGCGCCGTGCTCGGCGACGATCGTCTCGAACGGCCGCTTGCCCGTCATCCGTGCTGCCCGTCCCCGCCCGCGGCGCCGGTCAGAACAGCTTCGCGGACGGGCCCGCCGCGGATTCCTCCAGGTCCAGGAGGAACCGCTTGCGCGCGAGCCCGCCGGCGTAGCCCGTGAGCCGGCCGTCCCGGCCGAGGACACGGTGGCAGGGCACGATCACGCTCAGCGGGTTGCGCCCCACGGCCGCGCCGACGTCCTTGGCCAGCACCGGGCGGCCCAGTTCGCCGCTCAGCTCGCGGGCCAGGCCGCCGTAGGTCGCCGTCCGCCCGTACGGGATACGGTCGATCAGCTCCCAGACGCGGCGCTGGAACTCATCCCCCCGGGCGTCCAGCGGCAGCTCGAACCGCTGCCGCTGGCCGGTGAAGTACTCGGCGAGCTGGCGCCGCACCTCGCCGAACCCGCTCTCGCCGGGCCCGCCCTCGGCGCGCCGGCCGAAGCTGGCCGCGTCGGGCCGGTACCAGTGGTGCGGGAAGCAGACGCCGGTCAGCCGGCCGCCGTCGGCCACCAGGGTGAGCTCGCCGATCGGCGAGTCCGTGGTCGTCCAGGTCGTTTCGGTGCTGATCTCGGTCGCGGTCATCGCGGTCTCCCTCGGTCATCCGTGTACCTGGTAGACGGCCGGGACCGCGGATGCGTGAGGTGGCGTGCGGCGGTAGCTCCGGTCAGCCGTTCAGCTGCCGGCCGAAGAAGTCGAAGACCTTCTCCCAGCCGTCCATGGCCTGCTCGGGCCGGTACATCGGCGTGTGGTAGTAGAAGAACCCGTGCCCGGCACCGTCGTAACGGTGGAACTCGTAGTCCTTGCCGTGCCGCTTCAGCTCGGCCTCGTGCTGATCGACCTGCTCGGGCGTGGGGTGCCGGTCGTCGTTGCCGAATATCCCGAGCAGCGGCACGGCCAGGTCGGCGGTGTAGTCGATCGGCGCGACCGGGCGGGCCTCGGACAGATCCTCCTGGGCCATCACCACTCCCCCGCCCCACAGGTCGGCGACCGCGTCGAAGCCGGCCACCCCGGAGGCGGCCAGCAGCGCGTGGCGGCCGCCCGAGCAGGTGCCGATGATGCCGGCCCGGCCGTTGCTCGCGGGCTGGGCCTTCAGCCAGCGCAGCGCGGCCTCGCAGTCGGCGACCACGCTGTCGTCGCGCACCCCGCCCTCGGAGCGGGCCCGGGCCGCGATGTCGCCCGGGGTGCCCTGGCCGAAGCGGTCGAACAGGTTCGGGCAGATCACGAAGTAACCGTGCCGCGCCAGCCGCTCGCAGAACTCCCGGAAGAACTCATCCCAGCCCGGCATGTGGTGCACGGCCACCACGCCGGGCAGCGTGTCCTCCGCGCCCTCTCCGGTGGGCCTGGCCACCCAGGCGTGGATCTCGTCGTCGTCGCCGCCCGGGATCGTGATGACCTCCGCCGCCAGGCCGACGAGGGCATCGGTGTTGAACGAGTTCCACATGGTGACTCCTTCGCTCGGCGGCCGGCAGCGGTCCAACCGTAACGAACCTGGCCCGGTAGCATCCCCGTGGGTCAGTAAATACCGTGGGTCAGCAATATTCGTGCAGCAGGCGAGGAGGCAGCATGCCGGCTAAGGGAAGCGCCGAGTGGAAGGGTGACGTGCCGACCGGGAGCGGCACGTTCACCGCCGGCGACACGATCAGCGGCGAGTACTCGTACAAGTCCCGCTTCGAGGACGGTCCCGGGGCCAATCCCGAGCAGCTCATCGCCGCGGCCCACGCGTCCTGCTTCTCGATGGCCCTGTCCAACATCCTGGCCCAGGCCGGGACCCCGCCCGAGTCGGTGCGGACCGACGCCGCGGTCACCCTGCGCCTGGTCGACGGCGCTCCCACGATCACCCGGATCGACCTGGTCACGGTCGGGCGGGTGCCGGGCATCGACCAGGCCGCGTTCGCCGAGCACGCCGCGACGGCCAAGGCCGGATGCCCCGTCAGCCGCGCGCTGGCTGGCGTGCCCGAGGTCACCCTCGAAGCCACCCTGGCCAGCTAGGCCGCCCGGCAGCCCGCCCGGCCGGTCCCGGGCCCCTCAGCGCTACCCGCCGTTCAAAATCTCGATCTGACTGAACGCCTCGTCCGCCTTCCCCGCGGATATATCGGTCCAGCCTGGGCACGTCGGAGTCCGGCGATGACCGCGGAGTCTGGTTGGCTGGACGGCGAGGAGGGGGCGGATGGAGACGGCTTTCGTGCTCGGCGGCGGAGGCGTCCTCGGCGCTCACGAGATCGGCATGCTGCGGGCGCTGTCGGAGGCGGGCATCCGGCCCGACGTGGTCGTCGGCACGTCGGTGGGCGCGATCAACGGCGCGTTCGTGGCCGCCGACCCGGCGGGCGCGACGGAGCGGCTGGGCCAGTTGTGGCAGGGCGACGCGCTGGGGCAGGCGTTCAGCGAGACCCTGTGGGGCCGGGTCATGCGGCTGGCCCGTTCGGGCACGCACCTGCACTCGATCGAGCCGCTGGGCCAGGTGCTGGTGGACCGGCTGCCCGCCAACGACTTCGCCGACCTCGCGGTGCCGTTTCACTGCGTGGCGGCCAGCATCGAGCACGCCAGCGCGCGCTGGTTCAGCAGCGGGCCGATCGTGCCCGCCGTGCTGGCCTCGTGTGCCGTGCCCGGGCTGCTGCCGCCGGTCGAGATCGACGGGGAGCACTACTTCGACGGCGGCCTGGTCCATTCGATCCCGGTGGGGCGGGCCGTGGCCCTGGGCGCTCGCACCGTCTACGTTCTGCACGTGGGCCGGATCGAGAGCCCGCTGACCGTGCCGCGCCGTCCGTGGGAGGTGGCCCTGGTGGCCTTCGAGATCGCGCGGCGGTACCGGTTCCACGAGGAGATGTCGGCGCTGCCGGGCGACGTCCGGGTGCACGTGCTGCCGGCCGGGGCGGCCCGGACCACGCCGGACCTGTCCCAGCTCCGCTACCGCGACCAGACCAAGGTCGGGGCGAGCATCGAACGCGCGTACCGGGCGTCGGCCGGCTATCTGGCCGAGCTGGCCCGGTCCTGAGCCGGCCGGAACGGACGGGCGGGCGGTCATGCTCCCACCGAGGCTGGTGCGCCGGCTGGTGCTGGCGCCGCTGGAGGTCGTGGTAGCCGTGGCGGTCGCGGTCCTGTCCCCGCTGCTCGCCCTGCTCACGCTGGCGTTCGGGCTGCTCGGCCGCGCGCGGCCCGGCCGCCTGCGGGGCCTGCGGCTGCTGTACTTCGCGCTGATCTGGCTGGCCGCCGAGACCGCGGCGCTGTTCATGTGCCTGGGCTTGTGGATCGCGAGCGGGTTCGGCGGCCGGCTGCGCACCGAGCCGTACCAGGCCCGCCACTATGCGGTCATGCGCTGGTACCTCGACCGGGTGTACCACGCGGCGACCAGCACGTTCGGAATTGATCTCCAGGTTGAAGAGCCCGAACTCACGCCCGCGGAGCAGGCCGCGCGGCTGTCGCGCCCGGTGATCGTCCTGTCCCGGCACGCCGGTCCCGGCGACTCGTTCCTGCTCGTGCGCCAGCTGCTCAGCGTGTACGGGCGCCGCCCGCGCGTCGTGATGAAGGCGGCGATGCAGCTCGACCCCGGGGTGGACGTGGTGGCCAACCGCCTGCCGAACGTGTTCATCCGGCGCCGCCGGATGGGCGAGAACGTGTTCGTCGAGCAGATCGCCCGGCTGGCCCGGGGGCTCGACCCGGCCGGCGCGCTGGTGATCTTCCCGGAGGGCGGCAACTGGACGCCGGGCCGGTGGCAGCGCGGCATCCGGCGGCTCGAGCGGCTCGGCCGGCGCGACCTGGCCGCCCGCGCCCGGGAGATGCCCAACGTCCTGCCCCCGCGGGCGGGCGGGGCGCTGTCGGCGATCGCGGCCGCCCCGGAGGCCGACGTGATCTTCGTGGCGCACGCCGGGATGGACCGGCTGGTCAGCGTGGGCGACATCTGGCGCAGCCTGCCGATGAACCAGGTCATCCTCGCGAAGTGGTGGCGCGTGCCGAGCAGTCAGGTGCCGCGCTCGGCCGGTCACGAGGCCCAGGTCCGCTGGCTCTACGACTGGTGGGAGCGGATCGACCAGTGGATCACCGAGCACCGCCCGGCCGACGCGCCGGCCGCGGCGGCGTCGCCGGGGCGGCCGGATCCGCCGCCGGGCGGCTAGGCCGCGCCGTCCTTGGGCTCGATGCCCTGCTGGCGCAGCAGGCGGCGCAGCCGCTCGACCTCCCCGGTCAGCCGGTACAGCCCCTCGGCCAGCGAGGGGAGATCGAGCTGCGCGGTGGCCCACTGCTGCTGGCGGGCGGCCTTTTCGGCGACGAGCTGGCGTTCGCGGTCGCGCAGCGCCGCCGCCGTCTCGTAGTCCTCGGCACGCGCGGCCGACTCCTTCTCCCGCCGGGCCTGGGCAATCTGCTGGTCGAGATCGCCCACGTCGGGCCCGGTGCCCACGCGCTGCTCGACGGCCGACAGCCGCGAGTCGATCGACTCGAACCGGGCGATCGCCTCGGACAGCAGCTGCCCCGTTTCGGCCGGAGCGGGGCGGGGCGCCGGGGGCGCGGCTGGCGACTCTTCCTCGCGGTCGTCGGCCAGCACCTCGATCACCTGCGCGCGGACCCGGCTCAGGTCCGCGCCCAGCACGGCCAGCACCTGCGCGGCGGGGCCCTCGCCGATCCGGATCAGGCCGAGCAGCAGGTGCTCGGTGCCGATCGTGTGGTGGCCGAGCGCCAGCGCCTCCCGCAGCGACAGGTCCAGTACCTTCTTGGCCTGCGGGGCATACGGGATGTTCACCGGCGGCGGCCACTGGCCGTGGCCGGTGAGCTCCTCGACCTGGTCACGGATGGCCGCCAGGCTGATCCCCAGCCCTTCGAGCGACCGTGCCGCCACGCCGTCCTCGACCTGGACCAGCCCGAGCAGCAGGTGCTCGGTGCCGATCCGGTTGTGCCTGAGCATCCTGGCCTCTTCTTGGGCCAGGGCCACCGCCCGTCGGGCCTGGTCGCTAAACCGCTCGAACATGTCGGCTCCACTCTGCTCAGCCTGATCGATCCCCCTGTCGCGACTGATTGATTATCAAGATACATCGCGTGAGCCGATTGGCAAGATATATCGCGAAAGTCGCGCGGCGCCGAGACGCCCCGCGCTGAGATCCGGGCACTATCTGGAAGATCTATTCCGGATACCCGCGCTATGCTGAGCGGCATGACCTCGGACGATGTCGCGGCGGTCGCGGATCTCGCCCGGGATGCGCCGTTCCGGCCCGCGCTGCGGGCCGACGCCGAGCGCAACCGGCAGCGGCTGATCGCGTCCGCCCGGGAGATGTTCGCCGGCCGTGGCCTCGACGTGCCCATGGAGGACATCGCCCGCCACGCGGGGGTCGGCGTGGCCACCCTCTACCGCCGGTTCCCCACCCGGGCCGACCTCATCGCGGGCGCGTTCGAGGCCAAGATGACCGCCTACGCCGACGCGGGCGCCGAGGCCCTGGCCGACCCGGATCCCTGGGCCGGCTTCTGCGGCTACATCGAGCGGGTGTGCGCCATGCAGGCCGGCGATCGCGGCTTCGCCGACGTGCTCTGCATGAGCTTCCCCGCGGACCAGCGGTTCGAGGCCGAACGCGACCGGGCCTACCAGAACTTCCTGGACCTGGTCCACGGGGCGCAGGCCGCGGGGCGCCTGCGGGCCGACTTCGTGGCCGAGGACCTGGTGATCCTGCTCATGGCCAACGCGGGCGTGGTCGCCGGCACCGCGGACGCCGCCCCCGACGCCGGGCGGCGGTTCGCCGCCTACATGATCCAGGCGTTCTGCGCCGACCGCGCGGCGCCCCTTCCGGCCCCGCCCGCGCCAGCCGCCATCCGGCGGGCCCTGCACGACCTGCACCAGTCCGCCGTCCGCGACCAGCGATGCGGCGGCTGACCCCCGTCGCGCACCCGCACTCGGCCCGCGGGCGGCCCCGCCCAAACCGGTCGTGGGCACCCTGGGCGGGTTAGAGCCCGACCAAGGGC
>Ga0102924_1006272_pt1 | contig 11224 bp, 14 predicted proteins | sample PaiPotPPM11metaG_FD_80116 | JGI IMG/M metagenome (GOLD analysis project Ga0102924, IMG submission 80116) | Iron sulfur acid spring bacterial and archeal communities from Banff, Canada, to study Microbial Dark Matter (Phase II) - Paint Pots PPM... ...
GGTCGGGGATGTTCGCCGCGCCCAACACCTCGGCGATCATGAGCAGCGTTCCGGCCCAACAACGCGGCGTCGCTTCCGGGATGCGCGCGACGTTCATGAATTCGGGCAACCTGCTGTCGATCGGGATCTTCTTCTCCCTGATGATCGCGGGGCTCGCGCAGGCGCTGCCCGCGACCTTGAGCCGCGGCCTGGAGCAACAGGGTGTCCCGGGTGCGGTGGCCACGCAGATTGCCGCATTGCCGCCGGTTTCATCACTGTTCGCCGCATTTCTCGGCGTCAACCCGATTGAGCACCTGCTGGGTTCGAGCGGCGTCTTGATGACTCTGTCTGCCGCGCATCGGCACGCCCTCGCCGGCACGACGTTTTTCCCGAATCTCATCTCGCAGCCGTTTCATCGTGGGCTCGTGATCGTGTTCACGGTCGCGACTGCGCTGTCGATCCTGGCCGCGCTGGCCTCGCTCTTACGCGGCAGTCCCCAGCGAGCGCCCGCAGACGTACATCCCCTCGCCGAGAGAACTAAGGAGAACGTATGACCATCGAGCTTCCGGAGATCGACCCCGCGCGCTCGGCGCTCCTCGCCATGGACTATCAGGCCGCGATCCTAGCTTCATTCCCGGGCGGACCACAACCGCTCTTGACTCGCGTCGCGGACGCCATCGCGATCGCCCGTCGACAAAAGATGCACGTTGCCTACGTGCGCGTCGCCTTCGACGACGCCGACCTTCAAGCGATGCCGCTGCGCAACAAGATGGCGAGTCGCGTGAAGTCGGCCGGGCTCAACCTGCACAACGATGCGCCGGGGACCGCGATCTGCGGGGAAGTCGCGCCGCAACCCGGCGACATCATCGTCCGCAAGACGCGCGTCGGCGCCTTTTCGACAACCGATCTCGATCGGCAACTGCGCGAGCGCGCCATCACGACGCTGCTCCTTGCCGGCGTCAGCACCAGCGGCGTGGTGCTCTCCACCGTCCGCGACGCAGCCGATCGCGACTACCAGATCGTCGTGCTCTCCGACGCATGTGCCGATCCCCAGCCCGAGGTGCACGCGTTCCTCATCGAGCACGTTTTTCCACGACAAGCCGACGTCATGACGACCGCCGATTTGCGCCAACGCTGGCCCTAGCGATAGTTAGCTGCTGCCGACTATTTTACCAAAAACAAAAAGCCCACTGGTCGCTAGCGGAACAGTGGGCTCGAACGCCGGGGCCGGTCCTTATTGTTTGCCTTCTACCGCGTTGCCCTGGGTAAGGAGCAGGATGCGGTCGGCATGGCGCTGGCCCAACAGTTTTTGGTCGTAGTAGACCTTCACGTATTGGCCCGCTTTGATCGCCTTCATCTGATACGTCGTCTTCCCGTCGGCCGAAAAGACTTGATCGAACTTGGGCAGGATCAGGAAGCTCAGCGACTGATGCGTTTTCGTATCCGTCACTTTGATGTTGTTGGTGGAAACGTGGTTGACGATGCCGGAAAAATTCGCGGTGCCGACGGACGTATTCGCGCTTGCCGGAGCGAACGCGAGGCCGACGAGGGCTGCGATGAGGAACGAGAAGGTTCTCATTCGAGTGACCTTTCTGTGCATACGCACGAGTGGCGGGAGAACGATGAAGGCTCCTTGCTTGTACCCACGTGAAGGAACCGCAACCCTAGTCGCGAGGTGGAGGCGAAGCTCACCCGCCTCTCGGCAGGCCTTCCAGAGGCGGGGCCGACCGAACCGCCGAGGCCCGCTCCGCTCGACGAAGAAACCGAGCTAACAATGACACCTGTACGGAACGCGGCCTTTTCAAGCCTCCCCGGCGGCGCCCTCCCGTGAGCGAGACGCGCTCGGCGAGCCGCACGGCACTGGCGGTCGCGACCCTTCGCGCCTACCACCATCTCGTCGACGGTGAGCCGTACGTGCTCGACGATCCGATCGCGGCACGGATCATCGATCCGGAGATGCTGGCCGCTATCGAGCGTCGCGACGAGCGCTTCGCTCACCCGCTCGGCCGCGGCCTGCGACTGAGCGTGCTCCTGCGCAGCCGGTACGCCGAAGATGAACTGGCCGCCGCGGTCGCCGGGGGAATGCGTCAATTCGTGAGCCTGGGCGCGGGATATGATACCTTCACCTATCGTCAGCCCGCATGGGCACACGAGCTTCGTATTTTCGAAGTCGACCATCCGGCAACGCAGCGCGAGAAACGCGCTCGTCTCGAACGCTCCGCGATCGCTTTACCCGGGAACCTCACGTTCGTTCCGATTGATTTCGAGACGACGGCTCTTCTCGACGCCCTGCGCGCAGGCGGCGTTGACGCATCTCGTCCGGTGTTCTTCTCGTGGCTCGGCGTGATCCCGTATTTGAGCGAGAGCGCGATCGACGCGACGTTCGCGAGCATCTGCACCTTCCCACGGGGCAGCGCGATCGTCTTCAGTTATGCGAACACCGCAACGCCGCAGGCTTTGGCTGACGCGGCCGGTGCAACCGGCGAACCGTGGCTCACGCGAATGGAGCCTGACGATTTCGAACGTCTGCTCCGGCCGCTCGGGTTCTCGACGATCTCGTTTCTCACGCCGCAGGACACGGAAACGCGGTACGCACTCTCGCGCCTGCCGATGTTCGACCCGCCGCGCTTCACCAACCTCGGCAAGGCAACGATCTAGCGACTTCCCGCCGGCACACGAACGAGACAGGATGGACGTCCTTAGGTTCCCGGTATCGTGACTGGAACGTCTTTGATCGGTGTGCCGTTCGCGGCGGCTTGCGACGCGACGGAGCCGGTGAGTCCGTTGAGGCTCTCGATATCCTTGGGGTCGAAGTGGCCCGACTTCAGATTGGCGCCGATGGTCGCGAGCGCGGCTGTCAGTGCCGGTATCGCTCCGGCAACCTTCTGCAGCAGCGGATCGTTACTGTCTTTGGCGATCTTTTCGGAAACCTTGACTTCGTGGTACGCAAAGAGAAGCGCGATGCCACCCTTGACGATCGACGAGGTGCGATGCTCCGCGCCGTTGTCGAACTTGCCCTGTTTGTACGGGTTCCAGACCCAGTGATGAAAACAGTAGTATGCGACGCCCAAATGAGCGACGAAGCGCGTCTTGTCGAGGAATGCGTTCGACGGGCTGACTGAGCCGGTCAGCATCGCGGCGACCAAGGCCACGATGACAAACGGTTTGTTCCATGTCCGAGTAACCTTCAAGGGCGGCTCCTCCAAAGCGAATGCGACGCCTTCACTCAACGCGAACGCGATCGGCAAGGCAAAGGACGCGCTTTGCGAGCCGTGGCGCGGCAATCCTTCATCCTCGTCGGAACCTCAGGGAGAAGCGATCGCTCCCTGCCTCGTCACGACGGCCGAGCCGGGAGCGCGAAGGCACAGACGCCGCGTTTCATACGCCCTTGTCTGAGGCATGATCGGGCTAAATCCTGCAGAGGATCGACGAGTTCATGCATCCGGTTGCGCGTCGCGACGGCACGCTGGAGAGACCAAGCTCGATCGAAGTAAGGCCGCGACGAACCGCAGTGAGGATGTTTCCTCTGCCGCTTCCCGAACGCGCTCGCTCATGCGCGCATACGTTCTCGATCGATATGGCGGCCCTGAAGGCGCCCGCCTAACCGACGTTCCGGCACCCACGCCCGGACCGAGCGACATCCTCGTTGCCGTCCGCGCGGCCGGGTTAAACCCGGTCGATTACAAATTCCGCGAAGGAAAACTTCGCGCGATCCAACGGCCGAAACTCCCCTTCGTCCTCGGCAACGAGTTCGCGGGCGAGGTCATTGCTGTTGGGAACAACGTGACGCGCTTTCGCGTCGGTGATCGTGCGTTCGCCCGAGTGGCCAAGAGCAGCGGGGGCGCATTCGCGGAGCAAGCCTGCGTGAGCGAAGATCTCGCGGCACACATACCGGCAGAACTGGATACCGTGGCGGCAGCAGCAGTACCACTCGCCGGACTGACCGCCTTGCAAGCACTCCGCGATGAACTCGCGGTCCAATCGGGACAGAGCGTTTTCATCTCGGGCGGAAGCGGCGGCGTCGGCACGTTTGCAATCCAAATCGCCAAAACACTCGGTGCGCGCGTCACGACGACGGCCTCGAAGCACGGCGAAGCGTTGGTCCGTTCGCTCGGCTGCGACGAGGTCGTCGACTACGCCTCTCAGGACGTTTCCACGCTGGGGCGCAGGTTTGACGCCGGCTTCGATCTGATCGGCGGCGACACATTAGGTCAGATGTTCGACATCATGAAACCGGGGTCAAAGGTGGTTTCCATCGCTGCGGTTCCGGAGCCGCATACCGCGAGCGATCTCGGCGGTAGCCCCCTTCTCGCCGCGATGTTCTGGATCATCAGCTATGGGATCCGATCGCGAGCCCGACGCGCGGGTGTACAGTATCGCTACGTGTTTATGCATCCCAGCGGCAGCGAACTCGCCCAACTCGCCGACCTCAACCGACAGGGAACACTCAGGGTTATCCTCGACAAGACCTTTTCATTCGAAAACATCGCCGAGGCATTCGCCTACCTCGAACGCGGCCACGCAAAAGGAAAAGTCGTCGTCACGATGCACTCTTAGCACGCTGTGGCTCGGTCGAAACGCGCCCACCGCAAAGGTCGATGCAGCACGAAGCGGCCGCCTGGTCAAACGTCGATCGAAGCGGTTGGCAATTCACTGATCCTCTGTCGGCGTAAACGAAAAAATGCAGCCGTCGCACCGGGAGCTAGGGTCGGCGTGGCCGTCGCCGCGGGGACGAGGGCCGGAGTCGACGTCGCGCCCGGAGCGAGCGTTACGACGGGCGTTGCCGTCGGCGTCTGAACAGCCGGGCTCGTGGCCCCGCCTCCGCCGCATGCTTGGAGAAGCGAGAAGGCCAGGAACGCGCCGACCCACTGAAGCGGACGAAGGTTTTGAAACAGTCATACGCCACCGCGGACGGTAACCCGGCGCATGACCTGCGGAGCGGCGGCCCTCGTCCCCGGCGCCGTCGAACTGATCACGATGTTGATGAGTTCACCAGGCACCGTGTTGAGGCTCACGTCCTCTGAAAAATTACCTTGTTGATCGGCCATCGTATCGCCGCGGAACGATCCTGTCCGAAAGGTGAGGCGTCCACCGGCTTGCGCGCTCGCGCCCGCCTCGATCGACACATGCGAACCGGGCGTTGTACGGCCCCGCACGGTAAATGACGACCGCACATCCGCGCCGTCCTCGGGCGTCACCTCCGAAATGAGGTTGGTTTCCATTCTGGTCCCGGAGCTGAAGGACCAGCCGAGATCGAACGGTCTACCCTGGGTGTCCTGACCGGAGACGCGCACCGAATGACGCATCGGCTGCAGATCCGAGTGTGGAGAATACACGATGCCCTCAGGCGATCGCGACGTATCCGCCGTGATGTCGAGCTGATCGAGCGACACTCTTAGTGTGTTCGGATCGGCACGGCCGCCGTCAAACGTCACGCCGACGGTCGGCCTGTTGGACTGGACGGACGCATCCGGTTCGGGTTCGCGGCTCGCGAACCGCAGAGAACTCTTGACCGGGTCCCGCATCGGGGATGTCTGCGCCGGCTGATCGCCGTTGGTACCCAGCGCAACGACCCTATTCGCATTGTCCCAGTTCACCGAAGCGCCGAGCGCTTGCGCAATGAAACGGAGCGGAACGAACGTACTCGCCCCAACGATGAACGGGGCGGCGTCGAGCGCTTGCGACTGACCGTTCACGCTTGCTTGATCCGAGCCGACGTGGAGTGCAACCGTGCGGCCTCTACCGGTGGCATTGATCTGTCCGTTGTCATAGACGACAGTAGCGCCCAGACGCTCGAACACCCCGCGCAGCGGAACGAAGACGCGGCCCGCTCGCTCGATCGGCGAGGGATTGAACATGGTGGCCTGGCCGTCCACGGTCACTGAGACATCCTGGGCGTCCGCACGTGAGAGGGTCAAGGAAAGCAAAGCCGCGACGGCGAGAAACGCCGCCAGTTTGTGTGCGATCGGCTTGATCATGCTTGTGCCTCCGCAAGGTGCTCGGCGCGAGCGGCCATATCGTTACTCATGGCCACGCGGTTGCGCCCCACTGCCGCCAGGAACGTGTCGTACCCGAGACCTTCGAGCGCGACGATTTGGTCCGTTCGTATGACGTCGATCAAGTCCGGCGAAGATTCCATGACGATGTAGTCATCGCCCACGAACACGAGGTTGCCGCTCAGTTTCTTTGCGGCGCTAACGATCGAAATTGTGTTTCCGACGTACGCGTGGAGAAGTTTTTTCAACGTCCTATTCCTTCCCCAAGAGCCCATTGTGTTGCGAAAGGAGGAGGATGCGGTCGGCATGGCGCGCTCCGAGCATGCGCTGATCGTAGTAGACCTTGACGTACTGACCAGCCTTGATTGCTTTCATTTGATACGTGGTCTTGCCATCAGCGGAAAACACTTGGTCGAACTTCGGCAAGATGAGAAAGCCTAACGATTGATGGGTCCTCGTGTCCGTAACTTTGATGTTGTCCATCGAAACATAGCTGACGATGCCGGAGAAATTCGCCGATCCGACATTGGCCTGCGCACTGAGCGGGACGAGAGCCATGGCAGCGACAGCGGCTGCGAGGGCGAGGGAGGGGACTGAATGACGCATGAGGTTGACTCCAGGCGACGCGAGGGTCGCGGATGACGCTAGGTGCATGTGTGGGGACCGGCACGATGCCGGCAGATCGACGCGGTACGTCGACGTGGACGACTTAGCGCTGGGAGCCGTTGTGGTCGCGATTGTAGTCGCCGTTGTGCTGCTCGTCGCTCTGTCCGTACGCCGGTCGCCGCGGTAACGCATAGCCGGCGTTCCGCTGAACGGGATACTCGTTTTCCGGAACCCATGCTTGTCGCCGCACGACTTTGTGGTGCGCGCGATAGTAGCTCGCTTCGTTTTGCGTGACGTAGTAGCGGCGGTTATCTCGGACGTAGTACGGATGGTTGTTCGAGTCGACAAGGAGCGCCCCGACAATTGCGGCGGCCCCTGCCGCGATGAGTAAGGTCGACGCCGTATCAGCTTGGGCCGGGCGCGGGAGCGGGACGGACAGCATAGCGACGAGGGCGCTTAGAATAGCGGTACGTTTGAGGATGAGGGAAACCATGTTGAACCTTTATCCAGCATCGTTGTGATGGTGGATCCCCAGTGTACTCGCCTCGCCCGGATCCGAACATCCGGGAGACGGGGGAGGGGGGCCTAGGTCGCTCGGTCTAGCTCCAACCGAGCACTTTCCCGATCATCTCGGATCGATTCTCCGTGCCGGTCTTCTGCAACAGGCTCTTGATATGATCTTGTACCGTCGACGAAGCGATGTGCAACTGTTCGGCGATTTCGTTGAGCCGAAGGCCGTCGAGCAAGAGCGCGAGCACTTGGACCTCGCGCGGTGAGATTCGAAAGCGCGCCGCCGCGCTCGTCAGCGAGTGCGCCGGCTTCGAGCGCTCCAGAGACACACCGATGAACAATCCCGCCGGGCCTGCCATGGGGCGCGTCCGCACGACGAGGAACGGCACGGGGCGCGCCACGCCGGGCTTTTGTGTGGCCGCGTCCGCGGTCCAAGCCGTCGTGAGCGCGCGCACTGTGTCCTCGATGACGCGCGGCAGGCGGCTTTCGAGATGTGCCTGGAGCGGCGTCACCGCAACGCGCCGTTCGTTTTCCGACGTCCAAGCCAGCACGATTTCCAGTTCATCATTCAAGACGTATTGAGCGACGTCATCGATGGCCTCACGGTGAGAATCTTCTGCCGCCGCGTGCTCGAAGCGAAAGTCTGCGAGGCTCTTTTCCTCAGATTCCATGAGGCGCAAGTCCGAGAATTGATCGGAGGCGGCATCGAGCGCAAACGTCAAGGTTCGTATTTCGCTCGACGTGAACGGCCCCAAATCGCTCGTTCTCAAGAGCGTCAAGATGCCGTACCTTGCTCGGCTGTCTGCAAAAAGCAGCGTCAATCCGCTGCTATAGCGGCCAAGTGGACCGAGGGTCGCACCGATCCCCGGGCCGCCCGCGGTTCGCTCACGTTGCAGTGCAGATTCTTCCTCCGCCTTGCGAAAATCGCCGTCATCATCGGCGGACGACACAATCTGATCCTCGCCGCCGTCCGCCTTGAAGCGGGCAAAACTCCAGTGAGAAACCGGAACGAGTTCGAGGATGGTGCGTACAATCGCTCGCGCCGGATCCGTGTTTGGAATCCTCGCGAGCGGCGCGAGGCCGTCGTCGGGGCCTAAAGCGGGAGGCATAGGTATCTTCCGTTATCCCCCACTTGCAGGTCCCCCTCGTTTCACGCTTCTACGCGCCAGGCCGGCGTGGTATCGTGTCACATCATGCTGCACGGGCGCTCGTGTCTGGCCGGAACAAAGCCGGCAGACCTCCCTATCTTGGCGGAATCGTTGGCTTCGTTGGGTTTTCCCGATCCTCTGATAGCCGCGCAGGTCAACGTAACCACCCTCGGACTTGCTGCCCCCGACGTTCTCGTGCTCGATCTCGATGCCATGGATGTGGACGCACTCGAGTTGCTCCGCATGACGCGCTTTGTTCTGCCTTTGTGCGTCATCGCAGTGCATACGGGCACGTTGGAACAAGGCTGGGCGGCTGCGTGCCATCTTGCGGGAGCGACCTGTATACTCTCCAAGAAGAGCGACGTTGACCATATCACCAGTGGTTTACGGCGAGCAATGACCACGGGGTGCTTTACGGACGCGACCTTCGCGGCACCATGATCTGCGTCAGCAACCTATTGAAAGAGAAACGTGGCAAGACGATGCACGCGCTTCAGCGCTGCATCTGGAGGCTGTTCCCGGCGCGCCTCCGGCGAGGCGACGGCGGCCTCTACGGAAACCGCGCAACCATGACGGCGATATCGTCTTGGTGTCGGCCGCCGGAAAACTGACGTGTTCCGCCGACCAGTTGGTCCGCTTGCTGCTGCGCCGGCAGCAGGCGATTCGCGTTGATGCAATTCATGAACTCTTCCTGTTCGAAGAAGCGGCCGTCAGGCGTGCGCGCTTCCGTGATGCCGTCCGTCGTCACGATGAGCGTCGATCCACCTGGTTCCAAATAAACGAATCGCTGATGGAAGAGCTTTTGTGATTCTTCGAATACGCCGACGATGGGCGCAGTTGGAGGAAGCCATTCCGCCGGACGGCCGCCTCTCAAGAGAAACGCCGGCCCGTGCCCCGCGGATGCGTAGGTCATTACCCGATGTTCGGGTTCGATCGTCGCCAAGAACACGCTGACGAACGAGTCCGGGCTTCCGGTGTCAAATTCCGAGGTTTCGATGTAGAGAACATTCAGATTACGGAGCGCTTGCGCGGGCGTCAGTCCGGCTGAGACGTAGGCCCGCAGGGCATACTTCACCAAGGCGGCGCGAGCGGCAGCCTTTGCTCCTTTTCCGGAGATGTCCGCGACCGATATCGCCATGGATCCGTTGTTGAATTGGTACACATCGACCAGATCGCCGCCGACACGCGTATTGTTTTCCGCAGGTACATAGGCAGAACCGACATCGACGCCCGGAATCGAGGGGAAGGTCCGTGCATAGAGATGGTCCACGAGAACGCGTGCGGCCAAATCTGCGGTCTCTACAAAAAATCTCACAGTATTCGACTTGCTCAAACGGCGATCGTCGAACATTATTTGCACATCCACCGATCGGCGTTCAGCGATGCCGATGTAGTGCATGCGTTCTAGTTCCCGCTCACAGCGACGTTAAAGGCCGGGTCGGTATAGCAACCGCTCTTGACCGCAAACCCGAGACCTCCAACCATATGCCGTGCGCTACTCTGAGTGGACAACACGCCGTTTGCCCCCGCCATATGGCACTGCTTCGCCCACGTGATCTTTAGGTTCGAGGATACGACGATGATCGAGCACTCGGGCAAAACGAAGCGGAGTTGTCGAATCGACTCCAGCTTATCACTTTTGAAATGGTCGAAATCGACGACCAAGACGTTCGGAGCGTACGTTCTGAGCTTGGCCACCGCAAGATCGTGCGAATGTTGAGGATGATCGTACCCCGCTCCGAGCAGCACCTCGGTCAGGGAATGCGTGGATTCCTCATCGGAACTCAAAACCGCAGACTTCGTATGTTTCATGGCTCCTTGACTTTAGAGACTCGACCGGCAGTGTCAAGGGTCCTCGGTCCACGCTTGGCGCCGAGAACTCCCCGCCCAACCGAGGAAAGGCTCCCTCCTATCCTCCCACGAAACCGGACTTCCCGGTATCGGTGAAAAGGTGGATGCCTTCTGACGCGCCCTGAAACAAGTGCAGGCAAAGTTCCGGATCCTACGAGAAAAAGGACAGCCGCTTTTGTCCCCGTCCACGCCGACGCAGTTGCAATTGGGAACCTTTCCGAGGAGGACCCAGCGCGCAATCTGATCGCCGATATCTTGAGCATTGTGCAAGTATCGCGCTGGAGCTTCGCTCGCTTCAAGGGCAACGGTTGCGCACGATCAGTTGCTCTTGCCCGAGGATGGCCACAACCGAGAAGACGAGTTATGACTCAAGCGCGCACCGTCGAAACGACGCCAATCCGACTTGCTGCTCGCTGCTCGGCGATTCGCATAGAAGCGCTGCTGCCCAACCATCAGCCCAGCATTTACGATCCGCAGAAGACAGCTTGTCCGGGTAGCTACGGGATGAGTCGTCCAATACGGTTTCCGCTAGCCAGAGTTGTTTCCGTAAACCAGATATTGCCGTCAGAGCCCACAGCGATTCCGTAAGGTGAACCGCTGGCGCTTGGAGTCGGGTATTCCGTCACGAGGCCCGACGGGCTAATGCGACCGATGCGGCCGTTTTGCTCGGTGAACCAGAGGTTACCGTCGGGTCCCTTGGTGATCATCTTAAGAACGGAACTAGAGTCGTTTCGGTTTGCCTGCCGAATCCGGGCGCGAGCGGATTCGCAGCGGGATCGCGGTTGCCTCCGGGATGCGCCCGCCCGCTGGCGTCTTAGTCGCGTACGCAGTCGAGGCGCGCGTCTTTTCGGCGGACAACGTGATATTCGTCAACGCGATTGCCCAGATATTGCCCATCGTTGCGGATCGCTTTCGATCCATCGATGAGCTGGATCGGCTTGGGCGTGAGCCCCGGAATCTAGGCCACGGATAATTGTGGGTTTCCGGCCAAATAAGGCCAGCAAGGAGATCCACGCATGCGCACGAGCCGCTTCACCGAGGCGGAGATCGTCAATGTCCTCAGGGAGCTCGACGCTGGCCGTCCCGCCGCCGAGATCGCCCGCAAGTGCGGTGTTCACGTCAACACGCTGCGGA
>Ga0102924_1006273_pt1 | contig 11223 bp, 6 predicted proteins | sample PaiPotPPM11metaG_FD_80116 | JGI IMG/M metagenome (GOLD analysis project Ga0102924, IMG submission 80116) | Iron sulfur acid spring bacterial and archeal communities from Banff, Canada, to study Microbial Dark Matter (Phase II) - Paint Pots PPM... ...
GTCTTAAAGTATAAGTACAGGTGGGACACAATCATGCCAAATAACACAGTCTTACTTGCTTTCGCCATCGTCAATGTGGTCGTAACGGGCCTCTTCGCCGCAGTCGTAGCGCGCCAGTTCGCGCAAAGGCGGCGTGTGTATCAACTCTACTGGATGATTGCCCTGTTGATGGCCTTTATCGCCACCGTCGGCTATGTCTGCATGGTACTCGTCGGCCCGACGAGCAGCGCGGGCGTGATTTCCTTTCGCGCCTACTACATTCTGGGAGCCGCGCTCGCACCGTCCTGGCTGGGATTGGGCAGTATCGCGCTGGTGACGGGTCCGCGCGCAACCCGCATCTGTCTTGCCATACTCACAATATTAAGTGTGATTACGGCAGTGCTTATTGCTATTGCGCCGCTGAATATGCACGCGCTCAGCCAGGTGGCCGGAACTCCTGGCACCGGCATACTCGAGAATCAAGCGACCTGGCTGCCGTTCACTATTACTTTGAACTCACTCGGGGTGCTGGCAGTGGTCGGTGTCGCCATCTACTCAGGCTGGAAGTTGATGCGCAGGCAGTCCAGCGTTGCCGGTTTCCGTCCGGGCAATCTGCTATGGGCCAACGTGCTGATTCTCGTTGGAGATTTATTGAACGCCTCCGCCGGCACAAATGCGCGCGCCTTCGGACTGTCCGGGGCCTTCTGGCTGGTCATGTCTGCTGGCTGGATCGTGTTCTTCGTTGGCGTTCTGCTAGCCAGCAGGCGTTCGGCCACAAGCAAAGCGGCCAGTGAAGTCGCTAACGTGCAGGGAAGAGTTGCCTCCTCCCGCTAATCATGCGATAATAGGCACATTCATCGGGTAGGAGGTACAGGTTACTTGGATAGCGGCGTTCAAACGAATACTGTGGACGAAACAGAACGGCTTCGACAACAGGCGCGCCAGCAGGCGCAGGCAAAACGCTGGGCAGAAGCGCGTCAAACATATACGATCTTGCTGCAGCGCGACGAGGAAGATGAAGAGGCCCTACTGGGTCTTGCTCACACGCTCGATATGCAGGGCGACTACGCCGAACTGCTGGAAACAGCCCGCGTAGCCGCGCGCGTCAATCCTGGTTCGGCGCGCGCCCTGGCATACAAAGCGAGAGCATTACAAAAACTCGAACGTCTCTCCGAGGCTACTATCGCCAACGACCAGGCGTTGCTACTCGACACCAAACTGGCGATGGCGTGGTTCAATCGCGGCGGTCAACAACTTTTGCAAGAGCGTTTCCCCGAAGCGTTACGCTACACAGAACGCGCCCTCGAACTCGATAGCAACGACGCGCGCGCCTGGGCCAACAAAGGGCTGGCTCTTGTCCAACTCAACCGCCAATTTGAGGCGCTGGAGGCCGTAAATTCTAGCCTGGCTCGCGACCCCGACTACATGGTCGCGCTCACTTTGAAAGGCGAAATCCTGCGCCGCTATGGGCGGCTGGAAGAAGTTGCCCAGACCATGCGACACGCGCTGGACATCACGCCCAACGATGTCCCGTCGCTCAACATACTGGCCCACACCCTGCGCACCCGGAGCGCCTATGAAGAACTCCTTCCCGTCACGACCCAACTGGTACAGCTCACGCCCGATAGTCTCTTCGCGTGGGATAGCCACACCTGCGCCCTGCGCGGGCTGGGCCTCTTCGAGGAAGCCACCGAAGCCATCGAGCGCGTGCTGGAGCTGGACCCCACCAACGTGCGCTACATGATGATCAAAGCCGACAATCTCTACCGCCTGCAGCGCTACCGCGAGTCCGTCAGTGCATCCGAACTGGCCTTGCAAGTCGACGACGAATACCCACCCGCGCTCAGGATTCACGAAAAAGCCATCCGCGCCATGTACCAGCAGAAACGCAAGCGGAAATAGATCAAGTGAGGCCCAGCAGAGCCATTTCCGACGCCGCCTGCGACCCATATATGTCTGCTTGCATCAAATCCCTCACGTCTGTTTGAGTACTCACCATACATATCGTTTTGCGGGGAGAAATATTACATAGATGAGATTCGTAACGCTTGCCGTAACGCTTACGAGACGATCATATGGTAATATGCTAGACAGGAAAGCTGAAGCTACGATCTCTACTATTGTACCTTGTAAGGTCTGAGGAGGATACCTGTGAACCATTCCTCTGTCTCGCAGCAGGCTACAATCAGTGAAAAGCAGCGAGGTGAGAGAGACACGCACCTACATGGACGCCGGCTCGTCCACGCCAGGGTTCTCTGGGGAATCATAGCCATCTTCGAACTGGCAGCGCTGGTTGACAGCCTTACCGGGACTGTCAGGCAACTCCAGACGCTCTGTACCTCCGCCTGTACGAATCTGCAGCTTTCTGCCGCTGGAGTCTCGACGCTTCAGCATATCGGCCTCTCGTCGGGAGATTACATCGCGTTCTATCTCGCTGTCACTCTCATCTCAACCCTACTCTGCTATAGCATCGCGGCATTGCTGGTCTGGCGCAGGTCCTACGATTGGATGGCGCTGCTGGTCTCGCTCATGCTGATGAGCTTTGGTCCGGGAATTCTTTCAAATGGAGTGCGCTTCAGCCAGTGGCTCGGGCCAGGATGGGCCGCGCATGTCTCCTCCCTCTTCGATCAAATCAATCTGCTGATCCTTGTCCTCGTCTTCTTCATCTTCCCTGATAGCCGATTTGTGCCCCGCTGGACGCGCTGGGTCGTAGGTCCGCAGATAGGTTTAGACATTTTCCTTATCATCTTCCCTCGTTTTACATCCGATCTTGTGAATTCGATCGCAGCCGTTTTCTTCCTCGGCATCTTGTTCAGCCTGGTCATTGCCCAGGTATACCGCTACCGGCGTGTGTCCACTCTCGCGCAGCGCCAGCAAACCAAGTGGATCGTGTATAGCCTTGTTGTAACCATCATCCTGTCGCTAGACCTGCTTGCGGTTCCTCAATTCGCTTTTCCGACACTGGCACAACCAGGTGAGATCTTAGGCTCAGTCAACGATACCTTAGCAAACGCACTCTTGACCCTCATTCCCATTTCCTTCGGCATCGCTATACTGCGCTATCGCCTGTACGACATCGACATCATCATCAATCGTACACTGGTCTATGTCACGTTAACTGTTCTCGTAGCCGCAATCTACATTGGCAGCATTCTAGGACTGCAATTCCTGCTGCGCGGCATCATCAACTCAAACAATGACGTTGCCATCGTTGTCTCTACCCTGGTGATTGCGGCCCTCTTCCAGCCCCTGCGTCATCGCATTCAGGCCATCATTGACCGCCGCTTCTACCGCCGCAAGTATGACGCGGCGCGCACGCTGGCCGCTTTCAGCGCAACCCTGCGCAATGAGGTGGACTTGAACGAATTAAGTGAACACCTGGTGGATGTTGTGCAGGAAACCATGCAGCCAGCGCATGTCTCGCTGTGGCTGCGTAATGGCGCGCAAAGCAGTAAAGCAAACACCGAGGCATAGTTACCAATGCCTCTGCTGAGGTTGGCAGCGACCACCTATCCCCCGATCAGCCGCTCCAGCGTCGGCAACAGCACGTCATCGCGCCGCGCCTGCAACAGTTCGCGCAGGCGGTCAGCGACTACGACGCGAATGCGGCGCTGGTGCTGTTCGTAGCGGGCGAGGTCGTCGGGCTGCAGGCCGGTGGCTTCTACCCAGGGAACCAGGGATTCCATGCCAATGGGTGGATTGGCGAACGTCACCCACACATCCATCTCCCACTTTTCGGGGCGAGGGATATCGAAAAGCACTTCGTAATCGGCAATGTCGGTATCAAGGGAGGCTGCCAGTTCTGCCGCCAATTCTTGCTCGATATGGCGGCGGCGCTGCGCATCCCAGAAAAGCGCGTCCAACTGGCGATAGAGGCGGCCGGCGGGGCGGCTCACCTCCAGTACGCCCTTGTAGGGACGGCGCATTTGCAGCGCGTGTGCCAGCGCCTGCGCACTGGCGGGCATAGAGGCATCCGCAAGCAACACGAGCAGGGAGGCGTCATCCAGCCCGATCAGTTGTTCGGCCTGCAACGCGCCGCTCAGCAGGCATTCATGCACAGCGCGCATTAGCATCATCTGGAGCGCGCGGGCGGTGTGGTGCCAGTAGATATTGTCGAACATCTCCTGGCGCGCGTGCAGCAGCGAGTGCAGCGGACTGATGCCCTTGTGCGTTACCACGATGCGGCGCTGACCGATGACGTTTGGATGGATGCGCAAGGCTCCCTGCAGGCGCGCCACGTCCACGCCTCCGTAGGGAACATTACAGGCGCGCGCGTCACGCGGGAGATAATCGAGCTTATCGACATCCAGCGCCCCGCTCAACAATGTACTCAACAATTCGTCATCGGCAGGCAGTGACCGCGTTCTGGGCGGATCGATAAAATCGGCGACGCGCTGCGGCGAAAGGCGATAATCGCGCTCCAGGATAGTGGCAATCTCACTTGTTTCAATGATCGAACGCCCCACTTTTTCGTGCAGAATAATGGGATAGCCCAGTTCCTCAATCGTATGCGAGAAGGGATAATGCCCGATATCGTGCAGCAAGGTCGCCACAACGAGCGTTTGAACGCTGCTGACCGAGACTCCAAAGAGGCCGCCGTCCGCGCCGCGCTGCAGCAGGGAGCGCAGCGCGCGCAGCGCGAGATGATAACAGCCCAGGCTATGTTCATAGCGTGTATGCGTCGCCCCCGGCCAGATGCGATAGACAAAACCCAGTTGCTTGATTTTTTGCAGGCGCAGAAATGGCGCGGTGCCAATCAGTTTTTCTTCGCGAGGGCCGAGGGGGATCAGATCATACAGGCTATCGCGCACAGTACTAATGGGCTGTTCATCTGGCAGCAGAGGGAAACCAGCCTCATCCACCCAGCGCGGCCGCATGTCGGGCAACACAACGCCCTCGTTTTCGCTCATTACATCGTTATTTTGCCGTTTTGCGCGCGCTTTTTTGGGCCGCTCAGTTTGCATATTCATGCGTGGATTGTAGCAGAAGATTGTGAAGAATGTCCAGCGTAAAAATTCACAGTGATTCAAGCACAACTGCTACGTTGTACACAATGGGAAGCTAAGCAAAGAGCTAAGTACGGCTTATTAAGAAACTTCATTCTTTCTACTATCTGGATACTATCTGGAAATCGTCGTCACTTAGCGTGTCCAGCATCATTCGTGATGCATTTTTCTTACTGTGAATCGTATGGAGTAAGAATTAGTATGGAGTTGAACGTATAGTATGAAGCAGAACAACTTCTGGGGAACCGCACGATCAAGAGGTGTCAACGCGGGACTAATCGTGCGCCTGGCTCTGGCAATCGTGGCACTGGCAGGCAGCGCCACCCTGGCCTGGACCCTTTTGAATGCCCACGGCGCTCGTGCCGCAGGTGTCAACACGGTAGGTACCACCGCCAACCCCTGGTCCATTATCTACGATGGCAGCGGAAATGCCTGGGTTGCGGAACCTAACTGTAATCCAAATCCGGTGTGCAGCGCGCCACCCAACGGAGCAATTGAGGAATTTAAGCTGACAGGCAGCCAACCCACATTAATGAATACCTATGCTGCGCCTGGTACTAACATCGGTAAATTCAACCCGACATTCCTCCAACTGGATGGCGCAGGCCACGCCTGGTTCACCGACCCGACTAACAGCGCGATTGGCGAAGTAACCCTGAGTAGCGATACCTGGACAGAGATCTCAACACCCACCGCCAACTCAGAACCTGTTGGACTCATCATCGACACAAATGGCAACCTCTGGTTTACAGAACGGGGCACCGGTAAAATTGGCTTTTATAACCCGAGTACTCAAAAATTTGCAGAAACGGCTGTGAAAACAGCAAATAGCCAGCCTTACGGCCTTACTTACGACTCAGCGCATGGTACGATCTGGTTTGATGAGGACGCGGCAGCAAATATTGGCAATTTCACTGTTACCACCACTGGCGCCATCACTATTAATGAAATCCCCGTCAACAATAATCCGCATTTGATTAGACTCGACAGTGCGGGGAATCTCTGGTTCAGCGAACAAGGCGCCGCTTCAATCGGCGAATACAATACGACTTCAAAAACTACAAAGGTCTACAATTTGCAGGGCAACATTTGCCCAACACCTGGAGTCGTAGCTACTCCTACCTCTTGCACCAACACCTTTATTGGTGGCCTTGCTATTGATAGCAACGGTACAGTCTGGTTTGACGAAACCCAGACTGCAGTGATTGGCTCTTTGAATCCTACGACCAGCGCAGTCAGCATTTTCCATGTGAATACTGGTTCCAACCCTGGTGACGGTTTGAATGCTGATTCTCACGGTAATGTCTGGGTATCGTTGTTCTCTAATCTGCAGATAGGTGTGTTGCCGGCTGGCACAATACCCACGCCGACAGCCTCGGTCGGTTCTGGCTCGCCCAGCCCAACCACAACGTCAACCGCAACCGTTACAACGACACCGACACCGACCCTGCAATCCGGACCGGTCAATAAAACGTGGTACTTTGCTGAAGGGCGCGTCGGTGGTGGCTTCACCGAGTACCTCTCGATAGACAACCCCACTAACAATGCCTGCGCCGTCGATATCACCTATCTCTACACACCCGATAGAGGCACTGCGCAGACCAAAACGATACCAGTAATGGTCGCCGCGAATTCACGCTACGAAGAGGGTGTAGATGGCGATCTAGGGACGTATCCCACTGGCCCTGGCGTTACCGACTCGGCAATTGTAGCCGTTGACAACAGTACCACCGGTACGCCCGCTTGCACTGGTATTGTGGCGGAGCGGCCCATGTACTACAACACGCAGGGCAATTCCCTGGGAGCCAACAGCACTAGCGATGTGCTGGGCGTCACCCACCTGGGTACCAGCTTCTACATCGCCGATGTCGCAGTTGGCGCTCAGAACGGCGGTAAATTCTCTTCGTTTATCACTATCCTGAACCCGCCGAACGGGCAGTTGGCGACGGTCACGGCGACATACTACGCGGGTGGACTATCAATTGGCACAGATACGGCTAAGGTGCCAGGAGGCACACGCGGCACAATCTTCCCCAATGCACACAACACACCAACGGTACTGCCCACGCATGTGTCGGTGGTCGTTACCTCGGATCAGCCAGTGGCTGTCGAACGGCCTACCTACTTCAGCAATGTCAACGAAGGTAATGCAGGCACCGTTTCCGGCGGCGCGGATCTCATCGGTGTGCAGTCGCTGTCGAATGACTGGCTCTTCGCGGAAGGCTACACGGGTGGTCAGTTCCAGGAGCAATTTGTCATCGCTAACCTGGACCCGGCCAATGTGGCAGCTACTGTAACAATTAAGTTGGAGCTGCCGACCGGCCCGGTCACGCAGCCAACTATTACGGTGCAGCCCAATAGTCAGGTAATCTGGAATGTCAATTTAGCGTCTCCAGGCCAGAATGTTTCTGCCGAGATTACCTCGGCTGGAGCAAAGATTGTGGCGGAACGTGAAATGTTCTTCCGCTATCTCCACAACGCGAATGGGCGCTCGTTACAAGTAATGGGGGGTACGGACGTACTGGGCCAGTTGGGACCGTCCGCACAGACGCTCTACAGCTTCGCTGAAGGCTATGTCAATACCGACTATGACGAATGGTTGACCTTGCAGAACCCCACGGCAACGGCCGAGACCGTCTGGATCACGCTTTACAACGCACTGGGACACACCTACACCTTCTCTATCAACGTGAATCTCAACTCGCGCGCGACCGTTGATATAGTCCAGGTCGTGTTCTCTAATCTTTACCACAGCGGTGATGGCTATAAGGGCCTCGAAGTCGCTATGACGGTACAGACCACCACTAGTGCAGGCGGCCCCTTCGTGGCAGAGCGGCCCATGTACTCGAATGTGAACAACATCCAGGGTGGCACTGACATCATCGGCTATACTGGTCAGTAACTTCCCGCTCTGGCAGGCTACGGGCGGAGGACAAGTCCGCTCGTAGCTTGCTCTATAACCAGGGCGGGGGCCAGCCCCGCCCGTACCCTACTATGAAGCAACTGGCGAAGCCGGACAGGGTACGGGCGGGGCACCCAGCCCCTGGCCCCCGCCCTGGCTGTTCCGCAGCCTCAGTTCGCGCTGCTAGAGCTTGCCCTCATCGTGTCATTTCCCTGCACAACCACTTGACAATCTCCCTCATTGAGTGCTATCCTGTATTTGCAGTCTCATCATGAGACTGCTAGCAATCATCATTGACAGGCGCAGTATCATAGCAACATCATAATGTTGCAAGGATGTATCTACCCATGATACCCATGAGCCAGCGCAAACAGGATATCCTGCGCGCGCTCGTCGAAGAGTATATTCATAGCGCGACACCTGTAGCATCTGAAACACTGGTGCGCAAATACCGCCTGAATTATAGTTCGGCTACGGTGCGACACGAATTGGCCGGGCTGGAAGAGGCAAGCCTGATCTACCAGCCGCATACCTCGGCAGGGCGCGTTCCCACCGACCTGGGCTATCGTTACTTTGTAGAACATCTCATGCAGGAATCTGCGCTTTCGCTCAATGAACAGCGTCTCATCCGCCACCAGTTCTACCAGGTGCAAGATCAGCTTGACCAGTGGGTGCGTCTGACGGCCTCAGTGATGGCGCGTCTGCTGCACAGCGCGGCGGTTATGACATCACCGCGCGCCAACGTGGGGTTTCTCAAGCACTTTGAACTACTCTCGGTGACGGATCTCTCGGCCCACCTTGTGCTGGTGCTGCGCGATGGAACGGTGAAGCAGCAGCGTCTCCTGTTGGAGGCTCCCATCGACCAGGCCGAATTAAGCACGCTGGCAGAGCGACTGAACCAGACCTTCCACGGCAAAAGCACGCGCGAGGTCGCAGCGGATTTAAGCAAGATGGATTTCACGCCCATCGAGCGGCTGATCGGCACAACCATCGCGAATATCCTGGAACAACACGGCGATCCCCTGGGCGATATATTCTATCGCGAAGGGGTGGTCAATATTCTGGAACAGCCGGAATACAGCCGCATGGGGCCAGAGGAAGAGCGCAACGAGCGCGTGCGTAAGGTCATGGAAGTGCTGGAGCAGAATCGTTTCTTACCCGTCCTGGCCTCTCAATTGCGGGCCTCTGATGGCGTTCAGATCATTATCGGGGGCGAGAACGAGTGGGATGAGATGCGCGACGTAAGCCTGGTGGTGGCTCGCTACGGCCAGGAGGGCAAAGTCGGCGGCTTGCTGGGCGTAATCGGCCCGACCCGTATGCAATATGGACGCGCAATCGCCGTTGTGCGCTATATGACGCAAGTGATGAACGAACTGCTGGCAGAAATGTACGGCTTCGAAGAATAACCTGGTAATAAAATATTCAAATTAGGAGGCAATAGTGCCAAAAGTTATTGGAATCGATCTGGGAACAACCAATTCGTGTGTCGCGGTCATGGAAGGCGGAGAACCCGTCGTCATCCCCAACGCGGAAGGCGCGCGCACCACGCCATCGATTGTGGCCGTCAATAAAAGCGGCGAGCGCCTGGTGGGAGAAGTTGCCAAGCGCCAGGCCGTAACCAACTCGGAAAATACGGTCTACTCGATCAAGCGTTTCATGGGTCGCAAATACGACGATGTGGAAGTCGATCGCGACAAGCGGTTGGTTCCCTACAAAGTGGTGCGCGCCAGCAATGGCGACGCCTGGGTGGAGGTACAGGGCAAGCAGTACAGCCCACCTGAAATCTCCGCCATGATTTTGCAGAAGCTCAAGACCGACGCGGAAGCCTACCTGGGCGAGCGCGTCACGCAGGCCGTGATTACCGTGCCCGCCTACTTCAATGACTCGCAGCGCCAGGCAACCAAAGACGCTGGCAAGATCGCCGGACTCGAAGTGCTGCGCATCATCAACGAGCCGACCGCCGCGTCCCTGGCCTATGGCCTGGACAAGAAGAAGAACGAGCGCATCGGTGTCTACGACCTGGGCGGCGGCACCTTCGACATCTCTATTCTCGAACTGGGTGATGGCGTCTTCGAGGTGAATAGCACCAACGGCGATACGCACCTGGGCGGCGACGATTTCGACCAGCGCATCATCAACTGGCTGGCCGACGAGTTCCGCAAGGAGCAGGGCATCGACCTGCGCCAGGACCGCATGGCCTTGCAGCGCTTGAAAGAGGCGGCAGAAAAGGCCAAGAAGGAACTCTCCAGTTCCATGCAAACCGAGGTCAACCTGCCCTTCATCACTGCAGATGCCAGCGGCCCCAAACACCTGAACATTACGTTGACGCGCTCCAAGCTTGAGCAACTGGTCGAGGACCTGATCGAGAAGTCGCGCGGCCCCGTCATAAAGGCGCTTAACGACGCGAGCGTGCGCCCTGGCGACATCAACGAAGTCGTGCTGGTGGGTGGGCAAACCCGTATGCCGGCTGTGCAGACCCTGGTGCGCCGCATCTTTGATCGCGACCCCCATCGCGGTGTGAACCCCGACGAGGTCGTCGCAGTTGGCGCAGCCATCCAGGCCGGTGTGCTGACGGGCGATGTCAAAGACGTGCTGCTGCTGGATGTCACCCCGCTTTCGCTGGGCATTGAAACCCTGGGCGGCGTCTCTACCAAGCTCATCGAGCGCAACACCACCATTCCGACCCAGAAGAGCCAGGTCTTCTCCACCGCCAGTGACAACCAGCCGAGTGTTGAGATCAACGTCTTGCAGGGCGAACGCGAGTTCGCGCGGGACAATCGCTCACTGGGCAGCTTCATCCTCGACGGCATTCCGCCTGCTCCGCGCGGTGTGCCACAGGTCGAAGTGACCTTCGACATCGACGCCAACGGCATCGTCAACGTCTCGGCGCGCGATAAAGGCACCGGTCGCGAACAGAAGATTACCATCGTGGCATCGAGCGGCCTCTCCAAAGACCAGATCGAGAAGATGGTGCGTGACGCGGAAGCGCACGCCAGCGAGGATAAGCAGCGCAAGGAAGAGGTGGAGGAGCGCAACCTGGCCGATAGCGCAGCCTATCGCGCCGAGAAGAGCATCAGCGACCTGGGCGACAAGCTCACTTCCGAGCAAAAGGGCGAACTCGAATCGAAGATTGCCGACGTGCGAGCCGCGCTCTCAACCGATGATGTCTCACGCATCAAATCATCGCGCGAAGCGTTGGAGCAAGCCTTTTACAAGATCAGTGAGTCCATTTATCGCTCTGCTGGCGGCCCCACCGGCGCAGAACAGGGTCCCACCGATCAGGAGCCGGGTCCTGCTCCCGACGACACCATCGAGGGCGAATACAAAGAGATGTAA
>Ga0102924_1006274_pt1 | contig 11220 bp, 6 predicted proteins | sample PaiPotPPM11metaG_FD_80116 | JGI IMG/M metagenome (GOLD analysis project Ga0102924, IMG submission 80116) | Iron sulfur acid spring bacterial and archeal communities from Banff, Canada, to study Microbial Dark Matter (Phase II) - Paint Pots PPM... ...
CTGCACGAAATTTCCCGCGGGGGCGCTCGATTCCTCGCCTACGAGCCAAGAAAGGTAGCCATCGGGCGGGCATTTCGAGCTTTAGAGCGGCGATGAACGATCCTAATGTGATTATCCGCGAGCACTTTTCGAGGTTCTATCCCGAAACCGATGCCCGCGTTCGGCCGCATCTTGGACCGACGGGCACTTCGCGCGGCGTTCGTGGCGGCCTGCCTGGCGCGGACCGCCGGCGTCGCGATCTGGGTCTGCCTGACTAGACCGCCCTCCGAGGAAGGGTCGTCGGCTCTGGCACGAGGGCGACCTCACCGCTCCTTTCCGGCGGGAAATGCTCGAGCGGCTTGCCCTCGATGCCCCCCTGGATGAGGGGGTAAACGTCGCCGCGCGCCGCCTCCCCCCACAGCAGGTCCTGGTGCCCGTAGTTCGGGAGCACGTGCTTGTCCACGTGCCGGCAGCCGTTCGAGCGAAGCCACTCGTACATGAGATCGATTGAATCTCGATGCCACAGCCGGTTCTGCGCGCCCGTGATCAGCGTGATGCGGTGGCGCAGGAAGTGGGTGACGTCGAGATAGCCGTTCGCTTCGACGATCGGCACGCGCCGGGGAAAGCGCGCGCCCAGTCGCGGACGGTCGATCACGTCGGCCGCGTCGAGGGGCGCCGCGAAGCCGCGTCTCACCATTTGGCCGGCGTGCAGGTAGAGGCCGAGGTGCATTCCGCCGAAGAGCGCCCCGAGCATCCGCTCGTGAACGCCGGCCGCGAGGCGCTCGCGCAGGTACGGCTGGCCGAACATGTAGCTCAGGCGGCGAAATACGCGATCAGCTTCGGACTCACCCTCGCAAAGCCACGAGCGAGGCCACGCCTCGTAGGTGCGGCGCATCACCGGGGGCCACTGGTCGAACTTGCGCGGATCGATGGCTCGATGTTTCGGTCGATCGCCCACGATCTTCTCGATGAGGAAGTCCTCCGCCTTCACCCAGCCGTCCCAGGGTACCTCGTAGAACAAGCCAAGGGTGTTGAGGACGACGTTGTCGACATCCTCCACCAGGCCACGCGCGAGCGCGATCGCGAAGGCCCCCGCGCCGAAGCAATGAGCGACGACATCGATCGGCGACTTCTCGCCGCCGCCCCTCTCCTTGTCCAGCGTTTCGCGAATGCAGCGCAGTGCCGTCGGGAAGTCTTGCTCCGAGACGCGGTCGAGGTTGAAGCGCGGGCACTCGTTCGTCGACCAATCCGGGTCGCGTCGCAGACCGTCGACGACGTCGTGACTGCCGCGCCAGTCCAGGGTCCAGACTTCCCAGCCCTCGCCTCGTAGATAGCGCATTAGCCCGCCGTGCGGCACGAGGAAGGTGTCGCCGTTCGCGCTCGCTCCGTGGATGAGGAGGGCGGTCCGTCCCGCGCCGCGCTTCGTGCTGGCTTTCGGGTCGGGTGTATAGCGCCTCAAGAAAATGGGGATCTTGTCGGGAACATCGAGCGGAATGGGCCTCCCCAAGCGCCGCCACCGGCTGAGGTCTTCGAGCGTCATGGGCTCGGTACGCGGCGAGCGACTCACGGCTGCACCGAATTCGGTCGCTTGTGCGGCGCCTGGCCCACCGCGCCGAGCACGGAGTTGAACTGGGGGAGGTAGATGCGTTGCAAGGTGCCGAAGAAGAAGACACCGAATGTCGATACCGCCCAGGCGGTGCGCAGCGGGTCATCGAGCGATGGATCTTGGTCGATCATCCCTTGCAGGTTCCAGGTGACGACGCGAACCGAGTTCAGTTGCCGGAGGAAGTCGAGCAGCTCGACGTGGACCACGCCTGCCAACGCGGGAGGCGTCCCCGGGGACGCGTTGTCGGGGACCAGTTTCAGGAACAAGGACGTGGCGTCGCGCCAGGCGTCGAGCGACGCAGTGTCCCGGAGACGCTTGTACCCGTTCACCCGCCAGGGTCGTCCGCGGTCGTCCCGGAACGAAAGGTCGTAAACCATGAATCGCTGCTCGGAGGGACCAGTGGGACTGGTTGCGGTCGTCGTGTACGGTCGACCCGTTAACTCTTCCAGCGCATCGACCGCGACTTTATCGTGACGCGTCGTGGCGATTCAGGCCGTACGCCTTGTATCGGAACATACCCGCCTGGGGGTTTCCTTTTGGATCATCGACCATGAGCTGGAGAGTTCCCGTTACTTCGTATTCCTTGCGTTCCTGCGCGCCCGGCACTTGCAAAGTGATCGTGCTCCTACCGGACTCCGGCTTGCCGATATTCAGCTCATGGGAGTACGCCTCGAAGAATGCCGCGAGATTCTGGACGCTCGCTGTGAGCTTCAGGTCGACCGTTCGTCCCGGCCGCCCTTCGTTCTCCAGACGGCGGTACTCGTTGTCGTTGTAACCCGGGTCCTTGCAGGGCTCGCTCCAGAAACCCTGCATCGTCTCGTCGAAGGCAAGCCCCACGGGCTCGCTGGTCGGGCCTTCTCCCGGAGCCGGAGGGGAGAGACTCCACTGCGACTCCTTGGCCTCGAGGTACCAATCGTCCGCAAGGTTGACCTGGTGCCTGTACTCCTCGCTCGGCCACTGCCCCTCACGCGAGTGCATTTCAAGGAACCGGTCGATATTTCGTTCGGCCACGGCCGCGATGGTTGCCGACGGGTTCACCCCGACCGACGAGCAGAGAATGGATCCGTCGAGCACGTAGAGGCCTTCGCAGCCGTGAACCTGCCCATCCGGCGTCGTCACGCCCTTCTTGGGGTCATCGCTCATGCGACAGCCCCCGTGGCTGTGCACGGTGATCGGCTTCCCGAGGAACGACCAGGCCGGATTGACCCGGAGCTCACCGCCGAGCGCTCGCGCGACGTCTCGCATCGTGAGCTCCTCATCCATGTAGAGGGGTGCGAGGCGATAGAGATCGAGATCGGCGCGCAGCCGGTCGTGCGCCACATCGTAAGCCAGCCTGCCCTGTGCCTCGTCCCTTCCCATGGCCAGCAGCATCATCCGGTCGTCCGCGCGCTCGCCCGAATATCCCAGCAACCGAGATGCCACGTCCGCGGGGGCCGAACCACCGCGCTCGAAGATCGACTGCAGCGCATCCGCCGCGAGGACCTCCTTGTCGCTGAGCGCCCAGTACGAGATCGCTTTCAGGCGACGAACGAGCCAGCGGAACAGTCGGCGCTCGGGATTCAGCCATTGCCCGACGATCCGCTGCAGCTTCGTCCGGATTGCCTTTTCGATCGTGCGGTCGACGATCGCCGGAAGCACCGGCTTCGCGAGCTCCCGGAGAATCTCCGGCAGCCGGCCGTTCAGCTGCCTCGGTACTGCGATTTGAAATTTGCCCTCGGCGATCGCGACGAGGACGCCATCCAGGGGAGAGCGGAGGAACGCATCGTCTTTCAGAACTTCGCTGGACGCCGGAGGCGGTACGCCGTCGCTCGCGCGAATGGTACCTGACCCGAGCGGAAGGTAACGGTTCCGTCCCGCCCATACGGACGCTCGAAGCAAACCGGTCAGCCGGTCGATCTCCCTCGCATATCCGCCGTCCTGGAGCATGAACCAGCCCTCGGCACCCGAGCCCTTTGCCGACCCCCGGTGCACCGTCGAAGTCGTGATGGTCGGGCCCCAGGACGGAAACTGGTGGTTCTCGGTCTCGTAGACCATGCCCAGCGCGTCAGCGTTCGGAAAGTAGCCGAGGCCGACGTTCGAGCGAAGCTGCTTGAGCTCGTCGGGTGTGCGAGCGCCAAGCCACCGTGCGAGCAACCGGGTGGAATGCACCGCGCCGGCGCAGAGGAAGAGATATTTCGTACATACGATGCGTGTCCGTGCAGCGAGGTGATCGATGTATTCAACCTTCCAGGGTGTCTCTCGGTTGTCCGTTCTCGAGAACTTCACGACCTCGCACTGCGTCCGCACCTTTGCGCCGCGATCTTCGGCGAGCTTGAGGTAATTCAGATCGAGCGTGTTCTTCGCGCCGTTCGGACAGCCGCTGCAGCAGGCGCCGCACGAGACGCATTTTTCTTGCTCGGCTCCGAACTTGTTTTTCCCCTCATCCTCCGGTGGTGGATCGGTGTACCGAATCGCCAGCGGAGGATAGAAAAAATTCGTCCCTTTTTTTGCGACCTGTTCGAGCTGCTGGGCTTTGGTGGGAATTCCCCCTGCGAGGCGCCCATTCGGGAAGTTCTTGTCGACGATGGGCATGGCCTCGAGCATCCACGCCACCAGGTTGTAATAATGCTGGAGCGGGAAGGGGCTCTCCCGGGACGGCGTATAAGCTTTAGGCCACCCCTTCTCGAACGCCTTCATCGGTGGCCGAAGGTGCACGTTCGCATAAATCAGCGAGCCGCCCCCGTACCCGGCTGCCTGGACAGCGATGATCTCCTCGAGATCCTGGATGTCCCAGAGGCCTTGGTCACTCTTCCAGGTCCAGCGACGCAGGTCCGGCATCAACGCCGAGGGCCTCGGCAGCGCGGGGAAATCGGCCCTCCCGTAACGCCGGCCGCGCTCGAGCACCACGGGCTCGAAGCCGGCCTGACTGAGGCGGCAGGCCGCGACGGCGCCGCCGAACCCCGTGCCCACCACGAGAGCTTCGCATTCCTCGGATGTTTCCATCACGCAACACCGGCCTTCCCCCGGCTTCCGCCCCGCTTCTCCGGCGAGACGGCGGGCGATGCTAGCATCCGGCCGGCGGCGCAACGTGCGAACTCGCTCGGCGGAAGAAATGACTACGGCTCCGCGGCTCCAGTCCCTCGATGGCTTCTTCCCCAGGCGTCTCGTGCGACGTCTCGACACCACGGGAACGGCGCCCAACGAGACCTCGCTCCGCGCGGCCGTGCTCTTCGCAGACATCTCGGGATACACGAGGCTCGCCGAGAACCTCTTCGCTCGCGCGGACGAGGGCCTGGGCGAGTTGAGCGCGCTGCTCAACGACGAGTTCGGGCGTTATGTGGCCAGCGTTCACGCGCGCGGAGGGGAGATCGTCTACTTCGCGGGTGACTCTTTCCTCGCGTACTGGGCCGACGATCACGCCCCTCTCTCGAGCTGCATCCGTGAGGCGCGTGCGTGCGCGGAGGAGCTCGTGCGACCGGAGCGGCGGCGCGGGGGAGTCGGCAGGCCGACGCTGCGCACCGGCATCGGCGCGGGGCGCGTCTGGGCGGCCTACGTCGGCGGCGAGGATGACTGCTGGCACGTCGTCTTCGGCGGGCCGGCGGTTCGCCACGCCACCAACGCGGCGGGACGGGCCAGCCCCGGCGAGATCTCGCTCGCGCCGTCGGCCGCAGCGGAGCCCGATGCGCTGCAGGGTGGGCTCCGCCCTGGCTTGCGCGACGCATGGGTGCCGGCGCGGCTCGCCGCCTCGTCGACCGTGAGCGAAACACCGGAGTCGCTGATACCTCGTGTCATGGTGGAACGTGCGGAATCCGACGCGCCGGAGCTCGGCGACCTCCGCCAGGTGACCGCTCTGTTCACGCGTTTCACCGGATTCGACGAGGACGCCGCCGACGCTCTCCGCCGCATGCATCGACTGGCCTCTGCGGTCCATCGCGCGATCGCTCCGTTTTCCGGATCCCCCGGCCACTGGCTCATCGAGGACAAGGGGCTCGTCTTCTTCGTCGTGTTCGGCGTGCCCTACAATGCCCATGCCGACGATCCGCAGCGCGCGGTGCGTGCGGCGCTCGCGCTCCAGGACGCAGCCTGGCCCGAGGGTATCGAGTGTGCGACCGGCATCGCGAGCGGGCGCGCCTTCTGTGGTCCCATCGGAGCGCCGTCGCGGCGTGAATACGTGACGGTGAGTCGATCCATGATCATCGCCGCGCGGCTGATGGTCTTGGGAGGTCGTCTGCGCTACGCAGGACGACCTCCGACTGACGATGGCCGCGCCGACGTCGCCTTCGATCCGGCGCCGCCCGTGGAGGCGAAGGGACTGTCGGAAGCCATCGAGACGTATTTCGTTCGCCGCCGCGTCGTCCCCGCCCGCGCCGAAGCCGCATCCGTGTTCGGGCGAGGCGAGGAGCAGGCCGCGCTCGCGGCGCTGCTGGACCGAGCTCGCCAGGGACAGAGCTGCGTGGCGGTGGTCGAGGGAGAGGCCGGGATCGGCAAGTCCTGCCTTCTGGCGGATCTGCAAGCTCGCGCGCGCGCCGACGGGGTACGGACCCTGCTCGGTCACAGCCACCCCGTGGACTACACGCCCACCCTGCTCCCCTGGCGCGAAATCTTCCGCTCGCTCCTGGGGGTGGGAGCCGGCGTCGACCCCAAGGCCGTTCGCGACGCGCTGGGTAAATGGCTTCGCTCCCACGAAGAGACGGCGCCGCTTGCGCCCCTTCTCAACGCCGTGCTGCGGATCGATCTGGACGAGACCGAAGAAACTCGACACGTGCAGGGGCCGGCGCGTGTGGGGGCCATCCTCCGCTTCATGATCGAGTTTCTCGAGGCTGCAGCGCCGGGCCCGAGGCTCGTCGTCCTGGAGGACTGCCACTGGATGGACAGCGACTCGTGGCGCCTTGCGCGCGCGGTGGCACGACTGCCTCACACGCTGGTTGCCCTGTCGACGCGGCCGACGGTGCCCGGCCGCGAGGCCTCGTGGTTGCGCGAACACCCCGGGTTCCGGGGAATCACGCTGCGCCCGTTGAAGGACGCCGACATCGAGCAAGTGGTGGGTCATAGGCTGCGCGCTCGGTCGATGAGCCGACACTTTGTCGGCACGATAAACCGGCGCGCTTCCGGACATCCGCTGATGGCGATCGAGTACGCCCTGTCACTTCTCGATTCGCGCCGCGCGACCGTACATGACGGCAGCTACACGCTTCGGGGCGGTGTCGATCCGGTCGCCGACGAGACGCCGCCCGCATCGGTCCAGGCGCTCCTCGCCAGCCGCATCGATCACCTCGACGTACCGGAGCAGCTCGCGCTCAAGGTCGCGAGCGCGCTCGGTCAAACGTTCTCTTCCACCATGCTCGGTCTCCTGGCGCATGGCTCCTGGGACGAGGGGGTGCTCGAGCGCCTCATCGAACGAGGGCTGATAGACGCCTCGCCCGACCCGCGGCTTTTCGCCTTTCGCCATTCGCTCGTGCGGGAAGTGGCCTACGGACTCATGCCCGTCAGCCGGCGTCGCGGGCTGCACGGCGCCATCGCCTTCGCGCTCGAGGCCTGCGATCCAACCGAGACCGCGCTGCTCGCGCATCATTTCTATCAGGCCGGCGATCACGAAAAAACCGTTCGGTACGCCGACGCAGCCGCTCTGCATTCGCTTCAGATCGGTGCCTATCGCGAGGCCGCATACTTCCTCGAGCTCTGCATCGAGATCGGTCCCCAGGACGAGCGCTGGAACGCCTCGGGTACGATCGCGCGCTGGCGTCGGCAGCTGGCCGACGCCTACCACGGTCTCGGCGATCTGGTGGCCCGGCGCCTCCACGCCGAGCGGGCCCTGGCCGTGGCGGGCCATGAGGTGGACCTCTCGCGCGGCGCCAAAGCGCTCGCCGTCGCGCGGCTGCTCTCTCGGCGGCTGTGGGGTCGCCGCGGCCCGCCGCCGGAGCCGGACGGGACGCCCGCGCCGTCGGGCGAGTCCTCGGTGCTCGACGTGGCGAAGGCCTACCGGCACATGGTGGAGCTCGCGTACTTCGACCACGACGGGCTGGGCATGGTCTGGGGAGCGCTCCGGGCGATAGACGCCGCAGAGCGTACGACGCCCTCGGCCGACTTGTCCTTCGCGTACGCACAGCTCGGCGGCACCATGGGGCTCGCGCGGATTCACCCCCTGGTGCGGCACTTCGTCCGGCGTGCCGTCCGGTCTGCCCAAGCGGCCGGCGCGGCCCACGCGGAGGGCTATGCGCACATGATCGACGCGCTCTACCAGGTCGGCCTCGGAAAATGGGAGCCAGCGCTCCGCAGCGCCGCGCGATGTCAGGAGCTTGGCCGTCGCACGCGTGATCACGTGACGTGGGGTTATGCGGAGGTCGTGAGGTTCTGGACGCACTACTATCGCGACGACAAGGTCGAAGCCCGCCAGTCCGTCGAGGTTCTGCGCGCCGAGGCGAGACGGACGGAACATCAGCAGCATGCGGCGTGGGCCTTGCGGTGCGAGGCGCTCCTCGATGCGCGGTGCGGCTCGCTCGCCGCCGCGGCGGCCCGGCTCCAAGACGCGCGGTCGCTCCTGTCCGACACCAAGGACGCCGCCGAGCTGATCATGGTGCACGGAGCGCTCGGGCTCGCCCGCTTCGAGCTGAAGGACCGCGACGCCGCCGTGGAGTCGGCCATGCTGGCGTTGCATCTCGGGCACCGCGCGGGGCGTCCGACGAACCACGCAACGTTCACGGGCATCGTCGCAGCACTGCAGGTCCTGTTCGAACTGTGCATGCGCGAGCCGGACAAACCGGTCTGGCGTGAGGCGACCACGAAGGGCATCGACATCTTGCGCCGGTATCGCAGCGTGTTTCCCATCGTCGAGCCGTCGTACCGTTACTGGCGCGGGCGCATGCTCCTCCTGAACGGTGCGCGCCGCATCGCGGCCGGGAACTGGCGGCGTGGACTGGCGAGCGCTCGAGCTTTGGGTATGCCCGTGGAGGAGAGGCAGCTGCACGAGGTGCTCAAGAATCGGTGAACCGGGCGAGCAGCTGCCTGGATCTAACGCCGAACGAGCCGCCGGCGACAGCTGGGCAGGGCCCTGCTCCAGCTGCTTGGTGAGGTGGCCAGGGATGCTCCGCGTAGCCGCATGTACCGCTCGCTCATCGCGCAAAGGCGCAGTCCCAACCAGCAAGCGAATACGCAGTCGCCGGCAACGCCTACCTGACGTCATACGCGCGCGCATCGCCATGACGTTGGCGTCGGATGTGCCGCGTGGTCGCGCCAAAGTCCTACGGGAGTAGGTCGTTGGGCGCGCAAGATTGAACGGGCTTGGAGATCTAGATGTGGAGGCTACGAACACAATGAGCACGACCGCGCCGGCGGACGCGGACTGCTCCGTCGTGCCGGTGCTGGGCGCTGGGCAGCTCGTCGCCGATATAGCCAGCCCGCTGAACGAAGTGTCCCGATGAACCACGCGATCGCGGTCTTCGGCGGCGGAATTTCTGGGCTAATGGTTTCCGGTGCGCCGCGGAGGCCGCTTGCCCGTTTCCGATGTCGGAATTTATGTTCGAATATCGTATCGGTCTCATTCGGACGCGCACGTGCGTGACTGCGTCGTGCGAGCTGTCACGAGGACGTGGGAGGGCATGATGCGATATCTGTTCGTTTCTTCGGTTGGGGCCGTTGCGTGCGCAGCGGCTGCGGGAGCAGCGACACGACCTCCCCGGCGGGAGACGCGGCGGGAGATGGCGGTGGCGACGCGGCGGCCGATATTCGAAGTGGCCGGGGAGACGCGGCGCTCGACGGGAGCAAATGATCACGCTCTGCACGAAGTGGGCTTCACCAGATCGGCGGCATGAGGCGGGCGCGGGTCACCAGGCCGTCGCACCGTAGAAGACGAAATTCGCGGGCGCCTGGCCCGTGTCCCAGAAGGTTACCGACTGGAGCACCTGGCCAGGATCCGGATTCAAGTCGAGCGCGTAGATGCGACACGAGTACGTCGTATTGAGCGTGACGCCGTTCTGGACCCGGTACACGCTCGCCAGGACGTACTGGCCGCCCCCGGGGGTACCGGTACACCAGTCGGGGAGCGACATCGAGGACGACACCGGCGTCGAACCGACGTAGTTGAGCGAGTAGTTCAGGGTGCTCCCTCCTCCGGCGCCGGTCGCGTAGAGCTGCACCTTCGCGTACTTCTGCTGGGGCACGGCGATCGTGAACTGCTGGGCCGACGTCGACGACAGGACGATGCTGTTCAGAACGTTCTTCGTGTTGCTCCACGCGAGCAGCACGTCCGGGATCGCCACGCCGTCGCTGCGAAAGAACGCGTTGTCGGGGAGACCTTGACCGGTCTGGCTCGAGCCCAACGCGAGCAACTCGCTCGCGGTCGGAAAGTCGTTGTTCGCGGCGGCCCCGTTGCCGTCCATCGGCGTGAGCGTCGCGCCGCCCGTGGCCGTCGTAACCACGGAGTTGGCGTTGAAGAGAGAGGCGGCGTCCACCTGCACGGGGTTCGAGAAGCTCGTCGGCGGAGGCGCGTCGGTCGCGCCGTCCTCAGGCCCAACGGCGTCGGATGCGTCTGCGGCGTCCGAGGCGTCTGCATCCGATGCGTCCGATGCGTCCGATGCGTCCGATGCGTCGGCGGCGAACCGGCCGCTGTCGGGGGCCGACGCCTCCGCCTCCGCCTCCGCGTCGACGGTGCCGGTCCCCACGTCGAGATCGGCGCCGGCGTCCTGCTGAGCGTTGGCTGCGTCATCCCCCGCGTCCGGCGTAACGAGGGGGCGGTCGCTGTCGATCCCGAGGATCGACTGGCAGCCTAGCGGCGCCAGCGCCAATGCCACGAGGAGGCACGGACGCCTGCGTCGAAAAGCGAGCATCGCGGGCGCTAGCTTACTCGATCTCGACGTCGAAAATATGCATCGTGCCGCCCGAGGTCGTCGCCGGGAAGGACACCGTCTGCACGGCGGATACCGCGCCGGTAGAGTCGCTGAGGGCCGCCGTGAACGAATAGACGTAGGCCTTCGTGTTGTCCTTTTGGGTGCCGTGGTCGCGGTAGGCGGTCGTGAGCGCGATGGTGTCGCCCGCGACGGGCGTCGCTTGCGAGCCACCGTCCTCTGTCCAGTCCGAAAAGACGAGGTTGACTTGCTGCGTCCCGCCGTCGGCGTACGTTACGAGGACGTTGGCAGTCGCGCCGGTGCTCCCGGCGTCGGTCGCGCAACCAAGGAAGCTTATGGCCGTCTTCGCCGTGGCTTCGTTGAACGTGATCACTTGCCCGCCGATGACGAAGTTGTCGAGCGGGGCGGCGATCGCCGGGGCCCACGTATACTTCACGCTGCCGACCGTGATCGTGCCGCCTGGGGTCGCGCCGGCCGCAGCGAGCGCCTGCGCGGAGTAGCTGTAGCCACCGCCGTCGAAGTTCGCGAGCCCCGTGGTGTCGTCCGAGATGCCCGCGTTGTTGAAGTACGGCCAGATGGTCCCCGGCGACGCCACGATGAGCGCGATCGACGGCCCCGGCGCCGCGACCCCGAGGGACGATTCGAGCTGCAAGGGAAGCATGTACCGCCCTTGCGCACTCGGAGCCGTAATGGTTATCGGCTGAGTCTTCCGGTCTCCCGCTGCCATCGAGAAAGACCCGGTGGACGGGCTCAGGCCGACGAGCGGCGACCCACCGGAGTCGGCGCCCGCTTCGGCGCCCGCGTCCGCGCCCCCAC
>Ga0102924_1006276_pt1 | contig 11219 bp, 7 predicted proteins | sample PaiPotPPM11metaG_FD_80116 | JGI IMG/M metagenome (GOLD analysis project Ga0102924, IMG submission 80116) | Iron sulfur acid spring bacterial and archeal communities from Banff, Canada, to study Microbial Dark Matter (Phase II) - Paint Pots PPM... ...
GCCCACTCCACCTTCGTCACTCTCAGCGGCGACCTCCTCGCCCACTCTTTCGACTGCAAGTACAAAACCCTCCTCCCCGAATCCACCCACGCCGGCTATCTCTCCTTCGTCGAGAAGACCATCCGCTACGAGATCTCCTCACTCCGCAAAGCACTCCCCGGCGTCCCCATTTACGTCGCCATGGGCAACAACGACTCCGGCTGCACCGACTACGCCCTCGACCCCACCCACGACGAGTTCCTCGCCCTCACCGCCAGAATCGTCGCCGAAGCGCTCCCCGCTCCCGACCGCGCCGCCGTCCTCCGCGACTTCGCCCTCGGCGGCTACTACAACGTCCCTCTCGCGCACGTACCCAACACGCGCCTCGTCGTCCTCGACGACGTCTATCTCTCCTCCAGCTACATCACCTGCACAGGCAAACCCGACCCAGCTCCCGCCGCCGCTCAGCTCGACTGGCTGCAAACGCAGCTCACCGAGGCTAGCAACCTGCACCAGCGCGTCTGGGTCGTCGCCCACATCCCGCCCGGCGTCAACCTCTACGCCAGCGCCCGCAAGCTCATGACTCTCTGCATGGGCAGCCAGCCGCAGATGTTCCTCGGATCGGAGCAGCTGGAAGAAATCCTGGCTGCGAACGCCGACGTAGTCCGCCTGGCCCTCTTCGGCCACACCCATTCCGACGAGATCCGCCTCCTGCTTCCCGAACGAACAACGGACAACGTAGAACAGTCAACGCCTCCCCTCGGCGTGCCCGTCAAAATCGTCGCCTCCATCACACCCGTCAACGGCAACAACCCCAGCTTCACCCTCGCAACAATCGATCCCGCCACCGCAACGCTCGCCGACTACACCGTCATCGCGGCCTCGAACTCTCTCGGCGATGCGACCACCCAGTGGGCGCCCAGCTATACCTACTCCGCCACCTACCACCAGCCCGCCTTCGACTCCACCGCGCTGCTCACCCTGATCTCCGCCCTCCAGGCCGATCCCGGCGCAACCACTCCCGCCAGCCAGGCTTACCTCCAGAACTACGCCCCAGGGGAACCCTCTCCCATCCTCCAGCTTGCCTGGCCTCAGTACACCTGCTCCCTGAACCACGATTCCGCCGCCGCCTTCACCGCCTGCTCCTGCGCCGCCACTCCCGCCTCACCACAAGCCGGCATCCCATGATCACGCGAGCGGAATCGCGAAATAGTTTTCCAATTCAAGGACGCCCAATGCGCACGTTGCCGATCTTCCTCCTCGCCTGCTCCGTTCCTCTCAGCACCGCCGCGCAAGCGCCGCCTCCGCCGACACCCGTTCCCACCGTGCCACCGCCCGCCCTCACCCATCCGGTCACCTACGTTTGCAGCGGAATGAAGAAGAAGAACGCAGACGTTCTCCTGCCAAGGACCACCTTCACTCCCACCTCCGCCGGCTGGGACCTCAGCACTGTGCCCAGAGTCGCCAAGGGCGTCTGCTCCGCCGCCATTACAGGCCAGCCCTTCTACTTCTCCATCCCCGTCCCTCCGGGCAACTACCGTGTCACTATGACTCTCGGCGGCAAGGAAGCCTCCACCGTCACCGTCCGCGCGGAGGCTCGCCGCCTCTACATCGAACAACTCCCCATCGCCGCCGGCAAAAAGGTCACCCGCTCCATCGACGTCAACGTCCGCGTCCCCGAATTCACCAGGCCTGACGGCACGTCCGGCCGTGTCCGCCTCAAGCAGCGCGAGATTGGCAACCTCGACTGGGACGCCAAGCTCACGTTGGAGTTCAATGGCACCCACCCTGCTTTCCGTTCCCTCACCATCGAACCCATCACCGAGCCCGTGATCTACCTCGCCGGCGACTCCACCATGGTCGACCAGGACGTCGAGCCCTGGGCCTCGTGGGGCCAGCAGTTCCCGCGCTTCTTCTTACCCGGCGTCGTTGTCGCGAACCACGCCGAGTCCGGTGAGTCCGCCATCTCCTTCCTCGGCGAGCAGCGCTTCGCCGAGATCCTGTCCCTCATCAAACCCGGCGACTACTTCTTCGTCCAGTTCGCCCACAACGACCAGAAAGTCCCCAACGGCCTCTCCCGCTACATCCAGATCATGACCGACTTCGTCACCCAGGTCCGCGACAAGGGCGCAACGCCCGTCATCGTCACCTCGATGAACCGCGACAGCTTCGATGCCGAGGGCCATATCACCGACACGCTCGGCGGATACCCTCAGGCGTCGCGCCAGATCGCCAAAGACACGGGTGTCGCGCTCATCGACCTCAACGACATGTCCAAAACGATGTTTGAAGCCATGGGCCCCGCCGGAGCCGATCGCGCCTTCATGAAGTTCACGGCCGGCAGCTACCCCGGTGTCCAGCGCGACATCGCCGACACCACCCACTTCAACAATTATGGCGCCTACGAGCTCGCCCGCTGCGTCGTTCACGGCATTCGCACGGACAAGCTCCCCATCACGAAATTCCTCGATCCCTCCGTCCCCGACTTCGACCCTGCGCATCCTGACGCCTTCGCCGGCTTCCATCTCCCCTACACGCCCCCGCAAGTGAAGGGAGACGTCACCCAGATACCGCAGGCCAATCTGAAATGACGCAAAAACGGCAAAGCCCCCTGCCCCGAAGAACGTCCGGGGCAGTATGCTGTTGCGAGGCAATCGGGAGAGCGCAATGCGAGTTGGATTGATGACGCGGGAATATCCGCCGCAGGTGTACGGCGGAGCAGGCGTGCACGTCGAGTACCTGAGCCGCGAACTGGCGAAGCTGATCGAAGTCGAAGTGCACTGCTGGGGCACGCAGCACTACGACGACGGCAACCTGCACGTGATCGGCGATGAGCCGCCCGAGGAAGTCACCGCCGGAACCGACGCGAAGTTCAAGACCGCGGTGGATGCGCTCGCGCTGAATCTCTCGCAGATGAAGGAACTCGGTGCAATCGACATCGTGCACACCCACACCTGGTACGCGTCGATGGCCGGCTTCCTCGCGAAGAAGCTCTACCGGATTCCGTTCGTCCTCACCACGCACTCGCTGGAACCGCTGCGCGCGTGGAAGGCCGAGCAGCTTGGCTCGGGCTACGCGATGAGCTCGTGGATGGAGCGCACGGCCGTTCTCGATGCAGACGCAATCATCGCGGTATCGCACGGCACCAGGGCCGACATTCTGCGCGCCTACCCCGAAGTCGAGCCGGCGAAAGTGCACGTCATCTACAACGGCATCGACCTGAAGGAATACCAGAAGACTTCCGCCACCGACGCGCTGATGAAGTACGGTGTCGACGTAAGCCAGCCCTACGTGCTGTTCGTCGGCAGGATCACGCGGCAGAAAGGCGTTGTGCACCTCGTCGACGCGGTGAAGTATCTGCCCAAGGGTATGCAGGTGGTGCTGTGCGCGGGCGCGCCGGACACGCCCGAGATTGCAGCGGAGATGCGCGCGGGCGTCGAAGCCGCGACCGTCGCGAGCGGCAACATCGTCTGGATCGAGAAGATGGTGACCAAGCCCGAAGCCATCCAGTTGTACTCGAACTGCCGCGTCTTCTGCTGCCCCTCGGTGTACGAGCCGTTCGGCATCATCAACCTCGAAGCGATGGCCTGCGGCGCGCCGGTAGTTGCCAGCGCGACCGGCGGCATTCTCGAAGTCGTAGTCGACGGCGTGACCGGCTTCCTGGTGCCCTTCAAGCCGGACCCAGTGACCGGATTTCCGGTGGACGGCGACGGGTTCGCGCGCGGCCTGGCCGGCGCACTGACGGAGTTGATGGAGAATCCGAAGCTCTGCCAGCGGATGGGCGCGGAAGGCCGTCAACGCGTGGAGGAGACCTTCGCGTGGGAGGCGATCGCGGCGCAGACCGTGAAGTTGTACCGGCAGTTGGTCGAACGGAAGTAGGTCCTAGTTTGCCGATGGCTTCTCGACGTGATCGATCACAATCACGTCGTCCGGCGCCTTCACCGCTTCCAGCTTCAGCCCGAGCTGCTCCTGGATCGCCGTGTAAAGACCCGGCGCGTTGGGATCGTCCGTCGCGGGCGGCGCAACGCCGGTAGCGCGCGCCGCGCCGAACTCAGACTGATCCGGCGTCCACTTCAGCCTGAAGTCATATCGCCCCGGCAGCCCAGTCTGGTCAACGACGGGGCGATCCATGACGGTCGCCTGCATCCACTGGGCAAAGTCGGTCATCGTCAGGTTCTTCACGGTCAGATCGCCCAGTTGCCGGAAGTAGAACGTGATCGGATCGTTCGGTCCTTCAGTGGTCTTCGCAACTTTAGGTCCGCTCTTTACGGCCGTAATCGCATAGACAGGAAGCTCGCGCTTCTCATGATGAAACGAGAGCTTGAACCGATCGGCCAGCAGCTTCTGCAGCATCTGGTCGCTCTGCGTTCGTGTAGGCGATCCCTGCACGTCCGGCACCCCGTCAATGTCGAACAGCTCGTTGCCGAACCAGTCCGGTCCGCCAACGATCTGTTTCACGTGAAGCCCGTAGGCAAAGGCGATCAGGTCGTTCATGCTGAAGTTGGCCGCCATCAAGTGGCGTCCGCGAAATCCGATGGCCTTGCCTATACGACCGGGGGCGCTTGGCTTGATCGTCGCGACATCGAAGCTGGGACTCCCGTCCGCCGGAATTGGTTCGGGCAGAAAAGGAATGGCCCACGTACCCTCTTCACTCACGTGGTAAAGATTCAACACATGGGTCTGACCGTCCAGCGTTGCGCTGCCGGCGATCGCGGTCCGCGTGGAGTTGAGCGTGCCGGCGTAGCTAAGGTCCAGCGGCTTTACGTCGAAGCTGATGTTTGCTCCCTGCACTGCCAACGCAGTCACCGCATTTGGCTGTCCGCCCTGATCGATGCTGTACAGAATGCCTTTCCAGCCGGCGCCGTCCGCCTTCGATATCTTCAGGACCGTCCGCAGTTCCTTGCCCGTCTGCAAAGTTCCCTGCCAGTTGCCCGAGATGTCCTGAGCCTGCAGTCCGCCGCTCAGCAACATCACGTTTCCAACCAACCACACCAACCACTTCCGCAATTTGGATCTCCAGGGCTCGCTCGCTAAAGCGCGCTGCGGGCGTAAGAATAAGCTTGGCAATTCTACCAATGGACTGCGCTGATGGCACCCTGAATCGTGCATACGAGATCGCGACTTAGATGCCCCGAAATGTGTAGATCGCAACCTTGAACCAAATCTTCCCCTTCTCGTCTTGAAACATTTTCTCCAATGAACTAACGTGATTCGGCGGCCTCTTTCCGTTCCCTCGGCGACGCCACCTGAATCATGGGCTCGCTGAGACTCGTATCCGACGGCCGCCGTACTTGAACGCGAACCTACAAACTGACGAATCAGCAAGAGATCGCTCGACAGCTCGGAGAACCTATGATTCAGCGCCAGCGCTCGTATTCCCGCCCTCGCCTTGCCGCCTGCACGGTGGCCGCAGCCCTTTCGCTCTCACTCGCGCCAACCTCGCCCGCACAGACAGCGCCCTCCATCGAGACTCTGCGCAAGGACTTCCAGAATCCGCCTAACGAGGCGAGGCCCATGGTTCGCTGGTGGTGGTTTGGACTAGCCGTAGTGAAGCCGGAGATTCTGCGCGAACTCCAGCAGATGAAGGCAGACGGAATCCAGGGCGCGGAACTTGCGTTCGAATACCCGCAAGTGCTCGACGATCCTTCGAAGGACCTCAAGAACCTGCCGTTCCTGTCGCCCGAAATGCTCGACGACGTGACCTACGCGCAGGAAGAGGGCCGCAAACTCGGTCTCCGCATCGACGTCACATTGTGTTCCGGCTGGCCGTACGGCGGCCCGCACATCACCCTGGCCGAAGCCTCGACGCGGCTGCGCACGGCCGAGGTTCCCGTCGCTGCCAGCGCAACTTCGGTCGACCTGCCCAGGCTGGAGGAAGGCGAATCCCTCGTCTCGGCGGTCATTGCTGCCCCGTCGAAAGTAGCTCCGCCTCCCGCCGCTCCCGGACGCGGTGCTCGCGGCGGTCCACGCCCCGCGACCTTTGATCCTGCAACGGCCAAGTCGATCACCGTCGCCGGCAACAGCGCTGCCCTCGACGCCTCGGGTTCCCCGCGCGTCGCCGTCTTCTTCATCCTCAGCCACACCAAGCAGCAGGTGAAGCGCGCTGCCGTCGGAGCCGAAGGCTACGTCCTCGACTCCTTTTCGCACGACGCCGTCGCCAGCCACATTCACGCTGTCGGCGAGCCGCTGGTGAAGGCCTTCGGCAACACACCTCCGTACGCCATCTTCTCCGACTCGCTCGAAGCCTACGGCTCGGACTGGACGCCGAAGCTGCCCGAGGAGTTCAAGAAGCGCCGCGGCTACGACCTGATTCCGCACCTGCCCGAGTTGGTCGCCGGCGGTACTCCCGAGGCCGATAAGGTCCGGCACGACTACGGCAGAACGCTGACCGAGTTGATCAACGAGAACTACCTCGATCAGATGACGGACTTCGCCAAAGCGCACGGCACGAAGTTTCGCTCGCAGACCTACGGCGAACCTGCCGTCAGCTTCTCGAGCCAGAACATTCCGCAGCTTGCCGAGGGCGAAGGCCCGCAGTGGCGCGCGTTTTCGACGCTGCGTTGGGCCACCTCCGCGAACCACGTCTTCGGCCACGATGTCACCTCGGGCGAGACTTTCACGTGGCTGCACTCGCCAGTGTTCCGCGCGACGCCGCTCGACATGAAGACCGAAGCGGACATCGACTTCATCATGGGCGAGAACCAGATCATCTGCCATGGCTGGCCCTATTCGCCGCCCGATGGAGAAGTGCCGGAGCCGGGCTGGTCGCTCTACGCGGCCGCTTCGTTCAACAACCACAATCCGTGGCACCCGGTGATGCCCGCGGTGACTGCATACATCGGCCGCATGAGCTACCTGATGCGCCAGGGCGAGCCGGCCAACCAGGTCGCCATTCTGCTGCCCACCGACGACGCGTGGGCCAGCTTCCGCCCGACGCAGACTACCATCACCGGCGCGATGCAGCGCCTGATCACGCCTGCACTGATGTCGGCGATTCTCTCTGCCGGCTACAACACGGACTTCATCGACGCCGACGCGATCGACAAGGTCGGCCTGGGCCGCCACTCGATCCTCGTCCTGCCACCCACCGATCGCATCCCGCTCGACACACTGCGCAAGATCGCGGCGTGGGAGAAGGCAGGAGGCAAAGTGATCGGGATCGGCCGCGCACCATCCATCGATCCCGAAGGTAAGACGGTTGCGGAACTAACAACGCTTTCGAAGCAGCTCTTCAACTCTGCGAAGTCCACGCTGGTTGCCGACGAGGGAGGTCTTCCCAACGCGCTCCATACGGCTGCGAAGCCTGATCTCGAACTCACAGGCCTGGACGATGCGGCACGCAGCCAGATCGGCTTCATTCGCCGCAAGCTTGCGAACGCCGATATCTATTACGTCGTCAACACCTCCAACACCCCACTGGATGTGACCGCGGCCTTCGCCACCAGCCACAAGTTTGCGGAAGAGTGGGATCCGGACACTGCAGCGGCGTCTCTAGCCACGGCGACTTCCCAATCGATCCACCTCGTTCCCTACGGCTCGCGCGTATACGTCTTCAGCGACAGCAGGTCCACGGTGAAACCGGCTGAGAAGGCCCCGGGGTTCGCTGTTCCCCTGGATATCAGTTCCGCGTGGAAGGTTACGTTCCCGGGCCTCAACAAGACCGTGGACGAGCCCAACCTCACCGACTGGATCGCCGATCCATCCACGCTCCACTACTCGGGCGAGGCCATCTACTCCCGCGACGTCAACATGGCCAGCGAGGCAACCGTACCGGTTTACCTCGAAGTCCTCGGTGGCAAGGCGCTGCCAGGCGCGCCGAACTCTCCGCCGGAGCACGCGGTGCTCGGCCCGGACGGCTTGCCGAACCCCCTGATCACGCGACCCGGTCCAGGGATGCACGCGTACTATGACCCGCCCGTCCGCGAGGCGGCGCTGGTGACCATCAACGGCCAGCCAGCCGGCGCGCTGTGGCATCCGCCCTATCGCCTCGAGGTAACGAAGCTGCTCAAGCCGGGGATGAACCATATTGAGATTCACGTCTTCAACACGGCGCTCAACGCGTGGTCTGCGCTGCCGCCTCATGACTACAAACCCCTGATCGCCAAATATGGCGACCGTTTCCAGATGCAGGACCTCGACAAGGTGACTCCGATCTCGTCGGGGCTGCTGGGATCGATCCGCTTCACCACGGAGCCCGGCAAATGAGCCGTACCCATCGACTCTTTGTGGCGATAGCCGTTCTTGGCCTCGCATCCGTTGCGTACGCAGCGCCGGCTACTGTTTTCGTCAATGACTACGGGGCCAAAGGCGACGGCACCGCACTCGACACCGCCGCGATCCAGAAGGCGGTCGACACCGCGGCGCCGAAGCACCGGACCGTGAGCTTCAAGCCCGGCACGTATCTCACCGGCGCGATCTTCCTCAAGTCGGGCGTCACCTTCGACATTCCAGAGGGCGTCACGCTTACCGGTTCGCAAGACATTAAGGACTTTCCCGAAATGCCCACGCGCATGGCGGGCATCGAACTCACCTGGCCTGTCGCGCTGATCAATGTCCGCGACCAGCACGATGTCACCATCACCGGCAAGGGCACCATCGATGAGAACGGCGCAATCTGGTGGAAGGTCTTTAGTGACCTTTCGAAGGTCTACGTTCCCAAAGGCCTGCGTTGGGCCGTGGACTACGATGCCAAACGTGTCCGCCTGATGCTCCTCCAGAACTCCACGAACGTCCACCTTGGCGGCGGGCTCACGCTCAAGCGCTCCGGCTTCTGGACCGTTCAGATTCTTTACTCCAGCAACGTCACCGTCGACGGCGTCACCATCCGCAACAATGAGGGCGGTCGCGGACCTTCGACAGACGGTATCGACATTGACTCGTCGCACGATGTCGACATCTCGCACGCCGACATCGATGGCAACGACGACGCGCTCTGCCTGAAGTCAGGCCGCGACTCCGACGGCCTCCGCGTCAATCGCCCCACGTACAACGTCAAGATTCACGACTCCATCATCCGCCGCGGGCCAGCCGCGATCACAATCGGCTCGGAAACCTCCGGGGGCTTCCACAACATCGAGGCGTGGAACCTCACCGCCGAGGCTGGTGTGGGCAGCGGTGTGCTCTTCAAGTCCACTCGCATGCGCGGCGGCAACACCACCGATATCCGGATCCATGACCTCACTCTCAACGGCGTTGGCACACCGATCAGCATGACGATGGACTGGAATCCGAACTACAGCAATACGCATCTGCCCGAGGGGACGGATCCGAAGTCCGTTCCGGATTACTGGATCAAACTCACCACGCCGGTGCCGCCCGAGCAAGGCCTGCCCCACTTCTCGAACGTGCATATCTGGAACATCAAGGCCACCGGCGCTCGCCGCGCGTTTGCAGTCTCCGCCTACCCGAATGCTCCGCTGATCGACTTCAAGTTCGATCACCTGGACATTCAGGCAGCGACGGCCGGCAGTATCGCCGACGCGAAGGACTGGACCTTCTCGGACGTCAAGCTGACGACAACAGACGGAAGCACGGTGAAGGTCACCGATTCCACGAACGTCAGCGGCCTGCCTACTGCCGCGGCCGCGCCACCGGGAGCCGCTGGCAACTGACGTTCTTTCTTCCACAAAATAAAGGGGATCGATCGCGGTGCCCGAGAACTCGATCTCATGCTCCAACTCGCATGTCAGAGGCCGCGAAATATCTGTGCACCGACTGCCCTCGGAGGAGTATTGTTATATGCGCGTACCGGCATTCGGTCTCTCACTGTGAATGTCGATTGGCTTATGTGCCGGAATCGCCACCGCAAGACGAATACGCCTTCTGTCAGCCACCCAGCGGGAAACGGGGGCGGACAGGCCAGATTCACAAGTATCCCCAACCTTGGGCCTTTGTGGGGGAACTATGAAAGCTACACAGATATCCATCGTGATGTATGGGCATGATGCCCGTTTGCTTGAGACGCGCAAGTGGGTACTGCACAGTCTCGGATACCCGGTGCAGACCGTCCAGCGCCTCTCTGAACTCAACCGCATTGCACTAACGCCGCCGGTGGCGTTGCTCGTACTGTGTCACACTCTTACTCCTAAGGAATGCCAGGATGCAATCGCTCGCGCTTCGTCGCGGTGGCCTGGCGTCCAGAAGCTTGCCCTCGTACGCGAGAGTTCCAAAACACCCTGCGACGTTGTCGGCAAGGTGCTGCAGACGCTGGACATTCCAGCGCGTATGTTGACGACGGTCCGGGAACTCGTGGGCTGCGTTGGCAGTTCGACCTACTCTCACATTTACTGAACCGGGACCAAGCGGCCCCGCGATACAATCAAACTCGCGCCTCAACGAAAGCCCGGCCAAGCCGGGCTTTCGCACTTAAGCCGGAACGCTCATGCGGAAGCCCAAACTCGGACAGAACTTTCTGGTGGACGATGCCGCGCGGCATGCCATCGCAGACTCGCTCGGCGACGTTGGCGAGCGCACCGTCCTCGAGATTGGCCCAGGTCACGGCGCGATCACGTCGATCCTTGCAGAACGCTGCCGACGACTCATCGCCATCGAGATCGACCGGGCGCTCGCGGCTGAGTTGCGCTTCCGATTCCGCGAGTTGCCGCAGGTCGAGATCGTCGAGGCGGACGTGCTCGAGGTGGACTTCGAGGCGCTGCTGACGGCGGGCGAGACGGCGGATGTGGTTGGCAATTTGCCGTATTACATCACGTCGGAGATTTTGCTGCGGCTGTTTGCGGCGGGCACACGCGGCACTCTCACGCGGGCCGTGGTGATGATGCAGCGCGAAGTTGCCGAGCGGGTCGCAGCCGCGCCGGGCGTGCGCGATTACGGGCTACTCTCGGCGACTGCGCAGATGAATGGGCGGGTAGAGACGCTGTTCACGCTGCCGCCGTCGTCGTTCTCGCCGCCGCCGGACGTTTATTCCACCGTGCTGCGGCTGGAGTTTGCGCCGCGGTTCGAGGAGTTGGGCGTCGATGCGGCGGGGTTCGACGCGTTTCTGCGGTCTTGCTTTGCGCAGAAGCGGAAGACACTGGGGAACAATCTGCGCGCGGCGGGATACTCGGCCGAGGCGGTGCAGGCGGCGTGGCCGGCGGAGATTCCGGCGCTGGCCCGGGCGGAGTCGATTGCGCTCGAGCCGATGGCGCATTTGTACCGCGGACTCCGCTCCAGCTGAAATGCGTCATTTCGGCGAGCTTCCGCGGGCCGGTGCGCTAGAAGAAGCGGGCGGGGCTGAAGGCGCC
>Ga0102924_1006279_pt1 | contig 11212 bp, 21 predicted proteins | sample PaiPotPPM11metaG_FD_80116 | JGI IMG/M metagenome (GOLD analysis project Ga0102924, IMG submission 80116) | Iron sulfur acid spring bacterial and archeal communities from Banff, Canada, to study Microbial Dark Matter (Phase II) - Paint Pots PPM... ...
GCCGGGAGACAACACGAAGATGACGATCGAGCTGATCACGCCGGTGGCGCTCGAGGAGCAGCAGCGCTTCGCGATCCGCGAAGGCGGCCGCACCGTCGGCGCCGGCATCGTCACCAAGATTCTCGCATGACTGTCTTGTTCGAGGGGAGCGAGGCCGCTCCCCTCCCCAGCCTGACCCATTAGGACCCCTGAAGAGACCGAAGCAATGGCCGCCACGACCAAGATTCGCATTCGCCTGAAGGCGTTCGATCACCAGCTCCTCGACAAGTCGGCCAACGACATCGTCGAGACGGCCAAGCGCACGGGTGCGCGCGTCGCGGGTCCCATCCCGCTCCCGACGCACATCGCGCGCTACACGGTCCTGCGTGGCCCGCACGTCGACAAGAAGTCGCGCGAGCAGTTCGAGATTCGCACCCACAAACGGCTGCTCGACATCCTTGATCCGACGCAGCAGACGCTCGACGCGCTCATGAAGCTCGACCTGTCTGCCGGCGTGGATGTCGAGATCAAGAGCTGAGGCGGAGGCCGAGAGCGCAATGGCAACGTTCGATGTGTTCAACATGCGGCGCGAGAAGGTCGGATCGATCGACCTCTCGGACGAGGTGTTCGGCACCGAGGTGCGCGAACATCTGTTTTACGAAGTGGTGAAGGCCCAGCTCGCGTCCAAGCGTCAGGGCACGCAGTGCGCGAAGAACCGCTCGGCGGTCAGCGGCAGCACCAAGAAGCTCTACAAGCAGAAGGGCACCGGGCGCGCTCGCCACGGATCGATCCGCGCGCCCGTCTTCGTCGGCGGCGGGCAGGCGCACCCGCCCCGGCCGCGCGACTGGAGCTACGAGCCGCCGCGGCGTGTGAGGGCGCTCGCGCTCACGAGCGCGCTCTCGAAGTTCGGCAAGGAGGGGCGGCTCCTGGTCGTGGACCGCTTCGATCTCCCGGACATCAAGACGAAGAAGCTCGTCGCCGCGCTGGAGGCGCTCAAGGCGGACACGAAGACGCTCGTCGTCGACTCCTCCGCCAACGAGAAGCTCCGCCTGTCGATCCGCAACTGCAAGGAGCACCAGTTCCTGCCGCCGGAGGGCCTCAACGTGTACGACCTCCTCAGGTACGACACGCTCATCCTCTCCAAGGACGCGGCCAAGGCCCTCGAGCAGCGCTGCTTGAAGCAGGCGGCGCCCCACCGCGAAGGCGAGACCGGAGCCGCGCAATGACCCCCGAGCAGATCATTCGCCGTCCGATCGTCCTGACGGAGAAGGCCAACCTCCTTCGCGAGAAGAGTAACCAGGTGGTCTTCGAGGTCGCGCGCGACGCCAACAAGGTCCAGATCAAGGACGCCGTCCAGAAGCTCTTCAAGGTGCACGTGACCGCCGTGAATACGATGGTCATGCGCGGCAAGGAGCGCCGCATGGGCCGCGGCTACGCCAAGACGCAAAACTGGAAGAAGGCCGTGGTCACCCTCAAAGAGGGCGACTCGATCGACTTCTTCGCCGACGCGGCTGAAAGCACCTGAGCCGGCGGTCAGGCAGGAATAGAGCAGAGGAAACATGGGCCTCAAGAACTTCAAGCCGACTTCGCCGGCGCGCCGCTACTACTCGGTCTCGGACTTCAAGGAGATCTCGAAGGACGCCAAACCCCACCGCGCCCTCATGGATCACCAGACGCGCACCGGTGGCCGAAACCACTTCGGGCGCATCACGTCGCGCTTCCGCGGCGGCGGCCACAAGCAGCGGTATCGCATCATCGACTGGAAGCGGAACAAGATCGGCGTCCCGGCGACCGTCGCCACGATCGAGTACGACCCGAACCGCACGGCACGCATCGCGCTCCTGCACTACGCCGACGGCGAGAAGAGCTACATCCTCGCGCCCGACGGCCTCAAGGTCGGCGACAAGATCGTCTCCAGCCGCAACGCCGACATCAAACCGGGCAACGCGATGTCCCTCCGGCACATCCCGCTCGGCACGATGATTCACAACATCGAGCTGAAGAAGGGAAAGGGCGGGCAGCTCGTCCGCTCCGCGGGCGCCGCCGCCGCGCTCATGGCCAAGGACGGCGACTACGCGCAGGTGCGCTTGCCCTCGGGCGAGGTGCGCATGGTCCACCTCGAGTGCCACGCCACCATCGGGCAGGTGTCGAACATCGAGCACGCGAACGTCTCGCTCGGCAAGGCGGGCCGCTCGCGCTGGCTCGGGCGGCGGCCGCACAACCGCGGCGTCACGATGAACCCGGTCGATCACCCGATGGGCGGCGGCGAGGGTCGCACCTCCGGCGGGCGCCATCCGTGCTCGCCGTGGGGTCAGCTGTCCAAGGGTCTGAAGACCCGTAACAACAAGCGAACCGACGGCATGATCGTGAAGCGCCGCGGAGAGAAGGGCTGAGGTAGGCAATGGCTCGTTCGGTAAAGAAGGGTCCGTTCGTCGACGGGCACCTCGCCGAGAAGATCGCATCGGCGCAGGCCGCGCAGAGCAAGAAGGTCATCAAGACGTGGTCGCGGCGAAGCACGATCACCCCCGACGCGGTCGGGCTGACGTTCGCTGTCCACAACGGGCGCAAGTTCGTCCCCGTCTTCGTCACCGAAAACATGGTCGGGCACAAGCTCGGGGAGTTCGCTCCCACGCGCACGTTCCACGGCCACTCGGGCGACAAGAAGGCGAAGGTCGCGGGTCCCGGCGGCGGAGGCGCACCGGCCGCTCCGGCGGGCGCCGGGCCGAAGCCCGGCGGAGGAGCCCCGGCGAAGAAGTAAGGAATTGCAGAGGAATCGGGGCCTCCAGCGCCGCCACCGCGACGGGATCGACCGCGACGCGCGATTCCGACCCCGCCATGAGCGCTCTTTTTGGGGGAGCGGCCCCCAAAAGACAGACCTGCTCGGGGCCGGGGCCCCAAAAGACAGACCTGCTCGGGGCCGGGGCCCCAAAAGACAGACCCGGCGTGGGGCGACTTATCCTGAATTCGGCTTGCTTAATGCGCGTTCGCAAGTATGGTTCCCGTCCCCGTCCGTCCAGGCGGTCTGGGGCACACTCTCGAAACGTTCCAGGCGTCCGTAACGGCCCGTGCCGCGAGCAATAGGCTCGATGCCCGTGGGTACGACGGTCGCCAAGAGGCTCCGACCATGGTCAGCAAGGCAATTGCCCGGTTCACGCGGATCAGCCCGCGCAAGGCCCGCGTCATCGTGGACCTCATTCGCGGTCGACAGGCCGGCGAGGCGCTTCAGCTCCTCGAGTTCACGCGCAAGGCCGCGGCTCCCATCGTGAAGAAGCTCATCGAGAGCGCGGTGGCCAACGCGAAAACGCAGAGCCCGGGCGTCGACGTCGACAGCCTCTTCGTGGAGACCGCCTTCGTGGACAAGGCCCCCAACAAGCACATGCGCCGCTGGCGCCCGCGCGCGATGGGTCGCGCCACTCGAGTCCAGAAAGGCCTCAGCCACATCACCATCGTGCTTGGCGAGCGATAAAAGGGACGATTCTCGCGTCCCCGGCACCGTCCGGAGCGCGGTCAAAAGAAGAGAGACACTATGGGTCAGAAAGTCCACCCCTACGGCTTCCGCCTCGGCGTCATCAAGACGTGGAACTCGAAATGGTTCGAGGACAAGAGCTACTCGAAGTGGCTCCACGAGGACATCCGCATCAAGCGGGCCGTCAAGGAGTACCTGCAGAACGCGGGTATCGCGGGCGTCGAGATCGAGCGCGCCGCCAACAAGTGCAAGGTCATCGTCTTCACGGCGCGGCCGGGCATGGTCATCGGCAAAGGCGGCAAGGGGATCGAGACGCTCAAGAGCGGCAATCTGAAGACGGCCACGAAGGGGGAGACCCTCTTCCCCGGCGTTCAGTCGTTCACCGAGAACGAGGTGTTCATCGACGTGCAGGAGGTGCGCAAGGCCGAGACGGCGGCGCAGCTCGTCGCCGAGAACATCGCGACCCAGCTCGAGCGCCGCGTCGCCTTTCGCCGCGCCATGAAGAAGGCCCTCACCACCGCGATGAAGTTCGGGGCCAAGGGCATCCGCGTCCGCTGCTCCGGTCGCCTCGGCGGCAGCGAGATGAGCCGCGTCGAGACCTACCGTGAGGGGCGAGTCCCGCTCCACACGCTGCGCGCCGACATCGAGTTCGGCATCGCCGAGGCCCGGACCAAGTACGGCATCATCGGCGTCAAGGTCTGGGTGTTCAAGGGCGAGGTCCTGCAGCGCCGCAACCGCCGTCCCCAGCTTTCCGGAGTTTGAGTTCGGGAGTGCCCCCGAACGGAGTCTGACCCCATGCTTTCTCCCAAGCGCACCAAGTACCGCAAGGCCCAGAAGGGCAACAACCGCGGATCCGCCCACCGCGGGAGCGACGTCTCCTTCGGCGACTTCGCCATGCAGGCGCTCGAACCCGGGCGCGTCACCGCCCGGCAGATCGAGGCGGCCCGTATGGCCATCACCCGTCACGTCAAGCGCGCGGGCAAGCTCTGGATTCGCGTGTTTCCGGATCGCCCCGTCACGAAGAAGCCGCTCGAGGTCCGCATGGGTGGCGGCAAGGGCGCCGTCGAGGAGTGGGCGGCGCTGATCCTCCCGGGGCGCGTCATGTACGAGCTCGCCGGGGTCGACGAGAAGGTGGCGCGCGAGGCGTTCCGGCTCGCGGGGCACAAGCTGCCGATTGCGTACAAGTTTCTTGCGCGTGGAGAGATCGCATGAGGGCCGCGGACCTTCGGGAGAAGTCGCCGGAAGACCTGCGCGAGCTGCAGAAGACGCTCGCTCGCGACGTCTTTCAGAGCCGGCTCAAGAACTTCACGAATCGCCTCGACGACACCAGCGCGATCCGCAAGGCGCGCCGCGACCTCGCTCGTGTGTTGACCGTTCTTCGCGACCGCGACCTGAAGGGGACGCTGGCGTCAGCGCCCGGTGCAGCCGCAGAGGCCGCAGCGGCGGCGGCCCCCGCCGCGGCGCCCGCGAAGGCGAAGGCGCCCAAGGCCGAAGCGAAGTCCGTGAAGCCAGCCGCCGAGAAGCCGAAGGCGAGCGTCAGCGCGGCCGCGCAGGCCTCGGAGACAGCCGCCGCCCCGCCGGCCAAGAAGAAGCCGTCCACCAAAGCCAAGAAGAGTGAGGCGAAGTAGTCATGAGCGAGAACGCGCCGGCGCAGGCCGGCAGCCATGAAGAGGCGCACGAGGCCCACGGCTTCCGCCGCAAGATGGTGGGTAAGGTCGTCAGCGCGAAGATGCAGAAGACCGTCGTCGTCGAGGTGGTCACCCACAGCCGCGACGCGCTCTACGGCAAGTACGTCCGGTCGCGCTCCCGCTACAAGGTGCACGACGAGAAGGGCGAATACAAAGCCGGCGACCAGGTCGAGATCCAGGAGCACCGGCCCCTCAGTCGCGACAAGCGCTTCATCGTGACGCGCCTCGTGAAGAAGTTCGTCGAGGAGTGAGCCATGATCCAGATGCGTTCGATCCTGGAAGTGGCGGACAACTCGGGCGCGAAGCGCGTCCAGTGCATCAAGGTGCTTGGCGGGTCGCGCCGACGCTACGCGGAGCTCGGTGACGTCATCGTCGTGTCCGTCAAGGAAGCCCTCCCCGGCACGAAGGTGAAGAAGGGCGAAGTGGCCCAGGCCGTCGTCGTGCGGATCCGTCACCAGACGTCGCGCGCGGATGGGAGCTACATCCGCTTCGACGAGAACAGCGCGGTGCTCATCAACAAGGAGCGCGAGCCCATCGGGACGCGCATCTTCGGGCCGGTGGCTCGCGAGCTCCGTGCCAAGAAGTTCATGAAGATCATCTCGCTCGCCCCGGAGGTGCTGTGATGGCGGCGCGCATTCGCACGGGCGACACCGTCGTCGTCATCAGCGGCAAGGACAAGGGCAAGACCGGCAAGATCAAGCGCGTCCTCTCGGAAGAGGGGCGCGTTCTGGTCGAGGGGGTCAACCTCGTCAAGCGCCACATGCGTCCGACGCCGCGCAACCCGTCGGGCGGCATCCTGGAGCGCGAGCAGCCCATCGCCGCGTCGAAGGTGATGCCCGTCGACCCGAAGACCGGCAAGGGGACGCGGGTCCGGTTCAAGACTCTCGAGAACGGCAAGAAGATTCGGATTGCAGCCAAGAGCGGGGAGGAGATCCCCGTGGCGAGCGTGGAGACCTGAGCCATGGCGGACGACAAGAAGGCCAAGGGCGAGCAGCAGCAGAAGCCGAAGGGCGACAAAGCCGCGTCGACGCCGAAGGCATCGCAAACGATGAAGGGGGAGTCCGCCAAGGGCAAGGGCGGCGGCGGCAAGAAGGGCAAAGGAGAGGCGGGCGCTTCGCGCGAGCCGTCGGCCGCCGCGCACTCGACGGCGGACATCGTCCCCCCGCGGCTGGCGGACAAGTACAAGAGTGAGGTCGTTCCGGCCCTCACCAAGCAGTTCAACTACAAGAACCCGAACCAGGTCCCGCGCCTCCGCAAGATCGTGGTCAACATGGGCCTCGGCGCGGCGGTCGCGAACCCGAAGATCATCGACACTGCAGTCGAGGAGCTCAAGGCCATCAGCGGCCAGAAGCCCGTGGTGACGCGAGCGAAGAAGGCCATCGCGAACTTCAAGCTGCGCGCGGGGATCCCGATCGGCGCGATGGTCACTCTGCGACGCGGCCGCATGTGGGAGTTTCTCGATCGCCTGGTCAACATCGCGCTCCCGCGGACGCGTGATTTCAAGGGCGTGTCCCGCAAGGCCTTCGACGGCAAGGGCAACTACACGCTCGGGCTCAAGGAGCAAATCATCTTCGCCGAGATCGACTACGACCGGATCGACGCGATCAAGGGCCTGAACATCAGCTTCGTGACGACGGCGCGGACCGACGAAGAGGGCCGCGCACTTCTCACCCAACTCGGGATGCCCTTCCGCGCAGCCTGATTCGACGACGAATTTCGGTAGAGGAACTCACCATGGCGCGTGCTTCTCAGTTCGCGAAACTCAATCGAGCCCCCAAGTTTTCCGTGCGCCACCGCAACCGGTGCAAGGTGTGCGGCCGCGCGCGCAGCTACTACCGCAAGTTCGAGCTCTGCAGGATCTGCCTGCGGCTACTCGCGCTCCGAGGAGAGATCCCGGGCGTAATCAAGGCGAGCTGGTGACCCCATGATGACCGATCCCATCGCCGACATGCTCACTCGGATCCGCAACGGTTCGATGGCGCGGCACGACCGCGTCGAGCTTCCGCATTCGCGGCTGAAGGAGCACGTGGCCACCGTCATGAAGGCCGAGGGCTATCTCGACGACGTGCGCGTCAGCGAGAGCGAGGAGCCGAAGGTCCTCACGCTCGTGCTGCGCTACGGGCGCGATCGCCAGTCGGCCATCGACGGACTGCGACGGGTGTCGACTCCGGGCCGACGGGTGTACGTCCGCCACGACCGCATCCAGCGGGTGTGCTCGGGCATGGGTATCTCGATTCTGAGCACGAGCCGCGGCGTGATGACCGACCGCGAGGCGCGCCGGCAGCGCGTCGGCGGCGAGCTGCTCTGCGAAGTGTGGTGAGGCCATGACGACGACCCAGGCACAACCCCAGAACGACGGTATCCGTCAGTCGCGGGTGGGCAAGCGGCCCATCGCGCTCCCGAAGGGCGTGACGGCGGCGTTGAAGGACCGGACGCTCGAGATCAAGGGGCCGAAAGGCACCCTCACGCGCGAGCTCCCGCCGAGCGTCGCGGTGAAGGTCGAAGGGGGGAGCATCTCGATCAACCCGACCATCCCCGGTCGCGACGGCGCGCGCTTCCAGGGGCTCGCGCGGGCTCTCTTTGCCGGCATGGTGAAGGGCGTCGCCGAGGGCTACACGAAGACGCTTCAGCTGGTCGGTACCGGCTATCGCGCGGAAGTGAAGGGCCAGGTCTTGAACCTGAGCCTGGGCTTCTCCCACCCGATCGCGTTTGCGCTCCCGCAGGGGATCAAATGCGAGATCCCCGGCGACTCGAAGGGAACAATCGTGATCCTGACGGGTTCGGACAAGGAAAAGATGGGGCAGACCGCCGCGAAGATCCGCGCGTTCCGTCCCCCGGAGCCCTACGGCGGAAAGGGCGTGCGCTACCAGGGCGAGAAGGTTCGCGAGAAGGCCGGAAAGGCGGCCAAGGCCGGCGGAGGCAAGTAAGCCATGGCGATGCAAATCGTGGGGCGCGAGCGCAGAAAGCTGCGCATCCGCCGGAAGATCAGCGGTACCCCGGAGAAGCCGCGCCTCAGCGTCTTCCGGAGCGCGAAGCACATCTACGCGCAGGTGGTCGACGACGTGGCCGGAACCACCGTGGCGCACGCGTCGACCCTCTCGCGCGACGTCCGCGGCGAGGTCTCGGAGGCGACCAAGCTCGACGCGGCCAAACAGGTGGGGAAGGCGATCGCGAAGATCTTGCTCGGCAAGGGCATCGATCGGGTCGTCTTCGACCGCAATGGGTACCTCTATCACGGGCGCGTGCGCGCCCTTGCCGACGCCGCGCGCGAAGCCGGCCTGAAGTTTTGATCGGAGATCATCATGGCGATCGACGCGAAGTACCACGGCGCCCCCGGTAGCGACCTGCAGATCGACGAAGAGAAGCTCAAGGAGCGGGTCATTTACATCAACCGCGTCGCGAAGGTCGTGAAGGGCGGTCGACGCTTCAGCTTCAGCGCGCTGGTCGTCGTCGGCGACGAGGCGGGGCACGTCGGAGTCGGCCTCGGTAAGGCCAACGAGGTGCCGGAGGCGATCCGCAAGGGCAACGACCAGGCTCGGAAGAACGTCTTCCGCGTCCCGCTCGACGGGGTCACCATCCCGCATCAAACCCTCGGCCACTTCGGGAGCGGTCGCGTCTTCCTCAAGCCGGCCTCGCAGGGAACGGGCGTCATCGCCGGCGGTGCGGTCCGCGCCGTCGTCGAGAGCGCGGGAATCCACGACATCCTGACGAAGTGCCTGGGGAGCTCGAATCCGCACAACGTCGTGCGCGCGACCATCAAGGCGCTCAAGTCGCTGCGCAGCCTCGACCAGGTCGCGCACAAGCGCGGCAAGCAGACCGAAGAGCTCGTCGACGCCTCGCGCGCCGCGGGCCCAGCCGGGAAGCCGGCCAACGTGCAGCACGCTGCTGCCCAGAGCTAAGAAACGAGGGACGGAGGACACCCAATGAAGGCGAAACTTCGCGTGACGCAGACGAGGAGCACCATCGGTCAGCAGCACGCGCATGTCGCGACGATTCACGGGCTGGGCCTGAGGGGCCCTGGCAGTGTCGTCGTCGTAGGCAATACTCCGTCGTTCCGCGGCGCCATCAAGAAGGTGCTTCACCTGGTCCGCGTCGAAGAGGTCGATCATGGCTGATACGTTGAGCAAGCTCGCCAAGCCCGAGGGCGCGACCCGCGACAAGGTGCGCCTCGGTCGAGGCGTCGGCTCCGGGCTCGGCAAGACGGCCGGGCGCGGGCAGAAGGGTCAGTACGCGCGTACGCGCGGCTTCAAGCCCCACTTCGAGGGCGGGCAGACTCCGATTCAGCGTCGCCTTCCGAAGCGCGGCTTCAACAACCCCTTCTCCACCGTGGTCGCCGAGGTGAACGTCGGCGATCTCGAGGTCTTCGCCGCGGGCGCGAAGGTGGACGAGCTGGCGCTCAAGGCGCATGGGCTCGTGAAGGGCCGCTTCGACCGGATCAAGATCCTCGGCAGCGGTGAGCTGTCGAAGGCCGTCACGGTGACGGCGCACGCCTTCTCGAAGACCGCCGCCGAGAAGATCCAGAAGGCCGGCGGCAAGGTCGTTCTCGTCGACGCGGCCGCAAACTCGCAGCCGTGAAAGTGCAGTAAGCCGATAGTCCCATGTCCGCCCTCTCTGCCTTCTCCAACATCGGCAAAGTCCCGGAGCTGCGCAGGCGCATCCTCTTCACGGTGATGCTGCTCGCCGTGTACCGCATCGGCGTGTTCGTCACGATCCCGGGCGTCGACCGGACCGTGATGAACGCGGTGATCCACAAGCAGGGCGGCGGCCTCCTCGGCCTGTTCAACATGTTCAGCGGGGGCGCGCTGGGGAATCTGTCGATCTTCGCGCTCGGCATCATGCCGTACGTCAGCGCGAGCATCATCCTCCAGCTGCTCACGATGGTCTTCAAGCCTCTCGACGAGCTCCGCAAGGAGGGCGAGCAGGGGCAGCGCAAGATCAACCAGTACACGCGGTACGGGACGATCGCCCTCTCGCTCATCCAGGGCTTCGGCATCGCGATGAGCCTCGAGGCGATGAACAACGGAGACACGTCCGATTTTGCCGCGGTGGGCGACGTCGTCTCGCACCCGGGGTGGGGCTTCCGCCTCATGAGCGTGATCACGCTCACGACGGGCACCGCGTTCATGATGTGGGTCGGCGAGCAGATCACGGAGCGCGGCATCGGTAACGGGATCTCGCTCCTCATCTTCGCGGGCATCGTCGACGGCATCCCCGATGGCGTGGCGGGCTACTTCGCGACGAACAAGGGCAACATCCAGCCGCTCAACCTGGCGGCGGTGACCGCGATCGTCCTGGCGACCGTCGCGACGATCGTCTTCTTCGAGCGCGCGCAGCGGCGCATCCCCATCTACTATGCGCGGCGCACGGTGGGACGCCGCATCTACGGCGGTCAGACGGCGCACCTACCGCTTCGCGTGAACACGAGCGGCACCATCCCGCCCATCTTCGCGTCGTCGCTCCTCATGTTTCCCGCCACGCTGGCCAACTTCAAGGTGCCGGGGATGGCCGAGCTGCAGTCGCTGCTGCAGCGCGGGGACTGGGCGTTCAACACCTTCTACGTCCTTCTCATCATCTTCTTCTGCCACTTCTACACGGCCGTCACGTTCCAGCCGGTCGATGTGGCGGACAACCTGAAGAAGCAGCAGGCCTTCATACCGAGCGTCCGGCAGGGCAAGCAGACGGCCGACTACATCGACTACGTGCTCACGCGGATCACGTTCGGCGGTTCGCTCTACGTGGCGGTCGTGTGCATCGTGCCGAGCATCATCAGCCAGCAGTTCCACGTGCCGTTCCGCTGGGGCGGAACGTCGATCATGATCGTCGTCGGCGTCGCGCTCGATACGGTCAACCAGATCGAAGCGCACCTGATTACGCGAAACTACGAGGGGCTTTCCGGCGGCGGCGGACGTACCTCGCGGATTCGCGTGCGCAAGGACTAGCAGCCGATGCGTCTTGTGCTCGTTGGACCCCCCGGGGCAGGGAAGGGGACGCAGGCGAAGATCATCTGCGGGCGATGGCGGATTCCGCAGATCGCGACGGGAGACATGCTGCGCGCGGCGAAAGCCGCCGGGAAGCTGCC
>Ga0102924_1006280_pt1 | contig 11212 bp, 9 predicted proteins | sample PaiPotPPM11metaG_FD_80116 | JGI IMG/M metagenome (GOLD analysis project Ga0102924, IMG submission 80116) | Iron sulfur acid spring bacterial and archeal communities from Banff, Canada, to study Microbial Dark Matter (Phase II) - Paint Pots PPM... ...
GCTCGCTGAGCTCGCGCCGGGCGTCGCAGTCTGAATTGCGAGACAGGCTGACGCCTCACAGTCGCTGGCCGCACAGCTCCCCCCGCGCTGGCAACGAAAGCCTGCTCGTCACGCGGTGAGCGGGCCGTGGCAATGCAAGTCAGTCACACATAAATGTCGCATTCGCCACAAGTCGGAGACAAAAAAGTGCTGCCATTGACACAGAAGGCCTGTCCCGGCTAGATTCGTGTCGACGCCCCTCTTCGTACCAGTTGAACCGTGGGGGCGGGGTTGTTTACACAGTTGCGGTTTCGACAGCGAGTTCTTGCGATGGCGGAACCGCCCATATACCGAGGGAGATGGTATGGGACTCAAAGTTCGGCTCATCGGCTGCTGCACAGCAGCCCTACTTCTGATGACAGCACTGCTTGCCACGAGTGCCAGCGCCTCAAAACCGGAAACCAACTACATCGGCCTCGGCGATTCGCTCGCCTTCGGCTACACGCAACAGAAATTTGAAGAAAATTACCCCACCGAGAGCCCGGAAGCCTTCGAAGAAGGCTACGTCACGCTGCTGGGCAAAAAACTGCACAAACTGGAAAAAGAAGCCGGCAACAAGCTTAACACGGTCAATCTGGGCTGTCCGGGCGAGCTCAGCGACGGCTTGATCGGGCACAACGAATCACTCGGCGGTGGCCCAGGAGCTGAATTCGACCCATGCGAATACCACAACGTCGATGGTTTCCCGCTTCATTTCGAACACGGCAGTAGCTCGCAGCTCGAAGCTGCGTTCGGCATCGTATCGGCTGCTCCGAGCGCAACGAAGGCCGTAACGATCGACATCGGCTCCAACGACGAGCTGAAGGTCGTCCACCTGTGCGAGAACCCAGCCTACGACGCAGAACAGGGATACGAATCCTTGAACGGGTGCATCATCGGCGAAGCCGGAGAAGAAGGCCACTACTACTCGGGTGGGGCGTTCAAGCACATCATCACGAATATCGGCAAGACGATCGGCGCGCTGCGCGCTGCGGGATTCACAGGACCCGTCGCGGTGCTCGGGTTCTACAACCCACAGACGTTCATCCTGCCTGGCAGCGATTTCCTGCAGGAGGTTCTCAACGCGGACCTCGAAGAAGCGATCGTTGGCGGGGACTTCGGCCCGGGCGTCGTGTTCGCCAACCCATTCCCATTGATCAATCCTCAAGGAAACGAAGCGCTCGAGAAAAAAGCGATTTGCAAGTACACCGAAATGTGCAACGCACATGACATCGAAGTCAACAACAAAGCGGAGGAAGAAAAAGGCGAAACGCCCCGCAACGAAGGTGACATACACCCGACGCCAAAAGGTTACAAACTTCTCGCCAACCTCATCTACGAAGCCCTCGGCCACTAAAGTCGAGCCAGCCGAGTAGAAAGGTCAGGGCGCCCCGTCGAGAAGGCGGGGCGCCCCTCTGGCTGTTGAGTGGTAGTACGGCACGGTTCGCACATCAGGCTGACGATCTGCAGTCATCGCATCGCATCCAGATCGTCCAGCCGTGCACGCGACAGGAGCACCCGGGCACCGCGGTAGGGAACCGCCTCGGCTTCGAGCAGCCGCCGCTGGCGCTGACCCTTCGCCAGCGAGCCGTCGGCACGAAACGACCCGGTACTCGGCCGGATCGCCACAGTGATGGCAGAGCCTAGCTGCCCTCGCCCACCCCAGTGCACGGACTGCGGCGTCGCCGCCAGCGTGTGCAGGTGCGCGCTCACGCGGGCACGGCCGACTCCATGAACGCCCGCCAGCCGCCGTAGCTTGAGATGTCGCGGGCGCCGTCGCTGCCGTGCGCCTCGCAGACAAAGCCGCTGACCTCGCTGCCGTCCACCAGCTCCACACGGCCGATGGCAAGCGGGGCAGGCACCTCGGCAACCAGCGCACCGAGTGCCGCCGGCGCGAGCTCCCACAACTCGACCTCGATGCTCGCTCCCCCACCGCCCACGCGCACGAGGCCCGGACGCGGGATCTCGTCGCGCTCGCCGCCCAGCGCATACAGCCGGTAGCAGGGCGCTGTCGCCGCGCGTCCGAACAGCCGCCCGCCACGCTCGGTCAGCCTGCTGTTGAGTGGCATGCCGCTCATGTGGGCGCCCGCGACCGCGAGCTTGACCAGGCCTGAAAAGGAGATGTGCGCCTCCTCTGCGCTCCACGCGCAGCCGAGCTCCAGCAGACGCCGGTCGTGGTGGGCGGGCGCATGCAGCGTCACGCCGAAGGGGAGGTTGTCGGCGCGCACCGGCCCGGGCAGGGCAAGCGCGCTGAGGTCCATCAGGTTGACGAAGTTGGTCAGGCGCCCGACGCGGCCGTTGGCCTGCACCGGCTCGGCGGCCACTTCGGCGTGGGTGGGGTGCAGCGCGGTGGTCGGCAGCAGCAGGGCATCCACGCGCTCCCAGATGCACGCGGCGTCGCGCATCAAGCGCTGGAGACGGTGGCTGGCGGCGAACACGTCCGTCGCCTTCAGGTCCCCGCCGGCGAGCACGAGCGCGGCGACCGTCTGATCGAGCCCGTCAGGCTCGGCGGCGATCGCCTCGCCAAGGTCGGCCGCGCGCTCGGCGATCCACGCGTCATACAGCAGCGGCGCGGCCTCCAGCAGCGGCTCCACGTCCACTTCCTCAAGCGTCCACAGCTCGCCCGCGCGTTCGAGCGCCTGCGCCCAGGCGAGCGCGGCCGCGGACTCCTCCTGGCCTACCTGCCCGGCGCGCGGCACGCCCACGCGCTCGCGCCGCGGTGCCCGGAACGCCGGCTCGGGCCGGCTCCACGGGTCGTCGGGGTCATAGCCCGCCGCCACGTCCAGGACGAGTGCCGCATCGGCCACGCCGGCGGTGAGAATCGACACGCAGTCCAGGCTTGCGCAGGCGGGCACCACGCCGCGCGTGCTCAGCAGGCCACGGGTGGGCTTGCACCCGACCAGGCCGTTGAACGCGGCCGGCACCCGGCCCGAGCCGGCGGTGTCGGTGCCCAGCGCGAAGGCCACGAGGTCGAGTGCGACAGCCAGCGCCGAGCCCGAGCTCGAGCCGCCGCTCACGCGCGCCGGATCGGCCACCGACGAGCATGCGCCGTAGGGGCTGCGCGTGCCGACCAGCCCAGTTGCGAACTGGTCCATGTTGGTCTTGCCGATCAGCATCGCGCCCGCATCCAGCAGACGCTGGACGACCGGCGCGGTCGCGCTCGCCTGATAGGCGAAGCCGGGACAGCCCGCGCTGGTGGGCATGCCGGCGACGTCGATGTTGTCCTTGACCGCGAAGGGCACGCCGTACAGAGCGAGACCGCGCGGGTCGGCCTCGTCGAGCTCGCGCGCACGGGCGAGCAGCAGCTCGTTCCGAACACGCGATATCCACACCGGCTGCCCGCCCGCGTCCGCAAGGCGCTCGAGCAGCTCACACGCCAGTTGCGATGGGCGCAAGCCTGCGCGGTATGCGCCCAGCAGCGACTCCACCTCAAGTGTCATGCGGCCGCCCGCCGTCACACCAGAGCCTCCATCGTGCGCGCCTCGTCCGCTGCCGCCCAGGCCCTGCGCTCGGCCGCAAAGGCAGCCTCGCGACGGGTGCGAAAGGCGGCGATCTGCGGCGCGTTTGCGTCCAGGAAGCGCTCGTGCTCGCGCAGCGAGAAGCGCGCAGGCTCGATGCGCGGAGCCCAAATGCCAGCCTTGCTGGCGTGTCGCAGCTCCTGCAGCCGCTGCTCGGCCACGAGCTCGAAGCGCAGCTGATCGAAGTGGCGCAGGCGCCAGGGCGGGTCCTCGCCGTCATGCCATACGGGGACCGTGCGGCCAACCAGCTGGTAGCCGCCCGGTCCCTCGATCCCGTACACGCACAGAAACGCACCGCCGATGCCCACCGCGTTGGCCGGCGTCCACGTGCGCGCAGGGTTGTACTTGGTGCTCACCAGACGGTGGCGCGGATCGAGCGGCACGGCCACCGGTGCGCCCAGGTACACATCGCCGAGCCCCAGCACCAGGTAGGCCGCGCTGGTCAGGATCTCCCGCACCGCCCGCTCGTCGGGCAGCCCGTTGATGCGCCGGATGAAGTCGATGTTGTCCGGGCACCAGGGCGCGTCGGCGCGCACGGACTCCTGATAGCGCGAGATCGCGCGCATCGCCTCGCTGTGACGCCAGCTCAGCGGCAGGTGGACCGTGCGTCCCTCGATCACGAGATCCTCCGGTGGCGCCAGCCCGGCCTCGATCTGCGCGATCGCGTCCAGCAGCGCTCCAGCGCCGAGTCTGTCGGGGTCGTGCTGGACGTGCAGCGAGCGCACCCCCGCCGTGATGTCGAGCACGCCGGGCAGGCGCTCCTCGCGCAACCCCGCCGCCAGGGCGTGAACGCGCACGCGCGAGCGCAGCTCCAGCACGGGCTCGCCGAGCTCGACCAGCACGGCGCCCTCGCCAGCGCGCCTGTAGGTGACAAGCCCGTGGGCTCCCTCCAGTGGACAGCCCAGAGACGTTCGCGCCACAGCGGGGGGTACATGGCCGAGCCCGCACGCGGGGCGTTCGGGCGTGTCGCGTCGCATAGGGCCTGCGGGCGGGCCCTGCGCAATCTCCGCCTCGGCGCTTGCGTGCAGCTGGGCGGCCTGCGATATGGAGACCGGCGCGAGCGTCACGCGGTCGCCCGCCCGCAGCTGGCCCAAGCGCCACATGTCCGCCCGGATGACCTGCGCGATCGCCGCAAAGCCCCCAAGGCTGGGGCCGTCCGGGCCGACGACCACGGCCATGTCGCCGGCCAGCATGACCGTGCCCACGCTGTAGGCGCTGTCGAGGATGTTGGAGGGGTGCAGGCCGGCCTCGCCGCCGTCCGCACGCGACCACTGCGGCCGCGGACCGAGCAGGCGGATGCCCGTGCGGTTGGAGTGCGGGTCGACGCTCCAGCTGGCCGCCAGCAGCTCGTCGATGCCATCGCGCGTGAGGAAGTCGGGCGAGCCGTGTGGACCCAGCACCACGCGCAGCTGCACGTCGTTGGCAAAGCTCGGCGCGAGCACCGTTGCATCGCCCGGCGCACACGGGCCCGCGGGCGCCCGCGCCGTGTCGAGCTCCAGCGTGTCGCCGCGGCGCAGCGAGCGCCCGCCGAGCGCCGCCGACGCGAACACCGAGCGGCTGCCCATGTGCGCCTCGCCGGCCAGGCCACCGCGCACGAGCACGTAAGCGCGCATGCCCACGCTGCGGATCGTGCCGAGCGACAGCACGCCGCCGGCCGGGACCTGCAGCGCGGTCCACTGGCAGACCGTCTCGCCGTCCAGCGAGACGGCCAGCGGCGCTCCGGTGACCGCGACGGTGGCCGGCGCCGAAAAGCGCAGCTTGGGGCCGGTGAGGGTGACCTCCAGGCCGGCCGCGTCGGGATGGTTGCCGAGCAGGCTGTTGCCGATCCTGTGCGAGGCTGTCCATCGGGCCCGAGGGAGGCACCCCGACGGCCCAGTGGCCGGTACGCCCCGGCCAGTCCTGGACGGTGCTCAGCGCCCCGGGCGAGAGGATCTCGATCGCGCTCATTGCGAGGCGTTCCACGCGGCCGTCATGCACGGCGCAGTGCTGTCGGCGGCGACGCTCATGCCGGCCAGATCAGCAGCCGCACCGGCGTGGGGTCGTACGCGTTGCAAGGGTTGTTCAGCTGCGGACAGTTGGAGATCAGCACCAGCGTGTCGCGCTCGGCGCGCAGCTCAACATGCTTGCCCGGCGCCGACACGCCGTCGGCGAACTCCAGGCCGCCCTCCGGCGTCAGCGGCACGTTCATGAAGAAGTTCACGTTCGCGCTGAGGTCACGCTTGTCCAAGCCGCGGCCCCAGGCCAGCGCCTGGGCCAGGAAGGTGTTACGGCAGGCGTGCATGTGGCGCGTGTGCTCGCCGTAGCGGACAACGTTTGACTCCTGCGAGCAGGCGCCGCCGAGCGTGTCGTGGCGCCCGCACGTGTCGTCCACGATCGTCACCAGCGGCCGGCCGTCGAGCGCGAGCAGGCGCGAGCCCAGGCCGAGGTAGACACTGCCCTGCTCGCGCAGCGTGTCGACGGCGCTGTAGCGGTTGGCGTAGTCGTGCGCGTCGAAGAACAGGGTGTCGACCGCCTGGTTGCCGTGCAGGTCGACGATCCTCAGCGTCTCGCCACGGCGCAGCTCGCCGGCGAAGCCCTCGCCGGCGGGCACGTCGAGCACGAGCCTGGCGCTCTCCTGCGCGCGCTGGCGCGGCTGCAGCGAGACGCTCATCGGCCATCCCCTCGTCTCACGCGAGCACCGCCTCGCTGGCAGCAAAGCCGCGTTCGTTCTCCTCGCAGCTGCAGCGCACGGCGTCGTCGGAGCCGGTTGGCGCCAGCTCGTCGACGACCACGCGCACGGGGCATGCGCGCCACTGCATGTCCAGTGGGTGGGCCACGTTGCACAGCACCACCAGCGTGTCCAGCTCAAAGCGCAGCTTGACCAGCGCGCCCGCGTGGGAGTTGCCGGCGGCGAGGCTCAACGCGCCGTGCTCGTCGACTGCGACCTTGGAGAAGAAGTTGACATTGGCGACCAGGTCGCGCATCCCCAGCCCGTGCTTTGCGAGTTCGACCAGGAACGCCTCGCGCGCGCTTCGCCGCCACTGATTGGCAGCCTCCTGGTAGCTGCTGGCTCCCCACCGTTCGGCCACGATGTCGGCCGTGGCGTGGCCGCCGATCGTGTCGTGCCAGCCGCAGGTGTCCGCCACGATCGACGCGAGCACGCGCCCCATGTCCGAATACAGCGCTACGCCGGACGTCAGGCGGCTGACGTGCTGGGCCTTGAGCGTGTCGGGCATGCAATAGCGCTCCAGCTCATCGCCCGCGCGGTAGAGCAGCGCCGAGACATTGGCGCCGCCCTCGAGGTCGATGAGCGTCAGCGCGGTAGCGCGCCTGCACACGCGCGCCAGGCTCGCGCCGGCCGGCAGCACGGTGTCGAGAATCGCCCCCTGCGGCGCTGCCAGCTCCATCTCACACGGTCCTGATGCGCGGGTCCGCCCACGCCTGGGCGAGGTCGACGAGGAAGTTGACGATCACGTAGGCGGTCCCCAGTATCAGCGTCGTTCCCGTGATCGCCGGGAAGTCGGCGTAGGCGATCGACTGGTCCAGATAGCGCCCGAGACCCGGCCAGGCGAAGATCTGCTCGACCACTACGATGCCCCCGAGCAGCAGGCCGAACTGCAGGCCGCTCATCGTCAGCGCCGGTCCACAGGCGTTGCGCAGGACGTGGCGCAGAATGACGGTGCGCTCGCGCAGGCCCTTCGTGCGCGCCGTGCGCACGTAGTCCTCGCGCATCACCCCTTCGCAGGAGCTCGCCAGCACGCGGGCGATCGCCAGCGCGGGTATCAGCGCGAGCGTGAACGCAGGCATGAGCAGGTGCGTGAGCACGCTCCAGACGACGTTCGGCTCGCCGTGCAGCACGGCGTCGAGCAGCAGTACCTTGGTCGGGCCGGTGGGCACTACCAGGGTGTCGCTCACGCGCCCGGAGGCCGGCAGCAGATGCAACGTGGAGTAGAACAGCAGGATCAACAGGAGCGCCGACAGGAACGTCGGCACCGAGGCTCCTCCGATCAGGACCGTTCGCAGGACGCGGGCGAGCCGGCCGCCGGCCGCCAGCAGCAACCCTAGTGAAACGCCGATCGCGGCCGCGATCACGGCCGCCGCGAGCGCCAGTTCGAGCGTCGCCGGCGCGAACGTTTCCAGGTTGCTGAGCACGGGTTCGCGCGTGCGCAGCGACGTCTGCAGGTTGCCGCTGAGCACGCGCTCCATGTAGTCGACGAAACGCACCGGCAGCGGCTGGTCATAGCCCAGTTCGCGGGCCTTTTGCGCAACCACCTGCGGCGGCGCGCTCGCGCCGACCATCGCGCGGGCGGGGTTCTCGGGCACCACCGCCTGCAACACGAACACGATCAGCGCGAGGCCGAACAGCACGGCCACGAGCGCCACGCAGCGGCGAGCGATCAGGCCTGCCATCAGCGTGGCGCCCTGCCTTGACGAGCGATCGTGGCCGCCATCCCTAGCCTCTCTTGAGGCTCGCGTAGTTGACAGTCCACGGATAGGCGGGGATCTGTTCCACGCCTTCCAGTTCCTTGTTGAGCACGAACACGTTGTCGATGTTGCCGAGGAAGAAGATCCCGTTTTCGTTAACCACTTCCTGGCCGACTTCGCGTTCGAGCTTTTCCGATTCCGCGGGCGACGCGCTGCGCGACTTTTCCAGCAGCGAGTTGACGCGCGCGTTGTTGAAGCCGAGGAAGTTCAGGCCGCCTTCCTTGAAGAACAGGATCCGCGACCACGTGTCCGCGTTGGCGGCGTCAGGGGTGTTGGTCTGCAACAGCAGGTCCGGCGCCGCACTGAGGTCGTTGATGTAGTCGTACACCTGCGGCAGCTGCACCTCCTTGACCGTCACCTGCCAGCCCGCCGCTTCCAGGGCTGCCTGCAGGATCTCGCCGACGCGACGCTGGATGCCCGATTCATCGGCGGTGAAGCCGAGCACGATGCTCTTGGTGGACGCTTTCTTCACTCCTTCGGCCGCGACCGTGGGGTTGGGCGCGTAGGGCAGCGTCGGCTGGTTTGAGAGCAGTTCTTCTGGGAACGGCCCCTTGGAGTTCGTGCCGGTCCCCGAGTAGGCCTCCGCCACGAGCTTGGCCGGATCGATCGCAGCGCGCAGCGTGGCACGCACTGCCGGGTTGTTGAACGGCGGCTTGTGCGTGTTCACGTACAACAGCAGCCGCAGGTAGGAGGGGTACTTCAGCACCTTCACGCTGGAGGGCAGCGATGACAGGTTGGCGGCGGGGAAAGAGTGCATGATCGCGTCCACGCTGCCGTTTTCCAGCTCCAGCTGCTGGGTGTCGATGTCCGGGGTGATCTTGATGAGCACCTTTTCGAAGTAGGGCTTGGCGCCCCACCAGCCTTCAAAGCGGGCGAGCACGTACTGGCGCCCGCGCGCAAATTCGGTCAGCTCGTAGGGGCCGGTGCCGTCGTCGTGGGTCTGCAGCCAGGTCTGGGCGAAGTTGTTGCCCGCGTGGGTCACGAGCGCTTCGGGGCCGATCATCTTGGGACCCCAGCTGGATGCCAGGTAATCCAGGAACGGATCGACCGGTTCCTTGAGCTTGACCACCAGCGTGAGCGGGTTGGGCGTGGTCATCGACGCGATCGGCTTGACCATGTAGGCCGGCGCCTGGTTGACATTCAGGCGCCGCTTGAAACTCGCGATCACCGACTGGGCGGTGAACAGTGAACCGTCATGGAAGTGCACGTTGGGGCGCAGGTGAAACGTGTAGGTGAGCCTGTCCGGCGACTCACTCCAGCTGGTCGCGAGGTCGCCCACGATTTTGTCGGAGTTGGGCGCGTATTTGAGCAGCCCTTCATAGGCCGACAGGATCACCGAGTTACCCTCGATGTCATAGAAGATGTCGGGATCGGGCACCGACATGTCCGCGAGGTAGGGGATGCGCAGGATGTGGCTCGCCGAGCTGGTCGAGCTTGCCGAGGTCGCCGAGCCCGCGCTCGACGTCGTCGTCGAGGCTGCGCCGCAGCCGGCGGCCACCACGACGAGGGCGAGAGCGAGCACAGCGAGGAGGGCACGGCGATGCGTCATCAGGTTCTCCCTTGGTCGAGTCTGCGATTGGCACGGTCGCCGAGCAGGTTCGCCACGAGAGCGAGCAGCGCGGCGGCGGCGGCGGGTGCGATCGGCACCCACCAGTAGGCAAGGAGGTACTCCAGGCCCTGGGCGCTCATCGCCCCGAGCTCCGGCGCAGGCGGCGGAGCGCCGAGCCCGATGAACGACAGGGCGGCCAGCGCGAGGATCAGGTTGCCGACGTCGAGGGACATCGTCACCACCACCGGGGTCAGCGCCGCGGGAAGCAGGTGGCGCGCCACCAGGCGCGCCCGGCTGACACCCGCCAGGCGGGCGGCGTCGGCGTGGGGGCGCGAGGCGTGCGCGCGGACCTCCGCGCGGACGATGCGCGCATACCACGGCCACCACACCACGCTGAGGGCCAGCAGCGTGTGAAACAGGCTCGGGCCGATCGAGGCGATCACCGCAATCGCGATCACGGGCGCCGGCAGCGCGAGGAACAGGTCGGTGATGCGCATCAGCACCATGTCGACGAGCCCGCCGAACGCTCCAGCCAGCGCACCGACGAAGGCGCCGAAAAGAGCTCCGACGGTGATCACCCCGAGCGCGCTCAGCCACGACTCACGGATGCCGTAGAGCACCCGCGAGAAGATGTCGCGGCCGATTTCGTCAGTGCCCAGGGGATACGCAAATGAAGGAGCGTGAAACGGGCCCGCCGAGGTTACGTCGAGCGAGCTATGGGTGGCGAACAGCGGCGCGGCGACGGCGAGCAGCGTCACGATCCCGATCGGCATCAGCGCCGAGCGCACCGAGCCGCCGGCGGCGCCGAGCGCGACAGGCCGGCGGCGGCCAAAGAGGCGCAGCGGCACGCCGCCGCCTGTGCCCGCCACGGCGCCGGCCGGCGAGGGCGCAGAGGCAATGCCCTGCAGGTCCGTCGGTCGCGTGGCCATGCTCATGCGGCCTGTGCAACCTGGACGTCGGGAACCGCGTCGAGCAGCTCCCGCGTGTATGGATGAGAAGGCGCCATAAACAGCTCCTTGGTGGGCGCGTGCTCGACGATCACGCCCCGGCTCATGACCGCGATCTCGTCCGCGACCGCGCGTGCGGCCGCGAGGTCGTGGGTGACGAACAGCAGCGCCAGGCCGAGCTTGGCGCGCAGCTCACAGAGCAGGTTCAAGACCTGCGCGGCAAGTGAGACGTCAAGCGCCGACACCGGCTCGTCGCATGCCAACAAGGAGGGCGGGACGGCAATCGCCCGCGCGATCGCCGCCCGCTGGCGCATGCCGCCCGACAGCGAGCGCGGGAGCAGGCCGGCCACTTCGCCGGGCAGCCCGACCGCGTCCAGCGTGGCGCCCACGCGCGCCGCGCGCTGCTGGCGAGGCACACCGAGCGCGGCCAGGCGCTCCTCGATCTGCGTACCGATCGTCAGCCACGGGGTGAGCGACGCCCCCGCATCCTGGAAGACCAGCTGGGGCGGCGCCCCAGCCGCCAGGCGCACGTCGCCGGCGGTCGGCCCGAGCAGTCCGACGACCGTGCGCAGCAGCGTGGTCTTGCCCGACCCCGACTCGCCCACGATCGCCAGCGAGCCGCCCGCCGCCAGCGTCAGGCTGACCCCGCCCACGGCTCGCAGCGGCGCGGGCACCGCTGCGAACGGGCGCCGGCGCGGGCGCGGGTACTCGCACAC
>Ga0102924_1006282_pt1 | contig 11210 bp, 11 predicted proteins | sample PaiPotPPM11metaG_FD_80116 | JGI IMG/M metagenome (GOLD analysis project Ga0102924, IMG submission 80116) | Iron sulfur acid spring bacterial and archeal communities from Banff, Canada, to study Microbial Dark Matter (Phase II) - Paint Pots PPM... ...
CCTAGCCATTAGCTCCTGGCTTCTAGCGAGCTGGTCAGCTAGAAGCTAAAGGCTAAGAGCTCGTAGCTTCTTATGTTTGCCAAGATTCAGCGAATTCATTTTGTCGGCATCGGCGGCATCGGCATGAGCGGCATTGCCGAGGTATTGCTGAATCTCGGCTACAAAATTTCCGGCTCGGACCTCAAGCGATCTTCGGTTACGGACCGACTGAAGGGTATGGGCGCAACTATCTCTGAAGGCCACGCCGGCGAGAACGTTTCCGGCGCGGAAGTCGTAGTCGCCAGCTCAGCAATCCAGTCAGGCAATCCGGAGGTAGAAGAAGCCCGCCGGCTGCATGTTCCTGTGATTCAGCGTGCGGAGATGCTGGCCGAGCTGATGCGCCTGAAGTACGGCATCGCCATCGCCGGAATGCATGGCAAGACGACAACTACGTCGATGATTGCTGCCGTACTCGCGGCGGGCGAACTCGATCCAACCGTCGTGGTCGGTGGACGCGTAGACGCCATGGGCTCGAACGCGAGGCTGGGGCGGTCGCAATATCTGGTGGCGGAAGCGGACGAAAGTGACCGCTCTTTTCTGAAGCTCTCACCGATCATCGCAGTCGTCACTAACATCGATCGCGAGCACATGGATTGTTACCGTAACCTGACCGACATCAAACGCGCGTTCCTGGACTTCATGGATCGCGTGCCATTCTATGGAATCATTGTGGCCTGCAACGACGATCCCATGCTGCGGCGCATTCTGCCGAAACTGAAGCGCCGCATGGTGAGCTACGGAACGCGCAAAGGTTCGGATTTCTATATCAAGCCATGTAGCCCCGGACGCCCACGTCCGGGGGCCGGCGCGATTTTCGCCGGGAAGGAACGACCCATGGGTCGGGCGGACGAGGGCGTCCGCCCCTACGCAAACCAATTCTCAGTCACATTTCGCGGAGGAGACCTCGGCGAATTTCGATTGCACGTTCCCGGCTTGCACAACGTGTTGAATGCGACCGCGGCGATTGCAGTCGGAGTGGGATTGGACATTCCTGTTGCGCAGATTCAAGAGGCACTAGAGAATTTTCGTGGCGTGGACCGGCGCTTTCAATTGCGCGGGAAAGCAGCGGGAGTTTCTGTCATTGATGACTACGGCCATCACCCTACAGAGATTCGGGCAACGCTGGCCGCGGCGCGGCAATGTGGATATCGCAAAATTCACGTCATCTTCCAGCCGCACCGCTACACCCGCACCCGCGATTTGATGGATGAGTTCGCAAACGCATTTCACGATGCCGACTCGCTACACGTTTTGGATATCTATCCTGCAAGTGAGCAACCGATCGAAGGCATTACGGGAGAAACTCTGACACAAAGAATTTCTGAGAAGGGGAATCCGTCAGCCCAATACGCCGGATCTTTCGAAGATGCCGTTCAGGCGGTAACCGCGAATGCGCACGATGGCGATATGATCATGACGCTGGGAGCGGGATCAGTTTCGCAGCTTGCGCCGATGTTGCTGGAGAAGCTCGAAGCCAGCTATCAAATTTCGCATTCGATCTGAGTATGAGTCCAGTCACCCATTTTCTGTCGGGATGGTTACTAGCGAACGCCGGCCCGTTTAACCGGCGGGAACGCACTGTAGTTACATTCGCGGCAGTCGTTCCCGATGTAGACGGTTTAGGCATAATCCCGGAACTTCTAACGCGGCATTCTAGGCATCCTTTGCTCTGGTTTTCGCAGTACCACCATTCTCTTCACACACTATTGTTCGCTGTCATTATCTCGGTGCTTGCATTTTTCTTATCAGGCCGCAAATGGGTACCCGCAGCTTTCGCGTTCTTCGCATTCCACGTACATCTTCTCGAAGATCTGGTCGGCGCGCGCGGGCCAGACGGATACATATGGCCGATTCCATATTTATTTCCGTTTAGCGAGCGGTGGACGTGGATTTGGGCTGGTCAATGGAAGCTGAACGCTTGGCCCAATGTGGCGATTACCGTGGCTTTGCTATGTTTGACGATCGTGATGGCGGTCAAGCGCGGGTTCTCGCCGGTCGATATCTTTTCCCGCAACGCGGATAAGTCCGTAGTTGCTGCGTTGCGAAACCGGTTCGGAATGATGGGCGCCACCTCCTAACCAGAGTGTCTTATGTGCATCACATCGCCATCCTGCACGATGTAGTCTTTGCCTTCCAGCCGCAGCGTGCCTTTGGCACGCGCGTTGGCTTCGGAGCCAGCTTCGAGAAGCGCGTCCCACCGAATGGTCTCGGCGCGGATGAAGTGCTTTTCCAGATCAGAATGAATCGCTCCCGCAGCCTGAACAGCGCGCGTATTAACGGGAATCGTCCAGGCACGGCATTCGTCTTCGCCGACGGTGAAAAAAGAAATCATGCCCAGCAAAGCATATGTCGTGCGGATCAGGCGAGTGAGGCCGCTCTCCTGAAGTCCGTAGCTGGATAGGAATTCGGCGGCATCGGCGTCGCTCATTTCGGCAAGCTCGGCCTCGACTTTGCCACAGATGGCTGTGGCGCCAACGTTGCGGTTTGCCGAGCGTGGCTCGGCCGGACGGGCGAGGGCGCCCGTCGCCACATGGCCTGAGGTCCCCACGTGGCCTGAGGTTCCTACATGGTCTGAGATAAGGCCAGAGAGACCGTACTTCTGAACCGCGTTTTCGAGGTCTTTGCCCAACTCAGTGCTCTCGCCGATGTTCAGAACGTAAAGAATTGGCTTCTCGCTGAGAAACATAAATCCGCGAAAGCGTTTTTTGTCCTCTGGCGTCATTTCCATTTCGCGAAGCGGACGCTCGCTTTCAATCTGAGCTTTGGCGCGCTTCAGCAACTCGAGTTCTTTTTCAAGGTCGGCGGAGCGCATCTTCTTCAAATCCTTTTCTACGCGCTCCAGACGCTTTTCGATTTGGCCAAGATCGCTGACCATCAGATCAAATTCGACGTTCTTGATGTCGCGCAGCGGATCGATCGGCCCGGCATGAGGGATGGAATCATCCTCGAAAGCGCGCACCACGTGGGCAACGGCATCCACGTTGCGAAGATGGCCAATGTAACTCGACTCTTTCAGTGCGTCCTGGCCGATAGCGCCTAGATCCACGTACTCAACCGCGGCATGTGTCAGCTTTTTCGGATTGCATTGGGTGGCAAGGCGGTCCAGACGGTCGTCGGGAACTTTGGCGACTCCGATGTGGGCCTCGCGCGGATTGGCCCGCACCGGGGAAAGAGATGCCTTCGTGAGAATCCTAAATAATGAGGTCTTGCCTACCTGTGGCAGGCCAATAATGCCAGTTTTCATAGGGCAGCTTTTAGCTGTCAGCTCCTAGCTCTTAGCAAATCCGTGATTCCTCGGTGTAACTCTGTGGCCTCTGTGGTTCAGGCTTTTTGCCTGAACCACAGAGGCCACGGAGGTTCACGGACGGAATACCAGAAGACCAAACAGCAATTAAACAGAATAAATGATTAACGCGATCTACGCGTTTGAGGATGAAAAGCGCCGGGCGACAGAGTACAGCACCAGCAATCCAAGAATCAGCACTGCTCCTTCAATGCGAGTGGACCAAGTGTGCAGCGAATTGAATTCTCCGCGAATTGGACTGCCAATCGGAAGTGCGGAAATTTCTCCAGCGGACGAGCGCAGCGCGTCCATGCGCGGAATGATTCTGAACTGCGAAATCGCGGTGAGCGCCAGCATGATGATCACCAGAATGTGACTCAAAGCCGGAGCACGGAATCTTCCGATCGATACGCGGTTGTAGATCAATGAACATGCCAGAAAGAGAGTTCCGGATACAAAGCCCATCCAGTGCAGCGCGATCAAAGAATTGTGGACGACGAGGCCGGCAAGGTGCGTCGACGGCAATACCGTGAATGAAATCTGCGCGACGAAAGGGAAGAAGATGAGTGCACCCAGCCAGATGACAAGGGATAGGAGCATAAGAAAGCGAAGGAAGGTCATAGTATGAATATAGTTCGTGTCGTGTAGGGGCGGCCCTCTAGGTCCGCCCAGAGACTAGCTTGTCCCGAATTGAAACGCATGTTGATTTTCGCGTCAGGTTGGTCAGTACCGGGTAGACAATCGAACCGTGCGCTTCTACGGCCGCAATCTGCCGCATATTCAGAAGGATTATTCCCGACACTTCATCACATTCGTCACAAGGCACCGCGTTATCTTGCCCGATTGGGCGCGGACAATTGTACTGAACTGCTGTCGTCACGGACACGGAACCAAGTACAACCTCTACGTGGCTGTGATAATGCCCGATCACGGCCACCTTATCCTTACGCCCCTGGTTGATTTGAATTGCAATAAGATTTGGCCGCTCCACAAAATCATGAGAAGTATCAAGAGCTTCTCGGCACGCCAGATCAACGCGAGGCTCGGTAGCCAAACTCTCTGGCAAGAGGAATCATTCGACCGCGTGCTCCGCTCATCCGAAAGCTTGAATGCGAGAATTGCTTACATTTTGGCGAATCCAGTACGCGAAGGTTTGGTGAGTCTTCCTGCTGAATATCCCTGGCTCTGGAGAAAGCCGATCGATTCGCCGATTGACTCTAGGAGATTCTAAAAGATACCGGGGCGGGCCTCGAGGGCCGCCCCTACATGTTCAAATTACATGTTCGAAATTATACCGGCACCGGCACCGATTCCACGATTTCCTGAATCACGTCCTCGGCGCGGACTGATTTTTTGAGGCCGGACGAGTTCATGCCGTGAATGGCGACGCGATGGGCGAAGACTGGCACGGCCAGCGGCTTGAAGTCTTCAGGGACACAGAAGTTTCGTCCGTCCATAAATGCCATCGCCTGCGCGGCGCGATAAAGCATTTGTGATCCACGCGGCGAAACTCCGAGCGTGAGCTTTTCGTGCTTGCGCGTGCGGGCCACGATTTCAAGCGCATAGCTCACCAGTGAATCGTCCACTTCTACTTGCGTCACCTGGTGCTGCATTTCAAGGACGTCGGCCCCAGTCAGCACCGGTTGCAAATTCTCCAGTTGCGCGGTCCCCGCCTCGGCGCGAAGAATCTGTCGCTCTGACTTGCTGTCGGGATATCCCATTTGCACCCGCATCAGGAATCGGTCAAGCTGCGACTCGGGCAGCGGATAAGTTCCGTGGTGCTCGACCGGGTTCTGAGTCGCAATGACCAAAAACGGCTGCGGCAGTGGATGGCAGATCGCATCGACCGTGACCTGGCCTTCATTCATGGCTTCGAGCAATGCCGACTGAGTTTTTGGCGTGGTGCGGTTAATTTCGTCGGCCAGCAGGACGTTGGTGAAGATCGGCCCACGCTTGAATTCGAATTTCTGCTCGGTGGCGGAGTAAATGGAAATGCCAATAATGTCTGAGGGAAGCATGTCGCTAGTGAACTGCACGCGCTGAAAACTGCAGCCCAGCAGGCGAGCTAGAGCATGCGCCAGAGTTGTTTTGCCGACGCCGGGCACGCCTTCGATCAACAGATGCCCGTGCGCCAGCACCGATACCATGGCCAGGCGGACGACCTCATCCTTGCCGCGAATGACTTTTTTGAGTTCACTTTCCAGGCGGGAAGCCCGATCGGACGCGGCAATCACAGTTTCCGGGGACATGAAGGCGATTCTACTATGTGGCGATGCAAGCGATTGGTTACCTTAGTGACGCGGGTTTCGGAAAGTGCCGTCCCTTGCGGGACTCATTCTCCGCTCCAGCTTTCCCGGCACTTACGTGCCGGGCTAACGATATTCCGCCGCTGTGCGGCTGGGATTCTGCGCTACAGAGAATTTCGTTGAACGTCGGCCACATTTTCCCCCGCTTGGACGTTTTGCAGTATTCGTTGAGCGATAAATGCATAATCTGCCGCTTCGCGGCTGGAACATTGCTGTTCAGCTGGGAGTCCCTCAGCTTGTGCGAGCAAAGCTCGCTTTTGAAATATCGGACGCTTCACGCGGCCATAAATGGCCGCTCTTCCACGGTGTTCTGTGACGAGCCGATTGGGGGAACGTGCCGTCCCTTGCGGGACTCCGATATCCACTCCAGCTTTCCCGGCACTTACGTGCCGGGCTAACAATATCCGGCCGCTTCGCGGCTGGGCCATTTCGTGCCACAGAGAGTTTGGTTGAGCGACCGCATACTCCACCAAACGGGCGGGACGCCCGTGTCTCCACGGTCATCTCTTATTTTCCATCTTTCGGGTTCTTTTCCCCGTTCACCTTATCGTTATCCTTGCATGGTGAATTCTGTCGGTCTTCCCGTCAGCCGCTCGATCCGCTTGGCGGTCGGCGGATGGGTCGAGAACAGGCTCCCCAGGCTCATACCTAAGAACGGCTGAATAATGAAAAGATGCGCGGTAGATGGAGTGGCTTGCAGCGGCAGGCGTTTCGAGTAGGCGTCCAGCTTGGCCAGGGCGCTCGCAAGGGCATAGGGATTTCCGGTGAAATGCGCCCCGGTTTCGTCTGCCTGATATTCGCGCGAACGCGAAACTGCGAGCTGAATCAGCATGGCCGCAATCGGCGCGAGAATCAGCATTAGCAAAGCGGCAAAGCCTCCTCCGCCACGATCGTTCCGATCGCGGTCGTATCCGCCGAAAATCATTCCCCAACGCGCAATCTCGGCGAGGTAGGTAATCGCTCCGGCGATGGTTGCCGCGATGGAACTGATCAGAATGTCGCGGTTGCGAACGTGGCCAAGTTCGTGGGCGAGCACGCCTTCCAGTTCTTCGTCAGTCAACAAATTCAAAATGCCTTGCGTGACTGCGACCGACGCGTGATTCGGATTCCGTCCAGTGGCGAAGGCGTTCGGAGAATCGGAGGGAATCACGTAAATCTTGGGCATCGGAATCCCGATCTTCTGGGTAAGCCGCTCGACGATCTGGCAGGCGCGAGGGAGTTCTTCGCGGGTCACCGGTTTCGCGCGATACATAGCCAGCGCGATTTTGTCAGAGAAGAAATAAGAGACGAAATTCAACACGGCGGCGAAGACCAGCGCGATCAACATTCCATTTTGGCCGCCGAAAATTCGCCCAACGAACATCAGCAGCAGGGTAAGCGCGGTCAGCAGGAATGCAGTTTTAAATGTGTTCCCCATAAAGACTGCCCCAATGGAATAGATGCTATCCACCGACGGGGCGGTTCAGGGGCTCACTTTGGAGTCAGAGTTTGGAGATATTTCGAGCTTAGTTCCCCACCTTCGAAAATCGCGTAGGGTCGGGAACCTGCAAGCGTCCTTCAGCGTTTGCGCTTGATCGCGCGGGCGAGTGTCTGATCGAGGGCGGACTTGGCCTTTGCGTATTCCGGATCGGAAATTTGCCCCTGCTGGTGTTCGATTTCGAGCTGGAAGAGCTCTTCCTTCAACGCGTCCAACAGTGTGCTTGAAGCGCCGCTCGCGCCGGCAGCTACGACGGCCGGCGAGGGAATCTTGTAGCGCGAAGTCGTATAAACAGCCCCGCCCGCGAGCACGATACCGAAGCCACCGAGGAGCCACCAGCGGTATTGATCCAACGGATCGGGATCTTCGCCAGGCTTTCCCAGACCGCCACCGGGGAGATTGTTGGCAGGAGCAGAAGTCGTTCCCGACGGCCCGTTCGAGGCGTTCTGATTTTGGTCTTGCAGCATGGCTTCGCCGGAGATCTCGAAGGCCAGGTTTTGCCCGGGCTGAGGATTGCTGGCGACCTCTGCAATTGCGTCTGGCAAATCGGGCGGCTGCTTGTCCTGGTATATCCCGGATTGATTGGGAGTGAAGCCCAGCGCCCTCGGCATGATGGCGACGAAGTGCTGCAGCGGATAAATTTCACGCGGATTCACCGTCGTTTTTCCAGCGTACGCGAAGTGATAAGTGACTCGAAATTGCGTTTGCCCCGGGCGTATCGGAAACACGAACGCATACCGGCCCTTTGCTTTCTGCGGAACTGGCGCAGTATTCACCCATTGACCGCCTGCAGTTTGGGCCTGCGCGTCTTCAATCTCAGCGTTTTCGGGTGCGTAGAATTCGAAAGCGTTGTCGCTCATTTCAGTGCGAGGTGGCTTCGATGTGTTGTCGACGGCGAAGAGCCGCATAATCGCGAGATCGCCTTTGCCGGCCTGCAAGTACATGAGATCAGCCACTACGTTTACTCCTGCGACTTTCTTGCTCGCGTCGTAAACCTGTACGTCGACAGATTTCGTTCCCGGCGGCGCCGGCTGATGATATGTGACTCCTTGATGAACTACTCGCACCAGATGGGGAGCATTCTCATCATCGAAAGCCAGAGTAAATTTGCCCTGAGAGTCGGTCTTGGCGTGTGCGGCTTCTTCCATGCCGGCAGCCAGTTTGATCAGAATTACTTCGTCTCCGCCGGACGGCTTGCGGGTCGTGCCATTGGCGACCGTGCCGGTGAGCGTGGCGGCGCGGGAAATAGTTGCGATCAGAAGAATCGCGAGCGTATGGCCTATACGGATCGACTTGTTCTTAGTACGCAAGTGTCTTCTTTCCCTCCTCAAAGCAAAAAACAAAATCGTAAACCACAGAGAACACCCTTCGACTTCGCTCAGGGCACCCTTCGCTCGGGGCAGGCTCGGTTCACCGAGCGACTCGCGTGCGAACCCCTGATTCCAATCGCGAGATCTCCGCCAGGATTGCCGCAGCTTCTTCTTCCAAGGAATTCTTCATCGACTTGTAGTCAACCTCGGGAATTTTTCCGGCCTTGTGTTCGAAATTCAGATCACGCAAATTCTCGTAGACCACTTCTTTGCGCTCGCGTAAATATGCGGCGCGAGTCTTCTCTGGGCCGGCAGTCACAATCTCCGGAACGCTGAAAACGTAGAACAGGGCGGCTGCACCGACTAGGGCGCAAAGAAATGCGATCATAGTTCAGTCTCCCTGCGGGCCTGCTCGCGAAAACGATCGAGTTGCGAATCGGAACTCAAAGAGCTTCCTCCCGATCGAGGTCCTGAAGATCCTGAGGAACTTCCTCCCGACGGTGGTCCTGGAGGTCCTGGAGGGCGCTTGCGCCAGGCACCGGCGATTAGGACAACAGTGCCGATGCCCATTACCAGCGCGAAATAAGGCATGATCCAGGCAATTCGGTTGAATCCGCGATTGGTTGGCACCGTCAGGACCGTAGTGCCGTAGGTCTGAATAAACCATTGCAGCACGCCGTTGTCGCTGTCTCCGCGAGTGACGGCCGCGGTCAATTCGTCGCGCATGCGGGTCGAGTAGGAGCAGCCTACGTGATTGCATTCCAGCAAAATTTGATTGCAGCCGCAGACGCACATCATTTGATGGCCGAGCCGGTCGATCCGGGCAGAATCGTCTCCAGCACCGAGCAGGAGCAGCACCCCTACAAACAGTGCGGCAATTAACCGAAGGCGCTTGGAGTCTAGCGACGGCATCAGTCTCCCGCTCCCACCGGGGCAGGGCGGACGTGAACGCCAGTCTCTACGTTGTCTCGGACTGTAGCGCGGATTGGCGCCGCATTCGGAACCAGGGACAAGATTGTGCCGAAGACCATGGTTATCAGCCCGATCCAAATCCAGGAGACCATCGGGTTCAAATGCGCCTTAATGATTGGGTGACCCGTGTCCGGGTTTTGGCCTTCGTACACCACATACAAATCTTCTTTCAGGGTCGAGCGGATTGCCGGCACATGTTGCTGCTGCTGGCTCGCCGTGTAGAAGCGGCTTTCGGGATACAGAGTGTCAATGTGCCGGTCGCCCTTGAATACTTGAATGATCGCCAGATCGCTGCTGTAATTCCCATTTTCCTCTTGCGTGTAAGAGCGGCAGAGCAGCGTGTATGGACCAAGCGCCAGCTTATCGCCAAAGCCCATTTCTTTTTCGGCCTCGCGATTGAACGGCGTACCCAGAATTCCGATGAAAACCAGCGCGACTCCAAAGTGGACGAGGTATCCGCCGTAACGCCGGGTATTGCGGTGCCAAAGGTGGATCATGGACGCGCCCAGGCTCTGTCCAGTATGTCGGGAAATGACTCGGCCGCCGCGTAGGAACTCCGAGATCACGGTAAACGCAACCAGCGCGGCGAGCATGGCCGCGATCAGCGCATAAAAGTAAGAAACGTCATTCCACGGCTTGATGCCGAGTACGACCAGCGCGATTCCCACTGCCAGCGCACCCAGGCTCGGCCAAAGAAAATTGCGCTTCAGACTTTCGAGCGAAGTTTTGCGCCAGGCCAGCAACGGGCCAACTGCGGTCAGCAAAAGCAGCAGCAGGGCAACGGGAATCGTCACCTTGTTATAGAAGGCCGGACCCACAGTGACCTTTCTGTTCTGCGCTAGCTCAGAGATTTTTGGGAACCACGTGCCCCACAGCACAGTGAAGCATGCCAAAACAAAAAGCAGATTGTTGAACAGAAAACTGGACTCGCGCGAAATCAGCGATTCCAGCTTGTTCTCGCTGCGCAGATGGGAGCGGTTCTTTATGAAGAAGAAGGTGAACGCGCCCAGGCTGATCACCAGGAACCAGGCGAACCAGTCTCCGATTGAAGATTGCGCAAACGCGTGTACCGAACTGATGATCCCGCTGCGGGTGAGAAACGTCCCGAGAATCGCCAGCCAGAACGTACCGAAGACCAGCCACATGTTCCAGGTCTTCAGCATGCCGCGTTTTTCCTGCATCATGACCGAGTGTAGAAATGCTGTACCGGTCAGCCATGGCATGAGTGACGCGTTCTCGACCGGGTCCCAACCCCAGTACCCTCCCCAGCCGAGCACCGAATACGCCCAGTGCGCGCCGAGAAAGACGCCGCAAGTCAGAAAGCCCCAGGTCACCATCGTCCAGCGGCGGGTTATGTGGATCCACTTCTCGCCCGGATACTTCATGGCCAATGCGCCGAGAGCGAACGCAAACGGCACGGTGAAGCCCACGTATCCCAGATAAAGCATGGGAGGATGGATGACCATCTCCGGATACTGCAGCAGCGGGTTGAGCCCGTTACCGTCCGCGGGTATAGCGCCTTGGGTGACCGCGAATGGCTTGGCCGCGAAATTCAGCAACAGCAAGAAGAAGACCTGGACAGCGGCTATCACGACCGAAGCGTGAGCGAAGAGGCGAGCATCAGTCTTGTGTCGCAGGCGCAACACCAAGCCATAGCCTGAGAGCAGCAGAGACCAGAAAAGCAGCGAGCCCTCCTGCCCTGACCACAGCGTCGCAAACTTATACGGCAACGGCAGGTCGCGGTTGCTGTGATGAAGAATGTACGAGATTGAGAAGTCATTGCGGAAGGCTGACGTTACCAGAACGACCGCTCCCAGAAAAAC
>Ga0102924_1006283_pt1 | contig 11205 bp, 12 predicted proteins | sample PaiPotPPM11metaG_FD_80116 | JGI IMG/M metagenome (GOLD analysis project Ga0102924, IMG submission 80116) | Iron sulfur acid spring bacterial and archeal communities from Banff, Canada, to study Microbial Dark Matter (Phase II) - Paint Pots PPM... ...
AGGTTCCAGCTCTGATGAACATCTTGGAAGGCGTGCATACGCTCGAGGAAATGGGCGAGTATCTCCCGAAGATGTCACTTGTACAACAAGGGTTATTGGGCAAACCAATGGCACCGATGCTTGTAATCGCGGGAGTGCTCGACACCCAGGTTCCGATCGAGGACGAGTACTTGCTTCTGAGCAAAGGCGACGTGCCGAAGGATGCGTGGATCAATCCTCGCGGCGGCCATCTCGGGCGGCAGGTTGGCATTTGGCCCGATCCTCTCATCTTTAAGCAAGTGATTATTCCCTGGCTCGTAAAGACGCTTGCTCCTTCGGACGAACCGAAGATGAAGTGAGTTTCGACTGACAGCGCCCCACTCTGGTTATTCCATGAATGAAAGGACCAATGACAACAATCCCTGTCCCGACTCCAGAGACTGAATTGCCCGCGCGGCACCCGCGGCGCTGGTATTCGTCCCTATGGGTGCAGGTGGGGATTGCGATCGTCATGGCGGTTCTCTTCGGATACCTCAGTCCGACGCGCGCGGTCGCGATGAAACCGCTGGGCGATGCCTTCATACGGCTGATCACGACGATCATCACGATCATGATCTTCTGCACGGTGGTGACCGGGATCGCGGGCATGCGCGATTTGCGCAAAGTGGGACGCGTGGGAGGCAAGGCTCTTCTCTATTTCGAAATCGTCTCGACCCTGGCGCTGATTATCGGATTGATCGTCGGGAACGTGGTGCATCCCGGCAGCGGATTCAATGTGGATGCGTCCACGCTGGATGCAAAGGCCGTCGCAGACTATGCCGGGCAAGCCAAGGCGCAGACAGTCACTGATTTCCTGATGCATATTATTCCTACAACGATCGTGGATGCGTTTGCCAAGGGCGACATCCTGGAAGTCGTTCTAGTCTCCATCTTGTTTGGTGCCGCGATGTCTGCCGCGGGAGCGTATGCGAAGCCCCTTGTGGAACTGCTGGAGGCACTTACCCGGGTAGTCTTTCGTATGGTCGACATCGTGATGCGCTTCGCTCCCATCGGCGCGTTTGGAGCCATGGCCTTTACGATCGGGAAATACGGGCTTTCGTCCCTGGGTCCTCTGCTCAGGTTGATTGCGTCATTCTGGACTACTTCGATTCTCTTCGTCGTGGTGGTCTTCGGCGGAATCGCATGGCTGGCTGGATTCAGCCTGTTCAAGTTTCTGGTCCACATCAAGGAAGAAATTCTTTTGGTGCTGGCCACCAGTTCCTCAGAGACCGCAATTCCAACTTTGATGGAGAAGCTTGAGGGGTTGGGCTGCTCGCGATCGCTGGTCGGGTTGATCGTGCCCACAGGTTACACGTTCAACACGGATGGCAGCGCTCTGTATATGACATTGGCCGCCTTGTTCGTGGCGCAGGCCACCAATACACATTTGACGTTCCTGCAGCAGATGACGATCTTCTCGGTTGCCGTACTGACTTCGAAGGGGGCGAGCGGTGTGCAGGGAGCGTCGTTCATCGCGCTAGTCGGAACCCTTAGCGTGATTCCGACGATTCCGGTGGCGGGGATGGCCCTCATTCTCGGCATTGACCGCTTCATGAGCATGTTCCGCGCGCTGGTTAACATGATCGGCAATGGCGTGGCCACGCTGGTGGTAGCGCGCTGGGAGAATGAACTTGGGCCCGAGACGCTGCAGCGAAATTTGGCTTGATTTGATTGCGATCCGCGAGCAGTTTCTCGTAGTCTGATCCCATGACTGCAAAGATCGCACTGGTGACCGGAGCCAACGGCGGGCTGGGAACTCACGTTACTTCGTCTCTTCTGGACGCTGGCTTTCTCGTGACGGGTCTCGCTCCTCGTATTGATCCCCACGATTTCGATCATCCGCACTTCACCGCGCTTCCCGCTACGCTGAACTCCCTTGACGAAGCAAAGAAGGCAACCGAAACCGTCTTCGCACACTTCGGAAAGATCGATCTGCTCGTTCACACGGTCGGCGGATTTGCCGGAGGCAAGACCGTCGCTGACACAGACGACGCAACGTTCCAGCGCATGTTCGATGTGAACGTGACGAGTTCCTTCCATATCTTGCGAGCCGTGATCCCGCAGATGCGCAAGGCGGGCAGCGGCCGGATTGTCGCCATCGGCAGCCGCGCCGCCGAAGATCCTGGGCCGACCGTCGGCGCTTACAGCGCGTCGAAGGCGGCGTTGGTTTCGCTGATTCGTACCGTCGCTGCGGAAAATAAAGACGCCGGCATCACGGCCAATGTGATTCTGCCGGGAACCATGGATACTCCTGCAAACCGGAGCGGCATGCCGAATGCAGACACTTCCACATGGGTGCAGCCAGTGTCGGTCGCCAGCCTGATCGTGTGGTTGGCTGGAGATGCGGGAAAAGACGTGACCGGAGCCGCAATCCCGGTGTATGGCCGAGGGCTCTAAGCGGAACCACGTAACCCTTTCGTAACCCTCCTGATTGCACATTTTTTGTTGCACATTAACACTCTTGAAATATCTTCCTTGTAACCTGTTGTCAGGAGGAACTCATGGCTTCAGCCCGGATTGCGAAGTCGTTGCCGCTGCAGGTGGCCGCGGTGTGCTATCGGCGCCGAGGCACAGCGATCGAGTTCCTGCTGGTCAACACGAACGGCGGCAGTAAATGGACTTTCCCCAAGGGGTCGACCGATCCCAAGCTATCACACAGCCAAGCTGCGGAGCGCGAGGCGGCGGAAGAGGCAGGGGCGATCGGGACGATCGAACCGCGCCATTTTCATCTTTACATTCATTCCAAGGGCGTTTTCTGGCAGCCCGGTGGCGTGCAGGAGTTCGTGGTGAAGGCATTCCTGATGGAGATTCATCAGATGCGGAAGCCGGATGAGAATAATCGCAAGCCGACGTGGTTCACTCCGGAAGAAGCCAAGCGCCGATTGGCCAAGGGACGCGAGGTGAAGTACTTCCACGAGCTCGAAGCGGTGATCGACCGCGCTCTTGAACGTATTCAGTTTCACAGTGAGCTCTGGGGATCCTACCCCGGAGCGCGGAACGGCCGGGCGTTAGCGTCTTCCAAGGACCCAATCGCCGAAGTGGTGTGGCCGTAAGCGTTTTCTTGCCTGCCTCCTGTTACTCCGAAGCTAAGCTCGGAATCTGCATTTTGCTGGTCGCAGATGCTCCGCAACCGACAGCAGATTCCTCGGGCGGCTGGACACCGTCTCGGAATGACAGCGCTCTTCGTGTGGGTCAGCCATGATTTTGTGAGACGATAATTCCAGTCCCATGATCCAGCTTTCCGGCGCCGGAAAACGCTTCGGCCACAAACTCCTTTTCGAGAACATCGACTGGCTGATTACCAACCACGACCACATCGGTCTGGTGGGCGGCAACGGTACCGGGAAATCCACGCTCATGAAGGTCCTCGCGGGCATGGACACGTTTGACTACGGTTCGCTGGTCGTCGCCAAGGGGACGTCGGCTGGATACCTTCCGCAAGACGGGCTGACGCTCTCGGGTCGGAGTGTTTTTGCTGAGTGCATGTCGGTTTTCGACGATGTTCGTGCCATGGAGCAGGAACTCGAATCTTTAATGCACAGCATGGCGGAGCTTGACCACACCAGCCCGCAGTATGCGGCAGTCGCGGATCGGTATCAACGGGTCGAACACGAATTCCGGGCTCGGGATGGGTATTCGATCGAGGCCGAAGTCGGCCGCGTGTTGATGGGCCTGGGCTTTGGGAAAGCAGATTGGCAGCGGCAGACGGACGAGTTTTCCGGCGGGTGGCAGATGCGGCTGGCATTGGCCAAACTTCTGCTGCAGAAGCCGAATCTGCTTCTGCTGGACGAGCCGACGAACCATTTGGATATTGAAGCTCGCAATTGGCTGGAAGAGTACCTGCAGAACTATCCGAACACTTTTCTGTTGATTTCGCACGACCGGTATTTCCTCGACGTGACGGTCGACAAGATCGCGGAGATATGGAACAAACGATTTTGGTTTTACACGGGAAACTACGACAAATTCCTGGCACAGAAAACACAGCGCAACGAGCAGTTGCAGGCCGCGTACAAGAATCAACGTGACCGCATCGAGCAGCTGGAAGTGTTTATCAATCGTTTTCGCTACCAGGCAACGAAGGCGAAGCAGGTGCAGAGCCGTATCAAAGAACTGGAGAAGATCGAGCGCATCGAGATTCCACCGGAGGAAAAGACCATCCACTTCTCGTTTCCACAGCCAAAGGCCAGTGGACGGATTGTGGCTGAGTTCGAGAGTGTGGCGAAGAGCTATCCCGGGAAAAATGGCGGCGCAGAGAAGGAAGTCTTTCGCGATGTGAATTTTATGATCGAGCGCGGAGACCGCATCGCCCTGGTAGGTGTGAATGGCGCGGGTAAGTCGACCTTGATCAAGTTGTTGGCGGGTACCGAACCGCTGAGCCGGGGTGAATTTCGCCTCGGCCACAACGTCGAGTCGGATTATTTCGCGCAAGATCAGTACAAGGAACTCGATCCGGACGCTCGCATTCTCGATGACCTGGGCGAAGCCTCGCCGGGCTCGGGAGAGACAGAACTGCGCAGCCTGCTTGGATGTTTCCTGTTCTCGGACGAAGACGTGTTCAAGAAAATCGCCGTGCTCTCCGGGGGCGAGCGCGGGCGTTATGCCCTGCTGCGTCTGCTGCTGCATCCGGCGAATTTTCTGCTGTTGGACGAACCGACTAACCACCTCGACCTGCGCGCGAAAGACGTTTTGCTGAATGCGTTGGTCGAGTACAGCGGCACAGTCGTCTTCGTTTCGCATGATCGCTACTTTATCGACAAGCTGGCTACACGGGTATTCGAAGTGGGCGACGGTAAAGTGGAAATCTTCCCCGGAAATTACGAGGACTACCTGTGGCGGAAGCAGGGCGGGCAGCATGTTGCGCCTACGCTGGCTGATGTGCCGGGGGCGAGTGCAGACAAGAGTCAGATGTCCGCACCGAAGGTTGAAATTGCTTCGTCCTCCGGAAATGGACATCATGGCGGCGATGCTGTGGACACGGAGAGCACCAAGAAGCGGTTGAATCCCATCAAGCGCAAGCAGATGGAAGACCGTGTCCACGAGTTAGAAGAAGAAATCAGCGAGGCCGAAGAAGCGATTGCCCGTCTTGAAACCGCGCTGCAAAGCTTCGTGAGCGCGGACGAGAGTCAGCGGCAATCGCAGGAGCTTAATTCCAGCAAGGTATCGCATGCTGCGCTGGTCGAGGAATGGGAGGCGCTCGCCCAAGAACTGGAAGTCTCTGAATAATTTTCCACGCGACGGAATGACATTCGGTCCAGCCGCCTTTTTAGGTCAAGTAACGTTCCTCAGCTGTACAGCACCTTCCGTAATCTCTCTCCTGCTCTTACCTGTGTGCGATAGTCGAGTTGGCCAAGTGGCCACGCACCGCCGCAGGCCACAAATTTCAAGACCAACCGCTGGAATGGTGTCAGGCGCGAGCAGGGCGCCGGGCGGGAACCCAAGGAAGGTCGCATGCTTCAGTCGTCGGATAACTCATTTCTGAAGTCCGGATCGCCGGCTTCGAACCCCAACACGTTCAACCCCGTCAAAACCGTCACCGCTCCCATCGATCAGGCGACCATCGGCCGCACTTTGGTCATCAAGGGCGAAATCTCGGGCTCGGAAGCTCTTTACATTGATGGCCGCATTGAAGGCAAGATCAATATGCCTGAGAGCCGGGTTACCATCGGCCGCAACGGCAAAGTCGATGCCAGCATTCAAGCTCGTGAAGTCGTCATTATGGGCAAAGTGAATGGCAACATCGAGTGCAGCGACCGCGTTGACATCCGCGCCGAAGGCTCGGTGTCGGGCGACATATCCACGGCCCGCATCAGCGTGGAAGATGGCGCTGCTCTGAAGGGCGGAATCCAGGTCCGCAGCGAAGGGAAACAGAATCATCAACAAGCGCAGAATCAGGCGAAGCCTGAGGCGCCCAAGGCTCTGGCTGCGACGGCCAGCGCGTAAAGAAATTCAGTCGAGTAGACAAACGAGGGGCACGCTTACGGCGTGCCCTTTGTCTTTGAGACTTACCCCATTGCCGTTTCCGGTCGCCTACTCTTTCTCGGAAGGGCGGAAGTCCAGAGCGGCCGAATTCATGCAATAGCGCAAGCCAGTCGGGGCCGGACCATCCTCGAAAACATGCCCCAGATGGGCGTCGCATTTGGCGCAGCGGGCTTCGGTGCGCACCATGCCATACTTCGTGTCCCGGTATTCTGTTACGCCACTGCTTTCCGTTGGCTTGTAGAAACTGGGCCAGCCCGTGCCCGAGTTAAACTTGGTCTGGGAATCAAACAAAGGAGCACCGCAGCATACGCAGTGATAAGTTCCAGGCTCCTTGGTGTTCCAGTACTTGCCGGTGAAAGCGCACTCGGTGCCGGCCTCACGCGTAACATGGTATTGCTCGTCAGTAAGCTGTTGTTTCCACTCGGCTTCCGATTTGGTTACTTTTTCAGCTGTAGTCTTTTCCATAGCTGAACCTCATTTCTCTGAATATTTATGTAAACATTGGATGTTCGGGAGTTGCAAAAGTGGCAATGTCACTTCCCCACTTCGTGCCCAACCTTGCGGTATTTTCCCCGGAAAAACAGGAGCGGCTGGCCTTCTCGTACAACGACTTCCTCGACCTCGGCAATGAAGATTGTATGGTCTCCGGCCTGTTGGGCGGACTGCAAATGGCACTCCAGGTAAGCTAACGCACCGTGCAGGATCGGAGTGCCATGGGCGGTCCGGTCAAACCGAGCGCCGGCTTCGGCCTCGGCTTCTTCATGGGTGCGCTCCGGACGCGCGTAGTACTCCGAAATCGCGCGTTGGTCCTCACACAGAACATTGATGCCGAACCGCTTTTTGGCATGCAGGTGGGCGTGTGTGCGCGTGGTGTGGTCCACGCAAACCAGGACTAGCATCGGATCGAGAGACACGGAAGCGAAGGCATTGGCCGTCATGCCGTGGACTTCGCCGTCGAGGTCCACCGTAATAATGGTTACTCCGGTGGCGAAGCAGCCCATCGCTTTCCGGAATTCTGCCGCGTTGAAGTTCATCGTGAGGTAAGACGTCTTGGCGACGTCGTACGAGCTATGTTGCGCCGCTGCCTGGGACATAGCCGCGCAACCGCCTACATTACCACGGCGGGCCGTTGTATCATTCGATTCATCGTGGCTGTCCTGCCAATCACAGGTGTCGGAAACTTAGATCGCAGCGTGACGCTGAATGAGATTCGTCCCGGAAAGCCGATCTCGCGTGATGTGGCGCTCCGGCTTATTGGATGTCCTGATTCCGACTTGCCCGACCTGCTGGCCGCCGCTCGTGCAACCAAAGAGCGTTTCAAGCCAGGCGTCGTAACCTATTCGCGCAAGGTCTTTATCCCGCTGACTAATCTCTGCCGTGACTATTGCGGATATTGCACCTTCCGCCGTGATCCCGGCGAACCCGGGGCGCATACCATGACTCCTGAGGAGGTGCTGGATGTCGCGCGTGCGGGAGAGAAGTTGGGCTGCACCGAAGCCCTTTTCAGCCTCGGAGATAAGCCTGAACTGCTGTTTCCTGAGATGCGGGAGACATTGCGCCATCTTGGCTACAAGTCAACGCTGCATTACCTCGAAGCCATGTGTGAAATGGTGCTGCACGAAACCAGCTTGCTACCGCATCCGAATCCCGGCCTGCTCAGCGCAGAATGGGTCGCGCGGTTGGCTGCCGTATCTCCGAGCATGGGGCTCATGCTCGAAACTACCAATACTGGCTTGCTCGCGCCAGGCTCTGCTCATGACAACGCGCCGGACAAACTTCCCGCCAAGCGTCTACGGACGATTGAAGAGGCCGGCAAGCAGAATGTCCCATTTACGACCGGAATTCTTATTGGCATTGGCGAATCGGTCGAAGACCGGATTGACAGTCTCCTCGCCATTCGCGAGTTACACGAGCGGTATGGCCACATTCAGGAAGTGATCGTGCAGAACTTCCGAGTAAAACCGACGATTCCTATGGCGCGCTGGCCGGAGCCTTCGCAGGGGGAGATGCTGCGGACAGTGGCAGTAGCTCGCTTGTTACTCCCCAAGGTCAACATTCAGGCTCCGCCGAATCTCTCCGCGCCATATTATGAAGAGTTGGTGGATGCGGGCATCAACGATTGGGGAGGAATTTCGCCGCTGACACCTGACTTTATCAATCCGGAAATGCCCTGGCCGCATGTGGAACAACTGCGTTTGCGCACGGAGGCCAAAGGATCGGCATTGCGCCAGCGCTTGCCGATCTATCCGGAATTTGTTTCGTCCGTTACGGCTAAGCCTGGAGTTTTATCCGAAAAATTACGCGGTGCGATGAATGACGATGGTCTGGCAAGGATAGAGAGGGTGGCATGATCTGCGTCCTCAGCGGCGGCACCGGTGGCGCGAAACTCGTCGATGGCCTGAGGCAGGTCATGCCGGCCGAAGAAATCACGCTGGTCGTGAATACCGGCGACGACCTGCTCTGGTGGGGGCTTTACGTCTCCCCCGACATCGATTCGATTACTTACGTACTCTCCGGGATGCTCAGCCGCGAGCGCGGTTGGGGAGTAAAAGGCGACACGTTTCTCTGCCTGCAGGCAATGGGGCAGTTGGGCGAACCGACGTGGTTCCACACGGGCGACCGTGACCTGGCGATGCATTTGCTTCGTTCGCGCTTGCTCGCGGAAGGTAAGACTCTTTCTGAAGCTACAACGGTCATCTCCCAAAAACTGGGTGTAAAAGCCCGTGTGCTGCCCATGAGCAACTCGCGCGTTGAGACTCGAGTCGATACGCCTGCGGGCGAGTTGAGTTTCGAAGAGTACTTCGTGCAGCGGTGGTATCAAGACCCGGTCAAGTCAGTGAGATTCGCCGGAGCTTCTGACGCCGAGCCGGCCCCGGGCGTGATCGACGCCATCGTTTCCGCCGATGCGGTGATCGTCGCTCCGAGTAATCCGGTAACCAGCATCGGTCCGATCTTGGCGGTGCCCGGCATTCATGAGGCGTTGCTGCGGGCACGAGGAAAGATCGCTGCCGTCAGCCCGATCGTTGGAAATGCTCCGGTGGCAGGGCCGGCTGGCATTCTGATGCAAGCGCAGGGGCTTCCCTGCTCGATCGCCGGAGTTGCTCAGGCTTACGAAGATTTTCTTGATGTTTTAGTCTGCGATGCACGGGACGCACGCGCCGCGGAGCCTCTGCGAAAAAACGGTTTACGGGTGCAATGTACGCAAACCATCATGCGCAGTCCCGAGGACAAAGCTGCACTCGCTCGCGAAGTGCTTTCATATGTATCCGGGGGACTGCTCCGAGATGAGCCGGCCGGTACATCTTTTCGACGCCTGGACCCTCAGCCGTGATTCTCGTTCCGATCAAGAGTACGGCCTCCGCTAAGCAGCGGCTGGCGGCTGTGCTGGATCAGCCTGCGCGTACGCAATTAGCGCAGGCCATGCTGCATGATGTGCTGACCGCCTTGTATCGATGGAAGAATCGCCCGAAAATCGGCATCGTGACGGGGGATCCTTTCGCCACTAAATTAGCCGCCGAATATAAATTTGAAGTGATTCCTGACGCGGACAATCCTGGAGAAACCGGCGCCATCGAGATGGCTACCCAGGTTTGTGTGGAGCGCGGAGAAGGCTACACACTCGTCATCCCGGCAGACATTCCGCTGATCGAAGCGTGGGAACTTGAAGAGATCCTGAAACACGCGCCCCAAGAAGGAAGCGTGCTGGTTCCTGCGGGAGATGGGCGCGGCACGAACGCCGCTTTTCGGCGACCGGCAAACCTGTTTCCGCTGCGCTTCGGCAATGACAGCTTCAAACCGCATCATGCTGCTGCTCTAGCCAGGGGGAAGCCTTGCATCGTTCTCAAGTTGCCCGGCATTGCCGTGGACGTGGACAATCCGCCGGATCTGCAACAACTGCTTTCCCTTCCTGGAGAAACTAAGGCGCAGCAGCTCGCCAGAAGCTGGAATTTACCGGACCGAATTCTCTCCGCGCAAGCGGATGCAGTATGAGCCTCAGCTCTCGACGAACCTCCGGATCGACTCGCCAGAAATGGAAAGTCGGCGATCTTCGGATCATCCCCATTCCTGTAGCGAATGAGATTGTTGCCGGCGTTTCGATCGCCGACGAACTGGTGAAATCCCTACGTCGAGCCCACCAGCACCTGCAACTCGGAGACATCGTTGTCGTGAAACACAAGATCGTTTCCAAATCTGAATGCAGGCTAGTAAACCTCGCCGAAGTCGAACCTTCCGCCGAGTCGGTTGCGTGGGCACAACAATACGATCTGGATGCGCGTGTGATTGAGTTGGCGACGCGCCACAGCCGCGGCGTGATACGGCGGAAGAACGGCGTCCTGATCACGGAAACTCACCACGGTTTTCTGTGCGCGAACAGCGGGATCGATGTCTCCAATGTCGATGGAGGACAAACCGCACTGTTGCTGCCGGAAGATCCGGATCGTTCTGCGGCGAGTTTGCGCCGGGCCCTGAAGAGGCGTACCCGCGTCTCCGTTCCGGTGATCATTACCGACAGCTTCGGGCGCCCGTGGCGCGAAGGCTTGACCGAATTTGCGATCGGCATCGCGGGAATGAAGGCTCTGCGCGACGACCGGGGAAAACGCGATCCGCACGGGTACAAACTGAAGGCCAGCGTCGAGGCTGTTGCGGACGAATTAGCGTGCGCCGCCGGCTTGGTATGCGGGAAGCTCAACCGTGCTCCGGCGTGTATTGTGCGTGGATTCGCCTACGAACCGGGAGCGGGCACGGTTCGGGATCTGCTTCGTCCGGCCGCGACCGACCTTTTCCGTTAAAGTTCGCTACACTGTACGAAGTTGGTTGCAACGCCCTGCCGACGGATGCACCCAAAGATGCGGATAGAGGCGCAGCAAGGTGCGTCTCTACGGAGGAACGCATGCTCCGCGAATTGACTCAATCTGAACTCGAATGCTTCCCTCAGCTCGAATGGGGAGATATCTCGCGCCGAAGCGCTCCTGCGATCCGACGTGCTCTTGAAAAAATTCTGCAAACACAGAACGGTGCAGACCTGTCGCCGGAAGAGTCCTACGCGCTCGCGAATGCTCAAGGAGATGATCTCCTTGGACTGCTGACCGCGGCAAATTTGTTGCGGGCCGACTTGGCAGGCAACATCGTTACTTATGTCGTGAACCGCAACATCAACTTTACGAACATCTGTTTCGTGGGATGCAAGTTCTGCGCTTTCAGTCG
>Ga0102924_1006291_pt1 | contig 11186 bp, 8 predicted proteins | sample PaiPotPPM11metaG_FD_80116 | JGI IMG/M metagenome (GOLD analysis project Ga0102924, IMG submission 80116) | Iron sulfur acid spring bacterial and archeal communities from Banff, Canada, to study Microbial Dark Matter (Phase II) - Paint Pots PPM... ...
CGAATATTTGGTCAGGTGGGCAGACGCAAAAAAATAGCCGGGGGCTTAGGCTGAGGGACCCTAGCCGCCCGGCTCTTCTCACCCATCTCCGCAGGGTCTGGGTAAGAAACTCGTTAAGCGGCGGATTCGCCGTTGCGCATAAACTCGTACCGCTCGATCGCTGCTGCTACTCCCACTTCGTCCGCATTCTCCGGGCTGGATCGCAAAACGCGTCCGAGACATCGGACTCGAACCGGACCGGCTTGCGTCAACTCGTGTGGAAGAGTCATGACGATCTCGACCGGCGAGCCGCTGCGCAATCCTTTGGGCAAGTGAAAATAGAGGCCTCGCGAACTCACTTCTCGCGATTCCGTTGCAGCTTCGCCAACCACGCTTTCATCCGTCCAGCGGACGGTGAGCGGCAAGCGCATCAAAAACCTTCGTGTTGCACGTCGCTCTTTTAGAGCCACAGGAAACTACCTCCCTAAGTACGTGATCATCGTGCCGCCTAGGCCCCTTTGCACCAATAGAGCGAAAGCCTCAATTCCTGACAACCTATAAGGACCAAAGTACTAGGAAGGCCGGGCAAACTTCCTCAAACGCTCGATTTTTGCGAGGTTACAAAACAGGCCTACCTGACCGGAACCTTCCGGAATGCCTTCAAAATATCGTCTAACGTGACCACGCCTTCGAGTTTACTGAGATCCGCTCTGCTCAGAACCGGTAGGGCGGGCCAATCTCCGGCCCAGTGAAGCGCCTCTTCCAAGGACATGTCGCGAAAAACGAACGGCAAAGGCCCTTTGGAATTGGTCTCTTCTACCGTATGGCTCCGCGAAGTGTCCGCGGCGAGCCTCTGAAGCTCGCTGCGTTCGATGAAATTCCATTCGCCTGGCCGTACGCGCAAGAACGTCAATAAACCCTCTTTCCCTTCTAGTTTCTTTATCGCGTCAACTACCGTATCTGCGCGATCCAGGACCAGAGCAGCGTCCAAGCGCATCGCATCTTCCACAGTAAGAATCATCTGCTCGCGTTGTTCCTCCACAGAAGGCAGCACGAGGCCGTCCTGTCGCGCGAGCAAATCAAACAGAGGAACCTTGACGTAGGAGCGCGAAATTCCGTAGGCGATCAGGCTTGAAATCATTACCGGGAGGATTGCCGTGTAGTTGCCGGAAACCTCAATGACCATGAAGACGGATGTGATAGGTACGCGCAGAAAGCCCGCAAAAAATGTGCCCATTCCAACCAGCGCAAATGTACCCACAGTACCCGGAAGCGCGGGGAAAAAATGCTGTTCAATGGCGCCGACGGCGCCTCCCAACATCGCGCCGATAAATAAGCTTGGCGCGAACATGCCGCCGGGAGTCCCGCTCAGGAACGAAATTCCGGTGGCCAGAATTTTTAGCGCTGCCAATACCAGAAGCAGCTTCCAAGTAAATTGGCCGTGCATCGCCTGGTCGATGATGGGATACCCTGCGCCCATCACTTGCGGCAAACGAATGCCGATGATACCGATCAGCAGACCCGCAGCGGCGGGCTGAAAACGCTGCGTCCAACGCGGAAGAGATTGCATCCGTGGCCGCGCATAGGCCAACCATTTCAGAAATACCAGCGACGCTAATCCGCCCACGATTCCGAGCGCTACGTACGCCAACAAGTCGGCGGGCTTCGCCACACGAAAAGGCGGAACGCGAAACATGGATTCGGGTCCCAGAAATGCGCGCATCGTAACGACGCTCGATATCGCAGCCAGAACGATGGCCCCGAGCACGCCAGCGCTCCACGTTCCAATCACTTCTTCCAGAACAAAAAGGACCGCGGAAATCGGCGCATTGAACGCAGCCGCCAGTCCCGCCGCCGCCCCCACTGGCGCAATCAAACGTACCTTTTCCTGTGAGAGCCGCAACCGGCGTCCAATGAGCGAAGCTATTCCAGCGCCCATCTGCAGCGAGGGATCTTCTGGCCCCAAGGATTGCCCGCTGCCAATGGCCAATGCGCAGGTGATAAATTTTCCAACAACGGTGTTGAATGGAATGTACCCGTTGGAAACGTAAACCGCCGACTTCGTTTGGTTCACTCCGCTTCCACGCGCTCGAGGAAACGCGTAAATCACAAGTAGCGCTACCGCGATTCCCGCCAGCGTGGGTGCCAAAACTACGCGCGGAAATGTAGGAGAGAGCGATGACCCGAGCAGCTCGATCTGCGTCCATTCGATTGCAATGCGAAAGCAAACCACAGCCAAGCCAGAAAGTATTCCGATCAAGACCGCCAGAAATAAAAAGAAGCGGTCTTCGCGCATGGTGAAAACACGGTTTGTCCAAACTTCCCACATCGCGCGAAAACCCGATTGGGAGGTCGAATTTGCCGATTCACCTGCAGCGGGCGGAACGACGCCAGGCGAAGTTACGGCGGTAGGTTCGGTCACTGTGCCGCAGCTCCTCGGCTGCGTCCTAAGAGCCAGAGTGCGCGATCGGCGCCTTCCGGTTCTCCGCAGGACGCTGCCGAAGCATTTTCCATTTCGAAGGCGTGACCCATCACCTCGTCAACCGTATCGGGATGTTTAGCAATGTTTTGCCACCTCCCATCGGCGGCGAGTTCTTTGCTTCCGGCAAAAGCTTTCTGGAGCTGCGTTTGTGACGGCGTTGCCGTAAGTGATTGGCGTGCTTGGGTTGCACACTGCTGAAGCCGGGAAGTAGCAACAGATAACGCTGTTGCCGCCTTACGAGCCTTGGCTTCGCGCGAAAGATCAGGCAAGAACGGGTTCATTTCATTGATCTGTTGCGTGGTCTTATACATTCCGGCGACTCCCGGTGAGTTGCGGTCTGTCTCCGGCAGTTTGTCGAAATAATCCAGTGCCGCACTGTACCGGCCAAGATTGAAAGCGGATGTGGCAGCTCCCAGCAGCGCGTCCTCGTCGCCGGCATTTGCGGATAGAAGCGTGCGGAAAACATCCAGCGCTCGAGTCCATAGCTTTGCTTTAAGCAATAAATTTCCTACAACCCGGAGTTGTTCTGGGTCATTAGCTGGTGTGCTGTCGGCAAGCGCGATAATTTCGGGCACAGCCTGTTGCTGCAATCCGTGATCCAGCAAATATTCGGCAAGTTCGCGCCGGACTTGCCAGCGCATTGCGATCGGATCACTGTCCCACTCTCCATAGATCGCACCGTGATAATAACGGAGGGCATCGGCGGTCAAAACCTTGTGCGCGGCAATCCTCGCCAATGCCAGATTCACCTCTCCGCTGCCTGGTGATTCTGACAGCAGGTTCAGCAAATACGAACGCCCTTCGTCGCCACGCCCTGCCGCAGCCAGCGCCTGGGCCAAATGAAACTGAAATTTTGCGTTGCCGGGAGAATAGACCATCGCGTTGCGGTAGTCCGTGAGGGCAGATTTCACATCTCCGGCCCGGAAGCTCGCTTCGCCCTGGTCGAACCAGTTGTCGGCCAAAACATGGATAGTTTTGTGGTACATCCGCGAAACCGCTGCAGTGAACAGCACGAATAAAACCAACAACAGCATGCAGCCCAAAAGCACGGCTTCGCGCGAATAGATCCGCGGACTCTTTTTCCCACCCACGATGGTGTTTGCCGGGGAACTCATACGATGCCCAATATTAAAGAATACCTTAACTTGAGCTTCGAACCCTGATGGTGTGAAAAAAAGTAGAGGAAAATATTATGCTTGGTCAATCAATCGATGGTGAATCGCGTAGAGTGCGAGTTCCAGGCGGTCGGAGACTCCCAGTTTGTCGAAAATATTGTGGAGGTGGTTTTTTACCGTCTGTTCGCTGATGAAGAGCTTCTCGCCGATTTCGCGGTTGCGAAAACCTTGAGCCACCAGTTGAACGATTTCTTTTTCGCGATCGCTAAGCAGCGGCTTCTCGCGACGTTGGCCGGATTCCGCGGACTTCTTAAACGCGTCGATCACTTCCGCAGTCATGCGGTTATCCAGCCAGATTTCTCCGTCGAAAACCTTTCGTATGCTTTTCACCAGCAAATCGCTGGCTGACTGCTTCAGCACCACTCCGCGCGCGCCGAGCCGCATGGCACGGACAACGTCGCGGTCGTCTTCTGCCGCCGTGAGGACGATCACGCGAGTGGGCAGCGTTTCGAAATTCACTTCTTCCAGCACACCCAGGCCGTCTTTCTCCGGCATGCGCAAATCCAGCAGAAGAATATCGGGCTTGAGTTTCGCCAGCATCTTGACGCACTCATTCCCATTGGAAGCTTCGCCGACAATTTGTATTTCGTCGGCTGCTTCCAGCAGCTTGCGGAGCCCATCGCGGAAAATAGCATGGTCGTCCGCTACCAGGATCCGAATCACCTGTTTTGCTTTCGTCATTTTCAATTCAGTGGGATTTCTACCGTTAGACGCGCCCCGTGCCCGGGATTCGACTCCACCGTTAGCGTCCCCCCTACGCTTCGTGTTCGCTCTTTAATCGAAATTGGCCCGAGCCGCAACCGGTCCAGCTCTTCGCTTTTATATCGCCCAGAGAAGCTGAAACCCCGGCCGTTATCGTCTACGACGAGTGAGACTTTCGCCTCGTCTTGTTCTAGTTTTACCACGACGTGGCTGGCCGACGCATGCTTTTTTACGTTGTTAAGTGCTTCCCTGTAAATCTGGAACATTTCCCGGCAAATGCGGTCGGGCAGGCGCAAACTGCGGTCCTCTATAAAGAGGTCCACGGCCAGGCCGGACTCGTTGCGATATCGTTCCGCGAAGCCGAACATCAGCTCCCGCATATCGGCGCTCTCTACCCGTACCGGCCGGAGGTCGGTAACCATCCTGCGCAGCTCTTCGCTTTCCTGTTTTATCGTGGATTGGAGCGTCCCCAGTTCCTTACCGGCTTCTTCCGGAGCCCACGGGAATTTGCGTTGCAGCACGTCGAGCTGGATATTCAAGCTCAGCATGGTTTGAAGAATGCCGTCGTGCAAATCGCGTGAAATTCGGCTGCGCTCCGACTCTACTGCGCGCGCGCGCAAATGCCGTAACCGGAATACATTCTCCATTGGCAAGGCTATATGGCGAACGATCTGTTCCAGCCAGCGCAGATCGGCCGGCTTGAATCGATTCTCTGGGTTGATGAGCAAAACTCTTCCGGCAGGATGTCCAGCGGCATCGATGGTGACGGCCAGCAGCGAGCGAGCGCCAAACTCTTCGCGCGTCGAATTCGGCGGCGCCAGCAAGGAACGAACGCGATGGCCAGTTCGCCGGTCCCATCCGAAGCCGCTATTCTTGCCGTCCTTGTACTCCCAGCACATTGACACTTCGAAAGCGTCAGTGAGAAAGGTGTCGGAGCGTGACGGCGATAAGGTTTCCGGTCCAGAAGGCTCGGTTTCCGCCGCGCGAACCTTCCATACGAAAATACGCTCGAGCTCATCATCACGAATTGCCAGGCAGGCTTGTTCGCAACGAAATTCCAGCAGGAGCTCACCAAGCGTCTGGCGGATAGACTCGGTCAAGCCGCGGTCGAATTGCAGGAGCTGCGTGGTTTTTTCCAGGAATTGGCGGCGTTCGAGGTGGCTTCTTTCTCGTGCGCCCAGGAAGCCCATCGCCAATCCGGATATCAATGTCCCCAAGCCGATCGAAAGCCAATGCCAAAGTCCCCGCCAGCTGAACGATTCGGTGGAAGCCACCCGCAGAACAACGCCGATGGCTGCGGCGCTTACCAAGCCCAACATCGCGCGCGTGTTGCCACGCGTGGCCAGCGCGAATACCACGAACAAAAATAAGAACCATGCTACGGAAGCTGGTGGATTAAGAATCAGGAAGAAGGCCAGCGCGGCAACATCCGCAGCCAGTGGAACCTGAAAATGCGCTTCGTTCACAACGCGCTGGTACAAAACCACGGCGAGCGCGACAAGCAGATAGACGGCGAGAAACAGTACGGATCCGGGCCGCTGCGGTCCGCCGGACATTTCCAGCAGGGCCACCAGCGCGAGAGCCACAAGGACGACACGAGCCAGGGTGACCTGGCGCTCCAGATACAATCGTTCAGCGCTTTCGAGAGCCATCGTGGCGGGCGATTCAATCAAGTCTAACAAGCAGACAGCGCGAGCCGCGCAGAGCGCGCAGCCCGATGTATGCTTCTAGTAATCGGCAGCGAACAAGATGCGCCTGTGGAAATGTGTACATATCCACACAAACTGGTTCACACGCCGTTTGACAATGGGTGCATAATCATTCGCATAAAGTGTTCTAGACGGTGGGGGCTGGGCGCTTGACGAATCGCTATACCCGAACAGAAGCCGGGCGAATTCTGGGACTTGAGACGAGCCGTCTGCGCTATTGGGAGCGCCTGCGCCTCGTTCGTCCCGAAGCGCGCTGGGGCGAACGTTTCTATAGTTTCGGCGATTTGGTGGCGTTGCGTTCGATTCAGCGAATCACGCAAAACCGCGTTCCCGCTCGAAAATTGCGGCGCGCTGTCGCGCTGATTGAAAAACAATTTGGCGGCTCTTCAGTCCCGCTGCAAGAACTACGCTTGGTCGAACTTGGGCGCGATGTGTTAGTCGTACCTCCCGGCGCAGAAACACCATTCAATCCGATTCAAGGCCAATGGGCCTTCCCTTTTGACATTCCCGCAAGGTCTGCGAAATTGCACTCGATGGCCGGTCCCACGCCGGAACAATTCTTTGAGACGGCGCTCAGTTGTGAGACGAAACAGGAAATGCTTCCTCAAGCGATTGAGAATTACCAGCGTGTGGTGGAACTCGCGCCGGACTGGATCGAGGCGCACATCAATCTTGGCGTGGCCTACTATCAAATGGGACAGCTATCCGACGCACGCGACGCTTTCCTTGCCGCAGTAGCACTCGATCCTTTGAATGGTATCTCGCGCTATAACCTCGGTTGCACTCTGGAAGAACTGGGTGAATATGACGAAGCCGTAGACCATTTGCGCCGCGCGGCTCGCGCGATGCCTGCCCATGCGGACGTGCACTTTAATCTTGCGTTGGCCTATGAAAAAAGAGGTGAACGCCGCGCAGCTCGCGACCATTGGACGCTCTATCTTCGCTATGCGCCCAACGGCGCCTGGGCCGAACAAGCTCGCGCGCGATTGAGACAGTCATCAACCCGACGAAAGAACGCTGCGCCAATTCCCTTCCGCCGTCCCAGCTAATTTCATGTTGCTGTTCACTTGAAAGGAATAACTATGAACCGTTTAATGCTTTTGCTGGTTTGCGCTACTCTGTTGCTGGCCATTCTGGCGATGCCTGCGAATACGCAAGAAACAAATTCGTCAACGAAATCATCTGCCGGCCCAGCCGCGCACAAATTCGCGGAGCTGAGCGATCGATTTATGAAAGACTCCCTCGCGCTTTCTCCCACCAGCGCCTCGCAGGCCGGCTATCACCAGCATGTTGACGCGAAAACCGGCAAGACAATCGAACTTGACGCGCTCCTCGACGACCTTAGTTTGGAATCAATGGCGGCACAGCGCGCATTTTACGAACAGTGGCGCGAACGATTTCGCAAGGAGACTCCAGTTTCATCCTTAGATCCACAGGACGCCGCTGATTGGCAACTCATCGACGATCAAATCGGCTTAAACTTGCTCGAGTTCGACAAAATCCAGAATTATCGCCACAATCCGACAGTAGCTGTTGAGCTGATCGGCAACGCACTTTTCCTGCCGCTTACGCAAGACTATGCGTCCCACGACATTCGAGTAGGCCACGTTCTATCGAGAGTCAGCGCCATCCCGCTCCTCTTAACCCAGGTAAAACAATACCTCAGCGATGCGGACCCAATTTTTATTTCCACCGCGGTCCAGGAAAATGACGGCAATATCGACCTGATCGAAAACACGATTGCAGCCGAAATTCCGGCCGGATCGCCGTTGAAAGCGCAATACGACAAAGTCGCCCCTCCAGCGATCGCCGCGCTCAAAGATTTTTCTCTTTGGCTGCAAAATGATTTGGCCAAGCGCCCTGCGCATCGAACCTGGAGACTAGGAAAGGAACTCTACGATCAGAAATTCAAGCTGGTGATGGAAACCGATGTCACTCCGGAACGAGTTCTTGCAGATGCAGAAGCGGGATTGCAATCGGTGCGCGCCGAAATGCTGCAGCTGGCGCTGCCCATGCATAAGCAAATGTATCCGGATCACAGCGATCACTCGGAACTCAGTTTCCACGAACGCCAAAATTTGATCATCACCGAAGTGTTACGCAAAATTTCCGACGAACACCCTCGCCCGGAGGATTTGCAGAAAGCTATCGAGGCCGACCTCGAAAGCATTAAACAATTCATCCGCGAGAAGAAGATTGTTTCGCTGGGCACCCGCGACAACCTAAAAGTGATCCCCACACCCATGTTCGAACGTGGCATTTATTCCGTCGCAGGCTTTCACAGCGCGCCGCCTCTCGAACCTCAAGCCGAGGCGGAATATTGGGTAACCCCTATCGATCCGAAAATGCCGGCGGATAAAGCAGAATCCAAGCTGCGCGAGTACAACAATTACACGCTGGAGTGGCTGAGCATCCACGAAGCGCTACCGGGGCACTACGTTCAATTCGAGCACTTGAATAATATTCAGCCGGAACGGCGCCGCCTGCTCCGCTCGCTTTTCGCCAACGGAGCTTACGTGGAAGGTTGGGCTGAATACATCGCGCAGGTGATGATGGATGAAGGTTTCTTGAACAACGATCCGCATTTCAGGCTCGTTATGCGGAAAATCCGGCTGCGATTGCTGGCCAATACGATTCTTGACGTCAGGATGCAGACCATGGGCATGACCGACGAGCAAGCCATGGATCTAATGACCAAAGATGCGTTCCAGACGCAAGCAGAAGCCGAAGGGAAGCTAGTCCGCGCGAAGCTCAGCTCCACGCAATTGCCCACCTACTATGTGGGACTTCGTGAATGGCTCTCGCTCCGCAAAAAATATCAGGACGCTGCGGGAAAAAATTTCGACATGCTGAAGTTTCACAACCTCGTGCTGGACCAAGGACCGCTGCCTGTTCCAGTGGTCGAGAAACTTGTAATGCCGACGGCCCATCAGTAAGTTCAGGCCAGCCATCGGTAAGTTCAGATCAGAACTTGCCTTTTCGTGACTCCGCTAAGGATTGCAACTAGCGGGAAACTTGCGTAACATTCTGCTTACGAGCAGTGGTGAGCGTAGCTCAGCTGGTAGAGCATCGGTCTGTGGCACCGAGGGTCGCGGGTTCAAACCCCGTCGCTCACCCCAACTAACTTCTCGAGACAATCATCCGCCGGTCTTTAACTTGCGCCTAGCCGGGCTGAATCGCGCCCAACTTCTGCAAGCGTCACGTTTCCGCTGAAGTTCCAGCATGTAATGGTAACTTTCCAAGAGAATCGCGCGCCGCCCGCGAACGATTCAATTCGGCGCGAAGTTCTATTTCTAATTTCTGCCGAAAGTGCTAGCTTGTGACAGCGTATTCCGCTAGTTTCCACATCCCCCGGGAGGCCTATCCATGCCAGACTCATTTGTCGTTTGTAAGCACATCAGCGCTCATTCAACATTCAATCTTGGGACGTTCAAGCTTGAAACGTCCGCGCGCGCCTGCCGGCGCCTCGGTCTCGTTGCTACCCTTATCCTCGCGACTGCCCTTGCCACCGCGGCGCAAATCCAGACCAATGTTTTGACCCAGCACAACGATATCGGCCGGACGGGACAAAACACAAACGAGACAATCCTCAACACATCCAATGTAAATGTGGCCCACTTCGCAAAGCTATTTTCGTTGCCCGTAGCCGGACAGGTTTACGCCCAACCTCTCTACGTTCAGAATGTAACCATCAACGGCACCAGTCACAACGTCTTAATCGTGGCTACCGAAACCGATCATGTGTACGCCTTCGACGCTGACACAAAAGGAGCGGCTCTGTGGACTGCGAGCATGGTCGATCAAGCTCATGGCGGCAAATCGGGCGAACATTCGTTGCAATCTTCCACCACCATCGGCTGCACTGACTTGCAGCCCCAAATCGGAATTTCCAGCACTCCAGTGATCGACGCAACGGCAAAGACAATTTATGTCGAAGCAAAATCCCAACTCGGCTCAACCTATATCCATCGCTTGCACGCTCTAGATTTGACCACCGGGGATGAGAAAGCCCCCGGTCCCGTTGAAATCACCGCCAGTGTGAGTGGCACCGGCGATGGCTCGGAGAACGGAATAGTCACGTTTGATGCATTGCATCAACATAACCGCGCAGGTCTTCTGTTGCTGAATGACGAGGTTTACATCGCCTTCGCTTCCCACTGCGATTTCGGCCCCTATCACGGCTGGTTGTTTGCCTACAACACGACAAAGTTCACACGGAGCAGCGTACTGATGACAACACCCAACGGCGGCCTGGGAGGCCTCTGGATGGCGGGTTCCGGCGTTGCGGCCGATGGCCACGGTAATATCTACATTGCCAGCGGAAATGGCAGTTTCGATACGACGAATGTTCCGGCCACGGAGCTAGCCGACACCGTCCTGAAGTTGGGAACCACGAATGGAAATATATCTCTCCTCGATTATTTCACCCCTTCCGATCAAAATTGTTTAGAGACACTAGACATCGACCTCGGCTCCGGTGGAGTTTTGGTGCTTCCAACGCAGCCTGGCGCCCATCCCGACCTGCTGGTCGCGGCGGGCAAAGAAGGCGCGATCTACGTCGTAAACCGCGATCAAATGACGGTTAATAATGTCCATTACGCGGGGAAATCCAATTGCACGACCGATGACCCGGAAATCCTCAAGGAATCCGCTTCGGGAGCTGTTGGCGGAATGTGGAGTATGCCCGCCTACTGGAACAGCACTTTGTATTATTGGGGAGCCGGAGATGTGTTGAAGTCAATTCCAGTTACCGGCGGCCTTCCCGATTTTACTTCCATCACCGGCAACTCTACGTCGATCGGTTTTCCGGGAGCCACTCCGTCAATTTCGTCAAACGGCACCACTGCCGGTACCGCAATCGTCTGGGCGATTGACTCGTCGCAATATGGCTCGCCTGGCCCCGGGCCCGGACCGGCGGTTCTGCACGCCTACGACGCGACGAATATCTCGAGTGAGCTTTGGAACAGCACGCTAACTGTGGATCATCGCGATCAACCCGGCAACGCTGTAAAATTCTCCGTTCCCACCATCGACTAAAAGCGGTATTCCTGCAAAGCCTTCTTTCCCCATCAACCCAACTTCTACGCTCTTACCGTCCTCCATAATGTTTAGAACGGAAGCCAGACCGCTGTTCACAAA
>Ga0102924_1006293_pt1 | contig 11185 bp, 8 predicted proteins | sample PaiPotPPM11metaG_FD_80116 | JGI IMG/M metagenome (GOLD analysis project Ga0102924, IMG submission 80116) | Iron sulfur acid spring bacterial and archeal communities from Banff, Canada, to study Microbial Dark Matter (Phase II) - Paint Pots PPM... ...
GCATACCCACGAGCGCGCGGAATACGCCGCCGCGGCGGTGCGTGCACACTTCGCGCGCCCGCCCGAAGTTGCCGTGATATTGGGCACCGGGTTGTCCGGCGTCGCCGAAGAGATCGACGTCGATGTCGCCATAGAGTACGCCGACATCCCGGAGTTTCCGCTCTCCACCGTGGAATCGCATGCCGGGCGCTTGCTCTGCGGCCGACTGGGTGGCAAGACGATCGTCGCCATGCAAGGCCGCTTCCACCGGTACGAGGGATACTCGCTGCAGCAGGTGACGTTCCCCGTGCGCGTGCTGCGCGCGCTGGGTGCCGGCACGCTGATCGTGTCGAACGCGTGCGGAGGCATGCACCCTCTGTGGGACGCAGGCGATCTCATGCTGATCTCCGATCATATCAACCTGCTCGGGGACAATCCCCTAATCGGGCCGAACGACGGCAGGCTCGGCCCGCGCTTCCCCGATATGTCGGAGCCCTACGACGCTCGGCTGCGCGCGCTGGTTCGGGAGGTCTCCGCCGACAAGCGTATTCCCCTGCGGGAAGGCGTGTACGTGGCTGTCTCGGGACCAAATCTCGAAACGCCGGCCGAGTATCGCTTTCTCCGTGCAATCGGAGCCGACGTGGTGGGAATGTCCACGGTTCCGGAGGTGATCGTAGCGGTGCACGCGGGCATGCGCGTGCTCGGGATCTCCGTTATCACGGATCGCTGTCTGCCGGACGCCCTCCAGCGCACCAGCGTCGAGCAAATTCTCGCCGTGGCAGCGCGCGCGGAGCCCAAGCTGACGGCACTCGTGACCGGCGTCATCGAGCGTCTGTGACAGCGGCCGGGGAGGCGGTGCGCTACCGCCTGCTGCCGTCGGAGCGCCGGGCACTCGACGGCGAGGTACTCGACGCATGGGAGCGCGAGGATCTGTTTCGCCAAACGCTCACCGCGTCGGCTGGCCGACCAGAGTGGGTGTTCTATGAAGGGCCGCCTACGGCGAATGGTCGGCCCGGTATCCATCACGTCTTCTCGCGCACGATCAAGGATCTGTTCTGCCGCCATCGTGCCATGCGGGGATTCCATGTCGCCCGCAAGGCGGGGTGGGACACACACGGTCTGCCGGTAGAGATCGAGGTTGAACGCGAGTTGGGAATCCGCGTGAAGGCTGAGATCGAAGTCCTTGGCGTTGAAAGGTTTAATGCCTTATGCCTAGAAAGTGTATTCAGGTACCGCGAAGAGTGGGAGCGCTTGAGCGCGAGGATCGGATACTGGCTGGACTACGCTCATGCGTACGCCACGTATACGCCTCACTACATCGAGAGCGTGTGGTGGGCGTTGCGAACGCTCTGGGACCGCGGGCTTCTGTACAGCGGGCACAAGGTGCTTCCGTACTGCCCGCGCTGCGAAACAGCGCTGTCGAGCCACGAGCTAGCTCTTGGCTACCGTGACGTTGAGGACCCCAGCGTCTATGTCGTCTTTGACATCGTGCCCGACGGGCGGCGTATCCTGGTTTGGACGACGACGCCCTGGACCCTCGTATCCAACGTTGCACTGGCCGTGCACCCGGAACTCTGGTACGTGGAGTTGCGCCGTCGAGCCAGCGACGACACGCGAACCTTGATACTGGCAGTGCAGCGCGCCGGCGCAGTACTGGGGGCTGATTACGAGACGCGTTGGGAAGAAGTACAGCGGCTTCGGGGGGCAGACCTGGTCGGGCTGCGCTATAACCGGCCTATCGACTGGGTACCGTATGGCGACGGAGCCAGCGAGATCATCGTGGGCGAATCTTTTGTCACGGCGGATGACGGGAGCGGCGTGGTCCACATGGCGCCGGCATTCGGCGCGGACGACTACGCTGCCGCCCAGCGTCACGGGTTGGCGTTCGTTCAGCCGGTCGATGCCCGCGGTGCGTTCGCGGCTGCGCTGCCGGTTGTGGGCGGCCAATTCGTCAAAGATGCGGACCCGCTCATTATCGCCCGACTTCGCGAGTCGGGCCATCTCTGGAAGGAGCAGCGCGTCGAGCACTCGTACCCGCATTGCTGGCGGTGCGGGACCCCGTTGCTGTATTACGCCCGGTCGTCGTACTTCGTGCGGACGACGGCCGTACGCGAGGCAATGCTTCGACGCAATGCGCGCGTGGACTGGCATCCGCCGGAGATTGGCACCGGGCGGTTCGGCGAATGGCTCGCGGGCAACATCGACTGGGCCATCTCGCGCGAGCGCTACTGGGGCACACCGCTTCCGGTGTGGGTGTGCGACGGAAACGCGGATCACGTGGAAGTAATAGGCAGTTACGCCGACTTGCGCTCGCGCGCCGGCGACTCGGTGCCCCCGGATCTTGATCCCCACAAGCCATTCGTGGATCGAATCAGCTGGCCGTGCGCGTCATGCGACGGAACTATGCGGCGGGTACCGGAGGTGATCGACACCTGGTTCGATTCCGGGTCGATGCCGTTCGCGCAATGGCATTACCCGTTTGAGAACACGGCGATCGTCGAGCGGCAGTACCCGGCTGATTTCATCGCGGAAGGCGTGGATCAGACTCGCGGGTGGTTCTACTCGCTCCTCGCGATCGCGACCGGCCTAGGCGAGGAGTTGCCACACAACGAGGACCCGCAGGCGGCTCCGTACCGGCACGTCGTCGTGAATGATCTCGTGCTTGACGCCCAGGGTCAGAAGATGTCCAAGAGCAAGGGCAACGCGGTTGACCCGTGGTCAGTACTGGACGAGCACGGCGCCGATGCGTTGCGGCTGTTTCTGGTCGCGTCCAGCCAGGTATGGGTTCCCCGGCGGTTCGACGAGCAGGCGATTCGGGATACGGCAGGCCGCTTTCTGGTGACGCTGAAGAACACTTACGATGGCATGTTCGCAACCTACGCGAATTTCGGCTGGTCGCCGTCGCCGCTGGACCCTGCGCCTTCGGGCCGTCCGCTGCTGGACCGGTGGATCTTGTCGCGCCTCGCGCGCGTGGAGCGTGAGGTTGACCAGTCGCTCGAGCGCTATGACGCGACGGCCGGCGTGCGCATGGTGATGAGCTTCGTCGACGAGGATGTCTCCAAATGGTACGTGCGCCTCTCGCGTCCTCGTTTTTATGATGTCGATGGTGCGGACAGCCGAGCGGCCTTCGCGACGCTGTACGAGGTGCTCGTGGTTGCCTGCCGATTGCTGGCGCCGGCGGCGCCTTTCATCACAGATTGGATGCACCGGGAGCTGACGGGCCGCTCGGTGCACCTTGCCGCGTTCGTGCGCGACGAGGCCGCTGGCGGAGCCGATATCGACGATGCACTGGAAGGCGCCATGGCCGACATTCGTCAGCTCGCTACTCTGGGACGCGCCGCGCGGGAGGCGGCCGGTCTCAAGATCAGGCAGCCAGTGTCACGCGTGGTGTGCGTCGTACCGTCACATGGCGAAGGCCGCCGGCGGGACACGGCGCGTCTGTCGGCTCTTGCCCCGTTGCTGGCGACCGAGCTAAACGTCAAGCGCGTCGAGTGGGCGTCGTCGGGCGACGCGTTCGTGACATTGGTCGCGCGGCCGAACTTTCGTGCGCTGGGAAAAAAGTTCGGCAAACATACCCCTCTCGCCGCTGCTGCTGTGTCCGCGCTTCCCGCAGAAAGGTTGCGGGCGTTCGAGAGGGGGGAAACGTTGGCCATAACGGTGGATGGCGAAACGCGACACTTGGATCCGGAAGACCTTACCGTTACTCACGTGGCGTCGGGCGACATGGCGGTCGAAGAGCAAAACGGCTATGTCGCGGCAATCGACCCACGGCTGACGCCTGCATTGGAACGGGAGGGCTTGGCCCGCGAATTGATCAGTGCAGTACAGCGTTTGCGGAAGGAGGCGCACTTCGCGGTAAGCGATCGCATTCGGCTCACGGTCGGCGGCGATGCCGCTGTCAGGGACGCCGCGGCTGAGCACCGGGAGTGGATCGCGGGTGAGACTCTAGCACGCGAGCTTATAGTGCGTGCATGGGAGCCGAATGGAAGTGAGCCGGACCAAGGCTTCGACGTAGTGCGCACGCTCGACCTCGACGGGCGTCCCGTGCGCACTGCCATCACACGAGACTAAGGACCTATGACGATTCCGACTGACGCGGCTCCTCCGGCGCCTGCTGGGGGTGGCAAGTTCAAGCCGCTGACGAAAAAGCAGCTCGCACACTTCGAGAAGCGGCTCTTGGAGGAGCGCAAGCGCGTGCTGAAGGAGCTCGGGAACTACACCGAGGCATTCGGCGCGACGCCGCAAAACGCTGACGGCGACCTAAGCTCATATTCCTTCCACATGGCTGATCAGGGAACGGATGCCATGGAGCGGGAGAAGGCGTTCCTGTTCGCTAGTCAAGAGGGGCGGTTCCTGTGGCACATTGATGAGGCGCTGCGGCGCTTGTATCGTACGCCGGAGACATTCGGCCGCTGCCATAACTGCGGCCAAGCTATAGCATTTGATAGACTGGACGCATTGCCGCACGCGCGATATTGCTTCGCGTGCAAGCAGCGTGAGGAGGACGGCAAACGGTGACGCCCGAATTGGGGAAGGGACGGCTGTTTTGGGGAACGGTGCTCACCGTGGTCGCTCTCGACGTCGCGACCAAGATGGCCGCGGTGGCAGCGCTCGTGCCGCGCCAGTTGCCGCACGATATTGTCGGCGAGGCGGTGCGCCTGACGCTCGTGTACAACCCGGGGGCGGCCTTCGGGCTTCACGTGGGACCAGCCTCGCGCTGGGTATTCCTCGCGCTCACGGTTGGGGCGCTGGTGATCCTCGGTAGGCTTTACCATGCTACCCGCCCAGGCGACGTGGCGCGAACGCTGGCAGTGGGACTCGTGTGCGGTGGCGCTCTTGGCAACCTGATCGACCGTGTGCGATCGCCCATGGGAGTCGTGGATTTCATCGACGTCGGCATTCGCGACATGCGGTGGCCGACGTTCAACGTGGCCGACATGGCTGTGAGCACCGGGGCGGTGCTGCTGGCGTGGGTGCTATGGGGAGAGGATCGGCACCGCGACGCCAACGCCACGCCCGTGCCCGAGATGTAGCTGGGAGCAACCGCCACGACGCACGATCTCGTGGCGGGCGAATCGGACGCTAACGCCCGTCTGGATCTCTTCGTCGCACGTCATCTCGACCTGTCTCGAACACAGGCCGCGACGTATATCGCGACCGGCCGGGTCTCGGTCAATGGACATGCGGAGCGGGCGAGCTATCGCGTTGGCGCAGCCGATCGTGTGCGCGTGGACATTCCGCCTCCGACGGGCCGCGCCGTCGTCGGCGAGGCGATCGACCTCGCGATCCTGTATGAGGACGACGCTTTACTGGTCGTCGATAAGCCACCCGGCATGGTTGTCCACCCGGCCCCCGGGCACTGGCGCGGAACCCTGGTCAACGCCTTGGTCGGTCGTGGCGGGAGCCTTGCCGGAACCGTAGCGGGCGAAGCTGCTCCTACGGAGCGCGCCGGCCTAGTGCACCGGCTGGACAAGGACACTTCGGGGCTGGTGATCGTCGCTAAGACTGATCGCGTGCACCGGCTTCTCACGGCCGCCATTAGCGCGCGACGTATCAGGCGCGTGTACGCGGCGCTAGCCTGGGGCCATTTACAAAGCGACGCCCTGACCGTGGACGCGCCCATCGCGCGCGACCCGCGAGACCGAAAACGGATGGCGATCGTCAATACGGGGCGATCTGCTCGGACTGAGTTCACTCGGTTGGCCCGGTTCGATTCGACGGACCTGTTGCGTGCACGGTTGTACACGGGACGCACGCATCAGATTCGGGTGCACCTCGCGTCGGTGGGCCACCCGGTGGTGGGTGATGAGAAATACGGCGGGACAAAGGGTCGGCGAGAGAGCGCGCTTTCATCCCGACGGCATTTTTTGCACGCCGCGTGGCTGACTCTCGATCACCCGCTGACTGGGGAACCGCTGGACCTGCGATCGCCTTTACCGGCCGACCTTCGTGCGGTTCTCGCAGCGGCCGCGGGTGGGGAAACCGCAATTGCGGCGATGGCGATGGCGGGCCGTGGGACCACGGGGGGTAGGCTGAGCGATGGAGGGGACATTCTCGAGCACGTGGGCTTCTACCAACGGCGCGAATAGCGATTCCGGGCTGGGGGCCGACCCGTCCGTCCCGGAACGCTCGGCCCGACTCCTTGTCTTCGTCGTGGCTGATCGCCGTTGTGCCTGCGAGATCACGGCTGTCCGCGAGATAGTCGCCTGGCGCTCGGTTACGCGGCTGCCTGGGGCTCCCGCTTCGGTGGCGGGACTGATCAACCTTCGCGGCAGCATAGTCACGGTACTCGACCTTGGGGTGCACCTGGGAGGTGCCCCCGCCAACCGAACGACCGGCTCAATCGTCATAGCGGAGAGCGGCGGCAAGTCCGTTGGCTTGGCTGTCGACGCTCTGCATGACGTCTGCCGGGTCCCGGTTGCGGACATCGAGGCCGCCGAGGCCGAGAGGTTCTCCGAGACAGGCAACGAAATCGTGCGGGGCGTCTTGCGCGCCGGAGATGAAATGGCGGTGATGCTGGACCTTGGTAGGATCATCGCGAGCGTGCTGGCCTAGAGGGCATTTCGCTAACCGTGGCGGGGGGAGACAGAGTGAGTCATACAGTCTTGATTTGCGACGACGCGATCTTCATGCGGACCATGGTCGGCGACATCCTGCAACAGGCTGGGTTTGAGGTCATTGGGGAGGCCGAAACGGGATCGCAGGCGGTCGAGAAGTACAAGGAGCTACGTCCGGATCTGGTGACGATGGACATCGTTATGCCCGACATGGGAGGAATCGACGCCGTCCGGGAGATCACGAAAGTCGATCCCGACGCCAAGATCCTGATGTGCAGTGCCATGGGTCAGCAGGCCCTTGTGGTGGAGGCGATTCAGGCTGGCGCAAAAGATTTCGTGGTGAAGCCGTTCCAGCCGAGCCGCGTCCTCGAGGCTGTGCAACGAGTGCTCGGTTAGCCGAGTCTCCGCGGCAATACGCGGGACTCCCGCGCCATGGATACTGCCAAGTACGCCGAGCTGTTCCTGACCGAGAGTCGGGAGCACCTCTCGAGCATTAATCACTCGCTGCTCGAGCTCGAAAACGCTCCGGAGGGGCCCGGTGGCGCGGACCTGCGCGCCTCCGCGGTCGACGCGCTCTTCCGTGGAGCGCACACGATCAAAGGAATGAGCGCGACCATGGGATACACGGCGGTCGCCGAGCTATCCCACGATTTCGAGGCGATGTTGGATCGCATTCGCCGAGGCGAAGAGAGCGTTACGCGCGTCCGCATCGACGAGATGCTCAAGGCCGCAGATGCCCTCGAGTCAGCCGTCGAGGAGGCGGTGGGCGGGCATCAGCCTTCGGCAGCGCCCCGTGAGCGCCGCGTACGCATCGAGCTACGGCGGCTGGACACTCTGATGAATCTCATCGGAGAGCTCGTCATCACGCGCGGGCGTCTTGCGCAGCTGGCGTCCATGATCGCCGATCCAGCCCTCGAAGAGGCAGTAAGCCAGGCCTCCCGTCTCATCGCGGACCTGCAGGTTGAGATCATGACGAGCCGCATGGTACCGGTGTGGCAAGTGTTCGATCGCTTTCCGCGGGTCGTCCGCGACGGCGCGCGCGAGCTGGGAAAGGAGGTCACTTTCGAGATTTCCGGGAAGGACATAGAGCTCGACCGGTCTATGCTCGACGAGATCGGAGAGCCCATCGTCCATCTGCTGCGCAACGCTATAGACCACGGCATCGAGTCACCCGATGTCCGGGCCGCGGCCGGCAAGCCTCGAGCGGGCCGAATGACACTCAGCGCCACGCGCGACCGGTCGGCCGTCCTCATTCGGGTCACCGACGATGGCGGCGGGATTGACCGCGAACGCGTGCTTCGTAAGGCACAGCAGGCGGGGCTTATCGATCGCGCCGTGACATCTCTGACGGACGATGAGCTCGTCCGGCTGATCTCCCGACCCGGTTTCTCGACGGCGGAGACGGTAACGGGCATATCCGGCCGCGGAGTTGGGATCGACGCCGTGCAGGCCCGGGTGCGCGCCCTCGGCGGTTCGCTCGAGATTCTCACCGCGCCAGGCGAGGGCACCACCGTGACGGCCCGTCTGCCGCTCACGCTAGCGATCACGCGGGCTGTGCTGGCTCGCGTGGCCGGCGAGACGTACGCGATTCCTATGTCCCACGTTGACGAAACCGTTGCGGTCGACGGAGCCAGGTTGGCAACCGTTCAGGGCCGGCCGGTACTAGTGCTGCGCGACACCGTGATGCCGCTGGTTCGCTTGCGCGACGCCGTAGGCCGCCAGGATGGCGGCGGCGCAGAGCAGCATCTGCTGGTCGTGGAGTCCGCGGGCCGTCACGCCGCAATTGCGGTAGACGAGCTCACCACCCAACAGGAAATCGTCGTGAAGCAGTTCGACGGGGTGCGGGGCGGGCTTCCTCTGTTTAGTGGCGTGACGATACTGGGGGACGGAGCCCCCGCCTTGATCGTCGATGTAAGCACCCTTCTCTGACCGCGCTACCAGACCATGGAAGACATTCGCTCTCTCAAAGCCATTCAGATCGACGCGCTCCGCGAGGTGGCCAACATCGGTGCGGGGCACGCGGCGACTGCGCTCTCGCAGATGACGGGTGACACCATCATGATCAGCGTGCCGACGATCAACATTGCGCGGCTCGAGGACGTGCCGCCCCAAATCGCCGAGCCGGAAGAGCCCGTCGCCGCCGTTTTGATGAACATGCTTGGAGATCTCACGGGCCGAGCACTGCTCGTCTTTCCGAGACCAACGGCGCTTCGCTTGTCGGCGCTGATGCTGCATCGACCTGAGCACGCATCAGCCGATCTCGGCCCCATCGAGCAATCGGCCATCAAGGAGGCTGCCAACATCCTCAGCGGCGCATATCTCAATGCGCTGAGTGACTTCATGGGTCTGATGCTCATTCCCTCACCGCCCAGCCTGGCCATCGACATGTCCAGCGCCGTTCTGACCACGGCGTATCTGCAATTCGGCACCGACCGGGATTACGTGTTCTGCGTCGAGACGGAATTTTTCATGCAAGAGCTACAGGAGCGCCTGCGCGGCTTCTTCCTGTTGCTGCCTGATGTCGCGTCGCTCCACGCGATCCTGCGCGCGGTTCGACTCGCGTAGGGGGGGCCGTGCCCTCCCTCACATCGCAGCGCGATCGGGACGTTCTTAGGACGTTTGCAAGGCGCATCGATCCCTCCGACGCCGGCGCTCACAACAACCTGGGCGTTCTGTATTATCGGAAGGGATTGCACGAAGAGGCGGTCGACGCCTTCACGCGGGCTCTCGAGCTTGACCCGAAGATGCAGGTTGCGCAGCGGAACTTGGAGGTTGCGTACCTCGGCACCGGGTACTACGAGCGCCGCGCTGGAGAGCTGCACGAGCGGCTCCGGGCCGAACCCGCTGACCGCGCCGCACGATGGGAATTGGGGCGAGCCTGCGCGCTTCTCGGAAAGCGGCCCGAGGCCATCAGCCAGTTTACCGAGCTCCTTCGACATCACCCCGACGACCTCGGCGCGCTCATTCAGCTTGGGCTTGCCGAGAAAGCCGGGGGCGACCTCGAGAAGGCGCAGGCCTGGTTCGAGCGGGCGCTCGCTTTGGACCCCGAGAGCTCCGTGGTGCACCTGTACATCGGCGAGGTGCTGTATAACAGGGGCCTCAACGACGACGCGCTGGCAGCGCTGGAGCGGGCCATCGAGCGCAATGCCGACAACCCGGACGCACACTACTTAATGGGCTTCGTCCTTGGCGACCTTGGGCGACACGAAGAAGCTAAGGCAGCCGCCAGGCGCGCGATCAAGCTCAATCCCACGCTCTCCCGGGCGCAGGCCAACCTCTCGCTCGAGCCACTCACCACAGACCGGGTCGCGGTCGCGCCGGGCGACGGCCAGCTCGCACATTTCAATCTGGGGCTCGCGTTTCGCCAACAGGGTTACTACGTGGAGGCCTTACGCGAGTATCAGGTGGCGCTCGACCGCGGTGAGGCACGCGACCTCGTGCTGCAAGCAATGGCCGAAGTGCACCTCTTGCGAAAGGACGTAGCGGCCGCGGTGTCGGCGTACGACCTACTGCTGGTCACGAACCGGTCGAGCCCCAAGCTATGGAACGAGCGCGGAGTGGCGCTGCACTTGGAGGGTCGCTACGCACCGGCTGCCGAAAGCTATGGGCAGGCGCTCGCGGTCGATTCCCGGTACGCCATCGCGCACAACAATCTGGGCGTCGCGCGGTACCACGCTGGTGACGTAGGAGCGTCTGCCGACGCGTTTCGCGCGGCGCTCGACGCCGCCCCGACGTTTGACAAAGCACGGCTCAATTTTGCATTGCTGCTGTTTCGCGGTAAGCGGCTGCAAGACTCGCTGGAGGCTTACCGCATCGTGCTGCAACACGATCCGCAGGATGCAGTCGCCTGGAATGGAATTGGACTGGTGCTGACAGAGCTCAGGAAGTTCGAGGATGCGCGCAACGCTTTCGCACGGGCCGTGCAGAGCCGACCGGCGTTTGCCGAGGCGCACTACAACCTCAGCTTTGCATTTTCCAACCTTGGAGATTTCGACTCCGCGCTGCGTGAAACCAAGCGCGCCCTCGAGCTGGATGCGTACTATGTGCCACAGAAGTTTGAGCTTGCCATCGACCTGCAGCACGAATCACCTGACCTCTCCATGGTGCCGGAGCTGGGCGGGGTCCGCCGGGCCGATTCGCCAATCGAAGCTTTCGCGTTCGACAGTGCGGTGCTGGATTCGCTGTTCACGACGCTTGCGCCGGGTCAGTCAGAGCCGAACGGCGGACCGTCGTCAGCGTCCGCCAAGGCGGGAGCCGAAGCGAATCCGTACGCTATGGCGCTCGATTACCTGACGAAGGGATTGCACGAGCAGGCCGGGGCCTCAGTGAGCCGTGCGCTTGCCCGAGGCGCCAACGCAGCAGAAGGCCTTGGACTGCTCGGTGACATCTTTTCGCTCCAGGGTTTCCATGGGGAGGCCCTGGAACGCTACCGCCAGGCGCGACGGGCCGGTGATGATTCTCCGCGGGCGCGGATGCGCGAGGCGCGTGCGTTGATCACACTGGGGCGAGGCGCCGACGCGAGGCCGCTCGCCGAAGAGGTTTTCGCCGCTGCGCCGCGTGACGTGGAAGCGCTTGTCCTCGTAGCGCACGCCCGCGCTGACACGGGCGATACCAAGGGAGCCCTGACCGCACTGCAGGAGGCGCGGAAC
>Ga0102924_1006294_pt1 | contig 11185 bp, 8 predicted proteins | sample PaiPotPPM11metaG_FD_80116 | JGI IMG/M metagenome (GOLD analysis project Ga0102924, IMG submission 80116) | Iron sulfur acid spring bacterial and archeal communities from Banff, Canada, to study Microbial Dark Matter (Phase II) - Paint Pots PPM... ...
ACTTTAAACAGGAGGAGGAACGACCGGGCTAGCTCCGCCATAGAAAGGGTTGGGGGCGATTTCAGTTTTCGGATTGCTATCCCGTGGCGGAGCTATGTCCCAACATACAGGCTCATCCTGGTGAGCGTGTCCTTTAATTGATCGGCGATACGCCTAGCTGTCGAATGAACGCGAACGAACGGATTGGAGCGACGGATGAGCAGCATTTCCATTGGACAAATCACGAAACCACAAGATTGGATTTCTCGCCGAACCGCCGGCTACGTTGCGCGGATAGGCGCAAAAGTATGGTCGGAACACCGCTCGGTTTTGGTCTTAAGCTGTGAGTCGATACTCGCGGTAGTTTCCTTTCTAACCGCTGTATTTGTGGTGTCCGAAACGCAGGAGCATGGTTGGGCAACTGCTGCGATACATACCACACTGGTTTTTTTGGTCTCGTTTCGAGTGGTGGGGCTGCTGAGCGCGAAGCTGTACCGGCGTTCGCTGCGTTACGCTTGCATTCCCGACCTCATTTCAATCGCGAAGATTGCTTTCCTGAGTAGCCTATTTTTTTGGACTTTCGTGTGGTGGCAATTTCCGGGATTGAGGTTGCCGGCGGCTCTCTTCCTGTTCGACTGGATGTTCCTTCAAACCTTGTGGGGCGGATTCCATTTCGCAACGCGATTTTTTAGAGTACGACAAACCATTCAGCACAAGGGCAGGAAGCGCGTTTTGGTGGTTGGCGCAGGCGATGCTGGGATGACCCTGCTAAAGGAATTGATGACGGACCCTGGTTCCAGGTGCGAGCCAGTGGCGGTCGTAGATGACGATGCGGGAAAGTGCGACCGGTCAATGCATGGCGTGCCAGTGATGAGCGGCACAAAAAATGTGGCCAGAATTGCGGCTGAGATGCGAGCTCAGGAGATTTTGGTCTGCATTCCAAGCGCTACAGCCGGGCAAATGTATGAAATCCTCGCATCTTGCCGCAAGTCACAGCTACCTGTTCGAACGCTCCCTTCGCTGACCGAGCTGACCGGCGAGAAGTTTTCCGGGTGGCAGGCACTGAGCCCAACAATCGCCCAGCTCATGGAAAAACAGGACGTCCCCGTCGACTTGGCGGAAACACGGCGAACCGTCGAAGGCAAAGTGGTGCTCGTTACGGGCGCTGGAGGAAGCATCGGATCGGAACTTTGCCGCCAAATCGCCGAGGCGTCGCCCAAGAAAATAATTCTGATTGATAAGTCGGAAAATAGCCTGTTTTACGTGCATCGCGACGTAGTTGCGCGCCTGGAAGCCTGGCGAGTCCGGCCGGTTCTGTTGGATATCCTGCAAAAAGACCGGTTGCGCGAACTGCTCATGGACGAAAAGCCGGAGATCATTTTTCATGCCGCTGCTCACAAACATGTCGGGCTGCTCGAACTGCATCCACAGGAAGCGATTCGCAACAACGTGTTGGGCACCCGAAATATTGCCGAAGCATCCTTGGAATGCGGCTGCAGCCGGTTCGTAAATATTTCCACGGACAAGGCCGTAAGCCCAAAAAGTTATATGGGTTTGTCTAAAAAACTGGCCGAGCTATTCATTCAGGAACTTGCGCGGACTCACCGCATGCCTTTTTGTAGCGTGCGCTTCGGGAACGTTGCCGGAAGCAGCGGAAGCGTGCTCAAGCTTTTCTGGGAACAGATCCAAAAGCGCGAACCGATCCAGGTCACCGATCCGCGGGCTAGGCGGTATTTCATGTCCATACCGGAAGCCGTGCATTTGATTTTGCGCGCAGCTGCCTTGGGTAAGGGCGGAGAAACCTTTGTGCTGGACATGGGCGAACCGATGAACATCTACGAATTGGCGCGCGACATGATGCTTCTCGCCGGCCTGAAACCCGGCCGCGATTTGCCGATTCAATTTACTGGCCTGAAGGAGGGCGAAAAAATCGACGAGGAGCTTTGGGCGGATTGGGAGCGGCCCGTGCGGGCCGAAGCGGCGAAAATTTTCAGGATTACCGGACAGAATCCAAAAGCGCGCGGAATCCTTGGCAAGATCCGAAAGATGGAAGCCTTGCTGCTGCGGGACGATCGCGAAGGCCTGTTGGAATATCTGTCGGAAATCGAGCCCGGGTTTAGAGAAGCTAGCGACAAAACAAGTGTTCCAATTTACACGCCAGAAATACCAACGTCAGCGCTTGTTTCTGCGAGTGCCGAATGACAATTCCCCTTTCACGACCGGAAATTGGAGAGCTCGAAGTTGAGTACGTAACCCGGGCGTTGAAATCCGGAAATCTGAGCTTGGGAGCGCGCGTGGCAGAATTTGAAGACAGATTCGCGAAATACGTGGGCGCGCGCTACGCGGTGACGACGAACAGCGGGACTTCCGCGCTGCATCTTTGTGTGAAGGCCTTGGGAATCGGGCTGGAAGACGAAGTGGTGACCACGTCTTTCAGTTTCGTGGCTTCAACAAATTGCTTGCTGTATGAAAGAGCGCTTCCGAAATTTGCGGACATCGACTACGACACATTGAATCTGGACCCTGAAAAGATTCGGGAAATGCTGGCGATCGAGTACGTCTGGAATGGAGCAAAGGGCAGGCTTGTACATCGCGAATCCGGGGGGGTTTTGAAAGCAATTCTGCCCGTCCACGTTTTCGGACTGCCCTGCGATATGGCTTCCATTCTTGAAATCGCCCGCGAATTCAATTTGCACGTTTTGGAAGATGCCTGCGAGGCCTTAGGGGCTCGATACCGCGGCCAACACGTTGGGACTTTCGGTCGCGCGGCAGCTTTCGGGTTTTACCCCAACAAGCAGATTACGACTGCGGAAGGAGGAATGATCGTCACGAACGACGCGGAGGTTGCGGAACGCAGCCGCAGCTGGCGCAATCAGGGGCGCGACGGCGAGCATGGTTGGTTGCGCCACTCTACACTTGGATACAACTATCGCTTGAGCGACTTGCATTGCGCTCTGGGGCTGGCGCAGCTCGAGAGAATTGAGGAGCTGCTCCGCGCAAGGGCGCGGGTGGCCGGGGAATACCGTCGAGCTCTTGAAGCTGTTCCGGGAATCATCCTGCCTCGGGAAACTTCGGACAATTCGCGTAGTTGGTTCGCGTACGTAATCCAAGTCGCGGGAGAGTTACCCCCCGGGGAGCGCGACAGACTAATGGCAGGTCTGCGTGCCCGCGGTATAGCCTGCCAAGCCTATTTCCCGCCGATCCATCAGCAACCCTATTTCCGGGAGATCAAACTGTCCGGCGCAGTATCACTTCCACAGACGGAGCTGGCGGCGGAGCGGTGTCTTGCGCTTCCATTTTTTCCAGCAATGACTAACGGGCAGGTTGCCGAAGTCAGCGCGGCGGTCCGCGAATTATTGGCTGAGGGACTCGGCAGGTCGCATTCGGAGCACAAACATTTCAGCGCTTCGGCTGGATCGAGACGATGAACGGGGCAATGAACGGGACAATGAAAGGGACAATGACCGGCACATCCGGAGCGAAGTCGTCGCGTTCGCCCTTTCTGTTGCGAACGGTTCGGATGCAGCCTCGTCTCTACAGCGCGGTTTGCAAAGCAAGAATGTTCTACTCGCGCAAAATCGCCGGGGCAGAAATGCGCCGGCTTTTCAAAAGAAACCCCAGGCTATTTGCGATGAATGAAATGGAAAAGCAGCAGGTTAAGTCGTTGCGTCAATTTGGCTATGCTCTCCTTGCAGAATTTTTCCCGCAAGAGTTGATGGACCACATATTTTCCAAGGCTGACTCGATGTTTCACAACCTCGAGATCGACATGCATCATGGATATTCGATTCAAACCCAAGAGCGCACAACGCTGGAAGGGCTCAGCTACAGCGAGCTCGCCGCATCCGAGAAGACCATCGCTCTGCGCGACCCGCTGATCCGTATTCCCGAAGTGATGGATATTGCATTCCACGAGAGCATCTTGAAAATTGCGGCGAACTTTCTGGAGTACGTGCCGCCGCTTTATCGCGTGACGGTCGTTCGAGATTTCCCGCATAATCGTCCTCTACATTCCAGCAATTTCCACAAGGACAACGACGAATCGGACTCGCTGCAAATTTTTATTTATCTGGTGGACATCGACGGCACGCGAGGGCCGCTGGTTTATGTACCGGGCTCGAATCATTACGACGTGCGCAGCTGCCGTCCACGCCTTTCGCGGGATCTTGGGATACCAGCAAACGATGGCCGGTTGAGCGACGAGGAAGTTGAGCGCATATATCCGCGACGAAATTGGGCCGTGCTGGAGACACAGCGCGGAAGCGTGGCGGCGATTCACGGGAATGGGATTCACAAAGGGCCTGCATGGTCTCAACCCGGCAGTCCGAAGAACAGGCCGCGCACGGCTATAAAACTTGACCTGCACGGTTACAAGGTGGGCGTACCCCGCGAGCAAGGCGAGAACCGCATGCTGGCATCAGACCACGCGCGAATGAGCGACCTACAACGGCTCTTTGCACACGCCACGCTTGTTGAAAAAGAAGCTGCGCGTTTTGCCACCGCGAATTGAGAAGGAGTGAACGCAAATGTACCTAAGAGCCGCAGCATCTCGCGCTACCACTTTATTGGCTAAAAACCCGTCGCTTTTCTGTCGCGTGCTTCTTGCAAAACTGAACACCACGCGGAGTCTGCCACCGCTTCCGGCGCAAAAGTGGATCGAGGATGTCGTATTTGAATACGACCTGGGAAATTACCGCGGCACTGCGCCCATGTATTTCGGATCGTATGGCCTGCTAATCGTGGAGGCTATGAAACGGCTGCTAAAACCCGGCGGCGTGTTTGTGGATGTGGGCGCGAACATTGGCTATCTGTCGGCCATCGCGGCGGGAATCGTAGGAAAACAAGGGCAAGTTCATTGTTTCGAACCGGTGCCGACATATTTTGAGAGGCTTGAAAGGCTTGTGGAATTGAATCCTGGACATTCCATCACGATTAATTCCAAGGCCGCGGGCGAAGCATCCGGAAATTGCACGATTTATGTGACGCGCGAGCCCGGCCAAAACACCATGGTGCCGGCGTACAAAAGTGGGCCGGAAATTATTTCGACGCTGAATGTTCCGGTGGTGCGGCTGGATTCCTACTTCGCGGAACGGAAGATTAATCGCATTTCTCTATTGAAGATTGATGCTGAAGGGTTCGAGCTGCCGGTCCTCAAGGGGCTGCAACACTTTCTTGAAGGGTCGAAGCACCGCCCCGCGATCATCTGCGAAATTGCGCCACGCGCCTACTCGCTGATGGGACGCACGATTTCCGAGCTTTCAGACTATATGGCGACTTATGGCTACGCCACCTACGATTTGATCGATGGCAAAACCCCGATAAATCTTTGCTCCATTCAGCACGTCGAAGATGTTCTCTTCGCCGCAAAGGCCGTGAACTAGGGTGGACGCGCGGAGCGCACCGATCTTTGCATGGAGATATCCTCGTATTGGTGTGTCGGGTTTAGTGGCTTTGACGGCGGTTCTCGGCGGAGGAGCCGTATTCGTCGCGGCCGGTCTTTCCGGACGAAACCTATTAACTTTTGCCCTCGACGCCTGCGCCATTTGCCTTTTCCTCTTCTACCCGGAGTTCGCACTCGCCCTCTATGACGTTATCGGTGATTTGAAGGGCGACGAACGGATCGCCTCGCTTTTTCCAGCTGATCTGACGCTCGTTCTCGGCGCGATTATCGTAGCCGGCATCGCTTTCAGACTTCTTCGCGGCGGCGGAATTGTGCGCATGCCGGACTCGTTCCTGCTCTATATCGCGCTGGTCGCGCTGATGACGGCAAGCTTGGCATACACGCCCGTATTTGACTCCGGCTTGGAAAAGCTGGGCCGTTTTCTCACCGTAACTGCGCTGGTAATCGTCGCGCCCTTTTTTGTACTCACTACGCCACAGGCCCTTAAGCGATTTTTGGCAGGCTTTGCGATCGCGGCGTTTGTGATATGCGCCTATTCGCTTACCGATCTCGGCAGTTCGTCGCGTCTGGTGACGCCGAGCAGCAACACGATCGGTCTGGGCCACATCGCGTGCTCGCTAATCTTGCTGATTTGGTTCGCGGTGATGCCTCGGCTCTCGTTTCTTAAACGAATGATGGTTTATCCGTTGCTCGCTATTCCGGCGGTGGCGCTGATTGGTTCGGGATCGCGGGGCGCCGTGATAGCAGTCCTGCTCACAATTATTCTCAGCTTATTCCCGTACCGTCGGCTGGCGGTCGATGTGGTGTGTTTCTCCGCGATTGGATTTGCTGCGATACCGTTCCTCAAGATACCCGAAACTTCGTTCGAATATCTTGGCACTCTGTTTAACTTCCACAATGTTGATGGTCTGCTGAACTTCCGCGCGGAACTCCTTAGCTATGGATGGAAACTCCTTCAGGAACATCCATTGCTGGGCGTAGGCATTCAAGGGTTCCGCTATCACTCGCCCAATGCGGCTCTGTACAACTGGCCACACAATATTTTTCTGGAGATAGGTTGCGAACTGGGAATTCCGGCCGTCCTTTTGGTCTGCGCCATTTTTGGCAGTGCCATTCGAGAGTCGCTTCGACAGCTCCGCGACGATGTTTCGCCATACGCGACGCTCGCTTACGTTGCTGCTGCCTTTCTACTCGCGGGCATCGTGAATTCGGTAAACACGGGAGACATTAATTCCGACCGGTCCACATGGCTTTTCGTAAGCGTGGTTTTCCTGGTGGGACGCCTGCGATCGCAATGCGCTGAATCGCATGTTGCAGCGCAGCAGTGGACTCGGGCAACAAGTTGCGGAGTTGCGAACTGATGATTCCAGTGCTCGATAAAAATATATGACCGCGCACACAGCAACTTGGATGCCTGTTCCCGACGAACTCGTTGGAAGCAAGGGGATCGCGTTATGTCACTTCTCCACTGCTCACAATGAGCTAAAAAGCCGCTCGTTTCATCGCGAGTGCATGCCGTTGGCAGCTGCGGGCTTCCGTGTACGGTTCGTTAGTCCCGCGAGTATCACGGGGCAACGCCGGGGTGTCGATTTTGTCGCCTTGCCCTTGCGGCGTCCGGCAAGCCGTGTGCGAGGTTTATTTTCCTCAGCCGCTCTTATCCCCGTCCTTTTGCGGCAAGAAGCAACCCTTTATCATTTCCAGGATCCGCAGCTGTTCCCCGTGGCGTTCGCATTAAAAATACTTTTCCACAAACGAATCATCTATGACGCCTATGAGGATTTCCCTTCGATGGCGCGAGTCAAGCACTCCATCCCGCGCATGCTGCGGCCGTTCGCATCGAAAATCATCGCAGCGGTGGAGCGCTTAGCGGCTAGCTGTTTCGATGGGGTAATGACTGCTGATCCACTGACGTTACGGCGCCTCGCGCATGCGGGAAAAAGCCGAAAGTTGGTTTTCTTCAATTTTCCGAATCTCGATCTCTTTCCTCCACCGGAAGCGACCGCGAAGCGATTCGATATTGTCTATCGTGGCGGGCTCTCGATGCGAGCGGGCATCTGGGTACTTTTCGACGCGATGCGCCTGCTTGCGGATCGCGGAAGGATTCCCAACCTTCTATTGATGGGCTATTTTGATGAGGCCGAATTCGAAAGAGCGTTGTTCGCGCGCATCCGGTCGCTCGGTCTAGCCGCGAATGTCGAATTAGTTGGGCGCATAGATCACGAGGATATGGCGCGGGCATTGAGCCAAGCGCAAATCGGCGTCTGTCCCTTGCAGGACACTCCAAAATTCAGGCTGAACATCCCCGTAAAGATTTTCGAATACTGGGCATGTGGACTGCCGGTAATAGCGAGCGACTTGCCTCCAATTCGGCCATTTTTTCGTAACACGCGCGCGGGCATTCTCTTTCCACCTGACAGTGTCGGCGAACTTGCGCGATCGATTGCGTGGCTTCTGGATCATCCGAATGCCGCGGAACGCATGGGAAAGCAAGGGCGCTCGGCCATCATGCAAAGATTCAACAATGGGAACGAAGTTCGCAGATTCGCTCGGTTCTGCGCACAAATAACCAACACACCGGAACGGGCTATTTAGACCGGAACTAAAACGTATGCTCGAAACTCTTGCACGGGCAAACATTGGACGGCTTCAAACGCTTTACGACCACTTCCCTTCCCCTGCGCGAAATGTTTTAACCAGCGCGCGCGGATGGCTTCTTAAGCGAAACCGGTACTCGCCGGAGACTTTTTCGTTTTTGAAAGCGCTCCGAACACATGAAGGATGGACTTCCGAGCAGATTGCCTCGTTCCAGCTCGGCGCGCTGCGTGAAACTGTGTCGCGCGCGCGCGCAACGGTTCCTTATTATGCGCATTATCCTCAAGTCGAAATCCGTAGCTTCGATAGCTTGCGACTTCTTCCAGTTGTCACGCGTGACACCGTGCGAGAAAACCGGGAACAGTTTCTTTCGCGAGATATTCCCAGACGCCGGCGCATATTCGCAGGAACGACCGGAACAACGGGCGGCAGCCTGCGCGTGGCTTATACCGAGGAACTTGCGCGGAAAAACTGGGCGTTCTTGATGCAACAATGGGCTTGGGCCCGCGTCAAACCGCTGCAACCGCGAATAACGATGTTCGGAGCGCGTGTAGTTCCGATCACCAGCGCCAAGCGCCCCTATTGGACCTACAATTTGCCCGAGCGGCAGTTTCTTCTGAGCATTTTCCACCTGTCCCAACACACCGCAGCCGAGTACATCAACTTTATGCACGCCCATCAAGGCGCCGTGCTCGAAGGATTTCCGTCCGTGCTAAGCATTCTGGCCAATTTCGCGGTAGAACATGGTGAAACCATTCCAATGCGCGTTGTATTCACAAGCGGGGAACCTCTTTATCCGGAGGCTCGCGAGAAAATCGCATCTGCATTTCAGACGAACTTATTCGATAGCTATGGCATGACCGAATACTGCGGCCTTATACAGCAGTGCGAAAGGGGCGAAATGCACCTCGCGCCTGAATACGGTTATTTGGAAATACTGGACGAAGCTGGTGCTGCTGTATTTGGCGATGAAGAGGGATATTTCGTTTGGACCGGCTTTCTGAATCGCGCGATGCCCTTGGTGCGATATCGAATCGGCGATCGCGGCAGATGGAAACTCGGGTCTCCCTGCCGGTGCGGACGAGCTTCTCCTCGAGTTATCCCGACTATCACTCGCGAGAGTGAAATTCTCCATTGCCCGGACGGCCGAATATTTTCCCCGCGAGCGCTAAATCAGTTTCTGAAGAAGGCCACCTCACTGCGATTCTGCCAGTTCATTCATGACCGGCCGGAACATGTGATCGTTCGAGCGGTTGCAAGTAACGGCCGTGCCTCCCAGGAAATGATGGAGATTCGCGGCGATTTGCAGGAGCTACTCGGGCGAGCGATGCGAGTTACGGCTGAGATCGCCACAGAACCCGTAATTTTTCCAGGCGGCAAAATACCGTTGATCGTGAACCGCCTATCGCAATGAGCGAAAAACGCCTGATCATTAACGCCGACGACTTTGGTATGAGTGGAGAAATATCCGACGGCATCCTTCTTGCGCATCGCTACGGAATCCTGACGAGTACGTCGTTAATGGTCAACATGCCGGCGTCAGAATATGCCGTTGAGCGGCTTTCAAGCGCACCGCGGCTAAGCGTGGGAGTCCACCTAAATATCTGCCAGGGAAGGCCCATCTCGGCGGCTCGCGATGTTCCGACTCTTGTAGATGCCTCAGGCAATTTCCATTCGCCGGCATTGATGGTTCGTAAACTTTGGCGCTGGCAGGTTTCATCGCGCGACCTTGAACTCGAATTTCTCGCTCAAATTAATTGGATGAAAAACCGCGGGCTGGAACTCACTCACGCCGATTCGCATCATCACATGCACATTTATCCCGCGGCTGCGGCTGCATTTGCGCGTGCGGTTGGGGCCGAAGGCATCCGGCGTATTCGAGCGCCGCGCTGCAGCTCCTGGCCGAAAAAAGGAGTTATCGGAGGCCCTCACCAGGGAGGGGTCTTCCGCCGTTTGCTGGTGCAAAGCTATCGGAGCACTTTGCAAAATACTCTTTTCCGTAAATTCGAGTCCGCGAACAGCCGCATTTCTTTCTCTTCAGAGGCCAGGCGGGACTCGGCGAACCTTAAATCACATTGGCTAGCCACGTTTGAACATTTGCCCGAAGGGGCTTTCGAGTTCGCATGTCACCCTGGGTTAAGCGACCACAGCTTCTCGGAACGCGATCCTATTCACCTGCAACGTGAGCGTGAATTGCAATTGCTAATGGATCCGGATCTGCGCGCCATGATTGTTCACAACAGAATAATGCTGATTTCGTATCGGCAATTGTCGCCCGACCTATCACCGGCCCAAGAGAACCCCGATCGTAACGTGACAAGCGTCGCCTGATAAATGACCATACTCTTCTGGCTTTCCGTTGCAACTGTCGCATACATCTACTTTGGCTATCCATTCCTGCTGAAAAGTCGCTTTCTGGGCGGTGTCAAGACGTGGCGTCGAGGATACGCGCAGCCCACCGTCAGTTTTATCGTTGCCGCGCACAATGAAGAGTCCGTCATCGGAGCAAAAATCGAGAATTTACTAGCGTCAGATTATCCGCGGGAACGCGTCGAGATTTTGATCGGCAGCGATGGCTCTTCGGACGGTACCGAAGAGATCGTTCGCAGGTTCGCGGATGACGGCGTGGGCTTAATTTCGTTTCCACAGCATCAGGGCAAAAGCGCGATACAAAACGGACTCGTGGCCGCCGCCTCCAGAGAGATTTTAGTTTTTACGGACGCAGATTGCATGTTGCCCGCGAAGGCTCTCCCCCGCCTAATTGAGAATTTCGGAGACGAGCGAATCGGTCTCGTCACAGGAACACCGCGCTATCAGAACGAGCTGGAGACCGATGTTACGCAAAATGAAAGTCTCTACCTGCGTTACGAAACCTGGTTGCGCAATCAGGAAAGTGACCGTGGCCTGCTTGCGATGGCGTCCGGATCGTTATTCGCATTGCGGCGCTCGCTCTGGAAACCGCTCGATCCGAACTGGAGCGACGATTTCGCGCTGCCGTTACAAGTGCAACTGGCAGGCATGAAAACCGTCTCAGATTCGCGCGTCGTTCCGCTTACCCGATTAACGCAGAGCCTGCCGGGGCCAATGTTCAATTTGAAAGTGCGAATCGTTAGCAAAGATTTTCGGACGCTTCTGGCGCACAGAAAACTTTTGAACCCTTTTCGTTACGGGGCCATAGCGGTGGCTCTGTGGTCGCACAAACTCCTACGGTGG
>Ga0102924_1006296_pt1 | contig 11182 bp, 7 predicted proteins | sample PaiPotPPM11metaG_FD_80116 | JGI IMG/M metagenome (GOLD analysis project Ga0102924, IMG submission 80116) | Iron sulfur acid spring bacterial and archeal communities from Banff, Canada, to study Microbial Dark Matter (Phase II) - Paint Pots PPM... ...
GTTTCCGTGCGACTGGCTGAGCGGGACTTGAACGATGAAGTTGGCCGCTATCTAAATCTCGTCGGCTCGTCGCGGGCGCGCGATTTACGCCGCATGACCATCACCGACGCGGGTAGCGGCAACCGCGACATCTTCGTCAGCTACATCAGCGAAGTCCCAGTCTGGAAGAGCACTTATCGCATCATTCTTCCTGAGAAGCCGAACGAAAAACCGCTGCTCCAGGGCTGGGCGATCGTGGATAACACCATCGGCGAGGATTGGAAGAACGTACAGTTGTCATTGATCGCGGGTGCGCCGCAATCTTTCATTCAAGACATTTCGCAGCCACTATATGCACGACGCCCCGAGATACCGCTGCCTCAATCGGCAATGCTGACTCCGCAGACTCACGAAGCGACCATGAGGGATGACAAAGCGGTAGCAGACGTGACTGTCACCAATGGAGCGGTGGGTGCAGGTCAAGGCCGTGGGGTGGGAGGAGCTTTCGTATTTAGGGCACTTCCGGGCACCCACTTATCGGGAACAGTTAGCGATCCTTCTGGCGCTGCCGTCGAAGGAGCGACGGTAGTGTTGCGAAACCGGACAGGTGCGTCGCAAACCACAACAACTGACTCCAATGGGCACTACGCTTTCGCCGGTGTACCAGCCGGCGCCGCGGATGTCAGTGTGCAAAGCCCTGGCTTTCGCACTACCCGAATTCACGTGAACCTCCGACCAAATCAGACAAATCAAACCAATGCGGTATTGACAGTGGGTTCTGTTAATGAGGAGGTAGAAGTAGAGTCTGAAGCGGCGGCCCCGATGGCGATGCCTGTGAATGGAAGAAACTACGACCAGCTTGCACAACTTCAAAGCGCCCAAGTTGCACAAGCCCAGGACCTCGGCGATTACTTCGAATACAACATCAAGCAGGCGATCACGATCGGCAAAAACCAGTCTGCTTTGGTTCCGATTCTCCAGTCACGAATCGAAGCCGAGAAAGTTACACTATGGACCGCCAACGGGAACCAGCTGCCCCTGCGGGCGCTTTGGGTCAAAAATGCCAGCGGACTCATGCTCGACTCCGGAACTTTCAACATCATTGACAGCGGGACATTTGCCGGCGAAGGCTTGCTCGAAACCGTTCACCCTGATGAACGCCGCCTCTTGTCTTATGCAGCGGACACGGCTGTTCGCATTACTTCCCAAACCGAGTCGAAAGACTTGCCCGTCAGCCGCATACAACTTCTGAAGGGAGTGATGTTCATCTCCAGAGAACGGCACGACAACGTGAACTATACAATCCGCAACTCCGATACTGCTGCGCGGCAGGTCGTAATCGAACATCCCGTGCGGGACGGATGGAAGCTTGCCGGAAATCTAAAGCCGGAGGAAACATCCGCGTCGCACTACCGCTTCAAACTAACGGTCGATCCGGATAAGACGAAGGAACTTGAGGTGGAAGAGGTCCATCAAGACGTCTCCCGCTCAATGCTCACCGACCTTACCGAGCATCAAGTTGAAGTTCTTTCAGTCGAAAACGCTCTGACTCCGGATCTGCAAGCTGCGTTTCGCAAGGTGCTCGATCAGAAAAACCAGATCAACAAATTGCAAACGGATACCGAAACCCGGCAAAAAGAACTCAACGGCATTAACGCGGACCAGGCCCGCATCCGCGAGAATATGAAAGCGCTCAAAGGCAGCGCGGAGGAAAAGGCCCTGCTGCAACGCTACACCAAACAGCTTGATACGCAGGAAGACCGCCTGGCCGTTCTCCGCAAGGAAATTGCGGAATTGGGAGAGAAGCAAGCCGAAGAACAGCAAAAACTGGAAGACATGGTGCAGCACATCAATCTGTAGAACTGTCTGTTACGGGTGCGCCGCCCGCTGATCTTGACCTGCGGCAGAGGTGATATGACCGGAACCGCTGACTGCAATGGACTGGTAATTACATGGTTCCGTTTTTTATTGCCGGATCTGCGTACTTGATAGCTCTGGCATGTATTCACATTCTTTCGCCCCGACTTGATCCGGTAGGATTGCACTAATTCGGGACCCTCGCAGTTGACGCAAGCTGGCTCGCTCGTTGAGATTAGAACCATGAGACTCAGGATCAGGCCAGAGCAGAGTGTGCGCAAATCTCTCGAGATAGTGAAGGCGACACGCACCCGAATTGTGCCAGCGGCTGCTAGTCTGGTCTAAGCAGAAATCATGGTCATAAGAGCGGCTACCTCCTCCAAAGAAATAAATTCCGGCGGGAAAATTGATACGGCAGAGAAATTGACTGCGGACCGAATCGAGAACGCAGTGCGAGATGTCTTAACGTCAACGCAATTCATCGACATCCACACCCATTTATATCCTCCAGCGTTTGGAAAAATAGGTTTGTGGGGCATCGATGAACTGCTCACCTACCACTACCTCGAAGCGGAATTCTTCCGTCATTCTGACGTGGCGCCCGAGCGGTACTGGTCACTCCCAAAGCGAGACCAAGCCGATGCCATCTGGCGCACATTGTTCGTCCAGAACACGCCTATCTCGGAGGCATCACGCGGAATCATCGCGGTGCTCCAGGCGTTTGGGCTTTCAACGGACAGTACCGATTTGACCGAAGCGCGGGCGTTTTTCGCAGATCAGTCTCTCGATACGCACATTAAAAAAGTTCTTCAAATGGCAGGTCTCAGCACGGTCGTAATGACCAACGATCCTTTGGATCCCGATGAAATGCAGGTCTGGATGAATGGGGTTCAGAACGACGCTCAGTTTCAGCCGGTGTTGCGGCTCGACCGAATCCTGTGCGAGGGATCGGACCCTTGGCCGCAATTAATCAGTCAAGGTTACAACGTGGATCGCCGTGCATCGCCTGTGTGCATCAAGGAAATTCGTAGATTTCTGTCGGACTGGCAACGGCGAATGCGGCCGGTTTACATGGCGATCTCGTTGCCTGACACATTTCAATTTCCCGAGGATTCCGCGCAAAGCCGGCTATTACGGGAAGCAGTACTGCCGTCATGCCGCGAATTTGATTTGCCTTTGTCGCTGATGATTGGCGTGCGACGGCAGGTGAATCCGAGAATTCGCCTGGCCGGCGATGCCGTCGGCCGAGCCGATCTGCGTTCACTCGAGAGACTATGCCGAGATTTTCCCGAGAACCGTTTTCTAGTGAGCGTGCTCAGCCGCGAAAATCAGCATGAGCTTTGCGTGTACGCGCGAAAATTCAGCAACCTCATGCCATTCGGATGCTGGTGGTTCCTGAACAATCCTTCTATCGTCGAGGAGATCACGCGCGAGCGCATCGAGATGCTCGGGACCAGCTTCATCCCCCAGCATTCTGACGCGCGAGTTCTAGAGCAGGTCATTTACAAGTGGACGAACACCCGCAGGACCCTGGCGCCCATTCTGGCGCAAAGTTACCACCTGGCCTGTGAAGACGGACGAAGCATTACTCGGCAGGAGATCGAACGCGATGTTCAACGCCTGTTCCGTTCCAATTTCGAAAAGTGGACGCGCCAGTAACGTTACAAAATCCTCCCGCGAGAAGTACCAGGTCCTCTGCTGAACAGCCCTTCACGAGTGCTAAAATGCCTAAAGCGAAACCGCTCTTGTAGGCGCGTAGCTCAGTTGGTTAGAGCGCTACCTTGACACGGTAGAGGTCTGGGGTTCGAGTCCCCACGTGCCTACCATATCTTTCAACCACTTACCAAAATCCCTTCCCAACAATCTGGGTCCATTAGGGTCCAATAAGCGCTCCAACTCCAAGAAAACACTCATTCGCAGATTTTCACTGAGCAGCAGAATGAATTGCTTTCGAGGATTTACTGAATCAGGGTTGACTTGCTTTGAGATAACGATCCACTGGGTAGAATCGCATCGACCAGCTTCTCCTGAGCGAGACGCTTGGTCTTCGATGTTGCCTGCAAGTATTGGTTGGTGACGTTGAGGTTGCTGTGACGTAAGTAGTCGCGAATGGTGAGCTGGTGCTCTCCCATGTCTGCCAGAATGCTCCCTACTGAATGCCGAAACGTGTGCCAGCCGACGCCTGCGATTCCGAGCTTCGCGAACGCCGGCTTGATCATTCGGTTTAGTACCGCACCCAGGTCGAGAGGCTTCCTGCCTTTGTTGCGCACAGACGGAAACACAAAATCGGTTTCGGTTGTGTACAAGCTCTGTGCTCTCCACTCCAGTAGGGCATTTTTCAGCGCGGGATGCATCGGCAGAGGTTTCGCAGATGCTTCCGTTTTGGTCGCCTTCAAGTACCCTTGCCTGCGCCAGTAGTAGGAGTGTTGGACGTAGAAGACCTGGTTGGCGAAGTCGCAATCGGTCCAGCGTAGTGCTCCAACCTCCCCTCGCCGCGTACCGAGTGCTCCGATGAGAAAGACCAAAAGCTGGTCCCGGAACTGCAGCTCGGCCAAGCCTTGTTTTACCTGTTCGGGTGACAAGACCAAAGGCGCTCTTCGGCGTTTGGCACTGATGCGCACGCCCGTGCTTGGGCCGCGCTTCCCTCCAGTGCCGACTGGGATTCCCGACGAGATTGGATTGTGGCCACAGAATTCCCAACGGACCGCATGTGAAAACAGGGCCGACATCACGTTCTTGATCTTGGCCCTGGTTCCATCTGCTAGATCTGTCGCCCGGAGCCACCGCTCGACTTCGACGGTCTTCACCTCGTCTAGGAGAAGCTGACTCCAGCGAGGCAGAATCCAGTTTTTTACGACGATTGTGTACACATCTTGGGTGGACACTTCCTTCAGAGGAAGTTCCTCTGAAGTGTAGTGCTCCCAAAGCGTGTTGACCGTTGTCCTGTGAAGGGTCTTGCGCTGCGAATGGTTGTTGATGGTTAGCCGAAGAGCGTCTGCTGCTGCCTGTGCTACCGACTCGGTGGGGAATTCGCTGGCATCGCCGACTTGCAGCTTCCTGCGAACGCATTTCCCGTCGATGTCCTTTTCCCACCATCGGTAAACCCATACTGCTGGCCTTTTCTTCCGCTCTTCGAGATTCAAACTTCCTTGTTGATAACGCGTCCGTCTAAACAAAATCCCTCCTTTGTTTAAACGGCACTGACAGCCGTTCTCAGCATAGCTCAGCTTCTTGCCGAATTCGAATTGTTTTCGTGAGGCCAGAGTTGTTCTCACCCCGCGATTCTGGCCAGCCAGCCGTTGAGTTCGGAAGCGCGAAAGCGGCCACAGCTTGCCAACCTGAACTCCGACTACTGCTCCTCGGCGAGCCATTCTTTGGAGGGTTTTCGGGTGGATTTGCAGGAGAGCAGCTGCTTGATTGGTGTCGAGCAGCGGCTCGAATTGCAGGCTGACATCGGTGGCCCGTTTGGGTGGTTTACGGGGTGTGTGAGACATAAGGACTCCGAATAGATCTTCCGCTGGAAATCAGCATTACTGGCACGTCGCGTGCATAGTCGGCGTAGCCACGGCGCTCGATGAACACACACTCTGAACCGTTGACCATGATCTCGCTGATGTCTGGATCAAGGATGAGGTTCTGAATGGGCCTCAGAAATGGCAGGATGAGTTCGAACCCGTTCATCAGAGCTCTCCGTCCGCTAGTTGGCGAAAATAAGACTTGTTCACATTATTGAAGTAGGGCTTCAGGTACATAAAGGTCGGTGGCAGAGGATTCACTCCGTCGTAGGCCAAGGTCACAGACTGCGCGTTCTTCATTTCCGTAAAGGTTTTGAAGTCGAAGCGAAAGTCGCTCTGCGTGTTGTAGCTCTTTGACGTTGTGACATTAGCTTTGTGCGCGATGGCTTTGCCGGTCCAGAGGCTCACGCGCGCGTCGTGTCCGCTCTCGGAGATGTTGTAGTTCACTTTCCACTGGTCTTCCCTCCCGCACAGCTCGCTGGCGATCTTGGCGGAGAACTCGTTGGACAGGGCGAGAAAGATCTTGGTGCGGAAGGTCTGAAACAGTGTGCGCCAGGTCTCGCCGGGCAAGGTCGAGCGCAGTGAGCTGATGCTTTGGGTGGCGACGATGGGGATGCACTTGGGCTGACGGGACAAGGCAAAGAACTTTTCGTCGCCCGTCGGATCGTTCTCGCCCACGGTGGCGAAGTGCTGGTACTCGTCGCAGATGAAAAACACCTGCCGGAAATACTTCTTGGGGTTCTTCTCAATGTTCGGGATGCGGTTCAGGACGGCACGTTGGAAGTCGAGCTTCATCATGACTCCGATGGCCTTGGCCAGACCTGGGTTGAGCGATACCGGGAAGTTCAAGGCACACACCTTGCCGGCCTCGATTAACTCAGTGAATGGAGGCAACGGTCGTCCGTATTTGCCGTCAACGTTGAGCTTGGGGTCGTAGCACTCCTTCGGCGGACAGAAGGCGCGCTTTACCATCGGGTTGTCGTCGAATAAGGAAAGAAACACCGAGATGCCTTCAACGATGGAGGTGCGCAGCTTGTTCTCGATCCGTCGCCAGTCGTTGTAGAACCAACGCTTCACTCCCTCAAGGATTTCGAGCTTCAGGGGATCAGTTTGTTGTAGGGGCGGCTCGAAGTAGATTTCGTATTCGAGTTGGGATTGTTTGAGCGCTTCTTCCATAGTTGGCGACTGCGCTGCCTTGTGACTTTTGCCCGGCTCGTGTGTAACGAAGTGAAACCGTTCGAACTCGGGGTGGGCGCGAAAGTCGGCGTCAGCAAGGACGAGGTAGTTACAGCCTTTGAGTCGGCGCTCGGCTTCTTCAATCTTCGTTTCGAGTAGTTGTGGATTTATCGCACATTCGTAGACATCGAACAGGGTCACGTAGTCATAGGCGACTTTGTGTAGTTGGATGATGAACTTCACGAGGTTGGTATAGGCCTGTTGCCAGAAGGGTTCCTTGCCTTTGCCGAAGAGATTGTTGAGCAGAGAAGCGATGTTGTACGCGAGCGCATAAGCGTCGAGGTCGTTGTACAGCGGGTTGTAGCGGTAGTCCGCGTTCAGGTTGACCTCGACGTAGTCTTGTTCGCGTCCGTGCTGCTTGAGGATGTCTTTTACCTTGTGGCAGAAGTCGCCCTTCACTTCGAGTACCAGGCCGCCGATGTGCTTCTCGCGGTCGTCAGCTCCGTAGGCGATGAGCTGCTCGGCGTACGGATACATGCAGCCGCTGGTCTTGCCCGTGCCGATTGCCCCAAAGATGGCAATACCGGTGAAGAGTCCGCGCTCGGGAATGGCCAACCAATAGGGATGCTCGGCGGCCGCGGGTGTCCTCGGGTCGTGCACCTCTCCGAGCACTAGGAAAAGATCGTCGCGCTTCCCCGGTTCAGGGTAAGCAGGCAGGGGCATGGGTTTGATCTTGCGAGTGGGCCGAAAGGCGAAGACATAGAGGCCTGAAAGAACGAGCGAGTATCCGATGTAGGGAGTGGTGAAGAGGAACAGGGTGTAGGTGTACTTGAAAAAGGCATAAATCAAGGGAGCACGGATCGAGATCAGATGAAGCATCATGTCGTTCTCAGGAAAGGGCCAGCGGAAGTAGAGGGTGATTCCGGTGGCACAGGCGAGGACGTAGGCGACGAGGCCTTTGGAGGCAAGCACACGCTGGATCACTGTGCACCTCCAACGGGAGCTGTGCTCTTGGATCCGGCCTTTGGCTTGACTGGCTTTGGAGTTGTTTCCGGGTTCTGCGCCAGCCAGGATTTGAACTGGGTGTCGCGTTTGAAGATGAACTACAGAGCTTGGCTTACGACATGGTCGAGGTTGAGGCATGGGTTCTCCTGGGTTGGACCTGGCTAGCGCATGTGAGCAGCGTCGATCTGCTTGGGACAGGAATTGGCGCGAATGCGGACGCGGGATAGCCTTGAGGTTCGCCAATGAGGCGCACATACTGTGGCCGGGAGCGACCCCCGAAGCCGGAAGGGATTTTGGCGCGATACTCGCGCCAAAATGTGGGGTCGCTCCCGGCCACAAAAGGTTTTTTCCCGCGTCCGCATTGCTAGTGGTGTTCATGGTCTTGTTCCTGAACTTTCAAGAGCTTGTCTGGTATTGGAAGTGGAACCACGTGCGGAACCATGGGTGGAATGAGCATTTCGGCAGTTGGTTCCACTTCCGTTGCGGTTTTTGTCGATTGAGACGTGGTCCAGAATGTCGTGCGACTCAGGTAGGAGATGGGTTTGGAAGGCCATCTTTTGTCGCTCCGGAATGGGGTTAATGAGGGCGTTGACCTCGGTTGGGGAGAGTCCTTTGGTCACCCAGTCCTGGTACATCTGATCGAACAAGTGCCCTTGGTATCGCTGATCTCCGTCGCGCAATAACTCACGATCCGGGCGCGTTAGTTGGCTGGTCTGACCGCTCTCCCAGAGCTGGCGGACGGTGAAATACCGGCAGACATGCTGCGTGTTAACCAGAGGGGTCGGGATAGAGCTGCGGTTAAAAAACTCCTCAGCCCGATGAAATTTCCTACCGTGGGGAGCCGCATAGACCATCTCGAACGCTGGCAAGCGGCGCAGCAAAGGCTGATAGTTTTCGAGATAGGAAACGAAGCCGAGAAGGCTGTTCCCGGTAGACTCGCAGTAGACGAACGCGGGGACAGAGTGATTCGATCCCGGTTCCGGACGGCCGAGAAAGATAGGAAACCGGTCTACGAAATACCTTTGAGTTTCTGATTGGGACTTCGTGCCCTTGTAGTTTCGGTGAGGCAGGAGGGCAAGCGGAAGGTCAAGCGTTTGGTGGAAGTAGCGGACTTTTTCTTGCTCGGTTTCGAGGTAGTCGAGATCGGGATGGGCCAGAACAAAGTCCAGAATGAGGAGCCGGGTGTGGATCAGTTCGTCAGAGAGACGACGGCGATTGCGGAGATTGTCCTTCTCGATGGACTCGTAGAAGGGGCGTGCAAACAGGTTGTAGATCAGCGTGTGGCGAGCCAGTCTAGCAGTCCGTATATGACCGTGCGCCAGGGCTTTCATGGTCAAGCGGGTGCCCATACCCCCTCGATTGACCCCGGCAAAATCGAAGAACTGGCGTTGGGTGAAGTATCCGGAGTGGGTGGCGACGAGGTAGAGGAAGCGCGCTTCGGTCGGGGTGTAACCGTATCGAGCGATGGCCTCGACGTATTCGGCACGAATGCTCATAGGGAAAGAATGTCCTGCATGATTTCGGGATCGGCGATAGCGGGGCGCAGGCGCACGGCGTCTTCGGCGAAGGCGTACAGGGTGAATCCGGCGCGCGCTTTGCCGGCGATCTGAGCGTTGCGGTACTCGCCGCTGAGGAACTCAAGGTCAATCTTGGTTTGTTCTTGATCCGGGGTTTCGTATTCCAGTCGGAGGTCGGGAAGGGGAATCTTTCCGCTCACGACCGTCAAACCGTGGGCCTCGGCAATCTCGTGCCTGCGCGCGAGCTGTTCCGCGGCTGGCAAATCGTGAATATTTGCCAGCTCGCGATTGATGGATCCCTTGAGTTCAAAGTCGAGAATCACGCGCTTGACCTTGCCTCCCGCTTGCGTTATTCGCTGGTTCTCGCGCTGGTACAGGCGATAGATTGCGGCATCGTGGCGCGCTTCCCGTCGCTTAACGAAGCCGTGATAAAAGACCTGGCGGGAGGCAGTGTTGGCCGGCCGGCTGTGCTCGATATAGCGACGGCCTTTGCGCGTCAGGCCGACGTAGACGTTGCGTTCGGTATAAGTCGTGCGCGTCTGTACGAGTCCCTGCTCGACCAGATGTTTCAGGTCGCGACGCGCCTGGCGGGCGTCGCCGGCATAGCGATACTGGACTAGATCCTCGGTCTTGATTGCGCGAAAAGCTCCGATGTCAGCGAGGGTCTGTACCTCGGAGTCGCGAAGGCCGTAGGCGCGTTCCCGTGTGGGATTGGGTTCTCTTGGCTCTGCCGTTCGAGGCGAAGGAGTCTGTTCCTGGGCCCGAATCTCACGCTGAGGAGGCTGGGGGTGCAAGCCGCCTCCGCCCTGGCCTCTCGCATCGGAAGTGTGCTGCCCGCCGGAGGACTCGGCTGGACGGCGAACGGTCGAATCGCAGCTTTCGTCGCGAGGGTCATCCCGATCGTAGCGCGACATCAGTTCAACTCCTCGCGATGCAAATGCGGCGGCATTGGCGTGCGGCCGGCATTCAGTTCGCGGTCAAAGTGGGCGAGCTTGCGGCCGGTGTGTTTCAGGCGCGTATACGTCTGGCGAGCAAGTTGGCGAGACTTGCTTCGGGAGGGCCGAATTGCCCTATGTAAGGAAAGAGGCTGGCAGGTGGCAAAACCTCAATGCATCAAGCAGTCAATTTTTCCGTAGACGCGTTGGTGGTCGAGGTTGTTTTGCCGAATTCGAATTGTTTTCGTGAGGCCAGAGTTGTTCTCAGCCCGCGATTCTGGCCAGCCAGCCGTTGAGTTCAGAAGCGCGAAAGCGCCAAAGCTTGCCAACCTGAACTCCGACTTCACCGTTTTGACCGCTGGTCATTGAGCGTAATCGAGATGTTTCGCCAATTAGTTCCTCGCCGGTGATCTCGATTATGGCGACCATCGCGAGTTCGGGCCAAAGAAATCACAGGACGGGCTGACAACTACCGGTGGATTTTTGACCGAGTGTGGGACCAATTGTGGCCGCTGCTCTCGCGAGCGGGAACCGAGCCACAGGTGGAGGAAGCCTTTCAAACAGGGGCGAGCGTCTATTATAAGCGGACTGATAATTGGCCTAGCGCCTTTGTGCTTCGCATCCTAAGCGATCCCAAGTTTCCCAAAACGCGAGATGCCCAGGTAAGCTTCTTCGCGGATTCCTTGGCAGGTCTGGGTGAAATTACTCCCCGTTATTCTCGCGACATTTGCACCAAGGAACGTGAAAAGCAAAAACGAGCACATCATATTATTCGATTCGAGTTTTATATCGAGTGCTCTTGCGGCTTTAAAGGCCACTCTCGCGATCACGGTTGCCCGAAATGCGAAACTAAACTTCCTGGGCCGTGGCAGTCGCTATTTCCGTGTTGAAATTGTGACTTGTCGGTTTTTGTGGCGGTCTTTACGTAACGTACGTACGTAACGTTAAGACACGCCTCGTCGTAGACGAATCGACAAAATAATTTAATAGATCGAAGAATTTGTGCATATCGCAACTGGTCCCTGCCCAATGACATGATCGCCAAGAATCGTGACCTGCACACACCGCGCTTTTTTTCACAATATTTTTCTCACAATATTTTTCTCTGTTGAACCACATTAAAAATGTCCCCTGTCGACCCCAGTAGAAATGTCCCCATTTCGGAGATGCTTCCGGTAGGAGGCACTCAGATTGGGGA
>Ga0102924_1006299_pt1 | contig 11181 bp, 10 predicted proteins | sample PaiPotPPM11metaG_FD_80116 | JGI IMG/M metagenome (GOLD analysis project Ga0102924, IMG submission 80116) | Iron sulfur acid spring bacterial and archeal communities from Banff, Canada, to study Microbial Dark Matter (Phase II) - Paint Pots PPM... ...
CAAAACCGGGCTATTGGGACGTCGGACGGATCATCCGGGTTTCTTTCCTGATACGAGGTTCGTTCCAGGCGTGCAATTGAACCGACAGTCAAGGCATTTAGCGCGGTCGCCGGGTCAATTATAGCGCTCGTCTCGTCGTGCAGCAAGTAGCTCGGGTATTCGCCCGGCGCATCCTGCGGCAACTCCCGTTCCGTCAGATTACCGGCTGAAACGACAAATAGCACGTCGAATTCGCGGGCCAGCGTGTCGAGGACGACAGCCAGGCCGTCCAAATGGCGCCCATCGTACACCTTGCGCGAGTCACCAAAGGAAATATTGAAAATGCGCGCACCATAAGATCTAAAAAAATACTCGACCGCGTTGCGCAGCTCATTTTCCATTAAGGCCACATCGTACTTGCCCTCGGCATCCACTCCCGCCGCATAACTTGCTTTCGAATCGAGCAATCTGCCACTAAGAATCCAGAATCCCGGAACAAATACACCGTTCGCAACGCTATCCGCAAGATTATCGTACAGGGCGATCCCCGACACATGCGTACCGTGACCATGATCGTCCGTCGCAGGTAGCCTCGGGGTGCCGCAAAACGACTGGGCATCCGCGATGGCTGGGCTTAACAGCGGGTGATTTTCTAATACGCCCGTGTCCAAAATGGTAATGCGCGGAGCGGCTTCATCTGGGGCGGAAATAGGTTCCAAGTTCTTAAGCGAGATGCGAAGAGCCGAGCTGTCGAGCGCATACCTTGGCAGGAGATCCACGCGCCTTACGTCCTGGTGTCGCAGAAGCAGCTCGTATAATTTGAGGTTCATATGCACTCTAAGCAAGACGACTTCAGAGCGCGCTACGGCATCCAAGACGATGCCCGCATGTTCTTTGACGTACTCCCGGAAAGCCGCCACAGCCTGATGTGAGGTTTGAGTATTCTCGTACGGCCATAGTTCGACATCGAGCACGAACTCGTCCGTATCGGGCCGGCCCTCAAACTGCAAAGCACGACCCTTACGATCTTCGGGACTCCATTCCGTCACAGCCCTTAGCGCATAAAGAAGATTCTGCCTTGAAACTTCTTCGCCCCGGCTCAAACTGCTTAGGCGTGATTCGAACGCGGCTAATGCAGCCTCAGAGGCAAAGCCGAGAACGATGTTGTTGCGTTCTTGACTAACCAGTTCGATCCCAGGAAGGCTCACCAATTCTTCCGAGCTGAGTGCATCAGAAAAAGCGAAGCGTAGCAAAAGGCGGTCGTCGCGTCTGCCTTCCTGTTCGCGCGCATGCGCCATGGCAGATGTTAAATCGGACAGTAACTCTGCGGCATGGGACTGGGGATCCTTGAGATCTGGTCTAGGACGAAAGGGAAAACGGCCCGGCCGTCTTACGTTTATTGGTTCAGCGCGCGAGAGTCTTATGTGCTCGTAGCTATTTCGATCCAATTGCCCACATCCGATTCCTTCGTTATTTCAGGAGCGCGCGTCTTTGTTTCTCTTTTTTTATAGCTCTTAGCAGGGACGTTTTGGACAGGAATTCCGCGTTCGCCAACACCATTTCCTTAATGGCCCGACGGACAATACGCTCGATATCTGCATAAGTTGTTCCAACGAGCGTTCTGATCAAGGCGGGGTCGTCAGCCTCAAATTGCCGACGCACACCGCGTAATTTCGCTTCCAGGAACTCAGCGATCTGCTGGGTGGCCGGCTGTCCAAAAAACATGATCTCATCGAACCTTCGCCAAATGGCATAGTCCAACGTTGCTTCGTGGTTAGTCGCGGCAATCAGTATGCTTCGACCTTGATAATCGTCGAGCATTTGGAGAACCGCGTTAACAACACGCTTTAGTTCACCATGATCATCTATCGCAGCCCTTTCACGCCCAATCGCATCGAATTCGTCAAACAGGACGACCAGCGGCTGAGCCGTGACAAAATCGAAAACCTTCCGCAGGTTTGTTGCAGTCTCGCCAAGATATGAAGAGACAACTGCGTCAAGGCGTAATACGACAAAAAGGCGATCGAGCTCGCACGCAATCACCTCTGCAGTAAGAGTCTTACCGCAACCTGGAGGACCGTAGAATAGTAGTTTGTTTACAGCCTTTAGCCCATAGCTTGTTAATACATCGCTGCGGTTGTGCTCCAGCAAGATCGTTTCCAGCAAACTTTTTGTCTCGTCCGCGAGAACAACGTCACTTAAACCGCGAGCGGGCGCGCGGGATGAAAGGAGCGGGACACCACTCTCCCGGTCAGTTGGCGCGCCCTTAGGAACGACTTGCAACTGGCCGGCGCGATATTGGCCATATAGGATGCGCTCTAAGTCATTGGCAAGAAGGTGATGCTGCTTCTGGCGCTCTTCAGCTATCACTTGCTGCGATAGCTCCTTGAAAGAGTCAACGTTTCCTTCGGCGCCCGATTTTATTAGCTGCCGCAACAAGCGTCCACTAGGCATGTTCACCCACCCCCTTTACTTATTTATACGGCCACTTTGTGCCACCGTCCTGGCACAGTGCACGTTCCCTTGGCGTGCTTGCCGGTGATCACGCAGGGGGAATCGCATCTCTTAGTGAGCCGGGTGCGACGACAACGGCGCCCCCCGATGATTCTTTCGAAGATAGTGAGCCGGTAAGATCCGGACCCTGGCCGCCGTGTTCCTCGACCCAATGACAGGCTGCAAAATGGCCGGGCGCATATTCAGTGAACGGCGGTACCTCGACCTTGCAGCGTTCGAACGCAACCGGGCAGCGCGTGTGAAAACGGCAGCCGGACGGCGGGTTCACGGGCGAGGGAATGTCACCGGTCAGCACGATGCGTTTGCGGCGCTGCTCGACGTGCGGATCGGGAATGGGAATCGCGGACAGCAGCGAGATCGTGTAGGGATGGAGCGGGCGCTCGTACAGGTCGTCCCGATTTGCGAGCTCCATGATCTTTCCAACGTACATGACCGCGATGCGGGTCGAGATGTGCCGGACGACCGAAAGGTCGTGCGCGATGAAGAGATAGGTCAAACCGAGCTGGCTTTGCAGATCCTCGAGCAGATTAATCACTTGCGCCTGAATCGAGACGTCGAGCGCCGACACGGGCTCGTCGCAGACGATGAACTTGGGATCGACGGCCAGCGCGCGCGCAATGCCGATCCGCTGACGCTGGCCTCCCGAGAACTCGTGCGGGTAACGATTGGAGTGATACGGCTGCAGGCCGACCAGCCGTAAGAGCTCCTGCACGCGCGCGTCGATAGCTTTTCCCTGCGCCAGATGGTGGATCTTCAGCGGCTCCGCGACGATGTCGCCGACCGTCATGCGCGGATTCAGCGATGCGAACGGATCCTGGAAAATGATCTGCATCTCGCGCCGCAGCCGGCGAATCTCACCACGCGGCAGATCCAAGATCGGCTTGCCGTCGAAACAGACTTCTCCTTTGGTGGCCGGCAGCAGCCGCAGGATTACCCGTCCGACAGTCGTCTTACCCGACCCGGATTCGCCGACCAAGCCCAGCGTTTCGCCGCGCGCGATCGTGAAATCTACGCCGTCGACAGCCTTGACGTCGCCGATGTGACGCGAGAGCAGCCCCGCGTGGATCGGAAAATACTTGTAGAGGCCGGTGACTTCAATCAGATTGTCCGTGGCGGTTTCGATTATCGGCTGGGCGCTCATGTATGGCTGACCGTCTCGACTTCGATCGTACGCTGGTCCTTCGCGCGTTCGTCGTAAAGGAAGCAGCGCGCAACATGGCCTTCGCCGAAATCGTAGACCGGAACGGGTTCGGCGCAGATCGGCATGCGGTACCGGCAGCGCGGTGCAAAGGCGCAACCCGGCGGCAGGCGCAGCAAATTCGGCGGCTGACCTGGAATCGGCTCGAGCCGTTGACGGTCGCGAATGTCCAGGCGCGGCAGCGACGCCAGCAACCCTTGCGTGTAGGGCATTTTGGGAGAATCGAAGATCTGCTCGGCCGTGCCGTACTCGACCATGTTGCCGCCGTACATGACGAGCACATTTTCGCAAACTTCCGCCACGACTCCCAAATCGTGCGTAATCATGATGATCGCGGCGCCCGTCTCGTGCTGCATTTCGTTCATCAGTTCGAGAATCTGAGCTTGGATCGTGACGTCCAAGGCAGTCGTCGGTTCGTCCGCGATCAGCAGCTGCGGATCGCACGACAGCGCCATGGCGATCATGACGCGCTGACGCATTCCGCCCGAGAACTGATGCGGAAATTCTTTAATCCGCTTTTCGGGAAGCGAAATGCGAACCTTTTTGAACATTTCGATGGTTTTTTCGGTCGCTTCTTTTTTGTTGTAGCCTAAATGCAGCTGAACCGCTTCGGAGATCTGTTCGCCTACCGTGAGCACCGGATTGAGCGACGTCATCGGATCCTGAAAGATCATCGCGATCTTGTGGCCGCGGATCTTGCGCATCTCCGACTCGGACTTGGTCAGCAAATTCTCGCCGTTGAAGTACACCTCGCTGCTCGGATCGATCACACCGGGCCGCTGGATAAGCCGCATGATCGAGAGCGCGTTGACCGACTTGCCCGAGCCGGATTCGCCGACGATGCCCAGCGTCGAACCGGCTTCCAAGGAGTACGAGAGGCCGTTGACGGCAGTGACTAACCCATCCTCGGTATTGAACGTAGTCCGGAGGTTTTTGACTTCGAGCAGCGGCACGCGCGCGCTTAAATTCCGGTTAGCGACAAGATGGTGCCGACAACGACGAACATCACGGCAAAGATGCCCGTTATGCGCTTGAGTTGTTCTTCAGCGCCCAGCCGGCTGTATGCAGACTCGACGCGGCCGCCGAGCGTTCCCGAAAGCCCTTCCTGCTTGGTAGTTTGAATGGCAAGCAGCGTGATCAGTCCGACGGCTGAGATGACGAACAACCCAGCGAGCCCGTGCGTAAGCCAGCTTGCATGCTGCCCAAACCAGGTCGGTGTCATACGGGCTCCTCCACGCGTTCGAGATTGCCGGCTTTGCCGGACGCCGGCCGTAAGACGCTCTCGACGCGCGCCGCCACGTCCTCGCCGGTAAGTCCGAAGAGCGCGCGCTGCTTCGGTTGAGAATCGTGCTGCACGAGGACGTTGGGAATGCCGATGCGTTCGACCGTCACGTTTAACCGGCGATCCGAAACGAACTCGGCGACGGCGGATCCGAATCCGCCCGCCAGCGAGTGTTCTTCTAATGTAATGAAATGCACGTGCGACTCCGCCAGCTCGAGCAGCAGCGCTTCGTCGAGCGGTTTGACAAACCGCATGTTGACGACCGTTGCCCCGGGCGCGAGCGCATGCGCGTCGAGTGCGATGTCTACCGTATTTCCGTAAGCCAAGATCGCCACGGCTGCGCCGTGGCGCAAAACCTCGGCGCGTCCGTGCACGATCGGCGCGACCGGATCGCGATATTTTCCGCTCGTCGAACCGCGCGGATACCGGATCGACGCCGGACCGTCGAGCGAGAGCGCGTGCTCGAGCATCGGCTGCAGCTCTTCTTCGTTGCGCGGCGCCATGCACGTCATGTTGGGCAGCGTACGCATGTACGCGATATCGTACAGCCCCATGTGCGTCGGACCGTCGTCGCCCACAACGCCGGCTCTGTCCATGCAAAAAACGACCGGCAGATTCTGCACGCAGACATCGTGCACGACTTGGTCGTACGCGCGCTGCAAGAATGTAGAGTAAATCGCACAGACCGGCCTCAGGCCGTTGGTGGCCGCGCCGGCCGCAAAACAGACCGCGTGCGCCTCGGCGATGCCGACGTCGAAATACCGTTCGGGAAAACGCTTCGCGAACTTCGAGAGTCCCGTGCCGTCGGGCATGGCGGCGGTGATGCCGATCACGCGCGGATCCTTTTCCGCGATAGCGATCATCGCGTCGCCGAACACGTCCTGAAATTTTGGCGCGGCGCCCGCTGAAGGTTTCTTGCTGCCGTCGCGCGGTTCAAACGCGTTGGCTCCGATCCCGTGGAAGGTTCGCGAATCGCGCTCCGCAGGTTCGTATCCTTTGCCCTTGACCGTCCGAATGTGCAGGAGGACGGCGCGCGGAATCGCTTTGGCCGTCTCGAGCGCATCGACGAGGGTGTCGTAATTGTGTCCATCGATAGCGCCGATATAACGAAACCCGAGTTCTTCGAAGATGACGGCGGCTTTTTCCGAGGGAGCGATGAAACGCATCGCGCCCAGCTCGGCCGACTCAAACGCTTTTTTCGCCATGCCGCCAAGCGGCAGGCGGTCCAGCACGTGCTTGCCGGTTTCGCGCATTTGATTTGCGAACGGCTTGCTGCGCAGCACCGAAAGGTACGCCGCGATCGAACCAACATTCGGCGCGATCGACATCTCGTTATCGTTAAGGATCACGATGAAGTTGCTGCGCATCTGGCCGGCGTTATTGAGCGCTTCATATGCGAGCCCGCCCGTCAACGCGCCGTCGCCGATGACCGCGACGATCGTTTCCTTACCGCCGGTGAGGTCGCGCGCTTGCGCCATCCCGAGCGCGGCCGAAACGCCCGTGCTGGCATGGCCGGCGCCGAAGCAATCGTACTCGGACTCCGAGCGCATCGCGAAACCTGAGATGCCGCCGCCTTTGCGCAGCGTTGTAAAACGATCGCGCCGTCCCGTCAGCATTTTGTGCACGTAAGTCTGGTGACTCACGTCCCACACGATGCGGTCCTTCGGCAAATTCAGCGTGCGATGAAGCGCCAGCGTTAACTCCACGACGCCCAGATTGGGAGCGAGGTGCCCGCCGTTTTGCGCGCAGACCTCAACCAGCAACTCGCGAATCTCGCGAGCCAGCTGATCGATCTCCGGACGGGAAAGGGCTTTGACGTCGGCGGGGGAGTCGATGCGTTCGATTACCATGGGCGGACCCCACCCTTCGACAGACCGGGAATCGGTGTCCCCCGCCGCGAGGAAGGAACCCGGCCGGGCCCGGGGTTAGTACGGTAGGTGCTCGACCATCCGGTCCTCACGCCATTACCCGTGCGAAACCGGCGCGTTTGGCGCGATCTGGCGCGGATTCTTTCCACAATCTTCAATCCGTTCTTGACTGCGCTGGCCCTGTTCGTGATCCTTTCGTACGTGCTCGCGCAGGGCCGCACCGACGAGTTTTGGTGGCTGCTGTTCCTGAGCACATTCTTCACGTCGCTCGGACCGATGCTCTTCATCTTCTGGCTCTATGCGACCGACCGCATATCGGATCTCGATATGTCGATCCGCGAAGAGCGCGAGAAAGTTTTTTTCGTATTCGTGATCTTCTATCTCGCCGGCACAGCGACGCTATGGCTGACACACGCTCCGAAACTGCTGATCGCTTCGCTGGCGGGTTACACGCTCGCGACGGCGATCGTGCAATACATCACCCGGTACTGGAAGATCAGCACGCACGCGGTCGGTATCACTGCGCCGCTGGTGGCGCTCAGCTTCTTGTACGGGCGCCAGCCGCTGCCATTTCTCGTGCTGATCCCGATGGTCTGCTGGGCGCGAGTGTACTTGCGCGCGCATACCGTCGCGCAAGTGGTAGCGGGCGCCGCGCTGGCGACCTTCAGCGTAACCTTTTTCTTCTGGCTGTTCCACATCAAAGCTTTAGCAGTTTAAGAATTTGCAGATGGGCCGAAGGCCGGGGGCCCCATGCGCTTTGCGTATGGGGGGCGTGGAGCGCGCAGCGCGGATACGCCTTTTAATCATAACCTAAAGTATCGTCGAACACGAGCGCGGGCTGTTCGATGCCGTTTGGAAGAACGAACGTCAGATGTTCGGTATCGCTCGCGCCGAGAATCTTGTGAGCGGCGGTACCCGCAGTCGCATAATAGGCGCGGCCGTGATTGTCGAAAACGTGCGCGCTGCGCAGCGTCCAGTGGTACCGCTCGCCATACGGGCAGAATACGCGCGCGATCACTTCATATGCGGTCATTCCGGGTAAAGCCGGATGGCGCTCTACGTTCGTTACGGTAAATCCGGTTTCATAATCCCACAACACGGTGCCCAGCGGCACGGGCATCGGTGGACGCCCAAGAATCGACATTGCGTACACGCCCAGCCCCAGGACGACAACCGCGAGCAGGCTGATAGCCGCGATAGAGATTAACTTTGTCATGCAAAGTTACTGTAGCACTTCTCGTTGCGGGCGTCCAGCCCTGGCTCAGACCTCCGGAGTGTGGATATGCTCGGGACGAAAACCAACGCCTATCACGCGCGCCGGGATGCGGCGCAAGAGTGGAAACCACGTGAAGAGCCTCAGGAACAGCGGACCTTTGCCGGACTCAGGCGCCCGCGCGGGCTGCGTTTGCAAAACCTTTCTAATGATCACGTTTTGAATCAGCAGCTGCAGCCCTTGCGTCATAACGGTGGGAAACGTCCGGCGGCGCTGCACGGCCTCCAAGTCCGGCTCGCGATTCGCGGCTAATGCCGGATAGAGAATATTCGCGGCGGCGACCGCGTCCTGAACCGCCAGATTGATGCCGACTCCGCCAATCGGCGACATCGCGTGCGCCGCGTCACCGATGAAAAGCAGCCCGTCGCCGTACCATTTTTCCAGCCGGTCGACCTGAACGGTCAGCAGCTTGATGTCGTCCCAACTTTGCAGAGCCTCCACGCGATCGCGCACGAACGGTGCTTGGTCGGCGATGCCGGCGCGAAAATCTTCCAAACCGCGCGCTTTCAGCGTTTCGAACGTTCCCTTTGCAATGACGTAGGCGCATTGCCAATACCCCTCGCGCATGAGCATAACGAAAATTCTTCCGTTCTTGATGTACCCGAAGACCTGGCCCGGATCTCCCGGCTCGCGCGGGAGGCGCAGCCACAACGCGTCCATCGGTGCGCCGAAATCCCTCACCGGCAGGTGCGCGCCTTCACGCAACGTCGAATGGCGGCCGTCGGCGCCGACCGTCAAATCCGCGTGGATTTCGATCTCGCCTTGCGGCGTTGAAGCGCGAACGCCCAGGACTTTCGCGCCGTCCGTCAACAAGCCGGTCGCTTCAGTTTGCATCAACATATGAAAACCCGGGTAACGCTTGCCGTGTTCGGCCAGAAAATTCAGAAAATCCCATTGCGGCATGAAGGCCAGGAACTTGCAATGCGTCGGGACGTGCCGCAGGTCGACGAACGGATATACTCGATCGTCAACCACACCCGAGAACTGCGTGATTTCGCTGTGCGGAAGCGACAAAAATGCGTCCAGCAGGCCGAGCTCCCAGATCAGTTCCAGAGTCGACGGATGAATCGTGTCACCGCGGAAATCTCGAAAGAAGTCGGCGTGCTTCTCCAGCACCGCAACCTCGATGCCCGCGCGCGCCAGCAAGAACCCGAGCATCATGCCGGCCGGTCCACCGCCCGCGATCGCAACTTTAACGTTCAAAAGTGATCTCCGGCAATTCACCGAGCGTCGCCGTCACCGCACTTCGGAAGCGTTCCGGATCGCCCGTGGTGATGCACGTGATCGCGCCGGTGCCCGGCGCAAAGCCTTCATCGGCTGCCATCGCCGCCGCGCGCTCCGCCTGCACGCTCGCTGGATCCACGCGCGCGATACGATCGCCAAGCACCGCCGCGAAGTGCGAATTGAGCAGCGGATAATGCGTGCACGCTAAAATGACCGCGTCGAGATCGCGCGGCAGCTGCGCGCACACGGCTGCCACTGCCGCGCGCGGCTCGGGCCCTTCCAGTTTTCCGGCTTCGACCAGCGGCACGAGAGCCGGCGCCGCGATTTCGACGACGGCGGCCCCAGGAACGCGAGCGAGGATTGCCTTCGTATAGGCACCGCTGCGCGCGGTTGCCGACGTCGCGATTACGCCGATACGTTTGTACTCGGAATGTTCGATCGCAATCGCCGCAGATTCAATGAGGTCGACGATCGTAGCACGCGACCGGGGCCAACCCTGTTGTGAAGCGGTCGCACATGACGTGTTGCACGCCATGACGATTGCGTCCGCGCCGCGTTCGTCCAAAAACATAATGTTGGCGCGAAGGAACCCGACCAACTCGGGCACGCCCCGGTCGCCGTAAGGCACATGCGCCTGATCGGAAAAGAACACGATATCGTGCCGCGGCAGTTTCGCGTGAAGCTCGCGCAGCACCGTGAGTCCGCCCAGCCCGGAATCGAATAAACCTAAAATTAATTGCTCTCCGTGTAATCCACGATGCCGTCGGCGATCGCCTGGGCCATCTTTTGCCGCCAACTGCTCGATTGCAAGAGCGCCAAATCGTCCGGGTTTGAAATGAACGCCGTTTCGACGAGCGTAGCCGGCATATCGGCGTGGTTGATCACGTACAGTTTGTCTTTGATGACGCCGTTGCTTTTGATGCCGAGCTCGGATGCGATCCGGCGATTAACCGCTTGGGCGAGCGCGAAGTCAGTGGCTTTGAAATAATACGTCGTCACGCCGTGCGGCCCCGAGTTGACATAACTGTTGACGTGAATGCTAATCAGCAATCGTGCGCCCTTCGAATTCGCGATGTCGTCGCGCGCCTGCAGCTCGTCATGCGCCGAGTCGCCGGGTGCAAAGACGTCGCGGTCGGCCTCGCGCGTCATCACAACTTGCCAGCCGCGCGCAATCAACAGGTCGCGTACGCGTTTGGCCACGTCGAGCGTCAGTATTTTTTCTTGCGTGTCGCCGTGCACGGTGCCGGGATCGCTGCCGCCGTGACCGGGATCGATCGCGATCAGGTTTGGGTTGGCCGCCACGTAGCCCGACGCGCTTGGCGAGGGAGCCGGCGTGGCCATGGCGGTGGCATTGGAACCGAACGTCCCGGCTCCGCTGCGCGGTGCGTCGGCCACCGCGCGATTGGTCACCGTAACGGTGATGCCGCCATCGCTGGGAGCGACGTCGACTTGATCGAACGCGGAGAGTGAGAGTGCGACGCGCACAGTATCGGCACTCAGCTGGCGCGTGCGCACCGAGGAAACCGGATCGCCGGCAATCTGATCGCTCGGCGGCATTACCAGGCGGGCACCGTGAATATCGATCCACCACCGGTTGTCGGGGGGACGCAACCGGTGCCACTCGTAAGCGCCGTCTCCGCTAACCGCAATTCGAATCGTGACGCTGCCGGGTTGCGGCTGAACGTCAACTGCGGTGACTTCCACGGGCTGCGGCGTAGGCGCCGGCGTTGCGTAAGGCGGAGAAGTCGTCGTTTTCGCCGCAGCCCGTGGAAGTCACCGCAGTTGACGTGCAGCCGCACCCCGGCAGCGTCACGATTCGAATTGCGGTTAGCGGAGACGGCGC
>Ga0102924_1006300_pt1 | contig 11180 bp, 8 predicted proteins | sample PaiPotPPM11metaG_FD_80116 | JGI IMG/M metagenome (GOLD analysis project Ga0102924, IMG submission 80116) | Iron sulfur acid spring bacterial and archeal communities from Banff, Canada, to study Microbial Dark Matter (Phase II) - Paint Pots PPM... ...
CCCATCTGCCGGTCCAAGAAGTTCAAAAGGTCGGAAGTCAGATAGGGAACCGGCGTGTCCACCGTTATCGGGAACGACACGTCGCCTGCAAACTCGGCGCGCGCCGCCGTGGTGACATCCTTGAGGAACATCGCCTGTGACTCTTGTTCCTGTTCCGAGCCGCCGCGGATCAAGACTCGGCATGCCTCCTCGAAGTCAAAGAGCCAAAACGGCAGTTGCAAGTTGTCGACATTGACCGTTTCGGCCAGATCGGGAAACGCGGACGGGTACTCATTGTGCGGGTCTAGCAGAATGACGTGCGCGTTGGGATGTTTGTCGAGCATCGATGAGAGGATCAAGGTCAGCGCGCACGATTTTCCCGCGCCGGTCGCACCGAGCAGCGCAAAATGTTTCGTCAACAATTCGTTGACCATCAGGAAAGCGGGCTGCGTCGAGTCGTTATAGAGTGTGCCGACCTGAATGCTGGATCGCGACGACGGAACGTAGACCGTCGCCAATTCCGCGTTGCTTGCGCAAATGACGGGCGTACCGGGTGCTGGATGGTTCGAGACTCCGCGCAGAAAATGCGATCCGCCGTATTCGGCGTGAAAGATTTCACCTAAGAGGTCCACGACGAGTACCCGGCCTGAAGGGGACGCAGGCTCCAGCCGGACGGCTGAGATCGTGCCGACGACCTCGCCGACGGGGCCGTTTATGCTGACCATCGCGCCCACCCGGACGGAGCTCAGCTCGTTCACAGCGGTCTCTAGGCTCGCCATGATCTGCGAACCGTCGACCGTCAAAACACGCCCGAGAACCTCGTTCATACCTACACTTTTCGTCTTTTAAGCAGGCATCGCCTCGAATGGCTATGGTAGAATAGCGCGCGGCGAGGGCATGTGGCGGAATTGGTAGACGCGCTGGATTTAGGATCCAGTGGGGCAACCCGTCAGAGTTCGAGTCTCTGCTTGCCCAGCTCCGCTCGGGTTACCACATGCCGGCCTCGCTTTTGGGCCGGGTTAATCGCTCGGCCGGCATGTGATAACCCTCGCTATAGACAGACGACGGAAACAGAGAATAGAACTAGACCATGAGAGGCCAGACGTTAAAAGGCTAAGAATAGGGCGGGTCGCGCGGAAGTAGCTCAGTGGTAGAGCATCGCCTTGCCAAGGCGAGGGTCGCGAGTTCGAATCTCGTCTTCCGCTAAGTTTTATGACAGAATCCACCGTAACAAAACTTGCACCGACGCAGGTCGAGCTGCTCATCGCTATTTCGCCCGACGAAATGCGCGAGGCAGAAGATCGCGCCTTCAAGCGCCTGGTAAAGAAAGCGAAGCTGCCGGGTTTCCGGCCGGGCAAAGCGCCGCGCAAGATCTTCGAGCAGGCTTATGGCGCAGAAACGATCGCGAGCGAAGCGATGGAACACGTCGTGCCTGAGGTCTATGCAAAGGCGGTGCGCGAGCACGATCTCGAGCCCGTCGATCGCCCGCATATGGAACTGTTGCCCGGCGAGGAAGGTGCGCCGCCGCGGATCAAAGCTGTGGTTGAAGTTCGCCCGGAGATTACGCTGGGAGAATACAAAGGCCTAAAACTCAAACGCGTCCCATCGCCCGTAACTGAAGAAGACGTCGATCGCAGTTTGCAGACGCTGGCGCGGGAGCGCGCGACGCTCGTACCCGCGGAGCGCGAAGCGCGCCTAGGCGATGTCGTCACGATCGATTATGAAGGTAAGGTCGATGGCGTCGCGTTCGACGGTGGCTCGGCGAAAGGCCAGACGACCGAACTGGTCGAGGGCCGTTTCATTCCAGGCTTTGCAACGGGTATCGCGGGCATGAAAGCGGGCGAGACCAAAGACGTCCAAGCGACCTTTCCCAAAAAATATCAGCAGCCCGACCTCGCCGGCAAAACTGCGACGTTCACGATTACTTTGCACGAGGTGAAAGAACTCGAGCTGCCCGCTATCGACGACGAGCTTGCGAAAAACGTTTCGGAGCATCAAACGCTGGAAGAACTGCGCGCCGATCTTCGCAAGCGCCTCGAAGCCGTAGCCGAGGCACGCGCACGCCGCGAATTGGGCGGCCAAGCGGTCGAAGAAATTCTTTCGCGTCACGATTTCCCGTTGCCGGCGATTCTCGTCGAGCGGGAGATCGAAAATATGTTAGGCGATGCGGCGTCAATGGCGGCTCGCATGGGTGTCTCGTTTGAAGACTATCTGAAGACCGCGAAAAAAACCGAGGACCAGTTGCGCAGCGAGTATCGGCCCGAAGCGGAACGCCGGGTGAAGGCGACCTTGCTGCTCGAGGCGATCGGCAAGGCGGAGAAGGTTACGGCCACGCCGGCGGACATCCAGGACGAATTGCGTTCCCTTGCCCGGCAGTATGGGCAGCCGGTGGACCGGGTCCGGCAGGCCCTGGGAAACAACGTTCTTCCTTTAATGGAAGGCATCGTCCGGACCAAGACCGTGGAGTTTTTGCTCGATCACGCACAGATAGAGGAAGCAACCGCGGGCGCAGCGTCGTAGTTGAGAGCCATATGATAATGGCTCACCTGGTCCCCATGGTCGTCGAGCAAAGTGCGCGTGGAGAGCGCGCGTTCGACATCTATTCGCGCCTGTTAAAAGATCGCATAGTTTTTGTCGGCGGTCCCGTCGACGATCATTTGGCCAACCTGGTGATCGCGCAGCTTCTCTTCCTCGAAAAAGAAGATCCCGACAAGGATATCGACATGTACATCAATAGCCCGGGGGGCGTCGTGACGGCGGGCCTTGCGATCTACGACACCATGCGGTTCATCAAGCCGGACGTCGCGACGATTTGCGCGGGCATGGCCGCTTCCATGGGTTCGATTCTCTTGACCGGCGGCGCGCAAGGCAAGCGCATGGCGCTGCCCCACGCCAAGATTCTCATCCATCAGCCATGGGTGTCGCAGGTCGGCGGGCAGGCCACCGATATCGAGATCCATGCCCGGGACCTCATCTCCACGCGGCGCATGCTGGCGGGAATCTACGAGGAGACCACCAAGAAAGACGTCGAGCAGATCCTCAAGGATATCGAGCGCGATTTCCATATGACCGCGCAAGAAGCCCAGGAATACGGTATTATAGACACGATCATCCAGGATCGCTCATCGCTGCCTAAGCCGGCTTAAGGGGAAGAATGTTTCGGTTCGGGGACGAGAAGGGACAGCTCAAGTGCAGCTTCTGCGGTAAATCGCAGGAGCAAGTGCGCAAATTGATCGCCGGTCCCGGCGTCTATATCTGCGATGAGTGTATCGAGCTCTGCAACGAGATCATCGAAGAGGAGCTCTACAAAAACGTCGACGAGAACCTGCGTCTCCGCAACATTCCCAAGCCCAAGGAAATCAACCACATCCTCAACCAGTATGTGATTGGTCAGGAGCGCGCCAAGAAATCTTTGGCGGTCGCGGTCTACAATCACTATAAGCGCGTGAACATGGGCGCTTCGGCCGACGACGTCGAGCTGCAAAAGTCCAACATCCTTTTGGTCGGACCCACCGGGTCGGGCAAGACGTACCTTGCGCAGACGCTCGCCAAGATTTTGGACGTGCCGCTGGCGATGGCCGATGCAACGTCGCTCACCGAAGCGGGCTATGTCGGCGAAGACGTCGAGAACATTCTGCTCAAGCTCATTCAAGCCGCCGACTACGACGTTAAGCGCGCAGAGAAGGGCATCGTCTACATCGACGAGATCGACAAAATCGCGCGCAAGAGCGAGAATCCGTCGATCACGCGCGATGTGTCGGGCGAAGGCGTGCAGCAGGCGCTGCTCAAGATTTTAGAGGGCACGACCGCCAACGTTCCGCCACAAGGGGGCCGCAAGCACCCGCACCAAGAGTTCATCCAGATCGACACGACCAACGTGCTGTTCATCTGCGGCGGCGCCTTCGACGGGCTCGAACGGATCATCGAATCGCGCGTTGCCAACAACAACATGGGTTTCCGCGCCCAGCCGGAAGGCAAGCGCGACCTCCACGTCGGCAAGCTCTTACAGCAACTGATGCCGGAAGATCTCCTAAAGTTTGGACTGATTCCGGAGTTCATCGGCCGGCTGCCGATCGTTGTGACCTTGGACGCGCTCGACGAGTTGGCGCTGCGCCGCATCCTGGTCGAGCCGCGCAACGCGCTCGTGCGGCAGTTCCAAAAGATCATGGGTCTGGACGGCGTCGAGCTGACCTTCACGAAAGAAGCGCTGGTGGCGATTGCCGCCAAGGCTCAAACCCGCAAGACCGGCGCGCGCGGCCTGCGCTCGATTCTCGAAGAGACGATGCTCGACGTCATGTACGACCTTCCCTCGATGACCGGCGTGAAGAAGTGCGTTGTCAACAAGGAAGTCATCGAGAAGAAAGAAGCGCCGACGCTCATTTACAGCGAGCGTCAAAAGGACATGCCCGCCTAACAGAAAGGCTGCCCGCTGCCCGGCTTCATTTCTTATGACTGCTTCGACGACGGCGACGGCATCTTCGAATCCATCAGCATCTTCGAGAAGAAGGCCGCCGAGTGGGAGTCCAACTCGCTGGCAGCCGGTGACGTGGCGGAACATCTCTCCGGATTACTCGAGCGTATCGACATAACCGAGGGGCACGCCGAGGTCGCGCAAACCGTTTTAAAGTAACCGGCGGCGCCAACAAAGGCGCCGTTTTTCATGTGTCATCCTGAGCCTGTCGAAGGACCGCCGAGCAGCGCGCAAGATGCGCGCGTGACGAGGGCGCCGCCGCTTCAAGGACTAACAGCGCTCGCTTTGTCATCCTGAGGAATCGAAGAACCCCGAGGTAACGAGGGGCGCGCGGCCAGCGCGGGTTAATACCCCAAAATGGATATCGCGCATCTCCCGACATGTGCCGGCATTTACGCCATCGTCAATCGTATGAATGGCGACCGTTACGTCGGTCAAGCCGAGAATATTAGACGGCGTGTGCAACAGCATCTAAAAAACCTTCGCGCTGGCCGCGAACACTCGAACAGCGAGCTATTACTGCAAAAAGCCTGGGATCAGTTTGGGGCGGAGAGCTTCGATGCACTTGTTCTCGCCGTCGTGGAAAATAACAAGGGCGCCGTGAATTATGACATACGCCCGGACAACCTCTCCTTGGCGGAGCATTGGTATATAAACGAGCGCGCAGACTACAACGCCGACACGCGAATCGTCCGAGACGAGTTCGCGCACCTGATAGAATCAAAGGGCTGGCAATCGACCTCGGAAGTGCCGCGAATAGCGGAGTCGCCACCGTAAACCTGAACGAAACACCCTGCGCCGAGGGTCGCGCCGCTTGCGTACGGAACGCAGAGCGACCGTGACCGACCTTCCAAAGAACTACGATCCCAAAGCTGTAGAGTCACGGCTTTATAAGCGCTGGGAAGAGGCCGGCTACTTTCACGAGGAGCCGGATCCGTCGCGCCCTCCGTTCATCATCTTTATGCCGCCGCCCAACGTGACCGCGCGCGCGCATCTCGGTCACGGTTCGACCTACACGCCGATGGACGTGCTGACGCGCTATCATCGCATGCTCGGCGAGAACGCGGACTGGCTGCCGGGAACAGATCATGCCGCGATCGCGACCGAGGCGGTGCTAGTGCGCCAACTCGCCTCCGAGGGAAAGTCGCGTGAATCGCTTGGGCGGGAAAAGTATCTCGAAGTCGCCTGGAAGTGGTCGCGCGAAACGGGCGGCACTATCTTCGAACAGTTTCGCCGGCTTGGCTTCGGGCCTGACTGGCAGCGCAGCCGCTTCACGATGGACGAAACCCTCTCGGCCGCGGTGCGCAAGGTGTTCGTGGCGCTGTATCGCGATGGATTGATCTATCGCGGCAAACGTTTGGTCAATTGGGATCCGAAGGCGCGCTCGACGATCTCGGATGCGGAAGTCGAGCATGAGGAGCGCGATGGAACGTTGTGGCGGATACGCTACCCCTTCGCTGCCGCTCAGGGCCGCTCGCTATCGCTTCGCGGTCATTCGATACCTCATGATGACAAAGGAATAGAAATCGCCACCACAAGACCCGAGACAATGCTTGGCGACATGGCAATTGCCGTCAATCCGAAAGACAAGCGTTATCGTGACCTTGTAGGCAAGTCCGTGCTCGTTCCTCCGCTGCTCGAACGAGCGATACCGATCATCGTCGACGAGAGCGTCGATCCCGAATTCGGCACGGGAGCCGTAAAAGTAACACCGGCTCACGACGCCACCGATTACGAGATTGGCTTGCGTCACGAACTGCCGATGCCATCTGTGCTCGACTTGGATGCGCGGGTCACCGCTGCCGAAATCGCCGTCGGCAAGTATGCAGGCATGACACGCGAGGAGGCGCGTGCCGCCATCGTCGCCGACCTGCGCGCGCAGAAACTCCTCATCGAAGAGAAGCCGTACCGCTACGCCATCGCGATAAGCGACAGGACGGGTGAAGTGGTCGAACCGCTACTGTCGCTGCAATGGTTCGTGAAGATGAAGCCGCTAGCCGAACCGGCACTGCAGGCATTCCGCGAGGGTCGCGTGCGTTTCGTCCCCGAGCGGTACGGCCGAACCTTCGAACAATGGTTGGAAAATATCCGCGACTGGAATATTTCGCGGCAAATTTGGTGGGGCCATCAGCTCCCAGTTTGGTATACGCCCGACGGGTCGATTGTCGTTGCCGAAAACGAAGAAGAAGCGCTCAAGCTTGCTCTCAAGCAACATCCTTCGACAGGCTCAGGACAGGCTCTGAAACTTGTGCGTGATCCTGATACGCTCGATACATGGTTCTCGAGCGGTCTTTGGCCGTTTTCGATTCTCGGCTGGCCGGAAGCAACGCCCGAGCTCGCGCATTGGTATCCGTCGCAAGTGCTGGTGACCGGTTGGGAGATCATTTTTCTGTGGGTCGCGCGCATGGTGATGCTCGGCCTGAAGTTTATGGATCAAGTCCCATTTAAAGACGTGTTCGTGGCGCCGCTGGTTTTCGACGCGCAGGGACGTAAGATGAGCAAGTCGCTGGGAAACGTGATCGATCCGCTGGATCTGATCGAACGCTATGGTGCGGATGCATTTCGCATGGGCATGATGCGCCAGCTCCGGCTGGAGAGCCAGGAAGTGCGCTTCAATGAAAAACGATGCGAAGAGGCGCGCAATTTCAACAACAAGATTTGGAACGCTCTGCGTTACATGCTGTCACTACCCGAGCAGCTGCCGCCCGCCATGCAACTTCCCGCGCGCGCCAAGCTGACCATCGCGGATGCGTGGATTCTCACGCGGCTGCACGAGACGGCCGCCGGTGTAAGCGCCGCACTGGACGGCTACGACTTTGGGGTTGCGGCCGAGACCATCTGGGCTTTCATATGGTATGAATTCTGCGACTGGTACCTCGAGGCCACCAAAGACGCGAATGCGCGCGAAACCCGCGCCGCCGTTCTTTCGTTCGTTCTGAACCATGCGATGCGGCTACTGCACCCCATCGCGCCGTTTATCAGCGAAGAGGTGTGGCTCTGTATTCCGCACGACGGAGAAACGATCGTTACCGCAAGTTGGCCCGATCTCGCCGAGATCCCAACGGATCTGCAAGCAGCCGAAGTCCTTCAAGCGCTCCAGCGCAAGGTAGAACAGGTTCGAAACCTGCGAGCGGAGCTGGGGCTGGCTCCACGCGAGCCGGTGACGATCGAAGTCCCGACCAACGTTCCGCCGGCCGTCGCGTCACTGCTGGCAACGCTCGCCGCCGCCGGCACCGTATCCGTACCGCAGACGGGGGAGAATTTGGCGCAAGCGTTGGCCGCCGTTCAAGCCCGAGCTCCTCGCGCCGTCCTTACCGCACGCTATAAAAAGGAAGCCGCCCGCCTGCGCGGCGAGGTAGCGCGCTCCGAGCGGAAGCTTGCGGATAAGAAATTCACGGCGAATGCGAAGCCTGAGGTCGTGGCGAAGGAACGAGAGAAATTGACGGGCTACCGCAGGGAACTCGAGCGCGTTATGACCATGCTGACGGATATGGGAGAGACTGAGTGACGGCGTCAACCCGTGCGGCAAACTCGGGGCAGGCGCTGAAGCGTCGCGTGCTGGTCGGAGCGGCCGAAATCGAACGCATCATCGCCCGCCTCGCGCACCAAATACTCGAGCCCGAAGGCCCGCAGGCACGCCTCTGTATCATCGGGATCCGCCGGGGCGGGGAAGCGCTCGCCCAACGCATCGCCGCGCAGATCGAGCATGCTTCGGGACGGCGCCCACAGCTCGGTTTTTTAAATATCAATCTGTACCGCGACGACGACGTGTCGCACGAGCTGCCCGAATCGCAAATTCCCGGCGACTTGATCGGCCGGACCGTCGTGATCGTGGACGATGTCTTATACACCGGGCGCACGGTTCGGTCGGCCCTGGACGCCGTCACCGATTTGGGAAGACCGGCCGCGGTGCGTCTTTGCGTTCTCATCGACCGCGGTCTGCGCGAGTTGCCGGTGCAGCCGGACTATGTCGGACGATTCGTTCCCACGAGCCGAAAAGAGCGCGTGAACGTCAGCCTTCAGCGCGAGCCGTCGGAAAGCGACGAGGTGACCATCGTTGCGGACGAGTCGTAGTTTAATCGATTTGGACGACCTGACGGCCTCGGAGATGACGTACATCTTCGAGCGCACGGCGGATTTCGAGCGCGACGATCCGGGACGCTTGCTGGAGGGTCTGGCGTGCGTCAATATGTTCTTTGAAAACAGCACGCGTACGATGACATCTTTCGCGTTGGCAGAGCAGCGCCTAGGCAGCCATGTGGTCACGCTTTGGCCGAAGGAATCGAGTTTACAGAAGGGCGAGTCGATCGAGGATACGGCGATCACGCTGGCGGCAATGGGCGTGTGCGTTCTTGTCATCCGCCATCAAGAAGAGGGCTATCCCCGCCGAGTAGCTTTAGCCTTTGACGGCCACGTGATCAACGCCGGTGACGGCACGCACGCACATCCCACGCAGGCACTACTCGACATCTACACGATCCGCGAAGAGTTCGGCGACTTGCGCGGCCGCCGCGTTGCGATCGTCGGCGACATCTTGCACAGCCGCGTCGCACATTCGAATATCGCAGGTTTGCGCAGCTTTGGCGCTGAGGTCATCCTGGTTGGGCCGCCGGGCTTCTTGCCCGACGACTACATGCAGCCGCACGTCACGATCGCGCGCGACCTCGATGCGATTCTAGGCGACGTGGATGCAATTATGCTGCTGCGCATCCAGCGCGAGCGCTTTGCCGACATGCCGTTAACCGACGAAGAGTACATCGCGCGTTACCGGCTCGACGCGCGCCGTCTGAAGCGGCTCGGCGACGATACGATCGTCATGCATCCTGGTCCATATCATCGCGGCGTCGAGCTCGACGATAGCGTGCTCGAATTTGCCGGCTGGCGCTACGCAAAACAAGTGATGCACGGCGTTTCCGTTCGTATGGCGCTGCTGGACTTTCTCGTGAACGGCGCCCGGGCGTTGGTGGCCTGAGATTCTGATCGCGGGCGGCCGCGTCGTTGATCCCGCGCGACGGATCGACGCGATTCTTGACGTTCGGCTGCGCGACGGCATCATCGCCGAAATCGGCGAACAATTAGAACCGCTGCCCGATGAAACCACGTTCGATGCGCGCAATGCTTACGTCGCGCCCGGGTTCATCGACATGCACGTGCATTTGCGCGAACCGGGTAATCCGGAAGAAGAAACGATTGCCACCGGCCTGGCTGCCGCGGTGGCGGGCGGGTTCACGGCGGTTGCAGCGATGCCGAATACGAATCCGCCGCTCGATAGCCCCGAGCTGGTTCGCCGGCTCCAGGAACTTGCCGGCCGCACGGGTCTGGCGCGAGTCTATCCGATCGCCGCGATAACGCGCGGCCGGGAAGGGCGCGAGCCCACTGAGTACGGCGCGCTGAGCGCGGCCGGCGCCGTTGCATTCAGCGACGATGGAAGCACGATCGAAAGTGCGATCGTGCAAACGGGCGCGGCGTTGCGGGCGCGTGAATTCGAGCGGTGCTTCATCACTCACTGCGAAGACGCCGCCCTCAAGGCGCGCGATGAGTTCGATCCGGTTGCGGAAAGCTCGGCGGTTGCGCGCGATCTCGCGATCGCAAGTGCCACCGGGTTGCGCTGGCACATCGCCCACGTCTCGACTCGCGGAGCGATCGAGGCGATTGCGGCGGCGAAGAAGGCGAATATTCCGTGCACCGCCGAGGCGACGCCGCATCACTTGGTCTTTACGCGAGCTCAGGCCGCAGAGCAGGGCGCCGGCACCAAGGTTCACCCGCCGCTGCGCGATGAATTGGACGTCGCCGCCTTGCGCGAAGCGGTGCGCAACGGAGTCATCGACGCGCTGGCCAGCGATCACGCCCCGCACGTAGATGCGGCTCTTCCCGGATTTAGCGGACTGGAAGTTGCCGTCGGTGCCTATGCGTATGCATTGCGGGATCTTCCCGTGCGACGGTACGTGGAATTGCTCTCAACGAATCCGGCGCGCATTTTGGGCGTGCCCGGAGGAACTCTTGAGATCGGGTCGCCCGGTGACGTTACCATCTTTGCTGATCGCGACTGGATCGTAGAGCCTGCCACATTCCATTCAAAAGGAAAGCGCACGCTGTTCGCCGGCATGAGCTTGCCGCGGCGAGCGATCGCCACGATCGTCGGCGGTACGGTAGTCATGGAAAATGCGCGCGTGATCGCCAAGGCGGTGCGATGAATCGCGCGGCGCTCTTCTTGGCAGACGGAACGCGTTTCGACGCGCTTGGACTGGAGTACGAAGGTCTCGCGCTAGGAGAGGCGGTCTTCTACACGGGCATGACCGGCTATGAAGAGGCGCTGACCGATCCGTCTTACGCGGGGCAAATTCTCACATTCACCTACCCGATGATCGGAAATTACGGCGTATCGGGAGAGGCGGCACAATACTCGCGCGCGTGCGTCGCCGGCGCCGTGATCAAGCGGATAGCCCGTCATCCTTCGCATCACGCCTCGCACATCGATCTGCCGGCATGGCTGAACGAGCAGCACGTGCCCACGATGGTTGATGCGGATACGCGCGCGATTACGATAACCTTGCGCGAACACGGCACGATCTGGGCGGCCTTGGCGGTAGGCGAAACCGCGCTCGATCAGGCTGAAAAACGGTTGGCTCAGTTTGTCCGGGGCGCCAACACCCGGGGCCTCGTCCCGAGCGTTGCCACCCGCGTCGAACGGATCGAAGGGACGGCCGGCGGACCGCGCGTGGTACTGATC
>Ga0102924_1006302_pt1 | contig 11180 bp, 8 predicted proteins | sample PaiPotPPM11metaG_FD_80116 | JGI IMG/M metagenome (GOLD analysis project Ga0102924, IMG submission 80116) | Iron sulfur acid spring bacterial and archeal communities from Banff, Canada, to study Microbial Dark Matter (Phase II) - Paint Pots PPM... ...
CGGTGCGGGTTGCGCTCGGGGTCGGCGGCTGAGGGGCAGGGGATCGCGGCGTCGTTCAGCGCCCGGGTGATCCGCGCCGCGGAGTGCCCAGCCAGCCGCTCGGCGAACATCGACGCCACCACCGGCGCTGTCACCGGGTCAGGCTCCAGGCGGTGCGCGCGGCGCCCCCAAGCGGCGTGGGCCTTGTTCGGATGCGGGCCGGCGTCGGCGAGCTTGTACCCGTAGGGCGGCCGGCCGCCGAGGTAGCGGCCCTGCTCGCGGGTCTGCGCGGCCATGGCGGTGCGGACCCGGATCCGGGTCCGGGTGATCTCCCGCTTGGATGACAGCCCCAGCGCCAGCATGGTCTGCTCGTGGTCCTCGGCGTGCCAGTCCACCAGTCCGCCGACTTCCGGCATCCACAGCCCCACGCCGTAATGCTCGAACAGCGGGGCCATCGAGGCGTACTGGCTGCCGTAAAACGCCCGCTCGTACTCGCCGATCACGACCGCGTCCCACCCCCGGCCTGGGTTGGCCAGCTGCGCGACCAGCCCGGCGGCCTGCGGCCGCCGGGCCCACGCCAGCGTCCGGCTCTCCCCGGTGTCGAAGAACTCCGCGACGATCACCCCGCGTCCGGCCACGAGCATCACCGCCTGCTGCAGTTGCCGCGCCCGCGAGGTCACCGGGTCCTGCCAGTCCTCGGTCGAGACCCGGCCGTAGAACGCGAATCGCAAGCATCCTTGGTGCTCTTGCCTGGCCTGGCTGCCGAGGTTCTCTGCCCAGGACGTCAGCAGATCCCTGTCTTGCCGCGCGCGAGACGCTGGACCGAGCCGGCCCGCAGCTGCCGCACTCGTCATTGCCCTCTGCTGCCCCACCTGCACCTCCGTGATCAGGAACCGCAGGTACCACTGGCGCGTGCAGGCAAACACCGATCTGGCGCTGTGATGACACCAACCGGATTTCGGGTCGAGGGAGATAGGGAGATACTGCATGCGCCGTGGCTACGCTGATCACGCCAAGCGGGCGGACCTCGCGAGGGCACGAGCTGGCAGCCAAGAGGAAGTCCACCTTGAGTTCCTGGAAGCAGCCGCCGCAGGTCGTGCGTGCCAGCGACGGGTTGTTTTCGCTTGGCGACCAGCGCTACGGCAAGACTCACCACTGAGGCGACCGCGAGGCTGCAGGCATGCTCACCCGGAGCATGCCCAGCTTGTCGCTGAGAACGCCATACCGCCGCCGCACGTGATGGTGCCGCGCGAAGTCGAAGCCCGCTGATCAAGAGCTGCAGCTTCCGGGCAGCCCGCCGCCTGGGATCAAGATCTTAAGCGATAGCGCGATCACTTTTCCAGCACAGAAATCTTCACTTACGAGGCGCCTGATGAAGTGGAGGCTCGTGCTCTGAAGAGGAAACGGGAAACAGCGCTGCTCGCCTTGGCCGTCTAGTCGTACGGGTACAGACTCGTGGCAACGGCGACTTCGCCTGGCCAGGCTGGCAGTGACGGAGGTTCAGTTGGTGCACGCGCCCGGCTCGTTCGGCGAAGAACTTCGGCGAAGGCGCCTGATGGCCGACTTCTCGCTATCGGACCTTGCCCGGCGGGTGCATTACAGCAAAGCCCAGCTGAGCAAGGTAGAGCGCGGCGTTAAGGCGCCGAGCATGGAACTAGTCCGGCTGTGTGACGCAGCGCTCGAGGCAGATGGACAGTTAATTGCGCTGCTGTCCAGGTCAGTACCAGGTGGCCAGATCGCCGGGGCGGGCAGCACCGATGAAGAGGAACGGCTGGTGTGGCCGCTGCCTCACGTCGATAGCGGCGCGCGGCCGGTTAGCCGACGACTGGTGATAGCTGCCGGCGCTGGTGTCCCCGCCATGGGGATCAGCCGGACCGTCGTTCCCGCCGGGCCTGCCGATGCGAGCGCGGTGCACAGCTTGCATTCCTTGTTCGGTCATTACCGGCAGCTCGGCCAGGACATTGAGGCCGGGCTGATGCTGCCCACGCTAGTCGCGCAGATCGGCGTGCTTCGGGAATTGTCGCGCAGTGCCAGCCTGCGTACGCGCTGCGGACTGCTGATACTTGGATCGCGGTATGCGGAGTACATCGGGTGGCTGTCCCAGGAAACGGGCGACGACACGTCGGCGCTGTCGTGGACGCGGCATGCCGCTGAACTCGCGGCGGCGGGCGGGGATGACAGCATGGCCGCCTACGGCCTGGTCCGCCACGCGCTGATCACCTTGTATCGCGGGGATGCCGGGCAGACCATCGGGCTGGCGCGACGCGCGCAAGACAGCGCACTGCCGGCGCGGATCCGGGGCCTGGCCGCCCAGCGAGAAGCGCAGGGGCATGCGCTGGCGGGCGATTATGACGCCTGCATGCGGAGCCTGGACCGGGCCAGCATCCTGCTGGCCAGCAGCGCGCCCGATCCGGAGGCACCCATTATCGGCTCGGCGAACCTGGCTAGCTCCGCCGAGATGGTCCGGGGCTGGTGCCTGTATGACCTGGGCCATCCGCGGGCCGCGGCCGAGGCCATCAGCAGCCAGCTACCCCGGCTGCCGCCGCAGGCCCGGCGCACTCAGCTCCGCTTCGGGGTCCGCCGGGCACTGGCGTACGCAGCGGCAGGCGAGGTCGACCACGCCTGCCAGATCACCGCCGGGCTGGTGGACAGTGCCATCACGCTCAGGTCGGCCACAGTAGCTGCAGACCTGGTCACGGTCGTCCGGACGCTGGCCCGCCATCCCAAGAACGCGGCGGTCCGCGAACTAGCCCCGCGGCTTGGCGCAGCCGTCCACAGCGCCGTCTCGTAGAAAGGCACCGGCTCATGCCTGGCGTGTTCATCAACTATCGCACCGGGGACGGAGATGAGGCTGCCGCCCTGATCGGCGAGCGGCTGGCTGACCGCTTCGGGGCCGAACTGGTCTTCCGCGCCTCCCGGTCCATCCCGCCGGGCGCGGACTTTGCCGACGAACTGCTCCGGGCCGTGCGGTCGAGCACGGTCCTGCTGGCCGTTATGGGGCCGGGCTGGTCACGCGACCTCCAGCTCAGAGACGAAGATGACTGGGTACGGCGGGAGATCCTGACCGCGTTCGACCAGGGAGTACAAGTCATCCCGGTGCTCAAGGGCCGGAAGACCGACCGTCTGAAGCAGGCGGACCTGCCGGCGGAACTGACCCGGCTGGCTGATGTTCAGTCCCTGCGGCTGGACATGGCCAGCGCCACCGCAGACGTCAATCACATCGGCGACGTACTGGCAGAGCTGGTCCCGCCGCTCCGGGCCGCGGACCGGCAGGCTGGTCACCCGCCGGACTCCAGCGCACAGCAGGCAGCCGAGCGCGGCGGGCACACCGTCATCACCGGCAGCCACGGACCGGTCCACACCGGGTCGGGCAGCATCTATCAGGACTCCCAGCATCTTTCCGGTGACGGGGCGGCCTACATCGCGGGTGACAACCACGGCGGCATCAGCCATCACTTCGGTGGGTCACCAGCAGACAGGGATAGTCAGTGAGCGATCCGGCTGGCACGCACGTTCACGACCCCCAAGGGCCCACGCACACCGGCGGCGGCGACATCAACATCTTTCAGATGCTGAGCGAGGCCCGCATCCGAGAGCCGCGACGGCAATCCCTGGATGAGCTGAGCTGGATCGCGCAGCGCTTCGTACACCCGGCGGCATTTGGCAGGGCTCGCAGCATCCTGGAATCGAGCCGGGTGGTGTTCCTGGACGCGCTGCCCGGCAGCGGCCGGGTCGCGGCGGCAAAGATGCTGCTGTGGGAACTGCGAGCCGGGGCCGAGAGATTCCACGAGGTGCTGCCGCCGGAGGACGAGCACCGCCTGGATCCAAGGCTCATCGATACCGGTGACCGAATCTGGCTCGATCTATCGGGGATCACGGGACGGGAATGGGGCAAGATCCGCGATGAGCTGAGCTCTCTGCGCACAGCAGTACTGGAACGGTCCGCCTACCTGGTTGTAGTCCTGCCATCCGCTGCCGACGGCCTGCCGGCCGAGCTGGCCCAGTTCCGAGCGCTGATCGAACCGCCGCCTCTTCGCGAGGTCCTGAACCGTCACCTGCGCTGCGCCGACCTGACCTGGCCAGCAGCCATGCCTCACCCGGACTTCCTGGGCCAGGGCACGCCGCTGGAGGAAGTCGCGGAATTCGTCCGCCTCATCGTGCTGGCGAGAGACCAGGCCCCCGGGCGGGGTGATCTGGCCAGCTGGAGCGACACTGCCTACCGCCAGTGGCAAGGCCGCCGGGCGGATGTTGGAGGCCGTGTAGCCGGCCTCGCCGATGACGGCCAGAAACGGGCTCTGCTGCTGGTCACCGCGATGCTGCACGGCGCGCACGCCGACACGATCCACGAAGGCAGCCAGCAGCTGCTCAAGATCGCACAGCATCCCGGTGACGGGAACTCCGTGCTGCAGGTCGTTCCGCTCAGTCAGCGCCTGAAGGACATCCACGCCGGGATTGATGCCGCAGGCCGTGTGCGATTCGAGGATCCTGGCTACGACAGGGCGGTCCGGGCTTTCTTCTGGAAGAACAACCCGGAGCTTCATGAACTGCTCAGCCAGTGGGTGGCGCGGATCGCCAACTCAGCCGCCTTCCGGATCGATGGCGATCTCGAAACCCTGGCCCGGCGATTCGGCGAGCAGTGCCGCGCCGACCGCTACCGGTCATCGTGGGCGCCCCTGGTCGAACAGTGGACCGCTGATGGATCAGCCGCGCGGCTGATGAGTGCGGCCGCGGTCATTCTCCGTGAGGGGCTCCGGGACAAAAGACATGGCCGGGCATTCCGCCGTCAGATCTACCAGTGGGCCACGGGCTCTCCCACGGAACGGCTGGCTGCGGTAATCGTGGAAGTGTGCCGCGACGAAATGGCGGTCAACCATCCAGACGAGGCACTTGTGCGCCTTCATCATGTGGCCCGGCGCGAACGCGGAACCTTAGCCCAGGCCGCCCTTGTTGACCTGGCGCGCAGCGACCGCCGGTTCTTCCGTCAGCTACTCAGCCGCCTGGCCGAGCAAAGCCTGGAGCGGCGGTGGCTAGCGGCCGACATCGACCTGTTCCTTCTGGTCACCGAGCCCGAGTTGCTGACAAGACCCGGCGAGCGCAAGCATGCGCTCATCCAGGAAGCCGCCGTCCGGCGCTGGCTCGTTGCAGGCTGGCAGTTCGCCTTCGCGCAGCTAGCACCTCCGGCATGGTGCCCGGCAGCCCGGCAATGGCTCGGCCACGCCGCCGGCGACGAGGCACACCGGCACTTCCTGCTTGACGTTCTGATCGCCGCCGCGCAGCCGGACGCCGCGACTCTGGCTTTGCTGTTCACGCTGCGGGACAGGAGTCAGGACACCGGCTTCGGCAAGCTCATGCTTCAGATGATCAGTGCCGCGCAAGGGCTCTCGTTCGCATGACCCCGGAAGGAAGTGAGACCCCCGTGCGAAGCTGGCGTATATGGGCTGTCGGTATTGTCCTCCTCTTTGCTCTTGTGCCTGTGGACCTGGCGCTGCATCGACCGCTATGGCTCCTGCTGGCCATTGGGGCGCTGGCGCTGCTGACGATGGTCTTCCAGGGCCGGGCTGGCAGGCACCAGCCGAGTTCAGCGCCGACCGCAGAGGACGTATCAGGCCTGGTTGTTACGCAACTGCCAGCGGTGCGCGCCGAGGAGGTCACCGAGGTCCTGCTGCCCAGCCAGGACGCGGACTACCGCTTCCTGTTCTCCGCCATCGTGCTGTGGTCCCCAGCCGCGCCAGGGGTAGCACGGCAGCCCGCCAGCCTGGCTGCCAGCGCGGTCGAGGCTGTAATACTGCGGGCCGGTGAGATCACCCGGCAGCGAGCGGCCGCCAGCGCTTCGCTCCTGCGCTGGGAGCTGGCTTCGGCCTTAGGCGAGATGAAGGCCGATAGCGCGGGCTGCGTGCGCGCGATGGCCGAGTCAGTTCAGCTGGTTCTTCCGGCAAGCGACCAGGAACGACTGGACAAGCTCGCCACCGTCCGCAAGGACGAGACCGTCTGGGAGCACCAGCGGCGCTACGAGCAGAGCAGGCGACGCTACCTCAGCGGGGACGTGCTCAAGGACCCGGGCAGCGCCGTGGTCTGGTGGCTCAGCCGGAACAACGATGAAATCGAGAAAGCCGTACGAGACATCGGCCTGCTCGTCCAGCTGTACTCGGCAGCGAACAACACTGATACACCTGCCGCCTTCCGCCACCTGGTGCCCGATCACGGCATCGACGACACCGCCGACCGTCACCATCCGGGCCGCGCCACCACAGATCCAGGGGAAAACTGGGTCACACCGACAGCCTTCAGCACCCGCCCGGCCACCGATCACTTCAATGACTTTCTCACCGCCATGAAGTTCCCGGACGGCGATCCGCAGCGGATCCTCTTTGCCCAGCAGGTGGCCATGGCAGCAAATGCCAACGGCCGACCGGACATAGCCGCGGAACTCGCCCGCCGGTTCGATCCGCCACGCGCCGACGAGAACGGCGCAGCGCCCGAACCAGACGACACCACAGCTACCCCCGAGCAACAAGAAGCGACCGAGCCGATGTCGAACGATCCGCTGTGACCCGTCGGACATCACTGCGGCACTGCCCGCCCATGCACCGCCAGCACTGCTCTTCTCACCATCACGTGTTCCTGCGATGCCCTTTGAATCCAAACCGCAGGTATGACATACAGTGCCGCCGATAGCTATCACTGCCACGCAGAGTGCTGGCGCAGAAAGATGATGTTGTGTAGCAACCTGTGGGGTGCCAGAAGTCTGCATGCCCTGTGAGCTGTAGCGATACCTGAGGGCAGCGGTACTGCATCATGATCATCCGTGTCCTTGCGCCTGATCTACCTCATCTTCATCCGAGTGTGCGGCTGGCCGATCCTGCTCGGCCGGTCATCGGCATCCAAGAACGCCGAACTGCTCGTGCTGCGGCACGAAGTCGCCGTGCTGCGCCGCACCCAACCGCGGCCCCGGCTCGACTGGGCAGACCGGGCGGTCCTCACCGCGCTCATCCGGCTCCTGCCCGCACGGCTGCGGACGCACCGGCTCATCACCCCCGGCACCGTCCTGCGCTGGCACCGCCGCCTCGTCACACTCCACTGGACCTACCCGCACCGCACAGGACGGCCTCCGGTGAGGGCCGAGATCACCGCGCTATTCGAACGGCTCGCCATACAGAACAACACCTGGGGATACCAGCGGATCCAGGGCGAACTGCTCAAGCTCGGCCACCGGGTCGGCGCATCCACCATCCGCCGTGTCCTCGGAGCGCTGAAGATCCCTCCGGCGCTCTGAGGACACCGACACGACGTGGCGCAAGTTCCTGCACACTCAAGCAGCTACGATGCTCGCCACGGATTTCTTCCACGTGGACTGCGCGGTCACGCTGCAGCGCCTGTACTGCCTGTTCGTCATGGAGGTCGGCAGCCGCTATGTGCACATTCTCGGCGTCACCGCGAATCCGGACGGGGCCTGGACTGTGCAGCAGATCCGCAACCTGCTGATGGACCTGGGTGACCGTACCGCCGGCTTCCGGTTCCTGGTCCGCGACCGGGCCGGGCAGTTCACTGCATCCTTTGACGCAGTGCTGGCCGATGCCGGTATCGAGGTCGTGAAGATCCCGCCCCGAAGTCCCCGAACGAACGCTTATGCGAAACGCTTCGTGCTCACAGCCCGGACGGAGATCACTGACCGGATGCTGATCTTCGGCGAACGGCACCTGCGGACGATCCTGGCCCGGGGGCCAGGGCGGTGACCAGGACGGCCAGGTCACGGGCGAGCTGGGTGATCTCGGCGGTCAGGCCGGTGATGCGGGCGAGCTGGGACAGCGCGATCTTGCGGGCGGCTGAGTCCGGCAGGGCCCGCAGGCCGCCCTCGAGCCGGGCGCAGCCGCGCGCCCAGGTCAGCGCCTTCGGGAGCGGGTCCAGGTCCGGGTCCAGGTCATGGACCAGCCAGCGCAGCTGGCAGATCACCCGGGTCCGCGCGGCGACCAGGTCATCACGGTGATCAGCCAGCAGCCGCACCACCCGCACGCGCTCATTCAGGCGCGCCGAGGGCAGGTCCTCGCGCTGGGCCGCGCGCGCGATCGCCAGCGCGTCGATCGGATCGGACTTGCCGCGCTCCCGGCCGCCGCGCGGCGCCCCGGCCATCAGCCGCGGCGGCACGAACACCACCGGCTCCCCGGCCGCCAGCAGCTCCCGGACCAGGCCCCCGGCCACGTGCCGAACATCCTCCACCGCCCACAGCCGCCCGCCCGGCGCGGCCTTGCGGGCCCAGCCGATCAGCTCCCGGTACCCCTCCCGGCGCGCCCGGGCCGTCTTCGCCGCCTGCCGGCGGCCCCGCTCATCAACCGCCACCACGGTGTGCGACCGCTTATGCGGATCCACCCCGAATACCATCATCACCAGTGTCTCCATCTGTCAGCACCAGGCGCAGGCACCCGGGACCGGGACGGCGGGCAAATCTCAGTTGAGGAAACGGCCAGGCTCCTATCAAGCCACGCAGCCCCGGGCACCCGGGCGCGCCAGGCCGCCACGGACAAGTCATGAACAAGCCAGCCCCGCCACGGGACGGCAGATCACGGATGAGTCACCCAGCAGCCCGCACCCGCCCCACCAGGAGCAAGCACCACACAGCCTGACACTGAGATCACGGAACCTGGTCAATGAATATCGCTGACCAGGTTCCGTGATCATGAAGCCACACATTCCGGCGGCATACAGCGGCAATAAAGGCTTCCTCGGAAGCGCCCCTTCCGCGGTGTTGCCTAGCTGATGCTGACGGAGTCGATATCGGTGGTGCCGCCACCCACATTCGGGTAGACCTGGAACCGCAGGGTGGAGTACGCGGCGGGTAGATCCAGGACGAGCTGCTCCTCGGCGTACGTTCCCGCGGTCACGCTGTAGCCGATGCAATTGCTGACCCCCGGCGAGCCCAGGCCCCACACGCACAGCCGGCCCGTGGCGGTACCCGACTGCGACGACAGCCACACGGTCCCCGCATACGAGGAACCAGCCGCACCGTTGACGATCGTGTCCTGGTAGATCGAGCCCCCCGCACCGTTGGTGTTGGTGGCCAGGTACCACGAACCGTCATGCGCGATCGCCGGAGCACCGTGCCCGACCTCGTAACGGGAAATGTTCGTGGTGACACCGGACGGGTTGAACGCCAGCCAGCCGGCCCCGGAGGTCTCGAACGACCCGTTCTGCAGCGCGTTCTGCACGAGACTGGCGCTGTCGATGTCGGTGGTGCCGCCGTTCGGTGTCGGGTACAGCTGGAACCGCAGCGTCGAGTATCCGGTCGGCAGATCGTAGACCAGCTGCACGGGGGTGTACGTCCCGGCGGCCACGCTGTAGTCGGTGCAGTCGCTGGTGCCGGGGGAGCCCAGGCCCCACACGCACAGCCGGCCGGTGGCCGTACCCGACTGCGACGACAGCCACGCCGTCCCCGCATACGAGGCCCCGGCGGGGGCGTTCACGGTCACGTCCTGATAGATCGCGCCGCCCGCACCGTCGGTGTTGGTCGCCAGATACCACGAACCGTCGTGCGCGCCCGCCGGGGCACCATGCCCGACCTCGTAACGCGTGATGTTCGTGACCCCGCTTGACGGCTGGATCACGTCCCAGCCATTGCCCGAGTTCTCAAACGACGCGTTCTGCAGCACGTTGCGCACCAGGCTGGCGGTGTCGATGTCGGTGGTTCCGCCGCCCGGGTAGAGCTGGAACCGCAGGGTCGAATAGGCGACCGGCAGGTCGTAGACCAGCTGCACCTGGGTGTAGGTACCGGCCGTGACGCTGTAACTGGTGCAGTCGCTGGTACCTGGCGAGGCCAGGCCCCACACGCACAGCCGGCCGGTGGCCGTACCCGACTGCGACGACAGCCACGCCGTCCCCGCATACGAGGCCCCGGCGGGGGCGTTCACGGTCACGTCCTGGTAGATCGCGCCGCCCGCACCGTCGGTGTTGGTCGCCAGGTACCACGAACCGTCGTGCGCGCCCGCCGGGGCACCGTGCCCGACCTGGTAACGGGTGATGTTCGTGACCCCGCTCGACGGCTGGATCACGGCCCAGCCATTGCCCGAGTTCTCAAACGACCCGTTCCGCAGCACGTTGCCGGGCACCGCGCTCGGCTGGCTGTTGGGCATTGGCGGGCCGTAGGTGCTGCCGGGGGCCGGACCCGGCGACGACGGTGTCCCCGCCGGCGTGGAGTTGACCTGCACGTACTCGCCCGGGTCGCCGATCGACATGTCCGGACCGGTGGTCTGCAGGTAGTTCAGGTACGCGCCGCTGGCCCAGGTGGACCAGGGCGAAAAGCAGTTGAATCCGGCGTTAGCGTCCTCTTCGCACTTGTAGACAGCCTCTTCCGCGTTGTTCCACGGGTCGAGGATCTGGAAGTCGGTGCCGAACTGCGGCACCGAGTTCCCGCAGGTAATCTGCCACAGACCCCAGCCCGCCCGGTCGGAGCCCGCACCGCAGTAGTCCACGCCAGGCTGGATGATTCCCGGCTCGAACGAGGACTCCGCGCCGGTGATGGCCGCGGCGATCTGAGCGCCGGTGTAGCCGTTCGAGGTGCCGTCCGGGCCCCCGGCGTACAGCCAGTAGCCCTCGATCTCGCCGTAGCCTAGGCTCCCGCTGGGCGCGGCCTGCAGGCCGCCGCGGCGCGAGTCGTGCGGGGCCGCCGCAGCGGTGGCCGGTACCTCGTCGAAGGCGAGGTTGCGCTGGAAGCCCTGGGGCGTGGTCCCGGTTACGCGCAGCTCCAGCCGGGTGAACAGGATTCGCTTGCCCGCCACCCGGACCGGGTCGGTCAGGGTGTAGTCCGCGCTCGCGTTGTCGTGCTGCCTGCTCGCTGCGCAGCGGGTGCGGCAGGTCCGCCAGATGACCTTCCCTGTCGCCGTGGCCTTCGTCGGACTCCAGCTCGTCCAGTGCAGGCTCTCCGCCAGCTCGCCGTCATCGGCGCAAGTCAAGATCATGCTGGCGGGCCGGGTGAGCGCCGGGCCCTGCCCGCACACCTCGACCGCGGGCTTTACCGCGGAGCCGGCCGAGGCTGGCACGCCCCGAATGGTGGTCGCGGCGCCGGCCGGAAGGGTTGTCGCCAGGCCGCAGGCGGCGGCCGCCGCCACGATTGCTCGCGCATAAGGCCTGAGATTCATACATCTACCTGTCTTTCTTCATGAAATGAACAAATGCAGGGGTTCGCCAGGTCATGCCAAAACGGCGGTGGGGGC
>Ga0102924_1006304_pt1 | contig 11176 bp, 13 predicted proteins | sample PaiPotPPM11metaG_FD_80116 | JGI IMG/M metagenome (GOLD analysis project Ga0102924, IMG submission 80116) | Iron sulfur acid spring bacterial and archeal communities from Banff, Canada, to study Microbial Dark Matter (Phase II) - Paint Pots PPM... ...
CCGTTACAACTGCAATTGTCAAAAGAGCAATGCGTTTCATGAAGTTCCTCGTTTCATATTGCTCATATTGCCTCCGACGATTACGGGGCCGACGTCATGCTGCGCCCGCCTCAGTCAGCACGCCGTTCCTGTCTTCGATAGCCTTGACAGAATTCTTAAACGCCTTCTCCAAAACGCCCTTGCCGACGGTGACCAGAACGAGACTGAGCAGCCATCCCTTCAGGTTCTTGCCGTCGCGCACAACTACCACGTCGATGTCGGTCAAACCGTCGGGGCGACGGGTGAAGCTGTAGGTATGGCCGGACGCACCTCCCCAGGTGTTGGAATCGGTCGTGGTGAGAACGACGTGGTTGGGATCGGACCAGTCGTAGTGCAGGCGTTCCCAGATGCCGCCCGAGCCTTCGGTGACGTCCGCCTGCGACGGACCGCGGCTATGTACCTTGAGGTACTCGTCGGCGCTATTACCGAAAAGTTTCGATCGGCCAGGACCGAAGTCAGTCAGCCCGGCGATGTACTGCGCGGGCGTCAAAGTGGTTGTCTGGTGCAGATGGATCGTGGACATGCGTGCCCCCTTTTTCCCGAGACGTCCGGGATTCTAAATCTGGTTTTGATTGCTCCAGTCGATGTGTTCCTACTGGGTTCTTTCGCTAGGCAGCAACGAACTGCTGTCCGCCATCAATGTCGTAGGTTGCGCCCGTGAGGGCGTCGTTGGTCATGATGTGTACGGCAAGCGCAGCGACATCCGCCGGCCCGACTACTCTTCCGATGGGAAGCGTGTTGCGAAGCTGGTTGCGACGCTTTTCCAGCTGATCGCCCAGCAGTTCCGCGGACAAAGGCGTGTCCACGAAGCCCGCGGCAATAAGGTTGACTCGCACCGGCGCGATCTCGAGTGCCAGGTTGGCAGTGAGCGTGGGCATCGCGGCGGTGACTGCGCCCGCGATACTCATTCCGAGGGCCGGGCGCCGGCCACCCGTGCCACCCATAAAGATCAGCGTTCCTCCCGGCCTTACTTTGTTAGCCGCATTGCGGGCCACGTAGAGCGCCTGCGATAGATGCTCGCCGATAAGATGGCGTATTTTCGCCAGATCCATATCGGCAAGACGTCCATAGTATGGGCGGCCGGCGGTCACCATCACGTGGTCAATCGTTGGCAGATCATGAAAAAAACTCTCGAGAGCAGCCGGATCTGTGGCATCGAAGGCCGCGGTGCTCGAAGCATCAATGTCGGTTGCAGCACGCTGAAGGCGCTCGGGATTGCGAGCGGTGATAATCACCTTGGCTCCCTCAGTACGTGCCCGGCGTGCCGTCTCAAAGCCAATGCCGGCGCTCCCGCCGATCACGACAACGGTTTGCCCGAGAAGTTCAGGCTCGTGTTGCTTGGTGGAAGTGATGGTCGCCGTGCTCATGGTTCCTCCAATCTGTCTTCACAACTTCTAACCTGAAGTTGGCGACGCTTCACGCCTTCGCAGTTGCACAAAGTGAACCCGGTTCATCCGAGTTCTGTACAAGGCCAGCATTTTCTCGTAAACGCGTATCGTCTTCGGAGCTCCAAGTTAGCTCTGGCATATAGCCTCGCGTCCTTTGATTACTGTTCGACCACTTCGCCCATGGCCTGCGAAGATTAAGCCAGATGGGCAGAGGGGAGTCTATTAGACGAACGTATTGACCGATACCAAAGTATCGGCGGATAAGAAGCCCGGCATTTGCGCATCTCTATCAACCGGGGCTGCCAATAACCCTTGCGGGCAGGAATGCGCCCAGCTCCGTTGATCCGGCGTTGCTGTGCGCAATCGGAGTCTCCGAACGTCCGGAGACATGGGTTACAGCTTTTGCCGAGGGGCTTCTTCTGGGCTGCAGGGTTTTTCTTTTCGAGATCAATACAACCAGATTCCAAGTCGACCCGATCTGCGATGCCCCGTCGTGGTCGCACTACGGCGTTGGGTAGTCCCAAACATCGGGCGGCAGCTTATCGTTGAGCGCTGCACACATGGCGTCGCGGAATAATTTCAGGGCCGGATACGGCCGGAGGGCAATCGTGCGCTCCACAATCAGCCCCTGCTCGTTGTCCACGATGATCTCCAGGCTCTCGAACTTGTGGCCATCCATGGTTCCGACCCAGCGCAAGAAGGTAGTGCGCTCATCGATCTTAAACTCGGCGGTATAAGTACCGGAGCCGCGTGTATTGCTCGACTGAGTGAAAATCGGCGCGATGAGCTGCCGCCCCTGGATCGGTCGTGCCAGGATTGGGCTGTTGAATACGATGTCTTCCGCAAGTAGCTCGGTAATCTGAGCGAGCGTAGGCTTACCGGACTCCCGTAGTTTACGCAAAGGATGCATTGAGATTCTCCTATGCCGTGCTATTGAGGTCGGTGTAATTAAGCCAGACGAAAAGAGGGGAGTCTATTAGACGAACGTATCGCTCGATCCGCACTATTGGTTAGACAACAGGCCTAATTTAGTTGATCGCGATGTGCGGTGGGCTTGTGAACGGCAGTGTCTGAAGGCGCTATACCGGTGCCGCCATGGAGTCTCCCGGCCATTTTCACTAAGTCCGCAACCGAGTTGGCCTTCATCTTGTGCATCACCTGGCCCCGGTGCGCCTTCACTGTGATCTCGCTGATCCCAAGCTCGGCGCCGACCTGTTTATTGAGTAGACCGGAGACGACCAGTGCCATGACCTCCCGCTCGCGAGGAGTGAGTGACGCATGACGGCTCCTGAGCTCCCTCACCTCCGCCTCCTGAACCAGAGCTAATCGGCTTCGTTCCAGACCTTGCCGGACCGCTGTCAACAATACTTCGTCATTGAATGGCTTCGTTAGGAACTCGACGGCTCCTGCCTTCATCGCCTGCACAGTTTTTGGAACATCACCGTAACCCGTGATGAAGATGATCGGCATGTCACTCCGTTCGACCGCGATACGTTTCTGCAGCTCGAGACCATTGAGGCCCGGAAGAGAGATATCGAGCAGTAGGCAGCTCGGAGCAACTGGACGAGGATAGCCGAGGAATTCTTGTGCCGATGCGAAGGTTCTTGGCTGCCAGCCTTCGTTATCGATCAGGAGTTCGAGCGATTCCCGCACCGAGACGTCGTCATCAACTACGAACACAATGGGCTTGGCAGTCTCCATTAGTGATGACCCCACTTCATGACTAAGGGTGCCGACTAAACTCATTGTAATCCCCCAAAGAACCCGCAGAGGCGCGACGTCACTTTCCCGGAAGGGCCGCGTTGACCGCATCAAGCAAGGCACTATCGCTGAACGGCTTGTACAGGAACTTCACGGCTCCTTGTGTGAGCGCTCGCGTCCGGATGTCTTCGTCCTTCTGACCGGTGACGAAGATGATGGGAATCCCTTTCCCACGACGCTTCAATTCCTGCTGAAGATCAAGTCCGTTCATTCCCGGCATTGCAACATCAAGAATCAGACACCTCGTCTCATCCAAATAATCAGACGAGAGGAACTCTTGCGCAGACGAAAAAGCTCGAGCCGCAAAGCCGAACTCCCGGAGCAAGTCGGGTAACGACTCGCGTACCGACTCATCATCGTCGACTACAGATACAAGTGGACGTGCCATCGAGTTCTTTCCCTGATGGTGCAAAACAGAACAATGCGCCGGCGTGCAAGCGCCGTCCATTAGACTTTAGTATTGGCTCTTGCCTGGAGGAGGAACCCCAGGCGAAATCACGCTGCTGTCCGTGCCTTTGGGTAGGTGCGTGAAGCGAACCAAGAGATCAGAAGATTTTGCAACACCTGAGGCTGATGTGATGAAATCTGCTTGAGTAATGTGGTGACGTCGAAATAGATACGGGCCGAAGTGATCTGTCGATTGACCGGGTTAAATTCGTACACCCCGCAACCCGGCAATTTCACCGCCGCACCGGTCGCAGAGGTGCCAGCGAAGTCCCCTATGTGAGCAGCTTCGAAGCTCCATTCGACGACCACGATGTTTTTCCCGAATATCATGTTCTTCACGATGTGACGATTACCAGGAAAGCCGGCGACAAAGGGGCGAACAAATTGATCTCGGAGTGCGGCCTTTCCGTTAATAAGCGTGCCGGGAATCTCCAGCGACACGCTTTCGGCGTAGTAGGAGAGAATCCGGTTCTCATCGGTTCCTTCCCAAGCTTTGAAATACTCATCGATGAATGCCCGGACGTCAGCCTCGGAAGCAATTGCGGTAGAAGTGGCCATAGCTCCCCCTCGGCCAGACATCTTAACTCAAGTTACTTGGGCCATGCACGCTGCTGCCGTCAGGAGTTCCTCCCGATGGCGCTGTATCCGAGCGGCTCGCTAAAGCGCAGGGTATAGAAAATGAGAAGGTTACGCCGGGCCCGTCATTCGGCTCAGCCCAAAGGCGGCCACGATGCCTCTCGATGATTGAGAGGCTTACAGACAGCCCGATACCCATACCGCCGCTTTTGGTGGTATAGAAGGCCTCGAACAGCCTCTCGAAATCCTGAGGATTGACACCGATGCCGGCATCTTGAACGCTGAGACGCACGTGATCATCTCCTTCTCGCTGGGTTCGGATCAGCAGTTGCCGGGGGCGATCTTCAATACTAACCATCGCGTCGGAAGCATTGCGGAGCAGGTTGAGGGTAACCTGCTGCAGTTGGACACGGTCTCCGATGACGGGTGGGAGTTCCTCAGTGAGTTCCGAACGCAGAACCACCCGGCTCCTCTGAAGATCGCTGAACGATAACGCGATCACCTCTCGGGTGGCGTCGTTCAGGTCCAGCGGCTCCAGGGTTAATTCCTTCTTACTGAACAGAGCACGCAACCGTGCGATCACATCCGAGGCGCGGTTGCCGTCGCGCAGCGTCCGCCGAACTGTTTCGCGCGCACCGTCCACGTTTGGTGGATCACCATTCAACATCCTAAGACATGTGCTGGCGTTTGTAATGATGCCCGAGAGCGGCTGGTTGATTTCGTGAGCGACCGAAGCGGTTAACGCGTTCAAGGTCGTGACACGCGCCACGCGCGCTAGCTCAGCACGGGCTCTGTCCAACGCCTCCTCGGCGATCTTGTTCTCCGTCACGTCCTGAAGAGCGCCAATGAACAACGGATGGCCTCCGACCTGCGTCATCACCCTGGCCATGCCGCGAATGTGCTTCGTGGCGCCTCGAGGGAGCACAATCCGGAATACAAAATCGACATCCGTACCCGTCATTCCGCGCGCGATCACCGCGTCGAACGTCGGCAGGTCCTGGGGGTGGACGATATCCCGGATCATCTGAACCGTGACCTTGGTCGAGGAATCGAACTCGAAGATTCGGAAGGCTTCCTCAGACCAGTCGTGTTCGTCCGCCAGCAAATCCGTGATGAAGCTGCCAGTCTTGCTCAGCCGCTGGGCCTCGGCGAGACGAAGGTAGGCTTGCTCCACTTGTGCCTCCGCCTTTTTTCGGTCCTCGATGTCGAAGGCTGCCACATACCATCGATCGATTCGTCCCTGCTCATCGAGGAGGGGATTGTAGCGGACCAGAAACCACCGATATCTGCCGTCCTTACCCAGCGCACGTTGCTCATATTCGAACTCAAGCGGGCGTTTGAGGGCCTCATTGCGCATTTCGCGCAGCCTGTCCGCATCGTCCGGATGGTAAAAGCGAGAGCGAAAATCCTCCTTGAGCACATCCTGCAGGCTAACTCCGTGATAATCCAGCACTGTTTGATTCACCGACAGTACGGTTCCATCAGGCCGCGACACTTGTATGAAGGTAGGGATAGCGTTGATCATAAGGCACAGATTGCGCTCATTCGATCGCAGAGCCTCTTCAGCCTTTTTTCGGTCATCAATATCCGTGAGTAGGAGATACCACGCAGTTATTTCATTTTCCGCATTTCGCACTGGGAGGCCGCGAACTTGGAACCATCGGTATACGCCGTCAGCGCGCCGGCAACGGTGCTCCATCTCATAGATCTGCCCCATTTCGATGGATCGTGTGCGGGCCTCGATTACACGAGAAAGATCATCAGGATGAACGACGCCGATGAGGGACCAGTTCTTCAACTCCTCGTTTGTCTTGCCGAAATATTCCAGGGTCTGTCGGTTGAGAAACTCCACTTCACCCATCGGACCCATCGTAGCTACGAGTCCGGGAACGTTGTCGATGATCTGACGCCAGGAGAGTTCGCTCGCTCGCACGGCTTCCTCTCCCCGCTTGCGATCCTCGATGTCTATACAGGTTCCGTACCATTTAAGGATGTTGCCTAATTTATTCTTCAGCGGATTGGCGCGAATAAGAAACCATCGATAGGAACTGTCGAAACGGCGAATGCGCGCCTCCGTGTCTACTTCTGTGCCTGCCGCCAGACACGATTGCCAATACTCGATAAGTCGCTTACGGTCCTCCGGATGAATCGCTTCCGTCCACCCCCACCCCTGTGCCTTTTCCGCAGTCATGCCCACGTAGTTGAGCCACACCTCATTGAGGAAGTCGCAGTAACCATCCGGACGAGTAGTCCATACCGTCGTCGGAATCGTATTGATGATGGCCGCAAGATCACTCTCTGTCGCTCGCTGCACCTCCTCGGCATGCTTACGACCCTTCACGCCCTTGCGATTGGCACTGTCTTTTCTTAGCTCTTCATTGGTTGCGGCAAGCCTGTCAGTCCGTTCTGCCAGCCTCTCGGGTTGACTGGAGGGCCGTTTTTGTTCAATACGGCGTTGCGCTTCATTCCTCGCGGTCGACGCTTTTTTCCCACGTTCGCGCGCGATCGGCGGCGTCTCGGCCCGTTCTTGACGCCCCATATTTTTGGTGGCCGTCTTCTTCATCGGGTACTCGTTGGTTAGGAAATTTGCTCGGCGAAATGGGTCTCCACCTTACCGCGGTCGGAAGAACTGTCCAAATTGTTTAGAATTATCCTCTATCCCAAGGACTTTGAGCTACTTCCAACGCCAACTGCCAATACCTTACTGCTGCTCGGGTGGGAGTTTGCAGAATGCTGCCTAGTGGACGCTTCCAGACTGGAAGGGAAACCAGCGCAATGGCCGGCGGTTGATGAAGGCGGACAAAAGGATGCATTGCTTCCCCCACATGGCGCGATTGGACTTTGGCATCGAGGGACTGACTCACAGTAGATGGAGCACCGCTACCTAAGTATCGGTCGATACCATCGTCTAATGGCGCGATCGCCCGGCTTGCGAGAGGATTGTCGCGCTCGAGTTCGCATTCTGACAAACGATCCGTAAAGCGAACTCTCACTGACAGATTGAGGCTTGAAAATGCTCACATCAAAGTTCCTCGTGAGGATTGCCGTCGTTGGCACCGGCTTCACCTCCATGCTCACAGGCAAGCGTGAAGGCCGTTCCAGCCGGCCAGAATTGCTGAGCACCGCAATCGACCGCACGCCCGCCGCGCACGTTCACGACCCTTCAGCAAACCTTAAGTCAGACGCTGTAGAGATATTGCACCGATGTTGCCTGATCACAGAAGCCATGAGGTCATGAAAATGGAGACGATAGAGGTCCAAGTCCGGCGACTCAGTGTCGTCTCAGACAAGCCGTTCGAGGAAATCGTAAAAACATTCACGGCGACCATCGGACGTCCAGACGCGACCTCATTCCATAAGTCAGTAGCCACGGCAAAGACGCTGGACGAACTGGAAGGGGTGGTTCATGCCGCCGTGGGATCCTCGAATCTAATGGAGTTTGCGCGCTTCGACGTCGGAGACGTCCTCCGAGAGGAATCAGGTGCACGAGCACGCCGCTCGCTACGCCTTGTCGTCGGCAAGCCACTCATCATGAAGGAAATGGTCAAGACGGTTCCTGATGCAGCTTCGTACGCCCCGGTTACGGTTCTCATCGATGAGCGCGCTGACGGAGTGCACCTGTCTTATGACTCGATGGCTAGCCTTATTTCGCCCTACGGGAGTGAGGCGGCTCTTGCAATCGCCAGAGATCTCGACGCGAAAGTCGAGTCTCTGCTTGAGACTACTGCGCACTGAGAAAGAAAATAGAAAGTCGAGACTCACATCAATCTAGGGAGGAACAAGCCATGAAGACAACTTTGTTCGGGGTGCTGGCGCTCGTCGCGCTGGTGATCGCGGTGGTGGGCGGCAGGTCTATTTCTGCTGAGGAGAAGCAGGATAAGTACACGCTTCAGGTACCGGGCGGGCTCGCGTTCTCTGAGATCAGGGGATACGAGCAATGGCAAGTAGTAGGCCCAAGCCTCACCGAAGCCGCCAACGTGATCCGGGCGATCGTCGCCAATCCGGTTATGATCAAAGCCTATCAAGAGGGCATTCCCGGCAATGGTAAGCCCTTCCCCGACGGCTCGAAGATTGTGAAGCTGGAGTGGAGACCGAAAAAGATAACGGATCCGCCTTTTTCGGCGAACACGCCGGACACAGTGCCTGGCGACCTGGTGGAGGTAGAGTTCATCGTGAAGGATAGCAAGAGATTCTCCGACACGCACGGATGGGGATATGCCATGTTCGACTACGACGCCGCCTCCGGAACGTTCGCCCCGGCCACAAAGGCCAGCCACCCTCCGGTGAATAACGATGCCAAGTGCGGCGCTGCATGCCACACGCTGGCGGCGTCAAAGGATTACATTTTTACCGCATACCCAAGAAGGTAAGGCCCACCGCTTCTCGATTCGCCGGCAATCTGGAGACCGCTTTCTGTAATTTCATGGTCAGCAGCGAGTTTGTAACGCGATCTCAAGGGGAGGACGATATGAAACGGATCGGTTTCTTACTACTCGTAGTCGGAACCGTGGCTGGCGTTGTCGCTCACATTGCGCACCCCTCAGGACAGTCCGATGGAGACTCCTCTCCCATCTATGGCGTCAAGATCCCCGCCGGATACCGCGACTGGCAATTGATCGCCGTGAAGCAACTCCATTTCGCCGGCAAGGGCGAGCAATTGCGTGCTCAACTCGGCAACGACATAGCGATCAAGGCTTTCAAGGAAGGGACACTCCCGTTCCCGGACGGTGCGATCATTGCGGCACTTCATTGGACTCGCGTCCCGTCGGAAGACAACAATAAGGTACTTGATGTCCCGTTCCCCGGGACTCAATCGTTCGTGATCGGGTCGCGGGTGAATGTGCAGTTTATGGTCAAGGACTCAAAGACGTACGCCGCGACGGGCGGTTGGGGGTTCGCCGACTTTACAGACGGAAAGCCCGGCGACAAGGCGCTGCACGAGACTTGCTTTCCCTGCCACGTGCCTGCGAAAGATCGTGATTACGTCTTCACCCGTTATGCACGTTAGTGCGCTCCCTTACAAATAGAAGATTCCTACGAAGATCAACAGCGGCGGAAGCACAATCACGAGATCAGACGATGCGGACACCATGGAGCCGTATCGCTCGAACTCTGCGCGGGGGCTGCTGGTCTGCTTTTCTTTCGATTTTCCGCCGGCACCTACCCGATTCCAAAGGCTGGTCACTCTAAAGGGCGAACTGGAGTGGCCGTATCAGAAGCAGGATGCGGAACGCGTGGTGCGCTGGTTGGCGGGGGTTAAGGGAGGCAGCTACCTGATTACGATCAAGCCCCGTGCCAATCCACCGGAACTCAAGAAGAAAATCGAAGATGCTCTGGTGTGCAACGCGGAAATCGATGCCAACGAATCACCGTCGATGTGCAGGGCAGCAAAGCGTTTCTGAAAGGCAACGGTACGCGCCTGAGTGGAAAAGGAAGAGGCCGAGCGGGTCGGGTGTCGGCCCGGGAATCACTTCCGTGGAAACCGGCTCACCGTCGAAATTTACGAAACTCTGCGGTCAAGGCCGCTTACCTGCGTTGACCGCAGACTTCTCGTTCCAAATCCTTGTAGAGCTCTACGGCAAAAGTCGTATGACTGTCTCATACCCCGAGCAAGTATGAGCCTACTTAACCTTTCGAAGTCTCAGTTCATCCTCCTGAGGAATTGTTTTCAATTGCAGGATTGCTAGCATGCTAACTCGTCCGCGGAAAAAAGAAATATCAGGCAATACAAAATAAATAAAGGAGATACATATGCCAATCCTGCACAAAGAAACGCGTCGCTTGCTAGCCGGAGTCCTTACAACGTTCATGGTGCTTCTGTCGTCACCGCTTGCAATCCGGGCGTTAGCGCGCGACGAAAACCCTGAGGTCACTCGCCTTCTCGCAGAGGCTAGGGGGGAAGCAGCTGCCCTGTCCAAAGATGCGGATGAGATGGAATCATTGACGCGGTCGGATGCGAGTTGGCAGAGTCATGCGGCTATGCTGGATCGCATAAAAGACCACATCAACAACCTGGGCCGAACGATCGGCAAGCTGAACTCGCTGCGCGTCTCAGCCTCCGAATGGCAGCAGCAGGCGATCGACCGTTCGATTCCTCTCATGCAAGACCTGGCTGCCAACACCACAGCCGCTATCAACCACCTTAACGAAAACAGACTTCGCCCCACTTCAGGCTCCTATACCGAATATTTGGAAGAAAACACAGAGACTGCTCACGAACTGTCGGACATGATCTCGTCGTTCGTGCGTTACGGGGAAACTCGGGCGAAGCTCGATCAGTTCGAGCACAGGCTTGAGATTGCCAGCAGATGAAAACATGTTGTAACCACCGTTGCCTGCGCCCCTCAACGGCCGGTCGACTGCACCCTCAGCCGGCCGGCCGCTCCCCCGTCGGACGTTGTGAGCACAGTGGTGCCCTGTAGTTGCCCACGAGACGTCACAGCCTGGCGCGCACAATGCAGAGATAATTGCTTTCCCTCCCTCTTAAGTTGTAGATGCACTTCTGCCGCAGGATGGATAAGCTTCTAGCCGTACGATTCGACTTCCATCTCACCCTCTTAACGAATTGTTATTGACCCTCCCCACTCCCTAAGATCCAAGCGTCCATGCGGCAATCCGCCGACAGAGTACGGAAAGGATCCTTATGAAACACACAACCTCTACAGCGGTTTTTGTGGTCACCGTCGCGATCGTTTACCTGAGTCTGACATCCTGTTCTTCCAAACATTCCGACACTGCCTCGGCTGGACCTTCGCCGGCGCAGGCCGCAAACCAATCACAAGCGCAGCCCGACCTCGATAGGGAGCGGAAAGGCGCTGAGGAGCAGGCGCGCCCCGACATCGAGAAACAACGGCAGGAGTCTCAGGCAGAGGCGGAAAAGAATCTGGATAAAGAAGCAATCGCAGCGATTGACGAAACTAATAAAGCAGTCAGCGCGATCGCCGCCAACAAGACTGACGAAGCCC
>Ga0102924_1006305_pt1 | contig 11175 bp, 12 predicted proteins | sample PaiPotPPM11metaG_FD_80116 | JGI IMG/M metagenome (GOLD analysis project Ga0102924, IMG submission 80116) | Iron sulfur acid spring bacterial and archeal communities from Banff, Canada, to study Microbial Dark Matter (Phase II) - Paint Pots PPM... ...
CTCCGCGATGGGCCTCAACGTCGAGCTGCTCGAGGAAGAGCTGTCGCAGAGCGCGCAGAACGGCGACGCCGGCGACCCCGCCCGCTCGGCGGAGGTGCGCAACCTGCTCGCGGCGATCCAGCGCGAGGTGCGCCGCCTCGAGCACCTGAGCGAGGAGTACCTCCGCGTGGCGCGCCTGCCGCAGCCGCGGATGGAGGCCGAAGACGTGGCGGCCGCGGTGCGCGAGATCGTCGCATTCGCGCGGCCCGAGATCGAGAACGCGGGGTGCATCGTCTCGCTGTACGTCGAGGAGGATCTGCCGGCCGCGCTCTTCGACGAGGCCCAGCTGCGGCAGGCGCTGCTCAATCTCCTGCGGAACGCGCGCGAGGCCATGCCGCACGGCGGCCCGATCGACGTGCACGTCGAGGCCCAGGGGATGAGCGTCGTCGTGGGCGTCGATGATCGAGGCGGCGGCATCCCCGAGAGCATCCGGTCGCGCGTGTTCGATCCGTTCTTCTCGACCAAGGGGGAAGGCACCGGGCTCGGCCTCGCGATCACGCGACACATCGTCGCCGCGCACGGCGGGACGGTGACGTGCGAGCCGCGCGAGGGTGGCGGCACGCGCTTCCGCATCGCGCTGCCGATCGCGCCGGCGAAGAGCGTGCGCCTGCCGGCGTCTGCGCCGTGCTAGAAAGCGGCGCCCATGCCCCGCTCCGACGGCCGATCGCTCGACGCGCTGCGTCCCGTGGAAATGATTCTCGGCTTTCACCGCCCGTCCGAGGGGTCGGTGCTCTACCGGGCCGGCGGCACGGTCGTGCTCTGCACCGCTTCCATCGACGACAAGGTGCCCGCCTTCCTCGAAGGGAAGAACCAGGGCTGGCTCACCGCCGAGTACCAGATGCACCCGCGGGCCAACCCCAGACGGCAGGACCGCGACGGGCGCGGCAAGGCGCCGAGCGGGCGCACGCAAGAGATCCAGCGGCTCATCGGGCGCGCGCTTCGGGCGGCGGTGGACATGCAGAAGCTCGGGGCTCGCACCGTCACGATCGACTGCGACGTGCTCGAGGCGGACGGCGGGACTCGCACGGCGTCGATCACGGGCGGCTTCGTGGCGCTGGCCGCGGCGCTCGCGAAGGTGGGGCTCGCGGTGCTGCGCGAGCCGGTCGCCGCGATCAGCGCCGGCTATGTGGAGGGCATCGGCCCCGCGGGTGCCTCGGCGCGAGGGGCCCACCACGCGCTCGACCTCTGCTACGTCGAGGACTCGCGGGCGCAGGTCGACCTCAACGTGGTCGCGACGGCGAGCGGCAAGATCGTCGAGGTGCAGGGCACCGCCGAGGGCGAGCCGGTCGAGCGGCGGGAGGTCGACGCGATGGTGGACCTCGCGCTCAGCGGGATCGGCCGCCTGACGCAACTCCAGCGCGATGTCCTCGCGCGCGCGGGGATCGATCTGGCGCGGTGGAAGGCGCCGTGACAGGGCGCAGCGAGACGCTCGTCGTCGCCACGGGAAACCGCGGGAAGCTCGAGGAGCTCCGCGCGCTGCTCGCGGGCGTTCCGGTCGACGTGCGCGCTGTGGCCGACGCGATGCGCGAGCCGCCACACGTGGTCGAGGACGGCGCGACCTTCGCGGACAACGCGACGAAGAAGGCGGCCGCGATCGCGCAGGCGACGATGATGCTCACGCTGGCGGACGACTCGGGGCTCGAGGTGGACGCGCTCGACGGGCGCCCGGGCGTGCGCAGCGCGCGGTTCGCACACGAGCGCGCGACGGACGCGGAGAACAACGCGACGCTCCTCGCGGCGCTCGAGGCGCTCGGCGAGCCGCCCCACGCGGACGGATTCCGGGCGCGGTTCCGCTGCGTGCTCGCGCTGGTCGACCCCTTCACGAACGGCGGCCGTCCCCACCTGGTCGAGGGCCGGTGCGAGGGCATGATCACCCGGACGCCGCGCGGCTCGGGCGGCTTCGGCTACGACCCGCTGTTCGTCGTCGACGGCACGGGCAAGACGATGGCGGAGCTCGATCGCGAAGAGAAGAACCGCCTGAGCCACCGCGCGCGCGCGTTCGTCGCGCTACGGCCTCTGCTCGAGCGCCTCCTCGCCGAGCGCGCGCAGCAGGCGAAGCGCATCGGCTAGCGCCCCTACTTTCCGAGCAAGTCGAACGACGCGCCGCACCCGAGCACGAACGAGTAGTACCCGGTCTGCGCGCCGCCGATCGACTGGCCGTCGTGGTAGAGCGGCCCGGTTTGCCCGTCGCCCTGGTTGGGCGCGAAGGCAATGTGGCCGCTGGTATCGCTGACCGATCCGCCGGAGATCGTGACCATCGGCGTCAGCGTGAACAGGGTGCTCAGGCGGATCTCGGCGCCGAGGCCGACGCGCAGGAACTCGAAGCCCGTCGCGCTCCACGTCCCGCCGTCGTTGGAGACCTGGAACTGCCGGAACCCGAAGGAGATTTCGCTCGCAAAGGCTGCGCTGTCGACGTCGCCGGAGAGAAGGCGGAGCCCGACTCCCACGAAGGACGTGCTCGCGCTCGTGGACGTCTGCTCGAAGCGGTGGCCGGCGCCGACGAGCCCGAGCTCGACGGCGAGGTACGGGATGAAACGTCGCCCGAGGCGCGCGCCCGCGTCGAGCTCGACGGCGGCGCCCGGCCGCACGAAGTTGCCCACGGTCTCGACGCTGTTCGCGTCGTTCAAGTAGAGGCCACCCATGTACGCGAGGATGCCGAGGCGGGCGCCCAGCCAGAGCGAGTAGCGTGGCGCGTGCGTCTCGAGGCGAGCGCGCGACATCCCCGGGGGCCCGGGCGGCGGCTCGGCGTACGAGTACTCCGGGGGAGCCGGCGGACCGTACGCTGGCGGTGGAGGCGAAGGCAGCGCACGACCGGCTTGCGGCGGGGGCGGCGGCGGAGCCATCGGTGGCTCGGCGCTGGGCGGCGGCAGCGGAGGCAGGTCCGCCTGCGCAGCGGCCGTCCGCGCGGTGGCGAGCCCGGCAAGCACGACTAAGCTCCGGAAGACGGGACGTCTCAAAACTTGGGAGAGGCGCACCCCGAAAGGATATTCCACTCTGGGGCGCCTCAGGCACGGAGCGTCGCCGGCCGGGTGGACGCAAGGGTGGGCGCGACCCCAGGAAAGGGGAGTGAAGTCGATGGCGAGACCCTGGAACGAGCTCGGACGCTACGGGGGTATCGGTATCGAGCTGGTGCTCTCGATCCTCATCCTGGGCGGAATCGGGCACTGGCTGGACCAGCGCTACTGGCGCGGACACGACTGGGGGATGACCGTCGGGTTTCTCCTGGGCATCGCCGTGGGCGTGCGCAACCTCGTGCGGGCCTCGCAGCGGATGCAGCGCGACATCGAGCGCGAAGAGGCGCGCAATCCGGAGGCCAGCCGCTGGACGGTCGATGAGAGCTGGCTGCATCCCGGCGACGACCCCCAGGCCAACGGCGATTCGCGGGAGAAGCGCTCATGACGCCCCCGACCGAGAGCCGGCCGCCTCGCCGGCGCAAGGCCCTCGATGCTCAGATGCACGCGTCGCTGGCCGCCGTGGGGGTGACCGGCGCCGCCCTCGCCCTCGCGGCCCTCGCGCTCTTCGGGGTCTACGCCGCGTTCTCGGTGGCGGTCGGCGCCGGACTCGCCGTCGCGAATCTGTGGGCGCTCGCGCGCATCGTCCAGGCCCTCTTGCCCGATGGGACGTCCGGCGGCGCCTCCGGTTCCGGTGCGTGGGCGATCCTCGGCGTCGTCAAGATGTTCGCGCTCTTCGCGGTCGTCTGGTTTCTCATGCACCAAGGCATCGTCTCGGCGCTGCCGATGCGCGTCGGTTTTGGCGCCCTGCCGGTCGGGATTGCCAGCGGCTCGCTCGTGAGCCATACAGGCGGCCGCCGGGATCCCGGCCAGTAGCAGCGTTCCAGGAAACAAGAAAGTCCCGTCCTTCCCATGCCCGAGCACACGACCTTCTTCAGCTATCTCATCGCGCAGTTCCCCGCGCTCGGCCAGAACATGAGCGCCTTCGGGAACTCGCTCTTCGGCGAGCCGGTGAGCGCGCACGGCGCCGAGCCGCTCGTCGCGAGCATCTTCATCATGCTCCTGCTGCTCGTCGCGGCGTTCGGTCTGCGCGGCCAGCTCGTCGATTACGACAAGTCGGTCATTCCGGACGCCACGCTCAGCGTGCGAACGTTCTTCGAGGTTTTCATCGGCTTCTGGTACGGCACGATGAAGGACATGATGGGCCCGAAGCGCGCCAAGCGGTATTTCCCGCTGGTCGGCTCGCTCGCATGCTTCATCCTCCTTTCGAACGCGCTCGGCCTCATCCCCGGGTTCTCGCCGCCCACGTCGAACTGGAACATCACGATGGGCTGCGCCGTCGTCGTCTTCGTGATGTTCAACTACTACGGCCTGAAGGAGAACGGCCTCGGGTACGTCAAGCACCTCTTCGGTCCGTACATCGGCTGGTGGGGGATCCCGATCAACCTGCTCCTTTTCGTCATCGAGCTCGTCTCGATGCTCATCCGGCCGCTCACGCTGAGCGTTCGTCTCATGCTGAACATGGCGGTCGACCACCTGCTCGTGACCCTCACGCTCGGGATGATCGCGCTGCTCTTGCCGGTGCCGGTTCTCGTCCTAAGCACGCTCGTCGTCATCGTGCAGGTGATGGTTTTCTGCCTGCTGACGTCGATTTACATCTCGCTCGCGACCGAGCACGACGAACACGAGGCGGACGCCAAAAGTCACGGCGTCGGCGCTGCCCATGCTGCCGGCGCGGGGTTCTGAAAGCGCCGCATCCGGTGCCTCTACCAAGCTTCTGGACGAAAACGCCCCACGGCCCTAGCCAGCTGGACGAAAAGCGACTAAGAGGGCCGCCCGGCGGTCACCACGCCACCCAATTTTCCCCATCCGTTCGACGATAGGAGCCATTGACGATGTCGACCCCGAAGAAGCTCACAGTCGCGGCGTTCTCGTTTGCCGCGACGTTCCTTCTGCCGATCCTGGCGTTCGCTCAGGACGACCGCGTCGGCTCGAATGCCTTCGATGTTCGCGCGTGGGCGGCGGCGGGCGCGGGCATCGCCATCGGTCTCGGCGTGCTCGGCGGCGCGCTCGGTCAGGGCCGTGCCGCGGCCGCGGCGCTCGAGGGCATCTCGCGGAATCCGGGCGCCTCGGCGCGCATCCAGACGCCGATGATTCTCGGTCTCGCGCTCATCGAGTCGCTGGTTCTGCTCGCGTTCGTCATCGCCTTCTTCCTCCAGGGCTTCGCGAAGGGCTGAGAGGCACGCGTCGCGTCCGTGCGGCGCGCGACGCGCACGGGCGCCTCGTGCGCGTCGTCGCTCGGAGAATGCGCTCGCCTCAGTCTTGCGCGATGCTCGCGTCGCTCGGCGCTTGCGGGGAACCGTCGCCGACAGAGGCCTCCCGCGGAGGTGTCGCGTCGGTCGCATCCGGAAGGGCCCCGGCGTCGCTCACGCTACCGGAGTCGGTGGAAGGCGGCGGCGCGGCGTCGCCTGGCGAGGCGCAGATGGCGGGCTCGCATGCGAAGACCTTGCCGAAGCCCCCGGTCGCGGTCTCGCCGAAAGAGCAGTAGCACTGGTCGTAGACACCGGGGCACACGCTCGGGTACGCGCAGATCTGGCCGGGGGCGGAGCACGCATGCAGGCTGGCGGCCGCGAGCGAGGCGGGGCACGCCGCCGGCTGGGCCGGGACGTTGGGACACATCGGAGTGTCGCCGGGGTTCACCGCGGTGCCGGTCCCGTCGCGGCACGCAAACGTCCCCCCCATGCAGACGCAGTAGAGCGACGCGGACGTGTTGCCGCAGGCGTACTGCGGACCGCAGACTACGCCGTCGGTCGGACAGGGCTTGCCGACGGTCTCCGCCGGCGTGGCCGGACACACGGCCTCGGCCTCCGTGCTGGGGGCGACGGGCGAGCTGCTCGAGCTGCAGCCGCCCGCTGCGACCGCGAGGGGCGCGGCGAGGGCGATCGCGAGGAGGGCGCGGCCCACATGACCGCGCATGCGTCCCGATTCGAAGACCATCTGCATTACCTCGGGCGACGCACCCATATCGCTTCCCGGCGCCGGCGACAAAGCGAAATGGCACGGCGGTCGCGCTGGCGCATGGGTGTCGGCCCCACACCTTACCGGAGCTCTCCGCGCCGCGTCGACGACGCGTGCGGCTCAGCGTACCCGCACGAGAGTCCCCTCGTCGGCGGCGGTCGGGTACGCGGCGGCCCACCCCCGCGGCAGGCGAGGCTCGGTGAAGTCGAACAGCCAGCGGGCGTCGAGCGGGGCGAGGTTGACGCACCCATGGCTGCGCACGCGGCCGAAGTCGCGGTGCCAGTAGGTGCCGTGCAGGCCGACGGCGCCGTCGAAGAACTGGACGTAGGGAACCTCCTCCAGCGAATAGTGCGCGTCGAGGTCGTCGCGGTCGATGTTGGCCATGTCGGACGCGAAGATCTTCACCCACACCCGGTGCACTCCGGGCGGGGTGGCGCTCTCGGCCCCCTTGGCGCCGCGTCCGGTCGAGACGAGCGTCGCGTACACTGGCCGCGTGCCCTCATAAGCGACGAGCGTCTGCGTCGCGAGCTCGACGTCGATCCAGCGCTCGCCGGGGCGCCCGACCTGCTCGGGCGGCGGATTCGCGGTCGGTCGTGCGAGGTCGCGGAGGAGCATCCACGCGCCGTCGCCGATCCGGACGGAAGCGCCGGCTTCCTGCAAGACGTGCACGAGCTCGAATCGCGCGCGCGTTTCGGTGGGCTTGGCTCGCGGCCCGGGGTCGGGCGACGCCCACACGCTCGCGCGGTCGGCGACGACCCACGCGAAATCGAGCTTCCCCTGCTCGACGGTCTCGCCATGGAACGCCGACGGTCGCGCGGCGATGAGCTCGCGCTGGGCCACCCAGAGTCCCTTCGTCGTACGAACCCAGCGCTCGCCGTCGAGCATTCGTTGCTCGACCACCGCGACGGACCAGCCGCTGTCGATCTCGCGGTCTACCGCGCCGTCCGCCGCCATCGCGAGATCGGCGTACGCCTCGGCGCCGTCGCGTCCGGCGAAGAAGTACGCGTAGGGCAGGCCCTCGGGCCCGACGGGCACGATGGGAGCGCCGGGGTCGTCGGCCGAAAGCACAGCCGCGTCGGAGCACGTCCACGCGAGCGGTCCGACCAGCCACCAGCGACCCGTGCACCCCAGCCCGCGCTTCGCGCCGAAGAGCGGCAGCGTCGCGGCAGGGGCGGTCACGCCGCGGCGGTCGCTCGCGCGGGTCGGACCGGCGAAGAGCACCATGTCGCCCGGCTGACCGTGTTCTCCCGGCTTGGGAGCGACGGACCGCGCCCACGACGCGAGCGGGACGTCGTCCGCGTCCACCCACGGGGGGACGGGCGCGTCGGCGCGCACGGCGCCGGACGCGAGCACCAGGACACCGGCGAGCGCAGCCCAGGTAGCGCGGTTCACGGCCGCGCGGGCTGCGGCAAGCGCAGCTTGAACGTGGCGCCGCGGCTCGACGACTGGACGGCGATCGTTCCGCCGTGCTCCTCGGCGATCTTCTTGACGATCGCCAGGCCGAGGCCCGTTCCGCCCTTCTTTCCCTTCGTCACGAACGACTGGAAGAGGCGGTGCTCGATCTCCTTCGGAATGCCGGGGCCGGTGTCGGAGAACGTGACGAGGAGCGCGCCGTCCTGCTTGTCGCGCGTCACCTTGATGATGAGCTTCCCGCCCTTCTTGCCCATGGCTTCGGCGGCGTTGCGCGCGAGGTTGTGAACGACCCGCAGCATCTTGCCCTCGTCGAAACGGGCGGTACCGCGCTCCTGCACGTCGACCACCAGCTCGACGCCGCGACGGGAGAGGTCCGTCTCGAGCTGGACGCGCACGTCCTCGAAGAACTTCTGCAGGTACACCTTGCGAACGAGGACGCTCTTCTCGCCGCGCGCGAACTCGAGCACCTCGCGCTGCATCGCGCCGATGAGGTCGAACTGCTTGAGGATGAGCTCTGCGTACCGCTCGCGCTGCGCGACGTCGTTGGACCCTTGCATCAGCTGCACGTAGCCGCTGATCACGGTGAGCGGAGTCTTGAGGTCGTGGATGACGCTCGAGAGCAGGCGCCCGATGGTCGTGAGCCGCTCCTCGCGCTCGCGCGCCTCGCGCGACAACTGCAAGCGGATGGCGGTCGACGCGTTCGCCGTCACGAGCTCGAAGAGCTCCCGGTCTTCGTCCGTGAAGGGTCGGTTCGCGCGCTTGTTGTAGATCGCGATCGCCCCTATCGGCGCCTTGTTGTCACCCTCGAGCGGCACGGCGATCGCCGTCCGGGTCGTGGCGGCGCCGGCGCGTTCGTCGAGCCCGCGATCGCGGCGGGAGTCGTTCTCGGCGTCGCTCGTGACGAGGACCTCGTTGTTCCGGATGGCCCACCCGATGAGGCCCGCATCCTCCGGGTAGGGCAGTCGACGCATCTTCTTCGCGCGCTCGTCGATGAGGTAGAGAGCGCCGCCGCCGTCCTCCGGATCGCGCAAGGCGACCGCCCCCATCTTCGCCTCGCAAGCGCGCATCGCCTCGCCGAGCACCGCCATGAAGAGCTCCTCGAGCGAGGTGGCCCGCGCCATTGCGTGCTCGAGGTCGAAGAGGAGCTTGAGGTCGCGGACGCGGTGCTCGAGCTGCTCCTTCGTGTCGAGGAGCTGGATGTTCTTCTGCGTCACGGACATGAAGAGGCGCGAGTTGTCGATGCTCACCGCGGCCTGCGTGGCGAGCGCGGCGAGGATGTCCGCGTCGTCTTCGCTGAACTCGCCGCGCTTCTTGTTGAGCACCTGGACGACGCCGATCGTCTTGCCAAGGTGGTTTTTCATCGGCGCGGCGAGGATCGACCGCGTCCGGTAGCCCGAAAGCATGTCCCATTCGGGGGTGAAGCGCGCGTCCTTGTAGGCGTCGGGCACGTGCAGCGGTTTGCCGGTGCGCGCCACGTGACCGGCGATGCCGTGGCCGATCTTGAGGCGAATCGAGCGGACGTCCTCGCCGTGGGCGATGCGAGATACGAGCTCCTCGTTGGGCTCGTCGAGGAGGTAGAGGGTGGCCCGGTCGGCCTCGAGCGCCTCGGTGATCTTGTCGAGTATGAGCTCGAGGAGCTGGTCGAGGTCGAGCGTCGTGCCGAGGGCGGTGCCAACCTCGCGTAGCGCCTTGCTGACGCGCATCTCGCGCGAAAGGCGCGCCTCGAGCTCCGCCACGCGCGAGAGACGCACTTCGAGCGAGCGTGCGGGGTCGGCTCGAGTGCTCACGATCCGCATTGTACCAGTGGGGCCTCGGCCACCGTCAGGGGGTATGGCTACGCAATTTGCGGCAGAGTGTGGTTTTCGCTAGCTTCGCGGCCCTTGACTATGCCGCGCACGCTCATTGTGACACCTACTTACAACGAGAAGGAAAACCTGCCGGCGTTCGTCCAGGCGGTCCGCGCTGCGGTTCCGGACGCGGATCTGCTCGTCGTGGACGACAATTCCCCCGACGGGACCGGCGATCTCGCCGACGCGTTCGCCGCGAAAGACGGGCACGTGCGCGTCCTGCATCGGCCCGGCAAACTCGGCCTCGGAACGGCATACGTCGAGGCGTTCACCCGCGGCCTCGCCGAGGGATACGAGCGCTTCTTGGAGATGGACGCCGATTTGTCGCACGACGTTCGCTACTTGCCGGATTTCGTCCGCGCGCTCGACGACGGCTACGACCTCGTCATCGGTTCGCGCAACATCCCCGGCGGCGACGTCGAGGGATGGGGACTCGGGCGCCACTTCATCTCGAAGGGCGGTAGCCTCTACTCGCGCACGATCCTCGGTCTGCCTATCCGCGACCTGACGAGCGGCTACCGCGCCTTCACGCGCCGCGCACTCGAGGCCATCGGCCTGCAGCAGGTCCACTCGAACGGCTACTCCTTCCAGATCGAGATGGCCTACCGCGCGGTGCGCCGGGGTATGCGCGTGAAGGAGGTGCCTATCGTCTTCGTCGATCGGACGCTCGGTCGGTCGAAGATGAGCCGGCGAATCTTCGCCGAGGCCGTCGGAATGGTATGGAAGCTGCGGTTCGACGCGGCGCGCGGGAAACTGTAGCCGCCCGCTATCGCTTGGTGGCGGCGATCACCACGTGCGGGTAGGGCAGCACGTCCGGAACGCGCACCATGCGCACTTTGAAGCCGAGCTCCGTGAGCATCTCGCCCCATTCGCGGTGGTGCCGGTACGCGAGCGGCTCGCGCCAGCCCACCATCAACCGATCGAGCGCCTCCGTGAAGAGGAGCCCGAAGCGCGGCTCGGTGGTGATGTCTTTGACGACGAGCACTCCCCCGGGAACGAGCAACGAACGCAGGCGCTCGAGGACGCCTCGTTGCTCGCCCTGCGGCAGGTGGTGCATGACGTCGAGGACGTAGGCGCCGTCGAAGGACCCCGTCAGCGGAGCGTCCCGGATGTCGCCGACGAGGAACTCGTGGTCCCGCAAGGTCAGGCGCGCCGCCACGTCGCGCGCGATCGCGATGCGGCGCGCGTCCGGATCGACCCCGACGATGCGACGTCCCGGGTGCGTTTGGCCGAAGTACGCCGCGAAGAGGCCGAAGCCGCAGCCGACGTCGAGGATTCTCCCTTCGTCGGCCAGGAGAAGGTCCATGACGCTGAGGAGCTTGGGTCGGAGGATCGAGAAGCGGACGCGCGAGTACGCTCGCTCGAGGGGAGGCAGCGCCCGCACGATGTTCGCGATCGCGCGGCGTCCGTATACCTCCGGCGCCTCGAGGTTCGGCTTGGCGCCGAGGCACGCCCGAAGCGTGGCCAGGGCGCGCGCCGGACGCGAGGACGGAGAGGCGGTCGCGGTCCGCACGCGCGACACGTATGCCTGCCGCGAGAACCGCGTCAAGGAGGCCGGCGGCCGGCGGGGTCAAGACAGGCGGCGGCCCGGCCAGGGATGCAGGGGGGGTGGCGCCGAAGCGCGGGAGCGTGGTAGGCGAGTGGGGAGCGCGCGCCCGTAGCTCAGCTGGATAGAGCGGTGGCCTTCGAAGCCACAAGTCGGCGGTTCGAATCCGTCCGGGCGTACTGGCCCCGCCTGCGGCGGGGCCGAACGCCCGGACGGGGTTCGAGTCGTCTGACCTCACGCCGGAGGCGTGAGGTCTTCGGAACGAATCCGTTCTAGGAGGTCGACGTGAGCCTTCGTCGATTCCCGCGAAGCTGGGTCTTGTCGGCTACCGCCTTGGGGGCCGCCTTGGGGGGCTGTGGGA
>Ga0102924_1006308_pt1 | contig 11173 bp, 22 predicted proteins | sample PaiPotPPM11metaG_FD_80116 | JGI IMG/M metagenome (GOLD analysis project Ga0102924, IMG submission 80116) | Iron sulfur acid spring bacterial and archeal communities from Banff, Canada, to study Microbial Dark Matter (Phase II) - Paint Pots PPM... ...
CAAACGTCCTTAACATCGGGTGCAATTATCTTACTTCCCCGCCAGCCCTAACGTCAGGTAACCTCGGTGGCATACAGTGCGATTCCACGGGGCGCCTCTTGCTTTCGCCAACGTCCGGTTTGGGGACCGGCCAGTTTAACTCTACAGCCTTACAGCTTCCCAGCGCCGGATATGCGTCTATCGCCGTCAACAAACTTGGTGAGGCGATAACTGTTTCCGGTGGCAACGGCCCCCCAATCGAGCTTTCTGCGGCCGTGAACACCTGCACATCGATCAGCACATCGCCGACCTATATTCACAAGCTATACTCAGCGAACCCGTCATCAAACGAGACAGCCTCGGTGACGTTTTACAATGACCAGACGTGCACCGCGGCAGATCGCATTTGGGCGGTCGGACCGCTGACATCCGGATCGAATAACCCCGTCGATGTATTTGCTGCAACGTCGCTCTCATACAAACTTACAAACGGCGCGGAAAGCGCCGCCGCAGCCCTATTTGTAACGGTGACGAAGTAATGCGTAAGCATCTGCTTGACATCGCAAAGTTTTTCCTTGCTGCGTGGCTTGCACTCTTGGCATCGCCCTACGCTCGCGCCGACCTTCCTCCTACGAACTATGGGTCAGGCGGCGTGCAGTCGATGTCTTGTGGCACGTCTGGCAATCTCAACAACCTTGGGACGGCACTGAATCCGAACTGCGATCTCGTCGCCTCGCCCTCGGTGACGGCGGTTATCACCGGCTTAACCGGCACAAATCTCCAGCAAATTTCAAACGTGGCGCAGACGACGACCAACGCCTCGCCATCGCTGCTCACCATGACGGGATGGAACGAAAATGTTACGTCGGGGTCTGCAACTGCGCTCGTGTTCAAATTCACAATGGCCCACACGTATACGAATCATCCAACGTGCATATTTCAGCCCAACGCAACATTTGCGCCAGTCTTTCCAACGGTGACATATCCGAGCGCAAACGAATGTGACCTGACATTTACCACTGCGCCGACAGCAGTTCTCTTGGGTACGCTCACGGTGATTGCCAATGGCCCGTAAGACAAGGATTTTGCTCGGCCTTTGTGCCCTCGCGCTCGTTGTGCTTGGACTTACGGTTTGCAACGTAAAAGCCGACAACCCGCCAACCAACCTGGGACCAGCCCCATGCGCGTTTGCACCAAATGCATCCTACGGCAGTAGCGTCGGGGCTCCGGGTGGGTGCCTGAACGGATGGTACGTCAACACAGGTTTGGGCAACCTCCAGAAGCTGATATGCGTCAACTGTAACAACGATATGCGTGGGTATGGCAGCACGACATCGGTATTCGCGGACCCGGCCACATGCTCAAAGATTTTTATAGCCACCGAGTATCCGGGCCCAGGCTCAACGTCGGTCAACCCCGGCCTTGCTCAGGTCGATGGCATTACGGGCGCTCTAATACCATCGAGCCCGATCGGTCCAGCCGACGACGTGAGCGCAGCCAACGCCCATGATGCCCCCATGACAATCCACATTCGTGGGTGCTCCATTATGGTTGTGTACGGGGGTTATACGGCCGCGTTGCTTGGGAACCTCAACTGCCTCACTGCAACCGGCGGGGCTGGGACCTCGTATCAATGCAATTCTTTTATCTATGGCAACAACATCGGCAGCGGCGTGGCATTTCAAGACCTGCGCCTTTCAGCTTCGCGGACGTATATGCCCGTTACCGGGATATCGGAGGAAACGGCAGGCACCGACCCGGACCACAACGTCACTCTAATTTGCGGCCAACTACAGCACAGTCAGACTATGGTTCCGTTCGGTCATACATTCGTCTGCACTGAATACGATGCTACCTCGGCCAGCGATGGGTGTTTTATCGTAGCAGCATCAAGTGATTCCCCACCGTTTGGATGCTGGGACCCTTTCCCCGGCGGCACCGCAGGCAACGTAGGTACAGCCGGGAACATCGCCACGGCGAAAAATGGGATGATCGTCCCCATCTGGCACCCGCAAAATGACGGCTATGGGCACTTTTACATACACGACTTTACGGCTGGCACCGGAAGTAACACCGTCACCACAACCTTCAACGGGGTTGGCGGGAGTTCGTGCACCGCGACGTTCACGGCCGGGTCGAGCGACACGAACATCACAGTAGCCGCCGGAATCGCGGCAGCGATCGCAAGCGGCTCCGGTTCTGGTTGCACAGGGCTCACGGGCCGTCAGATCACAAACCACACCTACTACGATTCCGCAACGCAATGCGGTGTGATTTCAAACTGTGGTATCGGTGTGCAGATTACAAGTGCGGACCCGGCATCCGTGACTGCAATTGGAAATGTCACCACCTGTTCGGTGGGCGGCTCGGGGTCCCCAGCCATACACTGCGGCAACGATAGCGGAACCCAAACGCCACCCTTTGCTTCCAACAACGATGCGGCGTCAAATCTCACGCAACAAACACCCATTGGAGCAACCTGTAACTACTACAAACTCGCCGGAGCGCCAGTAAGTATGCACGGCTTCTTTTGCCTCGTGCCGTTGTTAGGAGCGGTTGGGACATATCAAGGAGTTGGTTCTCAATTCTGGGCGCCGAACACCTCGTTACTTCGTGCCTCTAAAAATGCAAATGGCACCTGGACTTTTACTGACGGCGCGGGTAACAATTCATTTACGGCGTCCGTTCAAACCACGGCAGCTAACGCAGAAGTGAAGTATCTGGGCGCAGGCGGCGGTGGAAGTGAATCCTGCGCGAGCGGTGTGGCCACAATCAATGAACCCGGAGCCCCGGGCGGGGTGTCACACTACACGTTGCCGATGCCGTGTAATGGGAATAGTGTGTGCACGCCCGGTTCGTGTGGCATACCAGCCGGTATGGCGTTGTTTTCCTACGACTACTCAAACGCTGGACAGTTAACATGGGACCAGACCTCAACCTCTCATCCGTGGTCGGGGTTTGAGGACATGACGATTGACGCGGCGGGGAATTACTGGATCGCCTCGTTCTGCGATGATTCAAGCGGCAAAGAGGCAATCTGTTACGGTGAATGGTCAAGTGCCGATATGCACAATATGGCCCTGGGCTTTGTTGAGGACACGACGATAGCGGCGGGCAACTCAGAGCCAATGGTTTCTTTGACCACAACCCCGGCAGGGAACCTCATTCTCGACGTTGGCGTCAGCGGTGCAGGCGGTGGGTGGCCGAGTTGCGGGAGCAACGGCGGGACCTGTTTGGTTTCCTATAAGTGCGCAAACCCTTGTAACGGTACATGGACACGTTCGTTACTCGTCAATTATAATTCAACCGCTGGCCCAACCATCCAAGCCTGGATTGCCGGGTGCAACGGCGTCAATGTAAACAGTGGGACACCGCTTACTAATATGTTTCATCACGCAGACGGGTATCACATTATGATGACCTCTCTGCTTGGTTTCCCGACGCGTGGCAACGCCTGTATTGCCTTTTACGACCACTATATAGGCAACCTATAGGGCTTCGTCTCGGTTCGCGGACCAGTGTTTATCTGGAGCCGACGTACCTCGACGTTCAGTTGAAACCAGCGCCCCTTCATACGTGAGCCTACACGAGCACTCACCCAGATCATAGCCACCTGCCATGCAGCCGTTTCTTCCGTGCATGGCGACCGGGTCTTTACAGCTTTGGCATATCACGCGTTGCTCCATTGCGTCGGATCTGAAAGCGATAACGTCGATATCTCCCCGCACCCAGGGCACCTTCTCTTGCGATTGCAGACCGCACAGCGTGAGCATCTCCAGAAGTCTGCTGAATCCTTGGCACTTGAGTAGCGGCGCGGGGAAGAATAAATTTCTCTTGGTGAAGTTTCATCTACGTTCTCCCCTGAGAGGTGCCACTATGTTTTCTTTCGTTTCGTTACGTTCTTAATTGCAAACGTGTCGTGTTTCTCCGCCGAATCGACAAACTGATACGTGGCGAATCTACCCTCTTCGAGTTGTTCTATTTCCTCAACGCACTCAAGGAAGTCATCGTCACCGTCTTTGTTGATTCGCACGTAGACATATTTCGGGAAGGTTTTAATCATTTTCGTTTTCTCCTCGGCGCCTTGCCGTAGTCATCTAAAAGTCGCATCATGCTTTGAACATACTTTGCGAGCAGTTCACGGGCGGCGAATAAAAGGCGTTCTTCCTTGGCGGAAACAACCTTATGAGCACTCATACGTCCCCTTCCTGAGAGGTGGACTGCAATTCATTTTCTTTCTCTCCGCCACAATGGCGATAAGTTGTTCTCCGATGTACTGCGTGTATGCCGGCGGGATGGCTTGTGTAAGCTCGGGCCATGTCATCCAATCAATTCCCATGGCCTCCTGACCCTCCGCAAGGGTTCGTGCCCTGTTTATTTTCTTGGTTGAATCCTCGGGGTGGTCACCGTATACGGCGATCGGGCGTTTTTGATTGTGTTGGCATGGGGGCGTTAATATGCAGGCGTTGCTTTCAAAAAATCTGTGACGTCGTACACCCAATCCAAACGATGAACCGCACAATTTAACAGGCGATACCAACGGGGAACCTGGCACGTTTTCAATGACGTATATTTTTCGCTCGCTAGAATTGTCAACCCAGCGCAACAATAGTTCACGGATGGGCTCAATTAGATGGGGTGATGGCTTTGCCCATTTGTTCATACTTTGAATGCACGAATACGCCTGACACGGTGGAGAAGCATGGATAAAATCAAAGGGCTCTAGGCTTGTTGTTAGAGCATCCCATTTGTGAAACTCGAACGGATAGTTCGGTTGTGGATTGATGTCCACGCCCACAACCTCGAAGCCAGCGCGGGAATATCCCATCGACGCACCACCCGCACCACAGAATAAATCCAAAAGTCTAGGCTTCATTGCTGAGAGGTGGAGTCTGCACCTGAAGAAGTATTTGATTTCTCCGCCGCCAGCTCCGGTAACACACCATCCCAGAATGGTCCAAATAATGCTACCTCAATTTCACGACGGTATGAGATTTCAGGAAACTCACGCAATATACTTACAAACTCACTACGCGAAGCCGACACGTAGTTCATGACCGAATATGCGCCGTCATCGCTTCGTGTTTTTGGCAGTGTGATAGTCCATTCATCGGCGGAATTAAACATCATGCGTTCCCTTGCTGAGGGGTGGACTGGGGTGGTAACAAAGAGAGAACATCCGAAACGGCGTATTTATACCCTTCGCCCGCAGAGCCCATGCGTGTCTTGTGGCCTTCTTCTTTGGCCCAATCTTTCACCGCCGCCACAACAGCTTCTAGTTCTGCGATGCGATGGGCTTGGTCATGTTCAGTTAGCTCCAAGATATTTAGATGGGCCTCAAACTTCAAATTGTGTGCTTGCAGTTCTTTAATTCTCTCTTGAGCGGCTGCGAGGGAAGATTCGGCTTGCTCCAGTTTCTCAAATTCCGCCGCGTCAAGGGCAACGTACTCCTGTGCTGCCTCTAGTTTTGCTATCGTCGCCCGCGCCTCTCTGAGGACGGCGATGATTGCAAGGATAGCTTCTGGGTTTGCAGAGGCGATAAAGTCGGTGCCGATACTTATGACCCTTACGTCGCGACTATGCCAGACAGCCGCAGCCGCTTTCGCTTTGCTCTCTAACGCATCTAAATCATCGTCTGATAGTGTGGTGGGCTTAGATGTATCCACGTTTTTATTTCTCAACTTTCGGTTCACTCCGTAGTCGTCTGATTTCAAGAAATCCCTCGAAGTCCGGACACTCCGCAATCAACTTTCTTGCCAGCCTTGACCTGAAGTCATTATTTAGGCGGTATCCACTTTCGGCCGCGCCGACATCGGAAAACCATCTCATTCTTTCAAAGATCGCCGCCGTGCCGAAGCGAGTGCGCCCTTGCGCGCGTAACGATTCAGCCGCCCGCCGGAACAGGCTAAAAACTTCAGGGTGCTCCCGGTCAAACGCCTCGAATCTCTCCTGGATGCGATCCGGAGGGGCCAATTCAAAGCGAATGTGGAGTTGCTCGATCATGCAGGAATGCTCACCGTATGCTGGCACCCAGAGCACACGATGGGCCTCTGTGGCGGTCGGCAAAACACGTGAGGGTCGAGTATCAAGAGGACCCTACGAACCTTGTTGTCGTGGTGTGCGAGCGCGCCGATTCGACGAATAGCGTAGAGCGCCGTCGTGTGGTCGGCATACCCAAAGGCTCTGCCTAGTTCTGTGGTCGAGAGGCTGCCATATTTATAAAGGCAGTACACCGCGACTTGCCGCGCGCGAGCGAACGGCTGGCGACGGTCATGCCCTAAGATGTCCGCTTCCGTGACGCCGTAGACTCGCGCCACCACCTGATAAATAAGCCCCGTAGTCACAGATCGTACCTCCGCATCAGTGCGTCGATCGGTTTGCGCCCCGCGCGTTCTTCGTGGTACTCCTCGATCGTCAAACCCCGCCGTTTTGCATCCAGGAGCCTTGAGTCGAGCGCCCGGACAGCCCCCGGCATAAAGGCGTAGTGGTCCATGATTGTGATGAACTCGGCCCAGATGTCGTAGCTCCACTCGCACTTGCGCAGATTGATGCCCAGCGAGGCTTTCTTTTTGTGCCACATGGCCATCGCTTGGTAGACGCTCTCGGGCCACTTGGTTTCGGTCATCGCTTGCCCCCAATCGGCTTGAGCTCTTTGCCGTCAAAAACTTTGCGCCGGTACTCTGGCAGCGGGCCGTCATCGCGTTTCGGCCGCGGGCTCTCGGGCTTAAAGTTCTGCGCGGCTTTGCGGACGTAGTTGACGTTTGGGATTCCCTTTTTGTTTGCTTCACGCAGACCGTAGAGAAACGCCGGCTTGCCCTCCTTGCCCAGCACGTCGGCGAGATCACGTCGCATGGAATCAACGCGGCCGTGGCTCACGCGCCCAGACTTGTTTTCAGCAGCCGCTGCGTCGATAAACGTCTTGATGTCCGGTTCCAGGTCCCTGAAGTCGGGTCGGCCCTCTATGTCTTTATCTTTATCTTGTTCTTCTTCTACAGCGTTCCCGGAACGGGCGGAAAACATTGGCACGTGTGTTTCAGAAACGTTTCTGAAACGTTCCCTCACCCTATGCTGGCGCACTCTGTCAGTGCTGATGTCGGGCTGATACTTCTCCCAATTTCGGACGCCGTAGCAATCGCCGTCTTTGGTGAGGAAGCCCACATCGACTAGTTCGGTGAGCGCCAAATGCTGGCGGCCGACATGGAAACCCGTTGCCCGCGCGAGTTCTTTTGGTGAACACGGCCCAGATTTGTATCGCAGTTTGCCAGCATCATCGCAGCGACCGGCTTCAGCAAGGCATGTGAGAAACACGAGTTTAGCGGCCGGGCTCAGTCGAGCGAAGTCGAGATTCACGGTGATATCGGTCCAAAGTTTCACCCACGGCCTCATCGTCGAATCTCATCGACCACTTGCTGCGCGTAACGCCGTACCCATTCGCGGATCTCCGTTGTGATGTAAGCGCCTTCAAAGAGGCGATGCTTCGCTGTGTTGCAAGGGCGGCAGAGTGGCTGAATGTTGAGAATTGAATCCGAGCCGCCGCATGAGACCGGTCGAATGTGGTCCTTTGTAAGTGTCTGTCCGACCAAGTGTCGACGCGGCGTCTTGCACCGCACGCACCTATCGCCAGTGAGTCTCTGAAGCACCCACCACTGGATGCTCGTATGCGTGCCCCGAGCCTGGGCCGCAGCCACGCGTTCGTGTCGCCGCGCATCAATAGGACGACGGCGCTCGGCCCTAGCGATGCCTCTCTGGAACTCATAGCCACCCAGAGCGTCGCCCCAACGGACTTCAGAGCGAGCCATTACTCTGCCCCGCCATTGCGAGCTCTCTCGATTGCGAAATCAGCGAGCCGTCTTTTGTCGCGCACAGTTGCTCTTTCTTTATCAATGCACTCATGGCAGAGGTCGGTTCTTCCGCTCTTGGTGCGGATATTGTGGCGGGCTTTGCATGTTCGGCAGACGTGAGGAGCGAGATCCATCAGGATGCCTTAAACACTACAACGCAACTCGGGAATGGGGCGCGATCCAAAGACGACGATCGCGCTTGGGAACGGTGCGGCTTGTTCTCTCTCTCTCTCTCTCTCTCTCTCTCTCTCTCTCTGCACGAAATAAATGCGACCGCGAAGGAAGCGGATAACGTCTGCTTTCATCACGTAGGTGTGCCAGTAGGATGTGTCTGTGCGCGCTGGAATCAAACAGACAACCGTGCAACCGTTTCCAGCCTCACGATATGCCTTCTCGATCCATCTGCCTATCTGGCGACCATACGGAGGATTCATCCAGCAGCGCCCGGACCAGGGCTGAAGCAAACCATCGTCGCTTGGTGAGAAAAACCGCGTGCACTTCGCGTTCCATGCTTCGGCGCAGACGTCGAGATCGAACGGGCCGAACTCTGTGTTGAGATCATCAAACAGTTTCTGGGGCGTGGCCCAATCGTTGCTCTCGCTGCTGAAATGGACGGACATCGCCATCAGATAGTCTCTAGATGGTCGCGGGCGAATGAAATTGCAGGCGGGTCTTGCTTCACAACGTCGGCGGGCGTTGCAGTACATGGGCAGAAAAGATTGTCACTTAAAGCCTCACCAGGGGCAAGACAACCCGAGCGCGAGTGCATCTTAGAATCGTGGAGACATGCGCGGCAGATCATCGGTTCCTCTGATGCAACAGCTTCTGGGCGTAACCTACTACGCCATCAAGAGCAAACAGGGCGGCGAAAATGGCGAGCAGATCGAGGGCGGTGGTCACTGGCGCCTCTTGGGCCGTTCTTTTGTCGCAAAGCACACCGCGCGAAATGCGCGCTCGTATCTCTCTGGGGGAACTCGGACTTCTTCTGTTTGCTCGCCGATCGTGTTGTGGTCGTAAATTGAGTGATGATTGTAGCAGCCCGTGATGCCGTTGATGAGCGTGAAAGCCGCCACGCCACTTTCGGCGCGCTTGATAATGTGGCAGGCAAACACACCCGATTGAAAACCGCGTCCAGGGAGCCCCTTGGAGCCGCAAATCTTCCAGGCGCCCTGCCCACGCCGAACCTCCAACGCACAGCGGTGTTCATCGCGCTCTTTCACACCTCGCGACCACTTGCGCTGCGAATACCGGCTTTGGATGAGTTCGCGGAGGCGCTTGGGCTTGGTGGTCACGATAGCAACGCAATCCACTTGTCGACGGCCGTGTCCGCGAGCTCGATGGTGTACGGTTCGGGCGCACCGTTCTCTCGAAGAGTGCGCAGAGCGTTGGCAATGGGGAGAGCCACGCGTTCCAGTTCATCGATACGATCAAGCAGACGGACGTGGTCCAGCATTAAGCGAGGAATCGAATCGTTGTCGCCTTCCTTAACTGCTTCGCGGATCTGCGCGATGCGGCGACGCCCTAAGCTCACAATATCCGCCCCTTGCTCAGAGCCGTCGTCTAGCAACGAGGCCTCCCATCTGTCGCAGAGGGCGGTCACGCGTTGCAGCGCATCCTCGGAATCGCGCAATCGCCGCAGCGTTTTAAGAATGAGCCCGGCACCAAACGGAATAAACGCAGGGTTTAGAACCCACGCGATAGCGTGCTCCGTCAGATCGCGTATATCTTCATCGGTGGCTGGCTCGTACTTCTCGGGCGTTACCGTCCTCACATCCATGCCACGGCCTCATCACGCGTGAGCAGCGCGTGAATTCCAGAACTGCAATCTTCCAGCATGGAATCATCGAACTTATCCGGCCGCACGATTTTACCGACGCGGTACTCTAAGTAGTTCGTTGTCCCTGGCGAGGCGTGAAGCGACTTGCCCGACCTAATCGGCTTGCCGTCCTTGTCGGTAAGCGCCATGACTTTAGCGAACTCAACGCGGAACTTGCGAGGGCTCTTAATGTTGCAGACCCGGCGCGCTTCTTTGGGCACACCGAGTTCCGCGATCACATTATTCTGAAGTTTCTTGAAGCAGCGGAACGAACCGACTTCGGGGATAATCCAAAATACGTGCTTGAAAGCGACCGGATCAAATCCGTCCGCGCCTAACAGGTTCGCGCGTGACAGGTCCGCGCCTAACAGGTTCGCGTGTGACAGGTTCGCGTGTGACAGGTTCGCGCCTGACAGGTCCGCGCCTAACAGGTACGCGTGTGACAGGTTCGCGCCTGACAGGTCCGCGTGTGACAGGTTCGCGCGTGACAGGTTCGCGTGTGACAGGTTCGCGCCTGACAGGTCCGCGCCGTACAGGTTCGCGCCGTACAGGCTCGCGCCTAACAGGTTCGCGTGTGACAGGTTCGCGCGTGACAGGTTCGCGCGACTCCTCTTCGGGTCGCCGCGCAGCCACTCAGCATGCGAACCGAGTATGGCCTTAAGTTCGTCTGCGGTCAGTTTCACGGTCTAGCCTTTCGGTGTAGCAGAGGGGCTCGGTGAAGGGCTCGGCAAGGGTCTGAACGTCGGGGATGGCATCGGCACAACAGTTCTCGTTGGAGTCGGTGATGGTAGCGGCTGGAACGTGGGCGATGGCCGCACAATGATATCCGGCTGGTAGCTCGCGCCCGAGTTACACCCGGCAAACACCAAGAGAGAGATAAAGACAGCGCCGAAATAACGTAGACTCACGTGGAGGCCTCTTCTTTCTTCGGTTCTTCAACTGGCTTGCCCAAAACGATGTTAAATTGCTCGCGCAGCGACTTCAAGGTGTAGCCGCGACGCTTGAGTTCGCGAACCAGATCCACCGCTTGCCCGTAGCTCTTTCCTGTGGAGAGCGCCACATACGCGTTGAGGTCGCCCTTAATATCGCCCTTGCGCAACAAAAAGTAGAACATGCCGGCCAGCGCGCGTACTAAACCATCGCGCAGAGAGCGATCGGCCAGAATCTGGAACGGCAGAATCGTGAAGGGTATGGATTCCGGCCGTAGCGGCGTTTCAATCTGCGGCTCCTTCGCAGTCTCGGTCATTTACTCGCCACCCTCTGCTTTCCAATCAGCGGCGAAATCTCGTTCCAGACCCGGAAATCTTGCTCACGACATTTTTTCATCGCGATCGGGAACGGCCACGGAGTGGGCTCAATCATCACCACATGCGTCTGCGTGGGCGCGCTCGTTACTCCAAAAAGAAAACCAGCCATCGCGCCGCAGATGAACGCTGCAGCAAGGGAAGAGACCAAAAAGAAGGCGATGGCGGTGTTCACGGCAGCGGCGCAGCCTCGTTGAGCAACTCTTCCAACCTTCTCTTGGCGATTCTAATAG
>Ga0102924_1006310_pt1 | contig 11171 bp, 10 predicted proteins | sample PaiPotPPM11metaG_FD_80116 | JGI IMG/M metagenome (GOLD analysis project Ga0102924, IMG submission 80116) | Iron sulfur acid spring bacterial and archeal communities from Banff, Canada, to study Microbial Dark Matter (Phase II) - Paint Pots PPM... ...
GCTCAAGACCACCGGCCGCAAAGACTTCCCGCTCGTCATCAAGGGCGACGTGCAGGGTTCGATCGAAGCGATCGTCGGCGCGCTGGAGAAGCTTTCCACGGAAGAGGTCGTCGCCCGCATAATCTTCGCGGGCGCCGGCGGGATTACCGAATCCGATGTGACGTTGGCCGAAGCTTCCGGCGCCGCCGTCATCGGCTTCAATGTGCGCGCCCATAAGGAAGCGCGCGAGGCCGCCGACGCTGCCGGCATCGAGATCCGCTATTACGACATCATCTACAATCTCGTCGACGACGTAAAGAAGGCGATGTCGGGTCTGTTGGCGCCGACGCTGCGCGAGACCATGCTCGGCAATGCCACTATCCTCGAAGTCTTCAAGATTTCGAAGGTCGGCAACATTGCCGGCTGCCGCGTCACTGACGGCACCGTCGAACGCGGCGCCAATGTGCGGCTCATTCGTGACAATGTCGTTGTGCATCAGGGCAAGCTCTCGCAGCTCAAGCGCTTCAAGGACGATGCGCGCGAGGTCACTGCCGGCCAGGAATGCGGTATGGCTTTCGAGAACTACCAGGACATGAAAGCCGGCGACACGATCGAGTGCTATCGCGTGGAGACGGTTCAACGGACACTGTAACCGTCCGTCATGGCCGGACTTTGTTTCGGCCATCCGCGATTTTGTTTGCAGATGAATCATAAGACGTGGATGCCCGGCACATAGGCGAGCGAAGCGTCGCCGTCCTTCTGACGGCTATGGCCGGGCACGACGAATTGAAATTCGGCTTTACGCAAATGGCGCGTCACCAACATCATCGTCGCGATCAATCGGCCGGCGGCTCGCAGCGGCAGCTCCGTGTCGGCGAACTGATTCGTCATGAGCTTGCCGAAATGCTGTCGCGCGGCGACATCCACGATCCGGTCATCGAAGCGCACCTGATCACGGTGCCCGAAGTGCGGATGTCTCCCGATCTGCGGCTCGCCACGATCTATGTCATGCCGCTCGGCGGCCGCGGCGAAGGCGATGTCGTGGCGGCGCTCGAGCGCAACAAGCGTTATGTGCGCGGCGAGATCGCGCGCCGCGTTAACCTGAAATTTACACCTGAAATTCGATTCCGCGTCGACGAACGATTCGACGAAGCAGAACGTATCGAGAAGCTTTTGCGAACACCCGTGGTCCAGCGCGACCTGAACGGCGAAAGCGAAGCGGACGAAGAGAAAGACGAATGACGAATCATGAGCGCACGCGCGATCGCTGACGACAACGGTGCCGCATTGACCGATTCGCGCGCCGACCAAGCCGCGCCGCCGCAATCCCGGCTGCGCGGCGCCCCGCAGAAAAAATCCAACAAGCGCGACGTGCACGGCTGGGTCGTGCTCGACAAGCCCGTCGGCATGACCTCGACCCACGCGGTCGCCGTCATCAAACGGCTGTTTGCCGCCAAGCGCGCCGGCCATGCCGGAACGCTCGATCCGCTTGCCTCGGGCTGCCTGCCGATTGCGCTGGGTGAGGCCACCAAGACTGTCCCCTATGCGGTCGACAGCCGGAAGACTTACCTTTTCACCGTGCGCTGGGGCGAGGAGCGCGACACCGACGATGCCGAAGGCCGCGTCGTGGCGACCAGCGACCGGCGGCCGGACGCTGCGGCGATCCAGGTCCTGCTGCCGCGATTTACGGGAACTATTCAGCAGGTGCCGCCCCGCTACTCGGCAATCAAGGTAGATGGTGAGCGAGCTTATGATTTAGCCAGGAGTGGCGAGACCGTGGAATTGGCCCCTCGGAGCGCCGAAATCCACCATTTGCGGCTGATTGACATACCGGATCCCGATCACGCCGTCCTGGCGGCGGAATGCGGCAAAGGCACCTATGTGCGGTCCTTGGCCCGCGATCTTGGCCGGGCCTTGGGGGTCCTTGGCCATGTTTCGGCGCTCCGCCGGAACCGGGTCGGGCCGTTTCACGAGGCCGACATGATGCCTCTGGAACAGGTCGAGGCTTTGTGCCATAGAGCCGCCGCAGGCGAGGGACACCTTGCCGATACGCTTCTGCCGATCGAGACCGCGCTGGACGACATCCCGGCGCTGGCCGTGAGCCCGGCGGACGCGGCAAGGCTCTCAAGGGGCCAAGCCGCATTGTTGCGCGGAAGGGATGCCTCAATCATCCGCGGTGTGGTCCAGGTCGCCGCAAGCGGCCAGCTCGTGGCCATTGCCGAGGTTGAACGTGGAGAGATCATTCCCCGACGCGTGTTTAATTTAGCCGGCATCGCAGGCCGAGCCGGCAGAAAGAGGGTTCAGGACGATGTCGACAACAACCGCGCGTAAAGCGGAAGTGATCAAGACGTACGCCTTAAAGGCCGGCGATACTGGTTCGCCCGAAGTGCAGGTTGCACTGCTGTCGGAGCGGATCAATCAATTGACCGATCATTTCAAGACTCATGTCAAAGACAACCATTCGCGGCGCGGCTTGCTCAAGCTCGTGTCGCAGCGGCGTCAAATTCTCGATTACCTGCGGCGCACCGACGACGGTCGTTACAAGGGTTTGATCGAGCGGCTAGGTATTCGCCGTTAGCAAATTGCGCGCGGGAACGTCCCGCGCGCTTGTCGGCGGAGCGCATGAGGCGTCCGCCGTTACCCGGCAGCGAAGCTGCCGCTTTGTGAAACGGGCCTATTGCCCGTTCATGTCCGATGAAGGCCCGAGAGCCATGGCAGGATCGCCGGACGCTGATGCGGCATTGCAGCCTTTGGGCTGCGCCGTCAGCGTCTCGCCGTCTTGCTTATGGCTTTCGCGCTTTCGCGAAAACCATGAGAGAAAATCGCAATGTTCAATACGCAAACTGTGGAACTTGACTGGGGTGGCCGGCCGCTCAAGCTAGAAACCGGAAAGGTCGCGCGTCAGGCCGACGGCGCCGTCGTCGCCACTTATGGCGAGACCACTGTGCTGGCGACTGTCGTCGCGGCCAAAGCGCCAAAGCCTGGCGTCGATTTCCTGCCGCTCACCGTCAATTACACCGAAAAATATTATGCGGCCGGCCGCATTCCCGGCGGCTATTTCAAGCGCGAGCGTGGCCCGACGGAAAAGGACACGCTGACCTCGCGTCTGATCGATCGTCCGATCCGCCCGCTGTTCGCCGAAGGCTGGCGCTGCGACACCCAGGTCATCGTCACCGTGCTCTCGCACGACCAGGAAAACGATCCCGACGTCGTTGCCATGGTCGCGGTCTCCGCCGCGTTGACGCTGTCCGGCGCGCCTTTCATGGGTCCGATCGGCGCCGCGCGCGTCGGCTTCAGCAACGGCGAATATGTGCTCAATCCGACGCTCGACGAGATGAAAGAGACCAAGCTCGATCTCGTCGTCGCCGGCACGCAAGAAGCCGTGCTGATGGTCGAGTCCGAGGCACAGGAACTCTCCGAAGAGATCATGCTCGGCGCCGTGATGTTCGGCCACCGGCATTTCCAGCCGGTGATCAACGCCATCATCCAGCTCGCCGAGAAAGCCGCCAAAGAGCCGCGCGAGTTCGCGATGCCGGAAACGGCCGTGCTGGAAAAGGAAATGCTCGGCGTCGTCGAGCAGGACCTGCGCAAGGCCTATGCGATCCCGGCCAAGCACGAGCGCCAGGATGCCGTCGCCGCCGCCAAGAAGAAGGTCATGGAGCACTTCTTCCCGGACGGCACCGACAATCCGGACCGGCCGATGACGCAAGTCGCCGCCGTGTTCAAGGAGCTCGAAGCCAAGATCGTGCGCTGGAACATTCTCGACACGTCAAAGCGCATCGACGGTCGCGACCTCGTCACCGTGCGGCCGATCGTCGTCGAGGCCGGCTTCCTGCCGCGCACTCACGGCTCGGCGCTGTTCACCCGCGGCGAGACCCAGGCGATCGTGGTCGCCACGCTCGGCACCAGCGAGGACGAGCAATTCATCGACGCGCTGCAGGGCACCTACAAGGAAGCGTTCCTGCTGCACTACAATTTCCCGCCGTTCTCGGTCGGTGAAACCGGCCGCATCGGCGCACCGGGCCGCCGCGAAATCGGCCATGGCAAGCTCGCCTGGCGCGCGATCCGGCCGATGCTGCCGCCAAAGGAAGAGTTTCCCTACACCATCCGCGTGGTGTCGGAGATCACCGAATCGAACGGCTCGTCGTCGATGGCAACCGTCTGCGGCACGTCGCTGGCGCTGATGGATGCCGGCGTACCGCTCAAGCGGCCGACCGCCGGCATCGCCATGGGCCTGATCCTCGAAGACAAGCGCTATGCGGTCCTCTCCGACATTCTCGGCGACGAGGATCATCTCGGCGACATGGACTTCAAGGTCGCGGGCACCGCCGACGGCGTCACCGCGTTGCAGATGGACATCAAGATCGCCGGCATCACCGAAGAGATCATGAAGGTCGCCCTCAACCAAGCCAAGGGCGGCCGCATGCATATCCTTGGCGAGATGGCGAAAGCGCTCGACCATGCGCGCGCCGAGCTTGGCGAATACGCACCGCGCATCGAGACCTTCAAGATCCCGACCGACAAGATCCGCGAAGTGATCGGCACCGGCGGCAAGGTGATCCGCGAGATCGTCGAGAAGACCGGCGCCAAGATCAATATCGAGGACGACGGCACCGTGAAGGTGGCGTCTGCGGACGGTGAATCGATCAAGGCGGCAATCAACTGGATCAAGTCGATCGCGTCCGAGCCGGAAGTCGGACACATCTACGAGGGCACGGTCGTCAAGGTCATGGACTTCGGCGCCTTCGTGAACTTCTTCGGCGCCAAGGACGGGCTGGTTCACATCAGCCAGCTGGCGCAGCGCCGGGTGCAGAAGACCTCCGACGTCGTCAAGGAAGGCGACAAGGTGAAAGTGAAGCTGCTTGGCTTCGACGAACGCGGCAAGACGCGGCTGTCGATGAAAGTGGTCGATCAGGAGACCGGCGAGGACCTCGAGGCCAAGCAGAGGGCCGAGGGCGAGCAGCCTGAAGCCGCGGCCGGTGGCGCCGAGTAACCGATCGTTACATCGAAGATTTTGCGAACGACAAAAGGCGGCCTGCAAGGCCGCCTTTTTGATTTAATCGGCCACCATGTGTTGCGGATCGGCCGGTCGCGAGGACCGCTGAAACACCAGCAGCAGCGGAAACACCGCGAGCGTCGCGAACATCAGCATCTTGTAATCGTCGATATAGGCGATGATTTGCGCCTGCTGGGTGATGACGGAATCGAGCGCAGCGCGGCCGGCCGCGGTCAGCGGATCCCAGAAATGCGCGATCGAAGGATTGTCGAAGCCGCGGTTCACAGCGGTGACATGCGACGCGATGCTGGCGTGATTGACTTGGGTGTTGCGCGTCAGCAGCACGTTCACCACCGAGATCCCGACACTCGAGCCGATATTGCGCGACAGATTGTAGAAACCCGCGCCCTCGGTGCGCTGCTGGTCCGGCAGTGTCGATAAAGTCGCCGCGCTCAGCGGCACGAACAGGAAGCCGAGACCCACGCCTTGCACAACGCCGACCTCGATGATCGAGGACTGCGAAACATCCGGCGTCCAGCCGGTCATGAGGTAAAACGACCAGGCGGTGAGCGCCAAGCCGATGCCGAGCAGAATGCGCGTATCGACGCGCCCGACCAACCGGCCGACAATCAGCATGGAAGCCATGGTGCCGATGCCGCGCGGTCCCATCACCAGACCCGCGGTGACCACCGGATAATTCATCAGCTCCTGCAGATAGGGCGGCTGCAGCGCGAGCGAAGAATAATAGGTCAGGCCGACGACGGAGACGAAGACGACGCCGGCGGCGAAGTTACGGTCGCGGAACAGATCCGGCCGTACGAACGGCTTTTCCGTCGTCAACGTGTGAACGATGAATAGATAGAGCGCCGAAGCTGCAACAACCGCCTCGATGATGATTTCACCGGAACTGAACCAGTCCTTGATCTCGCCGCGGTCCAGCATCACCTGCAGCGCGCCGATCGCCAAACTCAAAGTGGCAAAGCCGAACCAATCGAGTTTGTCGCCTTGGCGCCGCGGCGTGTCCGGCAGGAAAATGGCCATGCCGATCAGGCCGAGAATGCCAATCGGCAGATTGATGTAGAAGACATAACGCCAGCTGTAATTCTCGGTGAGCCAGCCGCCGAGCACCGGACCGAGCACCGGACCGACCATCACACCGACGCCGAACAGTGCCATGGCAAAGCCCTGGCGCTCTTTCGGATAGACCGAGAACAGCACCGATTGCGACAGCGGGACGAGCGCCGCGCCGAAGGCGCCTTGCAGCACCCGGAACAGCACGATTTGCGGCAGCGATTGCGCCATGCCGCACAGCATCGAGGCCACAGTGAAGCCGGTGACCGCGGCAAGAAACAGGCGCTTGATCCCGAAGCGGCCGGCGAGAAAGCCAGTCGGCGGCGTCATGATCGCGGCGGCTACGATATAAGACGTCAACACCCAGCTGATCTGGTCCTGGCTCGCCGCGACGCTGCCCTGCATGTAAGGCAGCGCGACATTGGCGATCGTGGTGTCGAGCGCCTGCATCAAAGTGGCCAGGATCACGCAAACCGTGACCATGCCGACATTGATATTTTGTTTTTTATCTTCGGCGGCCATTTGGGCACCACTCAAGACTCAAAGCGACGCCTACCAGAGACGCGGCAGGCCCCGGGCGTGGCCGGTATCGACATTGACCTCGACGCTCATGCCGGCGCGCAGCGGCGGCAGCTTCTGATCGCCGGTGTCGACACGCACCCGCATCGGCACGCGCTGCACCACCTTGACCCAATTGCCGGTGGTGTTCTGCGCCGGCAGCAAGGAGAATTCCTGCGCAGCCGCCGGACTGATGCTCTGCACCGTGCCGTGCCAGACGGCATTCGGATAAGTATCGACCGTCACCGTGACCGGCTGACCCGGCTGCACATAAGTGAGCTCGGTCTCTTTCGGATTGGCATTGACCCAGAGGTGGTCGGTGTCGACGAGATAGAACGCCGTGGTCGAGGCTGCGAGATATTTGCCGGGCGCGATGCTCGGCACGTTGGTCACCGTGCCGGCGAACGGCGCCTTGACCACCGTATGGTCGAGCTGGCGCTGCGCCTCGTCAACCTGCGCCTGGGCCTGCTTGTATTGCGGGTGCAGCGTGGTCTCGATATCGGCACTGCCGCCAAGCTTCGCCAATTGTGTCGCCGCTTGCTGGCGCAGCGATTCGAGCTTGCTCTTGTCGTTGAGCAGCGTGTACTGCGACTGATCGTACGCCGCCTGCGAGACGGTGGCGGAATGCAACAGCATGCTGTTGCGATTGAAATTAGTCTGGTCGAGATCGACCTGCGCCTGCTGCGCGGCGACATCGCTCAGCATGTGCTTGTAGTCCTCCTTCATCGCGTCGATCGCGAACGCAGTCTGCGCCAAATTGGCCTTGGCATTGTCGAGCGCGATCTGAAACTGGCGCGGATCGATCCGGTAGAGGACTTCTCCCGCCGTGACATGCTGATTGTCGGAGACATCGACATCCTGCACCAGGCCGGCGACATCGGTCGAGATCCCGACCTTGTCGGCATCGACATAGGCATCGTCGGTCGACATGATCTTGCCGCCGGTGACATAGAGATAGCCGCCGGCAAGCAGCGCCAACGGCAATACGCCGAACAGCGTCCAGCGGGTGATCCGCTTGCGGTCGAATTGCTTCGCCTTGCCGGACACGGCGCCAAGCGGCCGCAGCACGGCCGGCTGCGACTCGCCGCGCCCAACCGTCTCGTCACTCTCGGGCAAAGTTGGCACCGGCTTAAGGGCGCGCTCAGCCATAACGCTGTTCTCCTTCAGTCGCGGCGGCTGCCGCGGCTGTATTTTTGTGCTGGATCGCCTGGCGCAAATTTTCTTTCACGATCGCGAGCTGGGCGACCATCAGTTCGACATGCTCGCGCTCGACGCCGGCGATCGCCGTTGCCATCAATTCATTGCCGAGGTCGCCAAGCTGTTCGAGCAGCGGCTTGGCCTTGGGCGTCAGATAGAGGAGCTTGGCGCGGCGGTCGTTGGGATCGGGACGGCGCTCGATCAGGCCGCATTCGGCCAAGCGGTCGAGCAGCCGCGTAAGCGTGATCGGCTGCAGGTCGAGCATTTCGGCGAGCTCGGCCTGTTTGAGACCTTCGAACCGGTCCAACCGGACCAGGACCACCCATTGCGCCCGGGTGACGCCGAACTGGCCAGCCTTGTGATCCGCATAGGTTCGCAGCATCCTCGCTACATCACTGAGGATAAAGCCGAATTCTCGATTAAGGGAGCGCGGCAGCATAGGTGCCTCCAAGGCTGTCGGTCGGGTTTCCGACTGATCGGACGTGAGCCTAATATAAGCCTGCTTACTAAACCGCTGTGTGGAAATTACGGCAGGGCAGCCCTGCGCAGTCGTCATTGCGGATATTCAGCGCCCTGGACTCAGACCAGCCCGAGATCGCCAAAGGCTGCGGCGTGCTGATCCGCCGAGTCTTGCGAGAAGCAACAGAACACGACCTGGGTGAGGCCGCGCGGGAATGCCGTGAGCTCGGCGACGACGGTGCCGACCGCGATCCGCGCCGCGCGATCCGCCGGGAAGCGATAAATCCCGGTCGATATCGCCGGATAGGCGATTGAAGTGACGCTGTGTGGGGCGGCGAGATCGAGCGCAGTGCGATAGCACGACGCGAGCAGATCATCCTCGCCGGCGCCGCCGCCGTTCCAGACCGGACCGACGGCATGGATCACGTATTTGGCCGGCAAGCGAAAGCCGGGCGTGATCTTGGCGCTGCCGGTCGCGCAGCCGCCGAGCTTCTCGCAGGCCGCCAGCAATTGCGGACCCGCGACGCGATGAATGGCGCCATCGACACCGCCGCCGCCGAGCAGGCTGCGATTGGCGGCGTTGACGATAGCGCCGATAGCGAGCGTCGTGATGTCGGCGACACGAATCTCGAGCTTGGCCGACCCGACATCAGCGATCAGAAGCGGAGGTGCTGGCTCGGACATGCCGCAAATCTATCAGATCGCGCCCGAGAACGCTCAGGCCCATTCGGCCTGTGCCTCGGCCGCCAGATCGACCGTGCTGCGCACGCCGATATCGTCGAAATGCTCGTCGAGAAAACGCCGCGCCGCGCGTTTGCCACTCAGATGCAGCATGTCGAAGAAATCGTAATCGGTCGACAGCCTGCTGAAAGAATCGAAATTCGTGCCAAAGCGATCGAGCAAAATGCGATGAACATTGATGCGCCGGTATTGCCCGGGCCCGGTGCCGCGCGTCAACCGGCCCTGATCGATCAGCCGCGCGACGAATTCGATGGCGCGGAACTCGTCGATGAGCGATGAGTTGAAAGTGATTTCGTTGATGCGATTCATGATCTCGCGAGCGGAGGTCGGCGTCGACTTGCGCACCAGCGGATTGATCTCGACCACCAGCACGTCTTCGGTGCTGGTGGTGCGGAAAAACGGAAAGATCACCGGATTGCCGCGATAGCCGCCGTCCCAATAGGGCACGCCGTCGATCTCGACCGCATGGAACAGAGTCGGCAGACAAGCGGACGCCATGATCGCATCTGCCGTGATCTTGTCGCCGCTGAAAATGCGCACCCGCCCGGAATGGACATTGGTCGCGGACACGAACAGCGGGAATTCGGTATTGGCGCGCAGCTTCTCGAAATCGACGAAGCGCTCGATCAGATCTTTCAGCGGATTGATGTTCAGCGGATTGACGTCGTAAGGCGAAAAATAGCGTGACACCGCATTGACCCAGGCCTGCACCGGCGCGCCTTCGAGCGGCGTGAACGACAACAGCCGCTCCATTACCGTGCGCTGCAGCGCCGTCAGATTTCCCGTGCTCGACACCGCGCGCCAGAAATCGGCGAGCCGCTTTTGCGCCTCTTCGCGGCCGCCACGGATCAGGCCATCGACCAGCATCACCGCATTGACGGCGCCGGCCGACGTGCCGGAGACGCCCTCGATGATCAGCCGCTCGTCGCTGAGGATCTGTTCGAGCACGCCCCAGGTGAACGCGCCATGCGCGCCGCCGCCCTGCAGTGCAAGATTGATGCGCTTGGTCGGGGACGCAGCCCGCTTTCCGGCGGAGCGTCCCGGAAGGATCGTCGAGAGGATGTTCTTCATGCCAAAGCGTCAGGCCCGAGGCATGTGTTGGCTATTCTGCAGTCCAGCCACCATCGATCGAGATATTGGCGCCGGTAATCGACTTCGCCGCGTCGGAGGCGAGATAGCACGCAAGATCGGCGACCTGGTCGACGGTGACGAATTCCTTGGTCGGCTGCGCCGCCAGGAGCACGTCGCGCTTGACCTGCTCGGCCGTCATGTTGCGCGCCTTCATCGTGTCGGGAATTTGCTTCTCGACGAGCGGCGTCCAGACATAGCCGGGGCTGATGCAGTTCGCCGTGATGCCGAAGGTCGCGACTTCGAGCGCCACGGTCTTGGTTAGACCGGCAAGTCCGTGCTTCGCCGTGACATAAGCCGACTTGAACGGCGAGGCGACCAGCGAATGCGCCGAAGCGGTGTTGATGATACGGCCCCATTTGCGCGCCTTCATGCCCGGCACCGCGGTGCGGATGGTGTGAAAAGCCGAGACCAGGTTGATCGCAATGATCAGATTCCACAGGTCGACCGGAAAGGTCTCGATCGGATCAACGTGCTGGATCCCGGCATTGTTGACCAAGATGTCGAGCGAGCCGAATGTCGATTCCGCCGTTTTGATCATGTCGGCGATCTGATCGGGCTTGGTCATGTCGGCCGGCGAATAAGCGGCCTTGACGCCGAAATCCTTTTCGATGCCCGAGCGCTCCTTCTCGATGGCGTCCTTGTCGCCGAAGCCGTTGATGGTAACGTTGGCGCCCTGCTCAGCAAAGGCGCGGGCCATGGCGAGACCGATGCCCGAAGTCGAACCGGTCACCAGTGCAGACTTTCCTTTCAGCATGATAATCCCCAATTCAATGATGATGGTTGATTGAACGAAAGGTAGTTCAGTCGGGGCGCCTATCGGCGGCGTTGAAATTCGCAAAGGCCTAGCGAAGTCCCCGGGGACTCTGCGGCGCTTCCTGTTGCAGCGCAACATAATAAACTGAGGAATCGTCACATTGGAACCGTCACGTTTTCGCGATCCCAAAGCGGACGGGCGATCTGGCTCGCGGCCGGGCAGGCGGCAGTTTTCAGCCGGCAGGTTCGGCCATTAGAATGACCGAGCGATGACGAACACACCCCA
>Ga0102924_1006313_pt1 | contig 11168 bp, 7 predicted proteins | sample PaiPotPPM11metaG_FD_80116 | JGI IMG/M metagenome (GOLD analysis project Ga0102924, IMG submission 80116) | Iron sulfur acid spring bacterial and archeal communities from Banff, Canada, to study Microbial Dark Matter (Phase II) - Paint Pots PPM... ...
GTGGCGCCAGTTCGGGGCGAGCGGCTCGGCCTGGCCGGGCCGGCTGAGGCTAGAGGACTTGCTCGGGGATGGCGGGGAGGATCTGGCCCCTGGCCTCGCCCAGGCCGACGCGGGTGCCGTCCGGGCCCGCGGCCGTGGCGGTGATGGTGACCTCGTCGCTGTCGGCCAGCCAGGCCCGCTTGGCCCCGTCCGGCAGCGTGATCGGCTCGGTGCCGTTCCAGGTCAGCTCGAGCAGGCAGCCGCGCTGCTCTCGCTCCGCGCCGCTGACCGTGCCCGACGCGTACAAGTCCCCGGTGCGCAGCGCCGCGCCGTTGATGGTCAGGTGGGCCAGCATCTGGGCCGGGCTCCAGTGCATCTGCCGGTACGGCGGCCGGGCCACGGGCTGCTCGTTGACCAGCACCTCGAAGTCGATGTCCAGGCCCCAGTTCGCGGACTCGGTGAGGTAGTCGGCCAGCCGGGTGTCCCGCGACGGCGGCCGCAGCCGGGCGTGCTCCAGCGCGGCCAGCGGCAGGATCCACGGCGAGATCGTGGTGCCGAACGACTTGGCCAGGAACGGTCCGAGCGGGGCCGACTCCCAGGCCTGGATGTCGCGCGCCGACCAGTCGTTGACCAGGCACACGCCGAACACGTGCTCGGCGAACCTGGTCGCCGCCACCGGCTCGCCCAGCACCGTCTCGACCCCGACCACGAAGCCCAGCTCGGCCTCGAAGTCCAGCCGCTCGGTCGGCCCGTACACCGGCCCGCCCTCGCGGGTGCCGCGCAGCTGGCCGCAGGGCCGGCGGATCGGGGTGCCCGACACCACCACGCTGCCCGCCCGGCCGTGGTAGCCCACCGGCATGTGGCGCCAGTTCGGGGCGAGCGGCTCGGCCTGGCCGGGCCGGAAGATCCGGCTCACGTTGGCCGCGTGGTGCTCGGAGGCGTAGAAGTCCACGTAGTCGGCCACCGTGAACGGCAGGCGCAGCTCGGCGTCGGCCACCGGGACCAGCAGGTCCTCGATCGCCTCCCGGAAGTGGTCCTGCGACAGCCAGGCGGTCAGCTCGGCCCGCACGTCGGCCCAGGCCCCGTCGCCGGCGGCCAGGAACGGGTCCAGCGTGCCGTCACGGAACAGCACCTCGCGGCCCGGCAGCAGCCGTTCCGAGGCCGTCGTCAGGTCCAGGACCCGGTCGCCGACGCGGACGCCGACCCGGTGGCTGGCCGCGTGCCTGCGCGTCGTGTACGAGCAGTACGGCAGGGCGGCCAGGCCGAACGGACCGGCCGGTGCGAGCCCGAGCCAGGCGGCGGCCTGGACTGACATGATGGGCTACCTCCGGGGATTCCGGGGCGGCGCCGGACCGGGCCGCCTCAGCGAGGACGCTATCAGCCAGGCCGCCGCGCCCGCTCCCGTAAACATGAGGTATCTTGACCTCAAGATAAAAGGCCGCACGACCCGCAGGAGGCCACCGCCATGACCGGGAACAGCTTCGGCAGCCGCGCCACACTCGACGTGGCCGGGACCAGCTACCAGATACACCGGCTGGACGCCGTGGCCGGTGCGCAGGACCTGCCCTTCAGCCTCAAGATCCTGCTGGAGAACCTGCTGCGGACCGAGGACGGCGTCAACGTCACCGCCGACCACATCCGCGCCCTGGCCGGGTGGGACAGCCGCGCCCAGCCGGACACCGAGATCCCGTTCAGCCCGGCCCGGGTGATCATGCAGGACCTGACCGGCGTGCCGGCCGTGGTCGACCTGGCCGCCATGCGCGAGGCCATGCAGGCCCTCGGCGGCGACGCGGCCAGGATCAACCCGCTGGTGCCCGCCGAGCTGGTCATCGACCACTCGGTCATCGCCGACGTGTTCGGCCGGCCCGACGCCTTCGAGCGCAACGTGGAGCTGGAGTTCCATCGCAACAGGGAGCGGTTCGCGTTCCTGCGCTGGGGCCAGGAGGCGCTGCGCCAGTTCAAGGTCGTGCCGCCCGGCACCGGCATCGTCCACCAGGTCAACATCGAGCACCTGGCCCGCGTGGTCATGACCCAGGCCGACGGTGACGAGACCCTGGCCTACCCCGACACCTGCGTCGGCACCGACTCCCACACCACCATGCAGAACGGCCTGGGCGTGCTCGGCTGGGGCGTCGGCGGCATCGAGGCCGAGGCGGCCATGCTCGGCCAGCCCGTGTCCATGCTGATCCCGCGGGTGGTCGGCTTCCGGCTCACCGGCCAGCTGCCCGCCGGGACCACCGCCACCGACCTGGTCCTGACCATCACCGAGCTGCTGCGCCGCCACGGCGTGGTCGGCAAGTTCGTGGAGTTCTACGGTGACGGCGTCGCGGCCGTTCCGGTCGCCAACCGGGCCACGATAGGAAACATGAGCCCCGAGTTCGGCTCTACCTGCGCGATCTTCCCCATAGATGACGAGACCCTGAGCTACCTGCGGCTCACCGGCCGCCCCGCCGCCCAGGTCGCCCTCGTGGAGGCCTATGCCCGCGAGCAGGGCCTGTGGCACGACCCGGCCGCCCACGCCCGTTACTCCGAGGAGCTAACCCTCGACCTGGCCACCATCGTGCCCTCGCTGGCCGGGCCCAAGCGGCCCCAGGACCGCGTCGCCCTGACCGACGCCAAGGCCGCGTTCCGCGACTCGCTCGGCGCCTACGTCCACACCGCCGGGCTCGACAACGGCATCGCCAACACCTTCCCGGCCTCGGACCCGGTGGCCGGCTTCGACGAGCGGCCGTCCGCCCCGGCCAGGGTGACCCTGGACGACGGCACCGAGACCGAGGTCGATCACGGCTCCGTGGTCATCGCCGCCATCACCTCCTGCACCAACACCTCCAACCCGTCGGTCATGGTCGGCGCCGCGCTGCTGGCCAAGAAGGCCGTCGAGGCCGGCCTGGAGCGCAAGCCCTGGGTCAAGACCACCCTGGCCCCCGGCTCCAAGGTGGTCATGGACTACTACGAGCGGGCCGGCCTGACCCCCTACCTGGAGAAGCTCGGCTTCAACCTGGTCGGCTACGGCTGCACCACCTGCATCGGCAACTCCGGCCCGCTGTCCGAGGGCGTCAGCGCGGCCGTGGCCGAGAACGACCTGGCCGTGGTGTCGGTGCTGTCCGGAAACCGCAACTTCGAGGGCCGGATCAACCCCGACGTCAAGATGAACTACCTGGCCTCGCCGCCGCTGGTGGTGGCCTACGCGCTGGCCGGCACCATGGATCTCGACCTGACCACCGAGCCCATCGGCACCGGCGCCAGCGGTCAGCCGGTCTACCTGCGCGACCTGTGGCCCAGCCCGGCCGAGGTCGACGCCGTGGTGCAGACCGCCGTCGCGGCCGAGATGTTCACCAGGGACTATGCCGACGTGTTCGCCGGCGATGAGAACTGGCAGGACCTGGACGTGCCCGCCGGCGACACCTTCGCCTGGGCCGCCGACTCCACCTACGTGCGGCACCCGCCCTACTTCGAGGGCATGCCCGCCCAGCCCGCGGCGGTCACCGACGTGCACGGCGCGCGGGTGCTGGCCCTGCTGGGCGACTCGGTGACCACCGACCACATCTCCCCGGCCGGCGCGATCAAGACCGACAGCCCGGCCGGCAAGTACCTCACCGAGCACGGTGTCGAGCGGCGCGACTTCAACAGCTACGGCTCCCGGCGCGGCAACCACGAGGTCATGATCCGCGGCACGTTCGCCAACATCCGGCTGCGCAACCAGCTGGCCCCCGGCACCGAGGGCGGTGTCACGATCAAGCTGCCCGAGGGCACCCCGACCACGATCTACGACGCCTCGCGCGAGTACCTGGCCCAGGGCACGCCGCTGATCGTGCTGGGCGGCAAGGAGTACGGCTCGGGCTCATCCCGCGACTGGGCGGCCAAGGGCACGGCGCTGCTCGGCGTCCGCGCGGTGCTGGTCGAGTCGTTCGAGCGCATCCACCGGTCCAACCTGATCGGCATGGGCGTGCTGCCGCTGCAGTACAAGCCGGGCGAGAACGCGGCGTCGCTGGGGCTCACCGGCCACGAGGTGTTCGACGTGACCGGCATCGAGGCCATGAACTCGGGCGACACGCCGCGCGAGGTCACGGTCCGCGCCGACGACAAGGAGTTCCGGGCCATCGTCCGCATCGACACCCCCGGCGAGGCCGAGTACTACCGCCACGGCGGCATCATGCAGTACGTGCTGCGCTCGCTGATAGCCGGGGGCCAACAGCAGAGCGGCTAGCAGAGGCTCGGGCTAGCGCCGGGCCAGGCTGGTGCCGGGGGTCTCCCAGGCGCGGGGCTCCCGGCGCAGCCACTGCCACAAGCTGCGGCGACGGGGCCGAACCACGATGTTGCCGCTGCGGACCTTGCCGGAGATCTCGATGCGCAGGAGCTCCGGGGCGCTGGCCCCCCAGGGGGCCTTGATCCGCACGTTGCCGCTGCGGACGGCCACGTCGTCGGTCTCCACCACGATGCCGGGCTTAGTGATCAGGACCAGGTTCCCGCTGCGGATGTCGGCGTCGATCCGCAGGGTCCGCCCGGTGATCATCGCCTCGGTGAAGTCCAGCCTGACGTTCCCGCTGGTGACGTTGGTCTCCATGCTGCGCGGGACCAGCCAGGTGCCCTCGCGCACCGCGTTGCCGGCGCCGCACTGGATGCGGACCAGGTCCTTGGGCTCGGGCAGCGGGCCGACGGCCACCGGCCCGGCGGCGCCGGTCGCGGGCAGGTCGGCGGTCAGCACGGCCAGCTCGGCGTAGGTGCGCGCGGTCAGCGCCATCTCCAGGCGCTGGTCGAGCTCTTCGGCGGTCAGCCGGCCGTCGCCGGCGGCGACCCGCAGCTGCTCCACGACCTTGTCCCGGTCCTCGTGGGAGGCGCGCAGCTGGCCGGGGCTGATGGGCTGGCCGCCGGGGCTGGCTGGGGACACTTCACCCGTCATGGCCTCATACTCTAGGCCCCTGTCGGCCCCGGCAACCCCGGGCGGCCCGAGCGGGCCACCTAGAATTCGTCCAGTGCGGGCGGAAACCGGCAAGTCACGGGTCAGTGGCTCCCTCGTACGCGAATCCGGGGCGGCGCTGCTGACGGCCGGAATCATCGTCCTGGCCCTCAACATGCGCGCGGCCATCACCAGCCTGCCGCCGCTGTTCCCTGAGCTGCACGGCGCGCTGCACCTGTCGGCGGCCGGGCAGTCGGTGCTGGCCGCCATCCCGGTGCTGTGCTTCGGGTTGTTCTCGGGGCTCGGCGCCCCGCTGAGCCGGCGGTTCGGCGAGGAGCCGGTGCTGGGCGTGGCCCTGGTCCTGCTGGCCGCCGGGCTGCTGCTGCGCGGGGCGGCGCCGTCGGTGCTGCTGCTGCCGGGCACGGTGCTCGCCGGGGCGGCCATCGCGCTGCTGAACGTGCTGCTGCCGAGCCTGGTCAAGCGGCGGCGGCCGGAGCGGGCCGGCCTGCTGATCGGGCTGTACCTGATGGCGCTGTCGACCGGAGCCATCGCGGCCTCGCTGATCGCGGTGCCGGTCTACCAGGCGGCGGGCGGGTCAACGGGGGCGGTGCGGCTGACGCTGGGCATGTGGGCGGTGCCCGCGCTGATCGCGGCGGCGGTCTGGCTGCCGCAGCTGCGGTACCGCACGCAGCCCGCCGCGATCGAGCCCGGCGCCATCGAGCCGGGGATGGCTGAGGCAGAGATAAGCCTGCCCGAGGCGGCCCCGGACCGGCCGGAAGCGGCCCGGCGGCAGCGATCGATGCTGGCCCGGACGCCGCTGGCGTGGCAGGTGACGGCGTTCATGGGGCTGCAGAGCCTGACCTACTACGCCACCTTGTCCTGGTTCCCGACGATCTTCCGTGATCGCGGGGTCAGCGCCGTGCACGCGGGCACGCTGCTGGCGGTGATGAACCTGGGCAACGCGGTCACCGCGCTGCTCATCCCGGTCCTGGCCCACCGCCGCCCGGACCAGCGGCTGCTGGCCGTGATCAGCATGGTCATCACCGCCGCCGGGCTGGCCGGGGCGGCGTTCGGGCCGCTGGGGGTCTCGGTCCCGTTCGTGTTCCTGCTCGGGCTGGGCCAGGGGGCCTCGCTGGGCCTGGCCATCTTCTACACGATGGCCCGGGCGCCGGACCCGGTGACGGCGGCCTCACTGTCGGCCTTCGCCCAGAGCATTGGCTACCTGCTGGCCACGACGGGGCCGCTGCTGCTCGGCTTTCTGCACACGGCCACCGGCGGGTGGAACGTCCCGGTCTGGGTGCTGCTGGGCATAGTCGCCCTCCAGCTAGTCAGCGGCTGGCTGGCCGGCCGGGCCCGGACGGTGCCCGCGCTGGTGCTGCCGGCCGGCGGAGGCGGGCGGGGCTCACCTGGTCTGCGCGGGGTATCGAGGTAATGGTGACGTCAGAGTCAGGGATCGAGCGGGTGGCATGTGCGTCCGACACGGCCCGCGAAGTACAGTCGAAAGGCTCCGCCCGCCGGGACAGCACCGCTCAACGTGCCGATTCGGTCGGCGGCAGCCCCGCTGCCGACGAACAGGAGTGCCAGGTGACGCTGCTGGAGAACATCCAGAATCCGCGGGACCTCAAGGACCTGAGGCCAGAGGAGCTGCCTCAGTTGGCGGCGGAGATCCGCGATGTGCTGATCCAGACCGTCACCCGGACGGGGGGGCACCTGGGCCCTAATCTCGGGGTCGTCGAGCTCACGATGGCCCTGCACCGCACCTTTGAGTCCCCGGCCGACCGGATCGTCTTCGACACCGGCCACCAGTCCTACGTGCACAAGCTGCTGACCGGCCGCTATGACCAGTTCCAGACGCTGCGCCAGCGGGGCGGGCTCTCGGGCTACCCGAACCGGGCCGAGTCCGAGCACGACGTGATGGAGAACTCGCACGCCTCGACCAGCCTGTCCTACGCCGACGGCCTGGCCAAGGCGTACCAGATCCGCGGCGAGACCGACCGCTGCGTGGTCGCGGTCATCGGCGACGGCGCGCTGACCGGCGGGATGGCCTGGGAGGCGCTGAACAACATCGCCGGGGCCAAGGACCGCCGGGTGATCATCGTGGTCAACGACAACGGCCGCTCCTACCAGCCGACCATCGGCGGGCTGGCCGACCACCTGGCCACCGTCCGGGTGTCCCAGCGCTACGAGCAGGTGCTGGACTACATCAAGACCACGCTGACCCACGCGCCGCTGTTCGGCCCGCCGCTGTTCGAGACGCTGCACGGGATCAAGAAGGGCATCAAGGACGTCCTCCAGCCGCAGGTGCTGTTCGAGGACCTGGGCCTGAAGTACGTGGGCCCCATCGACGGGCACGACGAGCTGGCCATGGAGCACGCGCTGAGCCGGGCCCGCGACTTCGGCGGCCCGGTCCTGGTCCACGTGATCACCCGCAAGGGCTTCGGCTACAAGCTGGCCGAGGAGAACGACCAGGACTGCCTGCATCAGGTCAGCCCGGCCGCCTCCGCGACCCCGACCGGCGCCTCGCAGGCCACCAAGCCCTCGACCAAGCCCGCCAAGCGCCGCTGGACCGAGGACGTGTTCGCCCCCGAGCTGGCCGCCATCGGCGCCCGGCGCCCCGACGTCGTGGCCATCACCGCGGCCATGCTGCACCCGACCGGGCTGAATAAGTTCGCCGCGGAGTGCCCGGACCGGGTGTTCGACGTGGGCATCGCCGAGCAGCACGCGGTGACCAGCGCGGCGGGCATGGCCATGGCCGGGATGCACCCGGTGGTGGCGGTCTACGCGACGTTCCTGAACCGGGCCTTTGACCAGACGCTGATGGACGTGGCCCTGCACCGCCTGCCGGTCACCTTCGTGCTGGACCGGGCCGGGGTGACCGGGCCGGACGGGTCCAGCCACCACGGCATGTGGGACCTGTCGCTGCTCCAGCTGGTGCCGGGCATGCGCATCGCGGTGCCGCGTGACGGCGCCCGGCTGGCCGAGCTGCTGAACGAGGCGGTCGCGGTGTCCGACGGGCCGACCGCGCTGCGGTTCCCGCGCGGTGCCGCCCCGGAGGACGTCCCGGCGGTCGGCCGGCTGGGCGGCATGGACGTGCTGCGCGAGCCCGCGGCCGGGGCCGCGCCGGACCTGCTGCTGATCGGCGTGGGGCCGATGGCCGGGGTCTGCGCCCAGGCCGCCGACCGGCTGGCCGACCAGGGCATCGGCGTCACGGTGGTCGACCCGCGCTGGGTCAAGCCGCTGGACGAGGCGCTGGCCGGGGCGGCGGCGCGGTGCCGGCTGGTGGTGACGGTGGAGGACAACGGGCGGGCCGGCGGCGTGGGCGACGCGGTGGCCCGGCTGCTGCGCGACCACGACATCGACACGCCGGTGCGCACGTTCGGCCTGCCCCAGGAGTTCCTCGAGCACGGCGAGCGCGGCGAGCTGCTGGAGGACCAGGGCCTGGCCCCGCAGCAGCTGGCCCGGGTGATCACGGAGATGGTGGCCCGCCGCATCCCGGAACTGGTGCCGGAGAAGCAGCACTGACCCCGGACGAGCAGGCGGTCCGCCCCGGGTCATGGGAGCGGACCGCTGGTGAGCTAGCGGTATGCCACGGTACCGGGCCCTGTTAACAAGCACGGGGACCGCTAGCTTGGAGGGCCGTACCCGGCAGCGGGCGGTACACGGCAGAATCACAGGTATGCAGACTCTTGAGGTAGCGGTCGTGGGCAGCGGCCCGGCCGGGCTGTACACCGCCGAGGCGCTGATCAAGCAGGCCGCGGCGCTGGACGAGCCGCGCCAGGTCCGGGTGGACGTGCTGGACCGGCTGCCCACCCCCTACGGCCTGGTCCGCTACGGCGTCGCGCCCGACCACAAGTCGATCAAGTCGATCGCCGAGTACCTGCGGGGCGTGCTGGAGCACGACGGCGTGAACTTCGTGGGCGGCGTGCACCTGGGCGACGACGTGACCCGCGACGACCGGCTGGCCTGCTACGACGCCGTGGTGTACGCGACCGGCGCGATGCGCGACCGGCAGCTGGGCGTGCCCGGCGAGGACCTGCCCGGCAGCGTGGCCGCCACCGACTTCGTGAACTGGTACTGCGGGCATCCCGATGTGGACCCGGCCGCGTTCAGCCTGGACGCCGAGTCGGTGGCGGTGATCGGGGTCGGCAACGTGGCGGTGGACGTGGCCCGGATCCTGATCCGGCCGCCGGAGGACCTGCGCGAGACCGACGTGTCGCAGCCGGTGCTGGACGCTCTGATGGCCAGCAAGGTCCGCGAGGTGCACATGATCGGCCGGCGCGGGCCGGCCCAGGCCAAGTTCACCACCAAGGAGCTGCGCGAGCTGGGCGAGCTCACCGGCGTGGACGTGGTGGTGGGCGAGGGCGAGGCCGACCTGGACGCGTTCGACCCGACCGGCGAGAGCGCCCGGCTGGCCACCGCCGACCGGCACGTGCGCGGCAATTACACCGTGATCTCCGGCTGGGCCGGCCGGGCCGCGGCCGGGCACCCGCGGCGGCTGACGATCCGGTTCTGGCTGCGGCCGACCGAGATCCACGGCCAGGACCGGGTGTCGGGGATCACGCTGGAGCGGACCCGGCTGGACGCCGACGGCCGGGTGGTCGGCACCGGCGAGCTGGAGACGCTGGACGTGCAGATGGTGCTGCGCAGCGTGGGCTACCAGAGCGTGCCGCTGGCCGGGGTGCCGTTCGACGAGAGGGCCCACGTGGTGCCCAACGTGGCGGGGCGGGTGACCGGCCCCGACGGTGAGCCGCTGCCGGGGGAGTACGTGGCGGGCTGGCTCAAGCGCGGGCCGACCGGGGTCATCGGGACCAACAAGTCCGACGCCGCCGAGACGGTGCGCTCGCTGCTGGCCGACCTGGCCGGCGGGCCCGGCCCCGGTGACGTTCAGCTGCCGCGGGCCGGGCTGCTGCCGCTGCCGGCCGCCACGGGCGAGGGCCAGGCGCCGAGCCGGATGAGCGCACTGCTGGCCGAGCGCGGGGTGCGGCCGGTCAGCTACCCGGACTGGCTGCGCATCGAGGCCGCCGAGCGGGAGCTGGCCGAGTCGCTGGGCCGCGGCGCGCGGGTCAAGCTCAGCAGCCGCGAGGACCTGCACCGGGCCTGCGGTCTGCTGGAAGAGGACATGCGCCAGGATCTCGAGGGCTGAGCGGGGCCCTTCGCGCAGGCGTCGAGTGTGCGTTACCCGTGAGTAACCTTCGCGCAAGCTGCCGTCCCTAGCGTCCAGGGAAATGGTCTCGCTCCCCGGCGGGGCCTTCCCTGGCATCGCCTGGAGGCATGGTGAGCGACCATCAGGTGGATCCGACAGCAGGCGGGGGCGACGGGGGTGACGGCGCGACATCGCGACGGCAGTTCATGGTGGGCGGGGCCGCGACTGGATCATCCCGCCACTGGCCGAGTGCGAGCACCCGGCCGCGCCCCCGGAGTACGGCGAGTACCTGGTCCAGCAGATCCTGAGCACGCTGGTGTCCAACCCGGACGTGTGGGCGCAGACGGTGTTCCTGGTGGTCTACGACGAGAACGGCGGGTTCTTCGACCACGTGCCGCCGCCGGCGCCGTCGGCCGGGACGGCAGGCGAGTTCCTGACCGGGACGCTGCCGTCGGCGGCGGACGGCATCGACGGTCCGGTGGGGCTGGGGTTCCGCACGCCGTGCCTGGTGATCTCGCCGTTCAGCCGGGGCGGGTACCGGTGCTCGGCGACCTTCGACCACACCTCCACGCTGCGGTTCATCGAGACGCGGTTCGGGGTCGAGGTGCCGAACCTGTCGGCGTGGCGGCGGTCGGTTACCGGGGACATGACGGCGGCACTGAACCTGACAACCTCCCCAGATAACAATGTCCCGTCGCTGCCGGCCACATCTATCCCCGGGGACACGTCGGTGGCGGAACAGGCGGTGCTGAACGCCCTGGCCGGGTCGCTGGATGTGGGGATTCCTTATCCGATCCCGGGGTCTAACTCGATGCCGTCGCAGGAGACGAGTCCTGCTCGGCCCCCGGTGCCGTAGGTCGAATTACCCCGGGGGCCGGGTGGACCTGGTGAGGCGGGTCGCCATGGTGCGGGCGGTTTCTATTAGCTCGGGCGGGCCCAGGATGGTGAAGGCATGGGGCATGGCGGCCAGGTGGAAGGCGATGGCTTCCAGGGAGTCGGAGCCTGAGGTCAGGAGGCACTGGTCTGGGCCTGCTTCCTCGAGGATGCCTGTGGTGGGAGTGATCTGATCGGCCACGGTGGCTAGCGGGGCGTGGATGAGGACTCGGGCCTGGTGCTGGTAGGGAGCGGTGGTGACGGCCTGGGCTACGA
>Ga0102924_1006314_pt1 | contig 11168 bp, 9 predicted proteins | sample PaiPotPPM11metaG_FD_80116 | JGI IMG/M metagenome (GOLD analysis project Ga0102924, IMG submission 80116) | Iron sulfur acid spring bacterial and archeal communities from Banff, Canada, to study Microbial Dark Matter (Phase II) - Paint Pots PPM... ...
CGACGCCATTGACCCGGCGGCGGGGCTGCGCTTGCACTGCAAAAGCGGTGCCGCCGTGCAGCAGGGCGACGCTCTCTGCACCGCTTACTTCAACCGCCCCGAGCTCTGGCCACCCTCGCAGGCCTTGCTGGCGCAGGCGTTCCAGATCACCCCGCAACCGCCGCCGCCGCGCCGACTGGTGCACGAGGTGCTCGGCTAAGGGGTTGCCGGTCCGTCATGGGACGGGCGTCAGTGGTCAGCAAGCGGAGTGGAGGCGCTTAGAGCAGCAGCGGTCCGCGGCGCCGACAACCGGGCTGCGTTGCCGACCACCGACCACTGGCAACCAAGCGGGCTGCGCTACAATGCAGCGGTTCGCTCGCGCGCCCTGCACAACCTATGTCCACCCCCGACGTGGCCATGCCCGAACCTGTGACCGCCCCGCCTTCGCGTGCTCCATGGCTGGTGGTCGCCCTGCTGCTGCTGGTCTGTGTCGCCTTCGCGCTCCGCCAGACCGGGGAGCGATTGCAGGCGCTGACCGGCGTGCTCGGGATCATCGCGATCCTCGGAGCGGCGGTGGCGATGTCATCCCACCGTCATGCCATTCGCGCCAAGACGGTGGCCTGGGGACTGGGTCTGCAGCTCCTGTTTGCCGTGCTGGTGCTGCGGGTTCCGTTCACGCAGTGGCTGTTCACGCGCTTGGCGGGCTACGTGCAGTCGCTGTTGAACTACTCGTTCCAAGGCTCGGAGTTCGTCTTTGGTGCTCTGGGCGCGCCGCAGGGGGGCGCCTCGCATCTCGGCGTGCTGTTCGCCTTCCAAGTGTTGCCGACCATTATTTTCATCGCCTCCCTGTTCGCGGTGCTGTATTACCTCGGCGTGATGACGGTGGTGGTGCGGGCCTTCGCGCGCGTCATGACCCGCCTGATGGGCGCCAGCGGGGCGGAATCGCTCAACGTGGCGGCCAGCATTTTCATGGGTCAGACCGAGGCGCCGCTGACGGTGCGCCCCTTTTTGGCCGACATGACGGAGTCGGAGTTGTTCACCGTGATGGTGAGCGGCATGGCCCACGTCTCGGGCTCCATCATGGGCGCCTACGTGCTGATTGGGCACGTCAGCCTCGAACACCTGCTCACCGCCGTGGTCATGACCGCCCCGGCCACCATCATGCTGGCCAAGATCATCATTCCGGAGACGGCGGTGCCGCGCACCGGCCAGAACGTGGTGCTCGAGGTCCCGACCATCGACACCAACCTGATCGACGCCGCCTCGCGGGGCGCCGGCGACGGCCTGTACCTGGCGCTGAACGTGGGCGCCATGTTGATCGCCTTCATTGCCCTCATCGCCCTGGTCAACGGTCTGCTCGGCCACCTGCATACCAGCCTGGAAAGCCTGCTGGGTTACGGCTTCGCTCCAGTGGCCTGGCTGTTGGGAGTCCCGTGGCACGACGCCCGCACGGTGGGGAGCCTGCTGGGCACGCGCATGGTGCTGAATGAGTTTGTGGCGTTTCTGCAACTGGGGCAGTTGCAGGCGACGCTGGCGCATCGTTCCTTCGTCATCACCACCTTCGCCTTGTGCGGCTTTGCCAACTTTGCCTCGATCGGCATCCAGATCGGCGGCATCGGTTCGTTGGCCCCCAACCGCAAGCACGACTTGGCGCGCCTCGGGCTGCGTGCCATGCTGGCCGGGACGCTGGCCAATTTCATGTCGGCCGCCATCGCCGGCCTGCTGCTGCGTTAACCATGCCTATTGCGCCCATTCCCGCCGACCGCGATCCGGTGCCGGAAGCCGCCGCCTACTTGCGGGCACGGCTGCCGTCCGACTTCATGCCGCAGGTGGGCATCGTCCTGGGTTCCGGATTGGGGGCCTTCGCCGCCTCCTTCCCGAGCGCGGCCGAGTTCGAGTTCTCCGCCATTCCGCACTTCCCCACCTCGACCGCCGTGGGCCATGCCGGGCGCTTGGTCTGCGGCCGGGTGGGGCCCACCCCGCTGGCCATCATGGCCGGCCGGGTCCATCGCTACGAGGGCTACACGCTCGACCAGGTCGTGTTTCCGGTGCGCGTGCTGGCTGAGCTGGGGGTGCGGACCCTGCTGCTCACCAATGCCGCGGGCGGCATCCGCCCCGGGATGCAGCCGGGCGACCTGGTCCTGATCAGCGATCACATTAACCTGCTCGGCAATCCGCTGATCGGCCCCAACGATGCCCGCCGGGGCCCGCGCTTTCCGGATATGACGGACGCTTACTGCCCCCGGCTGCGGGAACGCGCCCGCGCCGCCGCCGCGGCGGCCGGGGTGCCATTGCAGGAAGGCGTCTACCTCGCGGTGAGCGGCCCCAGTTACGAGACGCCGGCCGAGATTCGCGCCTTCCGAACCTGGGGCGCCGACCTGGTCGGCATGTCGACCGTGCCGGAAGTCATTGCTGCCCGCCACTTGGGACTCTCGGTGCTGGGACTCTCGGTGGTCACCAACCTGGCCGCCGGGATGCTGCCCCAGCCCATCCAGCACGGGGAGGTGCTGGAAACGGGACGCCGGGTGCAGGAGGCGCTGTTCCGCCTGCTGCACGCGTTGATTCCGCAACTCGCCGAGGCGGTGGCATGAGCGCCCACGCCGTACCCCCGGACTGGGAAGCACTGTACCTTGCCGCAACCCGCGCCCGGGAGCACGCCGTGGCGCCTTTCTCGCACTTCCGCGTCGGGGCCGCGCTGGTGACCAGCGCCGGCGTAATCGTCAGCGGCTGCAACATAGAAAATGCGAGTTATGGACTTACAGTGTGTGCGGAACGCGTGGCCCTGTGGAAGGCGCTTTCGGAGGGCCACCGCCAGTTGGCGGCGATGCTGGTGGTCGCCGATACGGACTCCCTGACGCCGCCCTGTGGCGCCTGTCGCCAGCTGATCTGGGAGTTCGGCGGCGATCTGCCGGTGCGATTGGCCAACCTGCAGGGACGCAGCGCGACGTGGAGCGCCGCGGCCCTGCTGCCCAGCCCGTTCGACGCCGGGTTTCTGCGCCCCTGAGCTGCGACCGTCCGGCGGGCCGTGTCCGCCACACCCCCGGCTTGGGTGGCCCCCGGCGACCCGCATCCAACTTGGCGCCCCCCCGACGCACTCTTTCGGCTTGACTGCGACACAAAAGCGACACGTCGTCGACACTCCCGTCATCCCGCTTCCGGGGGGGCTGCCGGCGCGGTCAGAGGAAAAGCGAGGTTCGAGGTGTTACACTCCGAAACAGTTAATTCGGGCTACGAACTCATGCGTAAGGCGGTAATTCCCGGTGCTTCGAGCGGTGCGGCCGCCACCGACGGCCGCATAGGGCCGACGCCCATCCCTATTCTGCTGATCGAGGACGATCGTCACATTCAGCGCAGCATCAGTTACCAACTGAGCCGACAGGGCTATCAGGTAACCTGTTGCGAAGACGGCGAGGACGGCTTGGAAATGGCGTTGCAAGGGCAGCACCACGTAATCATTCTTGACCTCATGTTACCGCGGCTCGACGGCTTGACCATCTGCAAGCGTCTGCGCGGTACGTTTCCCGAGTTGCCGATCATCATCACCTCGGCGCGGGGCACCGACCTGGACAAGATCACCGGCCTCGAGTTCGGCGCCGACGATTACCTAAGCAAACCCTTCAGCCCGGCCGAACTCGAGGCGCGCATCCGGGCCGTGCGACGGCGCAGCAAGACCGGCAGCGACGGACCGCACCCACGCCTGATTGAGCTCGGCCAGGTAAGCCTCGACCGCGACCGCCGTCTGGTACGGGTGGCCGGGGAACCGATCCGTCTCACCCCGAAGGAGTTCGAACTCTTGCTGCTGCTGATGCAGCATCCAGGGCGTGTTTTTACCCGCGAATCCCTCTTGTCGCACATCTGGGGCTACGCCTACGACGGCTATAACCGGGCCATCGACGCCCACATCAACCGCTTGCGCAGCAAGTTGCAAGAACCCCTGGCCGACGCCCCGGAAATGATCGAGGCGGTTTACGGCGTCGGCTATCGCTTTCGGGAACCATGACCGGCGAAATGCGTGAAGCTCGAATCCGGCTTGCCTACATCAACCAACATCGCGAATTGATGCTGGCAGGGTTACTGGGGGCGGCGGTGGCGGGACGCCTGCTGCTGCGACTCGCCATCCCGTTGCCGGTGCTGGCCGTGCTGGCCGTCTGGTTCGGCGTGTCGATCGCCTTCGTCCAGGTTGGTCGTCGCTTGGACAACGACCTCCACTTGGAGCGTTGGGAGTTTGGTTACTTCCTCTTCGAAGTCCTTCTGCTGACCGTCTTGGCGCACTACGCCGGGGGAGCGGACTGGCTGGCCATCCTGTTTTATTCGGCCACGGTCCTGTACGCCAATATCCTGCTGCCCCCGACGCGTGGGCGGCGCATCACCTGGTTTGCAGCATTCTGCTATTCCGGACTTGTCTGGCTGGAATACCACGGCTGGCTGTCCCACGTTGAGATGTTCGACGGTCTCAACCGCCGGCATGCCTCCGACTACGTGCTGGCCACCGTGATTGTCGGCGGGACGCTGGCCATCTTCCTCATCAGCTACACGGCCGCGCAGTTTTCGCTGATGCTCACCCGCAAAGCCGAGCAGTTGGAACTCGCCAACCGCGATCTGCGCCATGCCACCGCCGCCCTGCGGCAGCACCAGAACAGCTTGGAGGACGTCGTGCACCAGCGCACCAGCGACCTGGCCGGCGCCTACGAGGAGCTGCGGCGCGCCAACCAGGAACTGCGGCGCGTCAACGAGATGAAGACCAACTTCCTCGCCAACGTCAGCCACGAACTGCGCACTCCACTGACCTCCATACGCTCCTTTTCCGAAATCCTGCTCAATTACCCCGACGAGGATCTCGCCACCCGCATCGAGTTCCTCGGCATCATCAAGAACGAAAGCGAACGCCTCACCCGGCTGATCAACGATGTTCTTGACCTCACCAAGATCGAGGCGGGCCGGCTGCCGTGGGATTTCCGCCTGGTCGCCGCCGAAGATCTGGTACACGCCGCCGCAGAAGTCGTTAAAGGCTGGGCCGAGCGGCGCGGCATCGACTTACGGGTCGTGGTGGAGCCCAACCTGCCGCTGCTGCGCGCCGACGGGGATCGCCTGCTCCAGGTGCTGGGCAACCTGATCAACAATGCCCTGAAGTTCACCGTGACCGGTTATATCCAGGTTGGCGCCCTGCGCCGGCAACAGGAAGTGGTTCTGTTCGTGGCCGATTCCGGTCCCGGCATCGGCCCCGAGGAACATGACGCCATCTTCGAGAAGTTTTACCAGGGCGGCGGTTCCTTGGTGGGCAAGCCCGAGGGGACGGGCTTGGGGCTGGCCATCTGTCGCGAAATCCTCCAAAATCACGGCGGTCGCATCTGGGTCGAGAGTCGACGCGGACAAGGCAGCACGTTCTATTGCGCCCTGCCGGTCGTGCTGAGTGACCGGGTGCGGAGCTCCCCCGACCTTCCTCCCCCCGCCATGGAAGGCACGCAAAAAAAATGGCTTTCGTAACAATTTCGTAACAATTGCCTGTTGCAATGGTTTCACTTTGATTCGCGGGGCTGCCCCTCCGCCTCGCACTTGTGCTGCTCCCCCCGTGGCCGATTCGCCGGCCCTGGGGAAGCCTTCCGCCCCAAAAGGGCTATCTGCCTGCCAATCTACGTTCGTGGGAGCGGCTGACCGCTCCCCTCTCCTTGCCCGCAGAGCGGCCAAGATCCCGACGGGGCGGCCAACCTTGACGCGGCCCCTCCCCAAGGATGGCTCGTTGCAAGTGCCTCCCGTGGCGTTATCCAGCCATTCCCGCGGTGCTTTCGCCCCGCCGCTTGCGCGCCGCCCACCAGTAGTAAAACGGGGTCCCCAGCAGAATCACCCCCAGCCCGAGCAGGGAGTCATGCAAGTTGTCGCGGAAGGTCGAGACCAGTAGTGCCAATGCAAGCACTACGAAGATGCCGGGTAGTACCGGGTAGCCCCAACTGCGGTAGGGACTGCGCTCGCCGCGCAGACGGAAGGCGAAGAGCGAAGTAATAGCCAGCGTGTAGAACAGCCACTCGGCAAAGATGGTCATGCTGTAGAGGCGCTGAAAGCTGCCCAGCAGGCCTACCAACAACACGGCAAACATCGCCTGCACCAGCAACGAAACGTGCGGGGTGTGATGGCGGGAATGGACGCGGGCCAGGCGCTTAAAAAATAGCCGGTCGCGGGCCATGGCGAAGGGTACGCGCGCCCCGGAGAGGATCGAGCTGTTCAGCGTCGCGAACGCCGAAACCATCACCGCCCACGCGACCAGCCGCCCGGCGTTGCGGCCCATGAAGCGGGCCGCCATGGCGGCCGCGACGTTGCCGGCGGCGTGCACCTCGCCGGGCGTGAGGACATAGAAGTAGGCGAGGTTGATGCCGGCGTAAAAGAGGAACACCACCAGCACGCCCAGGATCATGGAGCGCGGGATGGTGCGTTCCGGGTCGCGGATCTCGCTCCCCGCCAGGGTGAGGTCGTTCCAGCCGTCGTAGGCCCACAGCGCGGCCACCAGCGCGGCGGTGAACCCGGCCACGGTGATGTGGCCGGGCAGCCGTTGCGCAAAATGCCCCCAGTCGCCCTTGCCCACGGTGAAGGCGGCCGTGGTCAGCCCCACCAGCAGGAGCAGCTTGAGGGCGGTGAACCAGACCTGCACACGACCGCCATGCCGCACCCCGAAGTAGTCAATGCCGGTCACCAGCAGGATGACGGCGGCGGCCAAGGCCTGCTGCCCATTCACCTCTCCCAGACCCGGAACGTGTAGAAGGCCGACGGTGAGTTGCGGCCAGAGCGCGGTGGCGGCGCGCGCGAACCCGGCTCCGATGGTGGCGACCGAAACCGGGCGGATGATCCAAAACATGCCCCAGCCGAACAGAAAGCCGAACAGCGGACCCAGCCCGTCCCGCAGGTAGGCGTACTCGCCGCCGGCTTCGGGCCGCAATACGCCGAGCTCGGCGTACGACAGCGCCCCGAACAGGGAGAGCAGGCCGCCGACCACCCAGACCAGCAGAATCCAGCCCAGCGTGTGGACCTCGCCCACCATCTCGGCCGGCACCAGGAAGATGCCGGTGCCGATCAGGGTTCCAACCACAATGGCGGCGCTCTCCGGCACCCCAAGCACCCGCAGCAGACCGTCCGGGACAGCGCGGCGCGAGACCGGGTTGAGCGAAGCGTCCATAGGGGTCAGTTCCCTTCCGGGAGGGCTGCAGCCGCTCCCTGCCGGGAGTCGCCGCCGGTCAGCAGGCTGACCAGGTATCCGACGCCCAAGGTGACCAGCGTTCCTGCCACCACGAACCAAGTGTAGGGGATGCCATGCCGCGACAGCACCCAGGCGCTTCCCACCCCGCAGACCAAGCCCACCATGGCGCCGATTTCGTTGCCACGGCGGGTCAGGGTTCCCAGCAGAAAAATCCCCAACAGCCCGCTGAAGGGGTAGGAGATGATCGCCAACCCGGCTTCCAGCACGGAGCGTGAGTGGCGGCTTTGGTAGGCCACCACGCTCAACACCACGGTCCAGAAGACGACCGCGAGACGCGACATCCAGAGATAATGCCGCTCACTGCGCCCGGGCGCCAGGTGGGGCTTGTAGAAGTCCATGATCGTGGTCGAGCTGAGCGAGTTGAGCGCGGCGCTCAGGTTCGACATGGCCGCCGCCAAGATGGCGGCGATGATCAGTCCGCCCAGCCCGGGCGGAAAATTACGGGCAATGAACTCCGGATAGAGACGATCAAACTTTCCGAAATCGCCTCCCGGCGGCAGGGCGTGCGTCTGGTGGTAGACGAACAGCATCACGCCGATGAACAGGAACAACACGAACTGAAAGCACACCACCACCCAGCTGCCGAGCAGCGCCATGCGGCTCTCGCGCTGATTGCGGGCGGCTAACAGGCGCTGCACCATGAGCTGATCGGTGCCATGGGTGGCGGTGGTGAGAAAGGCGCCGCCGATGACCCCCGACCAGAAGGTATAGGGGCGCGTCCAGGAGAAGTGAAAGTCGAAGACCTGGAACTTGTGCCCGGCTGCCGCTTGGGCCGCCACGTGCGCCCAACCTCCCGGAACCGCGCGCAAAATCAGAACCGCGCTGACCACCGCCCCGGTCAGGTAGACGCAGATCTGGATGAAATCGGTCCAGATGACCGCCCGGAGCCCGCCTTCGAAGGTGTAGAGCAGGGTGAGCACCGCGATGATGCCGATCAGCCCGATCTCGCTGAGATGAACATGAATGCCCAATGCCGGTAGGCGCTCCACCACGACGCTCACCACGATCGACATGGCGAACAGGCGTACCCCCTCCGCCATGGCGCGGCCGCCCAGAAAGATGAGCGCGGTCAGGCTCTTGATCCGCGTACCAAAGCGTCGCTGCATGAGCTGGTAGGCGGTGAACAGCTCGCCGCGAAAATAGGCGGGGAGGAACACCACGCTGATCACCACCCGGGCGACCAGGTAGCCGAGCACGAGTTGCAGGAACGCAAAATTCCCGGCGTAGCTGAGCCCGGGCGTGCTGATGACGGTGAGGACGCTGGTCTCGGCCGCCACGATCGAGAACCCGATCGCCCACCAGGGCAGGGTGCGGCCACCCAGGAAGTAGTCCTTCAGCGACTGGTGACCGCCGCGGAACGACATCCCGAACAGCGTGATGCCGATCAGGTAGCCGATCAGGACGATGAAATCGAGTGCGGTAAGACCCACGGGAATCCAGCGCCGGTGCGCGGCTGAGCATAGCAGAGCGGACCAACGGTTGGCTTCCCCTGCCGTGTGGCGACAGGCGCCCCGCCGGTCGCTAGACCGCCCGCGCCGCGGGCGGCGGAAGGCCATCTCCTGACCCACGGCCCGCTGGCGCGGGCCGCCGACAGACGGGGCGTCTGTCGCCACACGGCGCACTGTCGGCTATCCCAAACTGTCGGCCCGCATCGTTGGGCCATCCCGAATTGCCGGGGCTTCAATCCGCGCGTTTGAGGTTGCGGGACTGGTTCAGCAACTGCTGCGCCAGGCGCACCGCCCCCTCGACCGGGGAGGCTTGGGCATGGACGATGCGCGCCCCGGCCACCATGTTCAACAAACGGCGCCGGAAGCACTCCTCCACGGGCGGGGCGTGATGGAACACGCCCCCGGCCAGCGCCACCAGCGGATGGTCGATCTCGAGCCGCTGCAGGGCATGGACGGCAAGCTGCGCGAGCTCGTTCCCGGCACGCTGCAGGATTTCACCGGCAGCCGCATCCCCCTCGCGCGCGGCCTCGACTACCTCGGGCAACAGGCCGGCGAAGGGCGGACGGCGACTGGGGCCGCCGCCCGCGGCGGTCTCGCGCAGGCGTTCAATCAGACCGTCTTCGTCGGACACCGCCCAGCGCTGTAGCAGGCGCGGGCGCAGGGTGGTGGGCGGCAGCCGGCCGTCGTGGGCCCGCAACACGGCGGCCACCGCATCGCGGCCGATGGTGTAGCCGCTGCCTTCGTCGCTGATGTCGGGGCCCCAGCCCCCGACTCGGACTTCGCGCCCCTGGCTGTTGCGGCCGAAGACGATCGAGCCGGTGCCGGCGATCACAATCGCGCCCGGGGCGCCCCGCGTGGCCCCCTCGAAGGCGACCCAGACGTCAGGCACAATGCGCCGCAGGGCCCCGGGAAACAGCTCGCGCAAAATGCGTTCCAGCGCCGCCACCACCGGCACGCGGGCCGCGGCGGCGAAGCCGCCGCACACCGCGCGCACCTGCCCGCAGGCGCTCGGCGGCAGGGCCGCCGCCGCCAGCGCCGCCTTGAAGGCGATTCGGACCTCGCGTCGCGCCCCGGCCTCGCTGCGATGCACCAAGCTGGAGGGACCCGCCCCGCCGCGACCGAGGGGCGCGCCGCTCTCGTCGGCGATCAGGCACTCGGTCTTGGTGCCGCCACCGTCGAATCCCACCAGATAGGACATGGCCGCAGAGTGTAGCAGGGCGCGCCCTGCCGCGGGCGGGGTGCAGTGCTTCGTGTCAGGGACGGTCTACTTTTTGCATTGCCAAGGGTGCTCAGCTTTCGCGCGCCACCTCGCGATCTGGCTCAAGGCCTGGCCGTCGGGCGCAACAGCACCTCGCTCGCGAAGCTTTGCGGGCCCTGAGTCACCAACATCGCCACTACGTGGGCAACATCTTCGGGCTGCAGCATCTTGGTGCGATCTTTCCGTTGCCCGGGTACCAGGTCGGTGTTGACCGATCCCGGGCACACCACGCTGACCCGAATGCCGAAGCCCCGCAACTCTTCAGCCACGGAGTACGTCAATCCATTAAGCCCCCACTTGGAGGCCGCATAGGCGGCGCCATTGGCGACCGGGTTGTGTCCCGCCAGCGAGGAGATGTTGACGATATGCCCGGAGCGACGTTCGATCATGTGCGGGGCGACAGCGGCGATGGCCAGGTAGACGGCGCGCAGGTTGGTTTCCATGATCGCGTCCCAAGTCTCCAACGTCGTCTCATGCAGCGGCCGATCGAAGGCCCCCACGCCGGCGTTGTTGACCAGGATGTCCAACCGGCCGTGGCGCTGGACCGTACTATGAATCAGGGCACTGATGTGTTCTGGAAGCCGGACATCGGTGACACAGGCGGTGGCTTGCAGGCCGGCCCGGGACAGGTCCTCGGCCAACGCTTGGAGGGGGGGCTGACTGCGGGCGGCCAACACCACGTGGGCTCCCATCTCGGCAAGGCGTCGGGCAATGGCGGCACCGATGCCATGACTGGCTCCGGTCACGACCGCCACTTGCTCCGTCAACCGGGTTTCTGCCATAGTTCCTCCCAAGGCGAACCGAGCCTCGACGATCGGCAACGCGCAGCTTTCGGGGCCGCCCATCCTGACGCCCCTTGGCACGCATCCAAGCAGGCGGTGCGGCAGCCCACATTTCCATGGTTGTCAGGCTCAGGCTTCCCCCTTATAATCCACCCTTTCCCGGGCCACCCCGCATTTTTCGAGCACAGGCTGCGGCGCGAACCGCACCCTGAGGAGAACTGAATGAAGTCTTTCGCGACCCCGCTGGCGATGACGCTGTTGACCGCCACCTTAAGCGTTCCCTCGATTTTGTCGCCAGCGTGCCTGGCCCAGACGACCACCACGGCCCCGACAACGGCGCCGGCCTCCCCGGCGGCTCCAGCTGCGGCGCCAGTCGCGATCAATTGTCCGCCTCCCGTCCCCGCCGTCGACCCCGCGAAAAAGACCTGGAAACACGGCGATGCCGAGTACAACGATTA
>Ga0102924_1006316_pt1 | contig 11168 bp, 9 predicted proteins | sample PaiPotPPM11metaG_FD_80116 | JGI IMG/M metagenome (GOLD analysis project Ga0102924, IMG submission 80116) | Iron sulfur acid spring bacterial and archeal communities from Banff, Canada, to study Microbial Dark Matter (Phase II) - Paint Pots PPM... ...
ACCCAGGTGTTTGTCCGACTGGTGAAGGAGCGCTGTGGCTGTCCTGGTGTAACCGCAATCGGTGTGGCTACGACGGCAGCGAGATAGGCGAAACCCCCGCTTCGGCCGGCATCGAGTAAACGGTTGAACAATCGCGCCTGTAAAATGCCGCGTCCCGGTGCTCGGCGGCGATCCGGTAGATTTCCGACGGGGTGGACGCCTGGCCGCCGAGCTCTCCGAAAAAGAACTCCAGATACCCCTCGAGCCATGCCAGAAAGACGGCGAGGTCGGTCCCGCTCCGGACATAGGGCGTGTTGCCGGGCTCCAGGGAAGGACTGTGATAGGTCACCGTAAAAATCGTTTGCTGATCGTTGAGTAAGGCACGAGTGGCGCGCTTGGCTTCGCTGAGCGTCGTGCCTTCCGGGGTGATCCGAATGCGATCGAGCAACCTTGCCTTGGACATGAGACCAGGAACCCGGAAGCGCTTTGCCAGCGGCCGGTCAAGCCAATGGGACACCGGCGCGGCCGTTGACCGCAGAGCGCCGACCAGAGCCGTCGTCAAAGGGATCTCCAGCAGGTTGCCTTCGTCACCGAACCAATACGGCCAGCTCGTGCTCTCGGCGAAATTCGGTCCGGCTTGACCCGTCAGATCGGTCCACGGCAGCACACTGCAATCGATCGTGTATCCCAAGTCAGCAATCGCGGCAGCAGTCTGCGCGTCCGCTCCATAACGGCCGGCTTTGTAAAGCACCGGCCGCACGCCGAAATTGCGGACGATGATCTCGGTCAACGCGGCAAGTTTCCGCCTCTCCAGCTCGGCAGGCAGGTTACAAGGATAGGAGTTTCGCACGGAAACGCGCTCCTCGAAGGGCGGGGTCACCCACGGATGCAAATGGGCCCCGATCGTGCACCGCCCTTCGTTCACCAATGCGCGCAGCGGCGCGTAGCCTTCGCCTTGCGAGGCCACCGGGTAATCGACGGCGTAGGTCGGGACGACGCCATACCGATCGAATATTCTGTGCGCGCGCGCCTGAGAGCGGATCGATCTGACATTGCAGGCACGGCGCGAAAACGTACGCCAGTCGAACTCCTCTTCGGTATCGACAATCACCAGCAGGAACGGGCCGCCGGTATTCGGCGCGATGGCCGGTTGCAGGACCGGGAACGGGCGTCCGCTCCGTGTCGTCGACTGGTCCGCAGACCGAACAACCATCCGTCTATGACTCGCGCCCATGTTGTTCGCCAAACCTGTCGGAGATACTTCCGCTAATCCGATTGGCCGCTGTTCCGGATCAGCTTCACGCTCTGGGCGAGGGCCGCGGGATTACGCACTTCGATCGCGCGGTAATGGCTCGCAATCAGCCCGGAATCGCGAAACAGTCGAAGAATGCGGCTGACATGAGGCAGTGTCAGACCGAGATGCTCCGCGATTTCGCGCTGCCCGATCGGCAGCCGTACCGGTACATCTTGCAGATGTTGCCAAGCTCGGGTGCGCTCGCAAAGGTCGAAAAGCATCGCTGCAATTTTTTCGAAGGCGTTGCCGCAAGCCAGGATCGTTTCCCAATCGCGGTGGCGGGACTGAGCCTGTGCGAACAGCCACATCAAAGCCAATTCGATGTCCCTATGATCGGCCTTCAACCTCGTTAACTGCGGCTGGTCCAGCACCGTGACCGTCGACGGCGCGAGCGCCTCGACGGAATGGCTCGTCTGATGCTCGGGTGCCGACGAAAGCGCGCCGAAGCAGTCGCCGGGCAGCAGGAACCCGCGAATATGGGCCCGACCATCGGTCAGCATGCGCCGTTCGGCTAAGAGTCCGGACTGAACGGTATAAATGGCGCTGGGCCGCTCATCCGAAGCGATGATGACGTCCTGCGGCCGAAACAACCGGCGTAGCGGCTTCATCGCCCCTAAGAGCGCGGCGTGGGCGGCTTCAATTCTATGTCTGATTTCCCCTTCTGCGGGTGGCAGATCGGGAAGGTTCAGAGCGAATGCCCGCCTTCGGTCAGGGCCGATATAGCTCATCGGAAGCCACCGCTCCGTTAACGTGCCGCTAATCCTTGGTTTCGTTACCCTTAGCCACACCTATTCCAGCATGTCTTATGATAAAATATCAAAACAAAAAATATTAACATAAATCAATAATGACAATGAACATACTTTCGTATGTGTAGTAATATGTAATCAAGTCATCGACTTGCGGCGTTAAACGTCGTTTATTGGCGCAACGCGCACTGCAACCGTTGTCAATTTGCCTTGGCGCTGGATTGCGCGAGCGCGAGCGGTTGCTTTAGCGCAATACCGAACAGGCCTGTTCCTTCGAACCGTTTACGGTCCGGCCTGAGCGGCTCGGCATAGCAGATCAGCGACAGGTGGCCGGTCGCCGTCCGCATGAACGAGTTGAAGCCCCAGTTCATGTCGATGTCGTCGGCCACCACGGCCCCGCCGGGACGCAGCGCGGCCCAGGCCCGATCCAACTCGAAGCGCACGTTTTGTTCGGTATGGCGGCTGTCGTGCACAAACAAATCGATGCTGCCGAGGTCCCGGAGCAATCTCGGCAACCGCTGCCGGCTGGTTCCCCGCAAATAAGTCCATCGATGACGCAGCTCGGGATCGACCGCCGAGCCGATCTGCGCGTGCAGTTCCGGAGCTTGGACCGGCGGCAGATCGATGCTCCAGAGATACCCTTTCCGGTTGCGTTCAAGCGCCTCGAGGATCATCCGCGAGGTGAAGCCGCGCGCCACCCCGGTTTCGACGACATTGGCCGGGCGCAGGTGCCGTATTAGACACCACACGGCGCGGATCATGCCGGGTTCGCCATCGCCCCAACCGGCGAAGGCGCCGCGACCGATCGCGATTCCCTGTGCCTTGTACCGGTCCATCACTGCGGCCCAGGCAGTGTTGAATTCGGCGGCGAAGGGGGATGGCCACGTCAGGCCCAATGCCTGATGGAGCTCGCGCTCCCAATCCTTGTTGCCTCGGTATGGACAGGGCGGCCGCCGGTGTTCCCGGCGATCATCCAACTCTTCCTTTGCCCAAAGCCAGGCGCCGACCGGGTCGCGCGGTACGGTCTGCGCCAGCTCGCGCGCGTTGCCGATCATCCATGCTCCCCAGCGGAAGGCCCTGATCATCGGGGCTCGTCCGGCTTGAGATCGGGGACCGGGGTCAGTGACGGATTCCCGAACGCCGGAAGTGCGTCGCCAGCCGACGCGCGGTCGGCGTCGCGCCGGCGGCAAACCGCATCAGCGGCCCGAAGCAGTTGGCTGAAGCCAGCCCGACGAAATAGAGACCCGGCAGGGACGATTCGAATGCCGGCGACAACTCCGGGGTCAGCGTTCCCGGAATCAATTGCAGCCGGGATACGATCTTCTCGCTAATCAACCCGAGCTGCTTGATGTCTACCGAATAGCCGGTTCCGGCGATCACATGATCGGTGACGATTTCCCCCGGCTTTCCATCCCGCTCCACGCGCAGCGCGACGCGGCCGCCGCCTGCCTCGGCGCCGCGCATCGTTGTGTTCAGCAGAACCGGGATCTTGCCCTCGACGCGTTCCCTCAGCCACCAGGCGCCTGCCGGCCCGAGTTCGCGGCGCACCATCTCGAGCCGGCTGCGCGCCGGCAGCTGGCGGAAGACCTGTGTTGCATTGCTGTAGAACCATGCTCGCCGACCGCGCCCGAGGGGCGTGCGCGGATTCAGCATCCGCTCCAGCAGCGGACGATCGGTCGGCGGGCGGTTCCATTCGACAGTCGATTTGCGCACCAGGAGGCGGACCGTCGCGCCCGCCTCGCGCAACAGCGCCGCGGTTTCCAATGCGGATTGTCCGGCACCGATGACCGTGACGTCGCGTCCGGCAAACCGGTCGAAATCGGCGTGATCGGCCGCGTGCGATGCAAGCGACGGCGGCAGGGACCGCAGTTCCTCCGGCATTCTGGCGAATTTCGCCAGCCCCGTCGCCATCACCACGTTCAACGCCCGCACCCTCTCGCCGCTGTCCAGCGTGACGGTAAAGGCGTCGCCGTCCGATGCCACCGCGGTGACCGAGCGCTCCTCCAGTTGCGGAACCAGGTCGCGCTGAAAGGCAAGCCCGTAATTCACGAACGTATCGATCGGGATCGAGTAGACGTGGTCGTCGTAGTCGAGCCGATTGCCCTCGCAAAAGGCGCGGAGCGTATGCGTGCGTCGCGGATCCGACAGGTTGGAGGCGAACCCTTCCGATTTGAGGAACATGCCCTTTGGCATCTGGGTCCGCCAGGCACCCATAGGCTGCCCAAAGATGCGGAGGTCGCTACCGAGCTGCCGCAAATGTGCCGCGACCGACAACCCGTACGGACCGGCTCCAACAATAGCAATCGAGACTTGTGAATCGATATTCATCTGTGCCGACCTCAATATCCTGATCCGGTTCACGCGCAATCCGACACTGCCGCGCGGTTGCCGGCACGGCGACGCTAGATCACAGCTTTTTGCATAGTCCCACCGAATGTTTTTCTCGCCTACTTTCTTTTGACAATGCTACAATGAGAAGAAGGATTACCTATTTAGTATTGGTTGGTAAGAATGTTTGACAGAAGCGCCCCCGCAGTTATTTTCAAACCCGGCCGGTTTCCTTTACATCACGGCACGCTCGGCATCATCAGGAGCCTCGGCAGCGCCGGGGTGCCGGTGTACGCCGTTCTCGAGGATTCGCTCGTACCGGCGGGTTTGTCGCGGTATTTGACCGGCAGAGTCGTCTGGACTCCGGACGAGAATTCCGACGATCAGCTGCTGGCCGGACTGGCGATGATCGCCGACCGGATCGGGCGGCCGGCGGTGCTGATTCCGACGAGCGATCATGCCGCGATTTTTTTCGACGATCACGCCGCCGAACTGACGCCGTGGGGGTTGTTCCCGCAACCGAAGCCCGGGCTGATCCGCGCTCTTGCCGACAAGCAGGAGCTGCACCGAATTTGCCGGAGCGTCGGCTTGGATTGCCCGCAATCGTTTTTTCCGAAATCGGCGGAAGAGGCGGGCGCACTCGTCGGACAGGTCGAGTTCCCGGTCCTGGTCAAGATCACCGAGCCGTGGCGCCGGCCCCGTCCCGCCGGCCTCGCCAGCACGGCCATCGTTCGCAATGCCGGCGAGTTGATCGCGCTGTACCGGCTCGCCGACGCTGCACCGGATGTGCAGCTGATGGTGCAGGAGTATGTTCCGTCCACATCGAACACCGACGACATGTTCGCCGCCTATTGCGATGCCGAATCGCGGTGTCTGGTCTCGCTGACCGGGGAAAAGCTTCGATCCTATCCGGCAGATGCCGGCATGACTTCGGCCAGCCGATCGACCGACAATGAGGAATTGCGCGTTCTGCTCGAGCGGTTTCTGGCCCGGATCGGCTATCGCGGCATTGTCGACTTGGAATTGCGCCGCGACCTCCGGGACGGCCGCTACAAGCTCCTCGATTTCAACCCGCGCGTCGGGGCGCAATTCCGGCTGTACCGGAGCGGCGCCGGCATCGACGTGGTTCAGGCCATGCACCTTCATCTAACCGGCCGCGAGGTGCCGCAGGCCGCCGCGTTCAAGCGGCGCAGTTTTGTCGTCGAGAACTATGAGCTCGCGGTCCTTTGGAGTTACCGCCGGAAGCACAAGCTGCGGATGCGCGACTGGATTGCTACGCTCACCGGCGAACGCGAACTCGCCTGGTTCTCACGGCATGACAAATTACCGTTCCTGATGATGTGCGTCCGGATGGCGTATACGATGCTTCGCAATCGGCTGCTGCCGGCGAAAGCCCGTTCTCGGTCCGGCGGCCCGACATTTCATGCGGGCCGCGGCGCCAGTCTGCTCAGCGCGGGGTAGGGTTTGATTCAGTTTGAGATTGCAGGGCCCGTGCCGGCGGCTGCGCCGCACTTGCTGCATGTGCTGCCGAGCTTTGGCGTCGCCGGGATACAAGTTCGCCTGGCGCAGGTCATCAATGCCCTGAGGCAGCATTATCGTCACACGATCATACCGCTCGACGGCATTACCACCTGCATCGAGCGCGTCGATCCGGACAATTTCGTCGCCGCTCTTCCGTTCGCGCGTGGCGGTGCGGGGCCTTTCGGCCGGATTTGCCGGATCAGGCGGACAATCGCCGAGCAAGCGCCCGACCTGCTGCTGACCTACAATTGGGGAACGATCGAGTGGGCCCTCGCGAACCGGCATTTGCCGCTTTCGGCCCATATTCATTTCGAGGACGGGTTCGGCCCCGAGGAAGTCGATGCGCAGCTCCGGCGGCGCGTTTACGTTCGGCGATTGGCGCTGCGGAGCGCGCGGAAGGTGGTCGTGCCCTCGCATACGCTCTTGCAGTTGGCGTTGCGCGACTGGCGTCTGGACGCACAACAGGTGCTTCATATACCGAACGGCATCGACGTCGATGCGCTGAAGGCGACCGCGACCGCGGCGCCGCTGTTCGACCGGCGTCCCGGCGACATCGTGGTCGGAACGATCGCGCCCCTGCGGCCTGAAAAAAATATCGGTCTACTGATCCGCGCGATTGCCCGTGCCGGGGACGAGCGTCTGCGGCTCGTCATCGCCGGCGACGGTAAGCAGCGCCAGGACCTGGAACGCGAGGCCAGGATCTATCTGGGCGACCGCGCTTTGTTTCTTGGTTCGGTCGCTCAGCCCGCACGCGTCTTGCGGCAGCTCGACATTTTCGCGCTGTCTTCTGACACCGAACAGATGCCGATGACGATCCTTGAAGCGGCAGCGATGGGGTTGCCGATCGCCGCTGTGGCGGTGGGGGATGTCCCGCTGATGGTGTCGCATGAGAACCGCCCGTTTGTCGTGGCGAAGTCGGATGAGACCGGCCTCGCCGCCGCGCTTCAGGTTCTCGCGCGCGACGAACTGCTGCGTCGGCGTCTCGGCACCCTGAACGAGCGCCACATTCGCGCGGAATACCCGCTCGACCGAATGATCGCCACCTATGAATCGATGCTGAGCAGCGTCATGGCGCCGCGACGGCAAGAATACCGGAGCTAAGCCATAGCCACGCCCATCGCGTCAGCTTCTGCTTGGTGACGGGCCAAAACGCGGCGAAACAGCTCCAGCTGACCCGTTGTGGTGGCATCCCAGCCGAACCCCTCGGCGTAACGCCGCGTCGCGCTTCGCTCGACCGCGTTCCGGGAGAGATCGCGCACGGCTTCGACGAGCGCGGCGGGTGTCCGCTCCGGCATCAAGCGGCCCGCCGCCGGCGACGCAACCACCTCGGGATTGCCCCAGACATTCGAAGCAACGACCGGCGTTCCGCAAGCCATCGCCTCGAGCAGCACGTTGGCCCAGCCCTCGCGGCTGGATGCGAGGACGAGCATGTCCGCAGCGCTGTAATAAAGCGGCATGTCTCCCGGCGGCTTCGCCCCGACGAGCCGCACGCGTGGGGCCACACCCAAAGAATTCGCCAGCGCCTGAAGCCGGCTATCCTCCGGCCCGGCTCCGACGACGATCAATCTGCAATCCGGCAGATCGACGAGCGCACGAATGACCAGATCGTGGCCCTTACGCTCGATCAGGTGACCGACCGACAGCAGCGTGATGCCATCGGCGCCGACCTGCTTCCGGGCCTTCTCGCGGTCGAGCGGGCGAAAATGCTCCAGATCGACACCGTTGCGGAGCACGGTCACGTCATCCGGCGCAACCCCGAGCCCGACGATCGCCTCCTTCAGCGCCTCGCTGACCGCAATGATGCCGTCGACGCGGCCGAATGCCTTGCGGATCAGCCGTCGCGGCAACCGGAAGCGCGGGATCAGGTTGACGTCCGTGCCGCGCGCGGTCACCAGCACCGGCTTGCGAAGCCAATGCCCGAGCCAGCTCGCCGCCACGCCGTCCGGATAAAGGTAGTGCGCGTCGATCAGGTCGAAATCGTACCCCGAGTGGCGTAGACGCTCGATCGTGCGAAGGGCGCCGGCGGCGAGAAGGGCAGGGGCGACATTCATCCCGACCGCCGGAACGACGGGGTAGCGCGGATGATGAACGGTCCAGGTCTCGCGCTGCTCGATCCGTGGCACGCGTGCATAGTCGCCCCATGTGCCAAAGCGCGGCGACGCCGAGGGGAAGAACGGCACGGGTGCGACCACGACCGCTTCGACCGCGCCGCTCGCCACGAGGTGACGCAAGCGCGTTTCGACAAAGATGCCGTGGATCGGCTGGACCGCGTTCGGGTAAAGGGTCGAGAAGGTCAGTATGCGGATCGGCGCCGACGCCTTGCGCGTGTGCCTGTTCTCGTTCACCGTGCCAATAGCCAAGGTGCGTAAATCGCTAACGTTCAATCGGCACCAAAATGGGACCGGGTTCAGAATTGCGCGCCACCGTAGCGCGCCGTGCTGCCAATGACCTGCGTCTACCATTGTCGTCAACCTACCCCTGAGGGGCACTACCTTTGAGCCGAGAAATTCGGCTGATCGGCTGCGCAATACGCTAAGCTCGGCGGTCCCTTCAAAGCAGCAGTCGCTATCGAGACTGCATCGGCTGTACGACCGTCGGAGCCACGGCAAGATGATCGATGTGTTCCTGATACTGTTTACCGGCGGGATCGTCGTTTACATCATTATACGCGCTGCAAAACTCGACCGGACCGAGCCCTGGTATGAGATCGCCTCAGATGAAGCTGAGGTGCCGCAGGCACCCGTTGGCGTTGGTTCGACATCTCTTCACCGACCTCACGCAAAGCGGCAGCGTCCAACTGCGGGAAAGACGCACCTTTGAGTCAGCACAGGCATGCGTAGCCTTTTTGTTACCTTATGCTACGCCTCGTTTTTCGGCGTCGGTTTGGTATCGCCCTTTGTGATTACCCTCGGCTATCTGTGGGTCGATTCCTTCATCCCGCAGGGAGTCGCCTACGATCTGATCGCAAATATGCCCGTGTCACAGATCATGGCGCTGGCGGCGATCGCGGCATATTTCCTGTTGGACCGGCGCAATCCTCCGCGGCCCTGCCTGCTGTCTGCGCTTCTGCTCGTATTCGCGGCATGGACGACGGTCACAACATTCGGCTGGGCCGTTGTCCCCTCGGCGACGGAAAAATGGAACGTCGTGGTCAAGACGTTGGTGTTCGCTGCCTTTATCCCGCTGGCGATCCGATCGCGCGTCCAGATCGAGGCGTTTCTGCAAGTCTGGCTGTTTGGCTTCGCGATCAATTTCTTGCCAGTCGGCATAAAGACCCTTGTTGCGGGCGGCGGCTACGGCCGCGATCTCGGGATCCACAGTACCGAATGCTGCTTTGCATTGAGTGCCGACAGCCGCCTTGCGGTGATCGCGCTGATGCTAGTCCCGATCGCGCTTTATCTGCAGAAACATACCGTGCTGCTGCCTGCCAAATGGCCGACCCGCATTCTGTATCTGGCGGTCGTGGTGCTCGCCCTCGCATCGGCTTACGGCATCTACGAACGAACCGGCGTGATCGTTGCGGCGATGCTCGGTCTTCTGATGTGGCTGAAGTCGAAGCGAAAGGTTCTTGCGGGGGCAGCATTGGTCACCGCCGTCGTCGCCCTGTTTCACTTTGCGCCCGAGAACTGGATGGAGCGCATGACCACCATGACCGAATACAATCAGGAGAGCTCGGCGCGTCACCGCCTCGATGTGTGGGCATGGACCTACAATTATGTCGTCGAACATCCGCTGGGTGGCGGCTTCAACATCTATGAAATCGATGAAATCGGGGTCGCGCCCGATGGGACGAAAACCGGGCTGGCGTATCACAACGACTTTTTCGAGGTGCTCGGGGAACAGGGCTGGCCGGGCCTGCTGATCTTTGCGGCCTTGATCATGACGAGCTTTGTGCAATTGCGCATTGCGGCGCGCCGCGCCAAGCGCTTCCGCCAATTGGCGTGGGTTCCGGATTTCGCGACAGCCGCACAGATGTCATTGGTGCTGCAATTGACCGGCGGCCAGTTTGTCGCGCTCGGTTATCATCCGCCGCTCTACATGATCTTCGCGCTGGCCATCTCGCTTCGCGAGTACGTCCGGCGTGTCGAAGCGGCGACCGATCCCGCAGCAGCGCCGGTGCGCACCCTCGGCCGCGATTGGCGGCCGATCGGTTCAGAACCGGTTGGAACCGCCCGCAATCCGGCGTGAGCCGAACCTGTCACCCTGCCGAACCGGCCGGGTCTCGGTTTCGCCGCAGGCGTCGGCGACCGGGTACCTGGAGGTGCAGACAACGTCGAGCGACAGCTCGAAGGCGCCGTCGAACACGCGGCTGGCGGCTCGCGGCAGTGCCGCTCGACCATTGGTCCAGCGATGCCGAGGTCCCGGCTCCGGCTCATCGAAGCCATCGCTCAACAACACCGAGTCGTAGTCGACCCGGGTTTCAACCCCGCTGCCGCGCAATGCGATCGAGCGGAGCGCAACCCCGAGGCGCCGCGGATCGTGGGTGAGGCCCATCCGCATCGGTACGCAGCTATGTGAGACAATCGCCAATTGCTTTGGCGCCCGGTGTAGGTGAAAGCGATATAGGCCCTGGTACCCGTGCCTCCGGCTGTCGACCGCATGCGGCTCGATGCGCTGTCCGTCGGCAACAAGGTGCAGGTCGGGATCGTCGGTTGCCTCGGGTTCGACAAAGCCGGAACGGTCAAGCACCTCGCGCCAGATCCTCTCGACCTCCGGCCCGCCCATCATCAGCGGTGCGAAATGCAGCATGTTGGCGGCGGCGAAGCGCGGCGGCTCCGAATTGTCGAATTGCCCCCGGTTGCCGTCGTCGCGGTAGCTTTCTGCAGGCGCGCCTTCGGCAAGCAAGACATCGTGGTCTTGCAATTCGATGTGGTAGAACGTGACCTCGGTCGCGCTGTCATCCCACAGGATCGAGCGTTCGTTGACCAGGAACTCGACCGGGACCAGGATCTCGTCGAGATACAGCGAATGGCCGCGGGTCAAATAGAGGTCGCGCAACGGCACCCCCTCGGCGAAGGCGTCGGCCCGCACGATCAAGGGTCGCGCCTCCGGGTTGCTTCCGGTCACCCTCCGCCGGCCATGACCGATCCAGGCGATCGGTTTTGCCTCTCCGCCGATGGTCAGAACCCGATCGCCGAGCTTCAAATTTTCGACCGCCACCTGGCCCGTTTCGGTCAGGATCATCGTGCCGCGACAGAAGCAGGGAATGTCGCTCGGAGCAGGCATCGACCACGGCGAGGCCGTGTCGAGGGCCGGCTCGCTGGTGAGGATGGTCGTGTTTGACTGCGTATTCGGAC
>Ga0102924_1006317_pt1 | contig 11167 bp, 6 predicted proteins | sample PaiPotPPM11metaG_FD_80116 | JGI IMG/M metagenome (GOLD analysis project Ga0102924, IMG submission 80116) | Iron sulfur acid spring bacterial and archeal communities from Banff, Canada, to study Microbial Dark Matter (Phase II) - Paint Pots PPM... ...
GGGATAACTCGATGCGGGGATATGGGGCAGCGACTGCAGCGGCAGGCGGAAGCCGGCCGCCGAATCGCCCGGCAAGAGAAACAGCCGCCCGCGGCGCGTCCGCCAGATCTCGCTCAGCCAGCCGGGTTTGGCCTGCGCGGTCCAGCGCTGCATCGGCAGCACGAAGCCACGCGGCGTGCCGATCTGGCTGTCGAATAGTTTGAGAATGCGCGCGCGTTCGTGCGGGTCGTCGATCTGCGGATCGCTCGGATCGAAATTCTCCGGGATCATGCCCTGTTTGAGCATCCGATCGACCGGATCCTCATAGAGCGGCTGCACATATTCGGCGGCGAGGCCGGAGCGCGTGGCGATGCCTTCGGCGAAGCGCTGTGCATCCTCGGTCGTGACCGTGCGCGCCGGCTGTTCGCGCATGATCAAATCGTCCTTGCGCCAGACCGGCACGCCGTCGCGCCTCCAGTAGAGCGCAAAGGCCCAGCGCGGGATCGGCTCGCGGGGATACCATTTGCCCTGGCCGTAATGCAGAAGCCCGCCCGGCGCGAAGCGGTTGCGCAGGCGGCGGATCAATTCGTCGGCGCGAATGCGCTTGGTCGGGCCGAGCGCGTCGGTGCTCCATTCGGCGCTCTGATAATCGTCGATTGACACGAAAGTCGGCTCGCCGCCCATGGTCAGCCGCACATCGTTGGCTTTGAGGTCCGCGTCGACCTTCTCGCCGAGAGCGTCGAGCGCCTGCCAGGCCTCATCGGAGAACGGCGCGGTGACGCGCGGCCGCTCGCCGATGCGCCTGACGCTCATGTCGAAATGAAACGCGACCTCGGCCGGCTCGACCGCGCCGCTGATCGGCGCCGCGGAGCGGTAGTGCGGCGTTGCTGCGAGGGGAATGTGACCCTCGCCGCAGAACAGTCCCGATGTCGGATCAAGCCCGATCCAGCCGGCGCCGGGCAGATAGACCTCGGTCCAGGCGTGCAGATCGGTGAAATCGACATCGGTACCGGACGGGCCGTCGAGCGATTTGATGTCAGGGCGCAGCTGGATCAGATAACCGGAGACGAAACGCGCCGGCAGGCCGAGATGGCGCAGGACCTGCACCAGCAGCCAGCCGGAATCGCGGCAGGAGCCCGAGCCCAAAGTCAGCGTCTCCTCGGGCGTCTGCACGCCGGGCTCCATGCGCACCACATATTTGATCATCTGCTGCAGGCGCTGATTGAGGTCGACCAGAAAATCGACGGTGTTGCGGGTGTCGCGCGAAATCGAGCAGACGAATTCCTTCAGCCGCGGTCCCGCCGGCTCCGGCCCGATAAAGGCCAGCAGATCCTCGTAAAGGTCCGGCTCGAATTTGAACGGCCATTTCTCCGCATAAGGCTCGATGAAGAAATCGAACGGATTGATGACTTCCAGGTTCGCCGTGAGATCGACGGTGATGGAGAATTCGCTGACCTTTTCCGGAAACACGAAGCGCGCCAGCCAATTGCCGTGCGGATCCTGCTGCCAATTCACGAAATGTTGCGCCGGCGTGACGGTCAGTGAGTAAGACGGGACGCGGGTGCGGCTGTGTGGCGCCGGCCGCAGACGAACAACCTGGGGGCCAAGACCAATCGGCCGGTCATAGCTGTAGCGGGTGGCGTGATGAAGCCCGACCAGGATGGACATGGTTACGCGTTACGCCCCGGAAGATTGGCCAAGAAATGCACAATTCCCATGCAATTTTCGGGCCGTCGTTGACGGCTTTGTCGCGAGGCCGCCCTTGCGGCGCGCGCATTATGCCGCAATTGCGCCCCCTGGCGACGCCGATCTCGGTGCACCCTTAACCTTCGTCTACCAAATTCCATTTTCGGCTCGCTCGGAGCGGGAATTTTGCGTCCCAATTGGGCCCGGAAAGGCGCATAATAAGAGGCGGAAGTGTCAGGAGCATTCTCGCCAAGCGGGCACCGCGTCGGTTGGGGTGAATTCCGATGAACCGCCAGGGTTCCAAGACCATTCCAAAGTCCAGACGGAAGAAGGTCGAACTCAAGCGAACAGCCAAGACTGTTCCGGCAACGATGGTGTCGGTTGCGGTCGGCCTCGACGCGTTCAAGGCCATTGCCCAAAACGCGCTCGACGCCATTCCTACCGGCTTCTGCGTCTGCAAGGCCGATTGCAGTCTCGTGCGCTACAACAAGCGTGCAGTCGAATTGTGGGGCCAGGAACTGCCGCTCGGCGAACCCGCCGCACGCTATAACGGCGATCTCCGGCATTACCGGCCCGACGGCGCGCCGCTGCACTTCGATTCCACGCCGGTCGCCCGGGCCATCAGCAGCGGTGCTCGCGTGATGGCGGCCGAACTCGTCATCGAGCAGCCGGACGGCACACGCATTCCGGTGCTGATGAACGTGCAGCCGATCAAGGACCATACCGGCCGCATCGAAGGCGCGGTCTGCAGCTTCCAGGAATTGACCGAACGTAAGCGTGCCGAGGAGGCGCTGCGCGAAAGCGAAGCCGAGCTGCAATCGGTCATCAATCGCACGCCGTTCATGCTGGTGCGCATGAGCCGCGACCTGCGCTATCGCTTCGTCAGCGAGGCCTATGCGCATCTGCTCGGACAGCCGCGCAGCGCCATCATCGGCAAGACCAATACCGAGCTTCTCGGCGAGAACGGCCTCGCCACGCTGCGTCCCTATATCGAACGCGTGCTGCATGGAGAGGCCGTCAATTTCGAATGCAATCTTGATTACCCCAATATCGGCACGCGCCGGCTGCTGGTCGCCTATCGGCCCGAGCTCGGTCCCAAAGGCAAGACGGTGGGCTGGATCGCCTCGCTGCTCGATGTCACCGAGCAGCGGCGCGTCGAGGCGGCGATGAGCAGGCGCGCCGACGAGCAAGCGGCGCTCTATCGCTTCACCGATCGGCTGTATCGCGCCGCGTCCTTGAACGACGTCTACGAGGCGACGCTCGACACCATCGCCGCCGCGTTGCACTGCAGACGCGCCTCGATCCAGCGCTTCGATACTGACGGTGTCGTGCGTTTTGCCGCCTGGCGCGGCCTGTCCGATACCTATCGTGCGGCCATCGAGGGCCATTCGCCGTGGAAGGCCGATGAAACCAATCCCGAGCCGGTCTGCGTCTCCGATATCGATCACGCCCGGTTCGGTGCGGCGATCAAGCTCGCCGCCAAACAGGAAGGCATCGGCGCTATCGCCTTCATTCCGCTGATGGCGGCCGGCAAGCTGATCGGCAAGTTCGTGACCTATTACGATGCGCCGCGCGAATTCGCCCGCGAGGACATTGAGCTCACTTTGACGCTCGCGCGCCAGCTCGGCTTTGGCATCGAGCGCATGCGTGCCGATCACGCCCGCACGCGGATCGAGGCGGAGCTGCGCAAGCTCAGCGAGCGGCTCGAGGCCGAGGTCCACAAGCGGACGCTCGAGCGCGACCGCATCTGGAACGTGTCGGAAGACCTGCTCGCGGTCTCGAATTTCGACGGCTTCTTTCTCAGCATCAATCCGGCCTGGACGCGGCTCCTCGGCTGGACCGAGCCCGAGATCAAGTCGATGAATGTCAGCGAGCTGCGGCATCCCGATGATATGGCGCATTCTGTCGCCGGCCGCGAGCAGCTGGCGCAGGGCGTGCCGACGGTGCGCATGGAAAACCGCTTCCGTCACAAGGATGGCTCGTACCGCTGGCTGCATTGGGCCATGACCGAGAGCAACGGCCTGATCTATCTGGCTGGCCGGCATGTCACCGCGGAGAAGGAAGCGTCCGCCGCGCTCGAGCGCGCACAACGGCAGACCGCGCATCTGCAGAAGATGGACGCCATCGGCCAGCTGACCGGCGGCATTGCCCACGACTTCAACAATCTGCTGATGATTGTGAGCGGCCACGCCCAGCGGCTGAAGAATCATTTGAAGGAGCCGCGCGATCAGCGTGCCGTCACAGCCATCGAAATGGCGGCGACGCGCGGCGAGAATCTGACGCGGCAGCTATTGTCATTTGCCCGTACGCTGCCGCTGAGTCCGACCGTGATCAGCCCGGCCGAGACGGTCAACGCCATCCGCGATGTGCTAGCGGGCTCGATGTATGTGAACATCGATTTTCAGATCGCGATTCCCGACGACATCTGGTCGGTGCGGGTCGATAAATCGGAATTGGAATTTGCGCTGGTCAATTTGAGCGTCAATGCCCGCGATGCGATCCCGTTCAGCGGTGGACGCATCATGATCTCGGCCGAGAATGTCGAACTCAAGCCCGGCGACTTGCTCGATCCGATCAGCGGCGAATTCGTCGCCTTGAGCGTCGCCGACAACGGCAGCGGCATTCCGCATGACCTGCTGTCGCGGGTGGTGGAGCCATTCTTCACCACCAAAGGCCCCGACAAGGGCACCGGCCTCGGTTTGTCGCAGGTCTATGGCTTTGCCCGCCGCTCCGGCGGCGCGGTCGCGATCGACAGCGAAATCGGCCGCGGCACCAAAGTCACGATCTATGTGCCGCGCAGCCATGCCGCGATCGCGGTGCCGTCGCCGCAGGACGAGGGGAAATATATCGCCTCCGAGCGGCAGACTGTGCTGGTCGTCGAGGACAATGCCGACGTGCGCAATGTCGCGGTGTCGCTGTTGAAGGAGCTTGGCTACCGGACCATCGAGGCCGATACCGCGCCGGCCGCCTTGGCGCTGCTCGCCAACGGCAAGAATGTGCGGCTCGTATTCAGCGACGTGGTCTTGCCGGGAGAGATCGACGGTCTGGCACTGGCGCGAACCGTCTGCAACAAATATCCGCATATCCCGGTGGTGCTGACGACGGGCTATACCAACGCGTTCGAGACCGATCCGGAATTTCCGTTGCTGCGCAAGCCCTATCAGATCGCAGCGCTCGGGCGGGTCATTCATGACGCGCTCGATGCAGCTCGCGCGCGGTTCTGATAAACTGACTTCCTAGACAAACCTGCTAAACTGATCTGCCGACATGAACCGGCCTCATCGCCGGATTAGTATTTTTCGTTTTTGTCTCCGGGGGGCTGCCTTTTATTGTTGCGCCCGCTTGAGCAACTTCCAATGCAGGGCGACCATGAGCAAAAGCACTTCGGTGAGTTTGAGCGGCTGGCGCACGCCGGCGCTGATCATCGGCTTTGGCTGCTTGATCTCGCTGATGTCGTTCGGTCGGCGCTCGGCTTCTTCCTGACGCCGATGTCGAGTGCCAATCATTGGGGCCGCGATATCTTCGCCTTTGCGCTGGCGCTGCAGAATCTGCTCTGGGGCATCGGCCAGCCGATCGCCGGCATCATCGCCGACCGCTACGGCGCGGCGCGCGTGTTCTGCGCCGGCGGACTTATGTATGCCGTAGGTCTGGCGCTGATGGCGCATGCGACCAGCCCGCTGGCGCTCGATATGGCGGCCGGCGCCCTGATCGGCTTCGGCCTTGCCGGCACCTCGTTCATGGTGATCCTGTCGGCCTTCGCCAAGCTGTTGCCGCTGCAATACCGCTCGATCGCCTTCGGCTTCGGCACTGCCGCCGGTTCGTTCGGCCAGTTCTTATTTTCGCCGCTCAGCGTCGTGCTTATGGACGCGCTCGGCTGGCAGCAGGCGCTGCTCATTTTCGCGGTGACCACGTTGACGGTGCTGCCGCTGTCGCTCGCTTTCGTCACGCCGGATGCGCCCGCGGCCGGGCGCGAGGCGCCGTCCCAATCGCTGCGCCAAGCTCTCGCCGAGGCCTTCGCGCATCCGTCTTATGTCATGCTGGTGCTCGGATTCTTCACCTGCGGCTTTCAGCTCGCCTTCATCACCGTGCATTTGCCGGCCTTTCTGATCGATCGCGGCCTGTCCGCGACGGTCGGTGGCTGGACGCTGGCGACGATCGGGCTGTTCAACATTATCGGCGCGGTCGGCTGCGGCTGGCTCTGCGACTACCTGCCAAGGCGCTATCTGCTGTCGTTCATCTATTTCGTGCGCGCGCTCGCGATCCTGGCTTTCATTACCTTTCCGATCTCGCCGCTGTCCTGCATCCTGTTCGGCGCCACGATGGGCCTGATGTGGCTCTCCACCGTGCCGCCGACCAACGGCATCATCGCCTTGATGTTCGGCACGCGCTGGCTCGCCACGCTCGGCGGCTTTGCCTTCTTCAGCCATCAGATCGGCGGCTTCCTCGGCGCTTGGCTCGGCGGTCTCGTCTTCGACCGCACCGGCTCCTACGGCCCGGTCTGGTGGCTGGCGATCCTGTTCGGCGTGTTGTCGGCGCTGATCAATCTGCCGATCGTCGAGAAGCCCGTTGAGCGTGCGGCTACCGCCGCGGCGTGAGCGCTACGCGTTCCGATCGGCGCTGAACGCGATCTCGACGGCTTCGCCGTGCGCCTCGCGGAACACGCAGCCGACCTTCATTGCCAGCCGCAGCATCGGGGCGTTGTCGCGCAGCGCCGAGGCATGCAAGGTTTTGAGGCCTTGACGTGCCGCGTGCTTGAGCACGGCGCGCAGCAGGAATTCGCCGATGCCAAAGCCCTTCAAGTCGGAGCGCACAATAAGCGCGATCTCGGCTTGTTGCGGCGAGGTCAGGACGCGGTGGCAGATGCCAGCGATGGCTCCGTCCCGGCCGAGCGACCACAGCATCTCACCGCCGGATTTGATGCCGAAGGCCCGCCGCAGCGTGAACTCGTCGTCAAAGGCGAGCGGATAACCGAAGCGCCGGCGCAAATCCTCCCGATCGGTCCGCCGCACGAAGCCCCGGACCCCGTCCCATTGCGTTTCGCTCAGTGATCCGGAAATGAGCTGGATGCGGTCATAGCGGAACGGAATTTGGTATGGCGCGGGGGCGGAGCGTTGTTCGCGCTGCAATTCTGTGAGAACGGCTTCAATCTGCATGGTGCAGATAAGGTGCGGAAGCCACGGCCCCTTTGCACGCGCGACTTTTTCACTGGCGCGTGAATTCGGCTCAATATTACGGCCGGACGCGGCTTTTCGTTTGCGGCTTTGTGGCAGCAGCCTTCGCCGGCTTTTTCGCGCTCTCAATACCGAGTTCGGCGAGCAGCCAGTTACGGAACAGCTTCACTTCGGGCTTCTGGAATTCGGCTTCCGGCGTGACCAGCCAATAGCAGTCGCCGCTCGGGATCGCCTTGTCGCCGAGCGTCACCAGCCGTCCGCTCGCGATCTCGTCATCGAGCAGCGGCGAGCGGCCTAATACGACGCCGAGACCGCGCGCGGCCGCGTCGGCGCCCATCTGAAAGGTGTCGACGCGAAGCCCGGTATCGATCGAGGCCGGAATCGCGATCCCGATCGCGGCAAACCAGTGCTCCCAATCCGTCGTGGACGTGGTGACGTGAATGAGCGGCACCCGCGACAGCACATCGGCGTCGAGCGGCCGGTCGAGTTTCTTCTTGAAGGCGGGGCTGCACATCGGCATCAGCGTTTCGGCCGCGAGCAGGGTCCAGTCCGGTCCCGGCTTGTTGGCCGGTGCGAAGCGAATGGCGATGTCGAAATTGTCGAGCGTGAGATCGACCCGCCGGCGCGACGTGTCGATGGTGAAGCGGATATCGGCAAATTTGGTAGTGAACTTGTCGAGGAGTGGCAGCAGGATCTTGTGGGCGAAGGTCGGTGCGCTCGAGATCGCCAGCGTGCCCGACGCCTTGCGTCCGGGGAGGCGGTCGGTCGCGCGTGCAAGAATGGTCAGCGCCTGATTGACCTGGGGCGCATAGGCCTCGCCGGCGGCAGTGAGCTTGAGGCCGCGCGATCCGCGATGAAACAGCGAAACGCCGAGCCAGGTCTCGAGTGTCTGGATCGCATGGCTGACGGCGCTCGCGGTGAGGTTCAGCTCGCTCGCCGCCTTCTGAAAACTGTTGTGGCGGGCGGCGGCTTCGAACACGCGCAGCGCGCTCAATGGTGGCAGGCGGAACGCCATCGTTTCGCTTCACCCCTCTGCGTGCTTTCCCGCCGGCAAACCTAGTTCGCGGCGCAAGTCCTCGGTATGTTCGCCGATCCTCGGCGCTTGCCGCCGGAACGGCGTCGGCATCGCCGAAAAGCGCGGAACGACATTATGCATGGGCATACTGCCCAAGTCGCGGTCCTCGACTTCGACGATCGCTTCTCGGCCGTTGACGTAAGGATCGTCCGTCAAATCGGCGACCGAACAGACCGGCCCGACGGTGACGCCTGCTGCTTCGAACAGCGCGAGATTCTCCGCCTGGCTGCGCTGCGCGATGAAAGCGCCGATGATCTCGTCGAGCGCGTTGCGATTGGCGACGCGGGCCGTGTTGTCGACGAAGCGCGGATCGGTTTTCAGCTCAGGCCGCCCGATCGTCTCCATGATCCGTTCCGCCATCGACTGCATCGAGCCCGACATCGCGACATAGCGGTCGTCCTTGCAGCGATACACATTGCGCGGCGCCGTGTGCGAGGACTGGTTGCCCGAGCGCATGGTCGGCTGCCCGAGGCGGATATGCACTGCCTCAGCGCCAACCATGGCGTGAATCGGCTCAAACAGAGAAAGATCGATGACCTGGCCTCCCGCGCCGCCTTGCTCGACCGCGCGCAGCGCCGCGAGCACGGCGGCGGCGCCATAGAGTCCTGAAATCATGTCGGCGAGCGCGAGCGGCGGCAGCGTCGGCGGCTTGTCCGGGTGCCCGTTCATGAAAGCCCAGCCCGACATTGCCTCGACCAGCGTGCCGAAGCCCGGCGTCTTGCGCCACGGCCCGGTCTGGCCCCAGCCCGAGACGCGCAGCACGATCAGTTTCGGATTTCGGCGCAGCAGATCGTCAGGCCCCATGCTCCATCGTTCCAATGTTCCCGGCACGAAGTTCTCGACCAGGACCTGCGCCGTATCGATCAGCCGCCACAGGAATTCGCGGCCGTCATCGCTCTGCAGGTCGATGGCGACGCTGCGCTTGTTGCGCGAATAGACCTTCCAGAACACCTCGAAGCCTTTGACGCGCCAACTGCGCAGATCGTCGCCCTTGCCGGGCCGTTCGACCTTGATGACGTCGGCGCCGTAGTCGGCCAGCACGTGCGTCGCCATATTGCCGGCGACCAGCCGCGACAGATCGACGACACGCACGCCGTCGAGCAGGCCCTTGCGTTCGGTGTCAAATATTTTGATCTCGGTCATGGTGAATCTCAGTTCGGGCCGGATTGGATTGCTCGCTCGGTGCAATAAGCGGCCGGCGATTCGTCCGTTATATGACCGGATCGGAAGAGATGCGAATCCGTGATTGCGCTGCAGCCGGACTGTCGCGTTAGCCGGCAGACTCATCACGCTTGCCGTTGCGATCGAAACCAAGGCCAAGTGCTCGAAGGCCTGTCGCCCTGCGGCCCTCTTTGGCGCGATCGTTTGCGCTGTTAGGATGCCTGCACCTTGAGGGCGGGTGGCATCATGCAGCGGCGCGAATTCATCACGGGCCTTGGTGGTGGTCTTGGTTTGAGTCTTGGCATCGCATTGGCAGCATGGCCGTTGGCCATCCGCGCGCGCGAAGCTGACAGTACACGGATCAACGGCGCTTTCGAGAAGATCAAGCGCGATTACGGGAAATTAATTCATCCGAGCGAAACGGCGCGAGCCGATTACATCTCCCGTCTGACGCGGCTCCGTGAACAGGCTGTCCGCCGGAACCGCGGTGAATGGAAAGCGATCGACGCCGAGATCAAACAGCATCCGGCGCCGTCCGATACCGACAGCAAGACTTTGACTGCGCTTCGCGTCGGCGATTGGGAATCGCCCCGGCACGATTATCGCTATCGGTCGGACGGCACCTGGATCATGTTGCCGGACGAAGAGGGTGCCACGAACGGCTCCTGGCGCATCGAAGGCAATCAGTATTTTGACGGCGCCGCGGTAGAGGCGCCGAAAATCGAACAATATACAATCATCTTGCTCACCAAGCGTGATTTCGTCTTCATGGACAATGAGGCTGTCTATTATGAAAAGCGGGAAAAGTAGCGCGACCGGTGCAGATCACGCAGAGTAAGGGTCGAATTCATCCGGACCGCTCACGCGGAATAGGCTCATGCGGAAAAAGATCGGCAAAGCGATAAAGTGGCTGTCGATCCTGCTTGTCGCTGTCGCGATCGGCTTTTTCGGCATTCGCATCTATGTCGCCCAGCAGGGCCCGCCGCTGTCGCGCTGGCATACTTATGTCCCGCACGAGATGAAGGCGAGCGAGCTCGATACCGCCGACTGGAATCGCTATCTCGCCGAGGAAGCCAAGATCTTCGCCGCGGTTCGCGCCGAAGTGACGGACAAGCTCGAACCGCAAGAGCGCCTGCCGCTGAACAGGTATTTCAGCGGCAGCGCCATCTATCCGGGCCACTTCGCGCAGGATTTCAACCGCTCTTATGTGCTCGAACCGAACGGCGCGCCGACTGGCGCCGTGGTCTTGCTGCATGGCCTTACCGACGCGCCCTATAGCCAGCGCCATATCGCGCAGGCCTATCGCGATCACGGCTTTGTCGCCATCGTCCCGAGAATCCCCGGTCACGGCACGGTGCCGGCCGGATTGACCGACATCACATGGGAAGATTGGTCGGCGGCGACGCGGCTGGCGGTGCGGGAGGCGCGCCGGCGCGTCCCGCCCGGGGCGCCCGTGCATCTGGTCGGCTTTTCCAACGGCGGCGCATTGGCGCTGAAATATGCGCTCGATGCGATTGCCGACCCGCAGGCGATCCAGCCGGATCGCATCGTTCTGGTCTCGCCGATGATCGGCATCACCAGGTTCGCGCGGTTCGCCGGGCTGGCGAGCCTGCCGGCCGTGTTGCCGGCCTTCGCCAAGGCGGCCTGGCTCGGCATCGTGCCGGAATTCAATCCGTTCAAATACAACTCATTCCCGGTCAACGGCGCGGTGCAGTCGTATCGGCTGACGCAGGCGCTGCAGCAGGAAACCGCCCAATATAGCCGCAGCGGCCAGCTCGCGGATCTGCCGCCCATCATCACTTTCCAGTCGGTGATGGATTTCACGGTCAGCACCAGCGACATCGTGTCGGCGCTGTACGACCGCCTGCCCGAGAACGGCAGCGAGCTCGTGCTGTTCGACGTGAACCGCACCGTCAAATTCGGCGCGTTGTTGCGCCCGAGCGCCGACGCCAAGCTCGCGCAACTGCTGCCGCAGCGGCCGCGCAATTATCGCACGACCATCATCACCAATGCCGATGTCCCGAGCGGAGAAGAGATCGAGCGTGTCATCGAGGCCGGCGGCACGGCCGAACACGAGCGCGCTTTGGGTATCTAC